>WNGH01008134.1_pt1 | contig 22412 bp, 21 predicted proteins | sample 5400631 | NCBI WGS metagenome assembly WNGH01 (sample SAMN13153373, study PRJNA577476) | soil metagenome | isolation source: 115 cm soil or saprolite under Garry oak tree replicate 1 | place: USA:California | collected 2016-06-15
ACGTTAGACGGCAGCAGACGACGGCGCAGATGATCCACGCCTAATGTATTTCGAGATCATTGGAGAGATTACGCATGTCGAGACATTCGCGGCCGGATCCTCGATTCAAGAGATCGGGCGGTTGCGTAAGCTCTATGGCCGGGGCCGCTGGCGAAAGCGAAAAGGAATTGCGAGGGTCCGGCTGGAGGACGGCGCAGTCCTTCTAGCCGAGGTACACTGGTACGAAGCTCACGGAATTGGACGCAGAGATTTCAAGATCAAGCGCTACATTGACTAGACCCATGAAAGCATCCGGAAAACAGTTCGTCGTCTGTCTCAAGAACAAGGGTTACGAGGTCTCTTTGGAGCGCCGTAAGATTTACCAGGTTCTCCCTGATCCTCAGGCAGCCAAGCATCGGCAGGTTCGAGTCATCGACGAGTCAGGCGAAGACTACCTATATCCACAAGGCTTCTTCGCGCCGATTGAACTCCCACAGCCCGTTCGCCGAGCAGTTTTGGCTGCCGTCTAACCCCACAGTCGAAACCGACGCGCGCAAGATCAGCGCGCGCGGTTCACTGTGAACGTTAGGCATCACGCGAGGGTTCGTGACTGGCCGCGATGACTGGGCCGATCGAATATCACAAAGCCAAAGAAGTGAATATCGCGCGTGCTGCGCCTCAGTACAACCCGGATGCTTTAGGAGACGACCATGTCTAGTGAACCAATCCGCGATCCCGTCACGGATCATCTGCTCACACCGCAGAACGCGGCCTTCATTGTCATCGATTACCAGCCGGTGCAAGTGAACTCCATCGCCTCGATGGAACGGCAGCGCTTGGTAAGCAATATCGTCCGTGCCTCGAAGGCGGCCGTGATCTACGGATTGCCGATCGTGCACTCCACCGTCAACGTTCAGACTGGCGTCAACAAGCCGCCGATCGCGCCATTGCGCAAGGTGCTCGACAAAGTCCCCACCTACGATCGCACGACAATCAACGCGTGGGAGGACATCGAGTTCCGCAAAGCGGTAGAAGCGACCCGCCGCAAGAAGCTGATCATGGCCGCGCTGTGGACCGAAGCTTGCCTCGCTTTCCCCGCGCTCGACGCGATGAGGGCAGGCTACGAGGTTTACGTGGTCGCCGACGCGGTGGGTGGCACTTCGGTCACGGCGCACGAAATGGCCCTGCGCCGCATCGAGCAGGCCGGCGGCAAGATGATCGGCGTCACGCAACTGTTCTGCGAGCTGCAGCGCGACTGGCGGCGCAAGGAAACCGTGCCGAGCTTCATGACGCTATTCTTCGATATGGGCGGCAGCGCGGGCGTCGCGGCCGCAGAGGATTGACCGGACAGATGCCTAACAGCCGGTTCTTGTCCGACGCGTTCCGCGCGGCAAAACCGGGACGTTATACGCCATAGGAAAGATGAGCAGTTCTCAGTCCCGATGGTACGTACTCTCTTGGGTTCTTTACCTCGCAAGTGGTGTTTCCGTCCTGGCCACAGCCTTGTTTGGTTATCTCTTCTATTTCTACTACTGGCAGTGGAGGGGACAATTCAATGAGCAGGGGCGGTATTTTCATGAACCGGACGCCGTGGTTTTCCACGATGAGGCAGTCTTTCTCATTGTTCCCACTTTCGCGTTTGCGATTCTCGTCGTTGTGTTGCTGCTCGGCGCTAGAGCGTCGCGCCGCAAAGCGCATGGCGTATAACAACGCGTTCGAGAGCGGACGCGCCGATGAGCAGCGCGCGTTTGTTTTGCGTTCGTGCCGGCGCGCCGCTCAACGCGAACGTTAGGGCCCAAGACCACGGTGCACAGCGACCACGGACGCATTAGCTTCGAGTGGACTGCGGCGCATCATTTCGCCGCTGTGGATTACTTAAGAAGCCAATATAAGCGCAGTCGTCTTTTCAACGTTGGAATGCTGCTCACCGGCCTTCTTGGGGCGCTCGTTATCGTTGATCTTACCGAAGGCGGCCTGTCGTACGAGCGTGTCGTGCAGTTGCTCTTATTCTTCGCGGCGTTTGCAGTTCTCGCTGCAGTCGCTTGGGCGGCGTTTACATGGCAGCCAGTACGGCGTTTCCTCTTCCACCGCGGTTCGGCAGTACCTTGTGCGCTCGAGTTCGATAAACAAGGTGTAACGGTCGCGATCGGAAAATCGCCGCTTCGGTATCCGTGGTCTAAAGTCCGTTCTATTGGCGAAAGCGCTGAATACATGTTTGTCCTGGCATCTTCTTCGGCTTGTTTCGCCATTCCAAAGTCGGCATTTGGAAGTGCACTTGAGGCTGAATATTTCGCAGCGACTATGCGGAGGTTTCTTGGGCCCTAACAGCGCGTTGTTGACCGACGCTTGCCTACCAGCGCTGCGCGCTTCGTCCGGCGCGGCAAAACGCGGACGTTAGGCCGTCATAATGGAGCCGCTCGTCGACGCGCAGCTCATGGAAGAGACATGGCGAGCTGTGGGCGCAATGTCGGATGCAGAGATTCGGCGGCGACAAGGACTTTGCGGAAAGGAGCAGCAGGAGCTGACCGGCTTCGTACTCGCATACACGTCAGACCTGCCATCCGAAGCCTTAGGCCTCGCCCTTTACGCGCACTTTGTGGTCGTTGAAGCATTTCGCCGCAGCGGCGCTCGGTTCCGAAAGCTAAAGCCGACGAGAATCGAAAACACATGGAAAGATAACTTCGGCTTCGTTAACGACTTAAAGGCCGCAGGCCATTCGCGTGCGCCCTTTCACTTGAGGACCGACCTGGCGTCAGAGCCAGCCGTTATGCAATATGTGATTGACGCCCTGACCGAGGAAAATGAGGATGACCCTGTCGCCCTTACCGACGAAGACTTCTGGCGCATCTTGCAAGTACTCAAGACGGTGGCGGATTGCATGCATTCTGCGCGCCGCACCGAATGATCACGCGGCCTAACCCCGCGGCGCAGAGCGACGCTTTTCGCCCGGCGCTCAGCGCGCCTACGCACAGTGCGCCTGGCCGCGAACGTTAGGGGTTTCAGACCCACGTCACTCGAAAAGGAGACGCCATGGTCAGAAAATATCTTCGGGTCCCATCGATGGTGGTCGCTCTGATGACAGCAGCGAGCACGGCCCAATCGCAGCAGGCTCCCGACTCGCGGATTGCGGATCTTGTGCGGGCCGGCAGAGTGCGCGTCGCGCTATTCCTCCCCCAGTACACCAAGGATCGGGCTACGGGTGAGATGCGAGGGGATGTGCATCTTACGGAGACTGCCCGGGCGCTCGCAGCGCGCTTAGGGGTCGAGCTTCATCTGGTCGGGTACCCGACTCCCGGCAAGGCCATGGAGGGCCTCAACGCCGGCGAGTGCGACGTGGCATTCATGGGTGCCGAACTATCTCGCGCCGGGGAGGTAGGCTTTTCACCCACGATCTTTGAATTGGACTACAGCTATCTCGTGCCTGCGGGCTCCTCGATCCGCCGCATCGCGGACGCGGACCGGACAGGCATTCGCATCGCAGTCGTGCGCAACCACGCTTCGACCCTGACCTTGAGCCGCATCGTGAAGCACGCTGAATTGGTGTACGCGGACACCCCCGGCCCCACGTTCGACCTGCTGCGAACCGGACAGGCTGACATATTCGCATCGGTGGGGTTTGTGCTCCAGGAATTTTCCGCTCGGCTGCCCGGCTCACGGGTGCTAGAGGAGCGTTACGGGGCAAATCACATGGCGATGGCGGTCGCGAAAGGCCGGGCGGGATGGCTCGCATACGTCAGCGAGTTCGTCGAGGAGGCCAAGGCCTCAGGGCTGGCTCAGAGGACCGTCGATCGCAGCGGCTTGCGCGGTCTACACGTAGCGCTACCGGCAAGCAAGTAGTCGCCAGCATGTTTGGCACCCCTAACCCGCTGTTGCAGGGGACCGCTTCACAGCGGCGCTCCGCGCCGCCCGTTCGCGGCTCCTCAACAGCATCGTTGGCTTGCAGTACCGTCGCATCAGGTCACTCGCGTGCTGGAAACATTTCGGCTGTATTTCGACATTGTTGAAAAAGGGAGACGTGAAATGTTTAAGACTGTAGCAATCGGAATCAGTGCATTTCTTATTAGCCAGTCGGCGATTGCCGACGACCGCGCAAAGCTGATTGGAGTCTGGAATCTTCTCTCCTTCGAGGTTGAGTTTCAGGATGGCCGCCCGCGTTTCGCCGCGTACGGGCAAAACCCAAAGGGATATATCATCTTTACGACTGAAGGCCGAATGGCGGCAATCATTGAAGCGGAGGGACGTAAGCCTGCGAAAACCGACGAGGAGCGCTCAACCTTGTTGCGAACAATGTTTGCATATTCCGGACCGTATCGGTTAGAGGGCGATAAGTGGGTAACAACGGTCGATGTGTCATGGAACGTCGCTTGGAATGGAACCGAACAACTACGCTTCTATAAGCTCGATGGTGATCGGCTTCAGGTAACGGCGATGTGGCAACCCAATGCGAATCTTCCGGGCTCCCCCGTATCGCGCGGCATTTTGCTGTTTGAACGAGTGAAATAGAATCCGCGCAAGCCAACCCATCGTTTCAGCGGACCGCCGCTTCGCGGCGTCCGCTGAACTCCCACGTTAGAGAGCGCATCCCGTATCGCGGAATAGCCATATAAAGATATGGCGACTTGGCAATATCCGTGCTAAGCTTCTTTAATGGCGAAGGCGCGGTTCGATTGGGATCCGAGCAAGGACCAGGAGAACCAGAGAAAGCACGGGGTGGCCTTCGCGGTGGCGCAGATCGCCTTCGCCGATATCCGGCGCGTCATCGCCGAAGACCAATCCCATAGCTCGAGCGAGCAGCGGTACTACTGTTTCGGTTGGGTCGACGGTGGGGTCCTCACCGTTCGATTCACCTACCGTGACGAGGTGATCCGCATCTTCGGAGCCGGCTATTGGCGGAAAGGAAAGCGAATTTATGAGCGAGAAAATCAGGTACACGGACGAGCCGCTCGGAGACCCAAGGGTCGTTCCTGACTTCCTGCCGCGCCCGGAGGATCTCGTTTTCCGGGATGAGGGTGTCAAGGTCACGATCGCGTTGAGCAAGCGCAGCGTGGAGTTCTTCAAGAGCGAAGCGCAGAAGCACAACACGCAGTACCAACGCATGATTCGGCGGCTGCTCGACGCTTATGCAGAGCATCATGCACGGCGCTCTCTAACCACGCGTTCAGCCCGGACGCGCGCCAAAGCAGCGCGCGCCGGCTATCGCGAACGTTAGATTGCGGGGCAATGTACCGGCTCGCATGCGTCCAGAAAGGGAACATTCGACAATGAAAACGCGTCGCCTAGCGATCTCTGCGTCCATTTTGATATTGGCGCTTTCTGGAGTGGCGGCTGCCCAGACGCCCTTGGCATCTGATCGCGACACGCGGCTTGCGGTCGCACAGCGGGTGGCGCAAGTGCTGATGATCGATCTGATTCCGGTCATGAAGGAACAAGTCAACAAGGTTTCGTCGCCTGCCGATCGTGAGAGGTTTGCACTCGTATTTTCCGACCGATATCGAAAGCAGTTCGAAGACGGAGTCACTCGTACGGTAGCGACGATTTACGCTGACGACTTCACTCTTGAAGAATTAGTTACGATAGAAAAATTCTACGGGTCTGAAATCGGCCGTTCAGTAAATAGAAAGCAAGCGGCACTACAGCCACAGATCATGCAAAGCTTTTTTCGTGAGCTTGCACCATTAATGCAGCGCATTGCCCTTGAGAATCCTGGTCCGCAAGATCAAAGTCGTCCGGTCGTACCCCAAATAAAAAAAGAGGCAGGTCTCACTACCCGACCTATTCCTCCGTCTGCTGGATTTACCGCTGACTTCGAAAACCTTTACAGAAAACCGGAATCGGCGAATGAGGAGATCGTCAGTCGGCTGCGGCCTCAGCTCGACCAATTAACTTATCCATATCTGTATGAATACGCTCGCCGCGTGGCGTCGACCGACCCCGACGATGCGATTGTCGTCTTTTGGCGCGCGGGGATCCGAGCACGCTACGACGCACTACGCTGTACCGATCAAACGGCGCGTCAAGGAATCAGCTTCTGGCCCTCTTTGGTGCCGAAAGTCGTCGAGCTCCTTCGCTCGCCAGCCTACAAAGAGCGATCTCGCGAGTTGTTGTTGCGCGCTGCAGATTTGGAAGAGCGGGCAAATATAAGCTACGAACCGTCGACTATATGTTTTCACGGCGTGGCTGCGATGAAGGCAGGTCTCGAAAACAGGCAGCTAGAGAATTGGCACATTCCGCGGACTGAGTGGCTGAAGGTTCACGAGGAGGTATTAGCCAGTGCGCGAAAATCCGCGAGCCGGCCGCAATCTAACTAGTCGCAGCAGCCGACGCGCTGAAGCGCGCGGCTGAGCGCGACGTTAGGTTGCAGCAATGTACTGGGTCCAGCTGCGTCGTCTGAAGGAAGATCTCATTGAGAATCGTCTCTCTGAGCACGGCGTTTTCCCGTACTGCTCTACCAAACGAACGGCGGCGCGAACGGTCGCTCCTTCTTCGTTCGTTACTTCCCGCTCGTCTGGGTGGTCGGAATTCGTTTCCTGCCTTTGACAATCGCCGTCGGTGGCGCCTGGTTCTATTTCTTGGCTGACACGCACGATTCCTCAATTACGTGGAGCGACGTCGCTTTATGGAACGCCTTTTATGCCCTGTACTATTGGCGTGTGTGGGTCCATTTTCGCGACGTAACGTCTCGTGCGGTGACCGGGTGACGAAACGGTTGACCTTGGCGCTGGCGCTGTCGATCTTCGCGGCGACGTGGGATACGGCTGCGCAGACCGGCTATCCGGAGCAGACGGTGCGCATTCTCGTCGGCTTTTCGCCGGGGGTGGCGCCGGATGTCGCGGCGCGCCTGCTCGCGGAGCGGCTCACGGGCGCCTGGGGCAGGCCGGTGGTGGTCGAGAACGTGACCGGGGCGGGAGGCAACATCGCGACCGATCGCGTCGCCAAGGCGCCGCCGAACGGCTACACCCTCGGCATGGTCGGCAACGGCTCGCTGGTATTCAGCCCGAGCCTGTACGACAGGCTGAGCTTCGATCCGGTGAAGGATCTGGCGCCGATCTCGCAGATCTTCGTGGCGGCGAATGTGCTCGTGGTGCCGGGCGAGGCGCCGGCGAAGACCTTGCCGGAACTCGTCGCGCTCGCCCGCGCGCAGCCGGGAAAGCTCACCTACGCGCACGCCGGCGCGGGCACCTCGCAGCACCTCGCCGCCGAGCTGTTCAAGTTCATGGCGGGCGTCGATATCCGGCCGATCGCCTATCGCGGCACCACGGCGCTGCTGCCCGATCTGCTGGCGGGCCGCGTCAGCCTGTCGTTCGCCAACGTCGTGAACGTCATGCCGCTGGTACGCGAGGGCAAGCTGCGCGCCTTCGCGGTGACCTCGGTCAGGCGCTCCGCGGTCGCGCCCGACCTGCCGACCATGGCCGAATCCGGCTATCCCGGCTTCGAGGCGGTGCCGTGGTTCGGGCTCATGGCGCCCGCCGGAACGCCGCCCGCGATCATCGACCGGCTGCATCGCGACACGGTCAGGATCCTGGCGCTGCCCGAGGTGCGCAAGAAACTCGATGACCTCGGCCTCGACGTCATCGGCGGCTCGCCCGCGGAGCTCGCGGCCGTCATCGAGCGCGAGATTCCCCGGTGGGCGAGCGTGATCAAGCAAGCCGGGATCAGGGCAAGCGAGTAAGCTAGGAGCCGATGACGCAAGCCCGCTGCGAGGTGCTGGTAATCGGCGGCGGTCCCGCAGGCTCGACCATATCCGCCCTCCTGGCGGAGCGCGGCCGGGACGTGGTGATGCTCGAGAAGTCGCGCCATCCGCGCTTTCATATCGGCGAATCCCTGCTACCGCTCAACATGCCGCTGCTCGAGCAGCTCGGCGTTGCCGGGGAAATCGCGGCGATCGGCATGCCTAAGTACGGCGCGCAGTTCGTGTCGCCCTGGCACAACAGGGCGGTGACCTACGATTTTGCGAAAGCGTGGGACAAGTCGCACCCGTCCGCTTTCCAGGTGCGCCGCTCGGAGTTCGACCGCATCCTGTTCCGCAACGCCGAGCGCAAAGGCGTGCGCGCCTTCGAGGGTTGCCGCGTGACGGACGTGCGCTTCAATGCGCAAGGCGCCGAGGTCGGCGCGCAGAACGAGGACGGCAGCGAGCAGACCTGGCAGAGCCGATTCGTGGTGGACGCCTCGGGCCGCGACACCTACCTCGCCAGCCGGCTCGGCATCAAGCGGCGCAACCCGAAGCACAACAGCGCCGCGATCTTCGGGCATTTCTCGGGGGCGACCCGCCTGCCCGGCAAGGAGGAAGGCAACATCAGCATCTTCTGGTTCGACCATGGCTGGTTCTGGTTCATTCCGCTCTCCGACGGCGCCACCAGCGTCGGCGCAGTATGCTCGCCGCCCTATATGAAGACCCGCCGCACCGAGCTGCCGCAATTCCTGCTCGATACGATCGTCCTGTGTCGGCCGCTCGCGGAGCGCATGCGCGCCGCGCAGCTCGTTTCGCCCGTTACCGCCACCGGCAACTACTCCTACAGCTCCAAGCGGGCCACCGGCGAGAACTGCCTCCTGGTGGGCGATGCCTACGCTTTCGTGGACCCGATGTTCTCCTCCGGCGTGCTGCTCGCCATGCATAGCGGCTTCGTCGGCGCCGACACCGTCGAAGCCTGCCTGGATCGCCCCGCCGAGACGCGGCGCGCGTTCAAAGCCTACGAAGCCAGCGTGCGCCGCGGCGTCGGCGCGTTCTCCTGGTTCATCTACCGCGTGCTGTCGCCTTCCATGCGCCATCTGTTCATGAATCCGACCCAGCGATACCGGCTGCAGGAAGCGGTGCTTTCGGTGCTGGCGGGAGACGTCTTCAAGAATACGCCGGCGCGCGCGAGGGTCAACGCGTTCAAGGCGGTGTACTATCTCAAGAACCTTTTCACGCCGCTGAAGAGCCTGGCTGCCTGGAGGCGGCGCAAGCAGGCGCTGCGCGTTTCAAGCGCCGCCTGAAGAGCGTCACGGCCTCCGCGCGAGAAACTCCGAGAGCGCCGCGCAGATGCAGCGCGCGGATCAGCTTCTCGACGTCCGCCACGCTTAGGATTTTGGCCACGCGTAGGGGTTGTCCTTGCATGCACGGTAGTTCTTGTCGAGCGCCTCGGACATCAACAGGATCGCGGCAATCCTGCGTGCCATTTCCGTGACGTACTCGGCTTCTTCCATCGTCAGGTCCCGCCCCAGCATCGAGCGCCCGCGGTACGAAAGCCATTTCTTCATCACCTGATAACCGCCGATGGTGTAGTCCCAGACTTTCTCCGGGACGTTCTTCCAGTAGGCAATGCCGTTCAGATACACGTCGTGCGTTTTCGCACCGAGCGCGGAAGGCAACTCCGGCTCCGCGCGCGTTTCGAGCTTGCCTTTGCCTGGCATGGTCACGCCACCTTTGCCCGCGTGACCCCAGCCCGCAGTGAGCGCAATCTCGCCCCTGGCTGGATCAAGCGTCCCGCCGCCCGTGCGCGACACCACGGCAATCGCCATCAGCTCCTCTCGAATCTTCCCGGAAGTGACTCCGGTAACTTGGCGCTCGATGTCGAGCAGCGCCGCAATCTGTTTACCGAGTTCAGCGGACGCGAGAAGCAATTCCTTTGTATCGGGCAATGGAATGTGTGGCCAGTCCTGACGAATGCCATCAGCATTTTCGTCGAGATACGCTGGTGAATAGCCGATCGCAAGCGCGTGCATCCAAAGCGAGCCGGCGATTTCAGCGTCGCGATCTGGAGTGCGAACGCCAAGCTCGCGCATGTAGCCGCGCGCATTCGGGCTCAAGTTGGCGCGGGTAGTGCCAGCATCAGGCTCAGCCGCCCCGAGCAGTTCACCTTGTCTTTCGTCGCCGGTACGGCTGGTGGCACGCAACCGCAGCGCGAAGCATGCTGCATCTGGCGAGAGCAGATGATCATCCGAGATCAACGATGTGAAGTAAATCGGCGCGCCTTCCGGAAAGCCTTATCCCGGAGTAGTAGCACCACTGAACATCGAAGGGCCGGACAACATAACGTATCATCCGATCCTCTAGAAATTTCTCGACGTTAAGCACCTTCACCCGAGTCTTCTTCGCATCGAATCGCGCTGCATTTTCGGTCAAACCCGGAATCGCATCGCGCAGGTCGTTCCAATCAGTCTTGGGATTGAAATAGACCCGCATGCGGTGCGCCAGCGCATTGCGATCGATATCGATCAACGCGCCTCTACGCTTTTCCATCAGGCCATTTTTTGGAGAAATCTCGCAGAGTTCGATAAGTTTTGGCCAGCGATCGTAGTTTGTGCCTCCTCCAGCGGGCCGCAGCAGAAAGCGATTCTTCGCGCTCGGCGTCGCCGCTGCTTAATGAGACTGGAAGTTCGGATCGTCCAGCGACGAAAGCAGGTGCGCTCGGCGGTCGATCGCTCGGGCATCGTGCAGATCGTCGCGGTAGACGACATTCTTCTTCTCGCCTGCTTGCCCGGTCTTCACCCACAGCGATATGACCACGCCCTGCTGAATTCCAACGGAGGAATCGGGTACGGCGAAGATAGTTTCGCTCGTGCGCCCGTCGGGCGCGTACTCAGAAGTCTTGCGGTTGCCGTGCATGTTCTCGATCCAGAACTTGTCGAATGATTCGAGCAGTTTCTTGCGCAGTACGACGAACGAGGGTTCGCTGACCCATGAGTGGTTCGAGATGAAGCTCACGACGCCTCGCGGCGAGCGTTCGCCGATCCTCCGTTCCGCGAGACGGAAGAAGCGCACATAGAGGTCATCGAGATTGAATTTCTTGATGCCCCATTCCTTGATGAGTCCCTGTTTGTACGGTTCGACAAGGTCTTGCTCTTCTCCATGCGCGACGCCCGCGAATGCGTTGTAAGGCGGATTGCCGAGGATGACGAGGATCGGCTTTTCGCGCTTGACGAGTTCCGCCGCGTCGCGCTCGGCTTCCAGCTCGGGGAAGACCAAGTGCTGCTTCGGACCCTGTGGCGGTTCCCAGCCCGTGAGCGCGTTCGTGAGGTAGACGCCGGCGCGCTCTTTCTCGCCGAGGGGGGCGCCCAGGTCCGACAGCAGCAGGCCGATCTGAAGGTGCGAAACGACGAACGGCGCAGGCAGGATTTCAAAGCCGAACACGCGCTCGGTCATGGCTTTCTTCAGTCGTTGGGCGGCGAGGGCGTCGTTGCCCTTTGCCTTTAGCCGCTCGCCGATTACCGCGAGCGTTTCGACCAGGTACGCTCCTGTGCCGCAGCAGGGGTCGAGCACGTATACCGAAGGATCGGCGAGTCCATCGGTGATGCCGAGCTCTGAGACGAGCACCTGATCGACGCGGCGCACCATGTAGCGCACGATTTCCTCGGGGGTATACCAGACGCCGAGTTGCTTTCTCAGCTCGGGATCGAATGCTTGCAGGAAGGGTTCGTAGAAATACTGGACTGCGTGGCGGTCCTCGAAGCGCTTGAAAAATTCTGGGCGCGCCACACGGTTAAGAGTAGCGGCGGTCCGATCGAGCGGCTCTTCGAGGCCAAGAGGGCGGAGCTTGGAGGGCACCGCGAGCTGCTCGAACAGCGCCCGGATCATCGGGACGTGCAACGACCATGCAGCGTTATGCCAGTCGAAGCGCCCCTTGCCGCCGGCGCGGTGCCACAGCACCCATGCCGCGAACACTCCGTAGAACAAGGTCTGGACCAGCGTTGAACGGAAGAAATGCTCGCCTTTCTCGCCTTCGAACTTCAGGCCAAGCGCTTGTTCAAGGGCGCTACGCAACGTCTCGAGCGCCGGAAGTTTCGCTGCTTCGACACGCGCTCGCGCGTCTCGCGCGTATGAGGCGATGAACCAGGCGACATCCTTGGGGTCGACGAGTGGCGTCGCATGCAGCATCACTCGCCGGATGAATTCGACGAAGCGCTCGCCTTGCTCATCAGCGGCTTTGCGCGGATGCTGGGCCAGTTCCCAGAACTCCTTCGGGGTTGCCGCGAGCGCGAAACGCTCTCGCACGGCGGTTGCGCCCGATTCCTCGCCGAGCAGCACGAACTCGCGAAGGTCAGTAACAAGGATCAATCGATACTTCGCCCAATATCGAGCCACCTGCTCGCCCGCGACGAGTTTATTGACATCAGTGCCGACGGGCTTCACTTCGATTACCCCGCGCTCGGGCATTTGACCTGGCAGAGGCTTGTCGTCGCCACGTTTGCTGAACTGTGATTCGGTGAACAGGCCGCCGTCAGGCATGCCAGCGCCTTGATCCTTGAGGCCCATCACGCACCGGACCTTGGGCTTGAGGTGTCGGCCGACTTCGTTCAGGAGCGCGGAGAGCGCCGGATAGAAAGAGGTTTCTGGTGCGTTCGCTCCGGTGGCGCGGACAGCATGGCAATCGGTGAGGTAGGTCTCGAGCGGATGCAGGCTCATTTAGCCAACCGCTCGAGGTCGCGGTCGAAGCTGAATACCCGCCAGCCGCGCTCGCGGGCAGTCGCAGCGACCAGCGCATCCACGAAATCCACATTGCGATCGCGGTACAGCTCGAGCGCCCGGCGCGCCGCCGGGGATTCGACGATCACGCCGCGGTAATCGAGCAGCGCGAGAAGCTTGGCCGCGGTATCGGTGCGCGTGACTTTATAGACACGCGTCAGCACGTACACGCATTCGGCTAGAACGGCTGAGGGAACGTAGGCTTGAGAAGAGCCTTCGCGGACCGATTCGAAGAAGCCGCGAGCGCGCTCGAAATCCGTCCGTCCGCCGCCGAGCAGGAGCGCGACGATCGCGTTCGCGTCAACGACGCTTGTGCTTTTCTCGGACAACAGCCTCCCAGGCCCGCTTGCGCGCGATGCGGAACGATACTTTTTTCTTAGCCTTGGCGTAATGGGCCAGGCTCCCAGCGACGTCGTTCACCGCTTCAATGCGCACTTCGCCGCCCGTATAGACGATGCGCACGTGGTCGGTGCCGAGGGCTTTGCGAACCGCCCGAGGCAGCGTGATCTGCCCTTTGCTCGAAACCTTCGCCGTCTTTACAACAACGCTCATGCTTTACTCTAACACAAGTGCTTTACTTTGTCCGCTCGGGGGAAAGAAACTCCTTCAGCGCACGGCAAGTATGGCTCGTGCCGCTTGCGGCCTTCTCCGGCGCGCCCTGGAAGACGATTCTGCCGCCGGCGCCGCCGCCTTCGGGACCGAGGTCGACGATCCAGTCGGCCTCCGCGATGACGTCGAGGTTGTGCTCGATCACCACCGCGGTGTTGCCGGCGTCGACCAGGCGATGCAGCACGCGGATCAGCTTCTCGACGTCCGCCATGTGCAAGCCGACGGTGGGTTCGTCGAGGACATAGAGGGTTTTCACCGCGCCGGATTTTGCAAGCTCATAGACGAGCTTGATGCGCTGGGCCTCGCCGCCGGAAAGCGTCGGACTCTGCTGGCCGAGCGTCAGATAGCCCAGCCCGACCTCCTGCAGCAGCCGCAGGCAGCGGTGGATCGAGGGATGCGCGGCGAAGAACTCGACCGCTTCGGCGACGCTCATCGCCAGCACTTCGCCGACGCTCCTGCCGCGCAGGCGCACCGTCAGGGTATCGGGGTTGAAGCGCGCGCCGCTGCAGGCTTCGCAGGTCACCTTGACGTCGGGCAGGAAGGACATCTCGATCTTCTTCAGCCCCTGGCCCTGGCATTCCTCGCAGCGCCCGCCCGGAGTGTTGAACGAGAAGCGGCTCGCGCTCCAGCCGCGCATGCGCGCTTCGGTGGTATCGGCGAAGAGCTTGCGGATGCTGTCCCAGAAGCCGACGTAGGTGGCGGGGCAGGAGCGCGGCGTCTTGCCGATGGGCGACTGGTCGACTTCCAGCACGCGCTCGATGTTCCTGCCGCCGGTGATGGTCCGGCATCCAATGGGGTTTTTATTATTTAAAGAAGAAAAAACCACATCACGGGCGAGCGTCGATTTGCCCGAGCCCGAGACCCCGGTGATCAGCACCAGGCGCTCGAGCGGAATTTGCAGGTTGATGTTCTTGAGGTTGTGAAGTCTGGCGCCTTTGATTTCAAGAAAATCGTTCTTCCTTGAAATTCCTCGTCGAGGCTGAAGGGGATGCTTGAGCGGCTGCTTCAGGAATCGCCCGGTAAGCGAATCCGCGTTCTTCATCAGGTCTTCGGCGCTGCCCTCGGCGGTGACACGGCCGCCGAGCTTGCCGGCGCCCGGCCCGAGGTCGATCACGTGCTGCGCGCGCCGGATGGTGTCCTCGTCGTGCTCGACCACCACCAGCGAGTTGCCCTTGGCCTCGAGCTTCTCGAGGACATCGAGCAGGATGCGGTTGTCGCGGTGGTGCAGGCCGATGGTCGGCTCGTCGAGGATGTAGCACACGCCGCGCAGGTTCGAGCCGAGCTGGGCGGCAAGGCGGATGCGCTGCGCCTCGCCCCCCGAGAGGGTCGGCGCCGAGCGGTCGAGCGTCAGGTAGCCGAGCCCGACCTCGCCGAGGAAGCCCAGGCGCGATTTCAGCTCCGGGAGCAGGTCGCGCGCGATTTCAGCTTCCCTGCCTTTCAACGTTTTCTCGTGAAAAATATTTCTCAAATCATGAATCGGAAGAGCGCAGTAATCGGCGATCGACTTGCCCTGCCATAGAACTGCCAAGGCTTCGGGATTGAGGCGCTTGCCTTCGCATTGCTCGCAGGTCTGGTCGACTTCCAGCCATTCGATCCAGGAATCGAGCACGTTGTCTTCCGCGCCGGTGCGCGCGCGCTCGTCGGACCAATCCACGTCCTCGATGTTGAGGCCGGTGCCATAGCAGGCCGCGCACCAGCCGTGCTTGGAGTTGTAGGAGAAAAGGCGCGGGTCGAGCTCCGCGAAGCTGCGGCCGCAGGAACGGCAGGCGCGCTTGGTGGAGAACACCTGGATGCTTTTGCCGGTCTGGACGTGGACCACGCCTTTGCCGAACTCGAGGGCCTTCGACAGCCGTTCCCTGAGCTCCTTCTCGCCGCGCGGGCTGACCTTCACGTAGCCCACCGGCAGCTCGATGTTGTGCTCCTTGAAACGGTCGATGCGCGGGAACGGGCGGACCGGCAGCAGCTTGCCGTCGACGCGCAGCTGCGTGTAGCCCTTCGCGGCGGCCCATTTGGCGAGATCGGTGTACACGCCTTTGCGATTGACGACGAGCGGCGCCAGCATCACGATCGTCTGCCCGCGGTACTCGCGCAGCAGGCGCGCCGCGATCGCGTCCTCGCTCTGCGGCTCGATCGGCACCTCGCAGTCCGGGCAGTATTGCGTACCGAGCTTGACGAACAGCAGGCGCAGGAAGTGGTGCACCTCGGTGAGCGTGCCGACGGTGGACTTGCGCCCGCCGCGGCTGGTGCGCTGCTCGATCGCGACCGTCGGCGGGATGCCGAAGATCGCGTCGACGTCGGGGCGCGAGGCGGCCTGGACGAACTGCCTGGCGTAGGCATTGAGGGATTCGAGATAGCGGCGCTGGCCCTCGGCGAACAGGATGTCGAAGGCGAGCGTCGACTTGCCCGAGCCGGAGACCCCGGTCACCACCGTGAAGCGGCCGCGCGGGATCTCGACGTCGATGTTCTTCAGGTTGTGCTCTCTCGCCTTGTGAATGCGAATTGAATTGCCGAGGTATGCGCCCTTCGGTTCCTGAACCTTCTGCAGGCCGCGAAATGCGGCCTCGTATTCCCGCAGCGCCTTTCCCGTGTGAGATTTCTCGGAACTCATCACATCCCGGGGCGTGCCCTCGCAGACCAGCTCGCCGCCGGCATCGCCACCCTCGGGGCCGAGGTCGAGGATCCAGTCGGCGGAGCGGATGACGTCGAGGTTGTGCTCGATCACGAGCAGCGAATGTCCCGCATCGAGCAGCTGCCGGAAAGCGCGCAGCAGCTTCGCTACATCGTCGAAATGCAGGCCGGTGGTCGGCTCGTCGAACAGGAACAGCTTGGCTGACTCGTTCTGGTCGACGTCAGCGAGGTGGCCGGCGAGCTTCAGCCGCTGGGCCTCGCCGCCCGAGAGCGTGGGGACCGGCTGCCCGAGCTTCAGATATTCGAGGCCGACGTCGACCAGCGGCTTGAGCCTTTGCAGGATTTCATCGTTCTTGGAAAAGAAGCCGGCGGCCTCGAACACCGTCATGTCCAGCACGTCGGCGATGGACTTGCCTCGCAGGCTTGCCTCGAGGACCTCGGCTCGATAGCGCCGCCCGTCGCAATTCGGGCAGCGCAGGTAGACGTCGGAGAGAAACTGCATCTCGACGTGCTCGAAGCCGTTGCCGCCGCAGGCCGGGCAGCGGCCGTTGCCCGAGTTGAAGCTGAAGGTGCCGGCGGTGTAGCCGCGCTCCTTCGCGGTTTCGCTTTTCGCGAACAGATCCCTGATTTCGTCGAAGGCGCCGACGTAGCTCGCCGGGTTGGAGCGCGTGGTCTTGCCGATCGGCTTCTGGTCGACCAGCACCGCTTCGGCGATCTGCCCGGCGCCGCGCAGCCCGCGGTGCGCCCCGGGGGCTTCGGTGGGCTTGCCGCGCGCCTTGAGCAGCGCGGGGTAGAGCACGTCCTGGACCAGCGTGGATTTACCGGAGCCCGAGACGCCGGTGACGCACACCAGGCGCTGCAGCGGGATCCTGAGGTCGAGGTTCTTGAGGTTGTGCTCGGCGGCGCCGAGGATCTCGAGAAAATTCTCCGGCGCGGCGGCGTTCTGCGGCTCGCCCGCCTTGCGCCGGCCCGACAGATAGTCGCCGGTGAGAGTGGCGGTTTTCTTCAGCTGGGCGGGAGGACCGAAAAATACGATCTCGCCGCCGCGCTCTCCCGGGCCCGGGCCCATGTCGAGGATGCGGTCGGCGGCGAACATGATCTGCGTGTCGTGCTCCACCACCACCAGCGTGTTGCCGGCGTCGCGCAGGCGCTGCATCACGCCGATCACCCGTCCCATGTCGCGCGGGTGCAGGCCGATCGAGGGCTCGTCGAGGACGAACAGGGTGTTCACGAGCGACGTGCCGAGCGCAGTGGTGAGGTTGATCCGCTGCACTTCGCCTCCCGACAGGGTGCGCGACTGGCGGTCGAGCGTGAGATAGCCGAGGCCGACATCGCACAGGAAGCGCAGCCGGGTGCCGATTTCGCCGAGCAGGAGATCGGTGGCTTCGTCCTCCAAATTCAGTTCCTCAAAGAATTTTTTTGTTTCGCCGATCGGCAGCAGCGTCAAATCATGAATCGACCTGCCTTCGATCTTCCACAGCATGGCGTCGGGTTTCAGCCGCGCGCCGCCGCAGGCCGCGCACCCCGTGTAGGCGCGGTACTTCGACAGCAGCACCCGGATGTGCATCTTGTAGGCCTTGGTTTCCAGCCACTTGAAGAAGCGGCGCACGCCGTACCAGGTGCCGGGCCAGGACTTCCTCCAGCTCTGCCACTCGGGCTCGCCCTCGAGGACCCAGGTCTTCTGGGAGGGATTCAATTTGCTGAAGGGCACATCCAGCGGAATGCCGCGCTTCTTCGCGTACTTCACAAGATCGTCCTGGCATTCCTTGAAGCTCGGCGATTGCCAGGGACGGATGCAGCCGTCCCCCAGAGTGAGGTTTTCATTCGGCACGACGAGGCCGAAATCCACTCCGATGATCCGCCCGAAGCCGCGGCAGGTCTCGCAGGCGCCGAGCGGCGAATTGAACGAGAAAGCGGCGGGCGTCGGCTCGGAGTAGTGGATGTCGCAGTCCGGGCAATGCAGGTCCGCGGAAAATCTCCAAACTGGAAAATCGGGGACAGGCTCCGATTTCCCTTCCGCCAATCGTTCGGAAATCGGAGCCTGTCCCCGATTTTCCGCATAGACGTTCACTCGTCCCTGACCCACGCGGAGCGCGGCCTCCAGCGCCTCGATCACCCGCTGGCGCTCGGCCGATGAGATGCGCACGCGGTCCTGGACGACTTCAAGCAGGCCCTTCGAGCGGGCGTGGATGCGCGTATAGCCCTGCCGCTGCAGAAGCTCCTCGATTTCCTTTTCCGTAAAGTTCTTCGGGATCGGGATAGGAAAGGTGATGATGAGCCTTTCATCGTTTTTGATGTTTTTTAGAGAGTCGAAGATCGAAGCAGCGGTGTCGCGGGTGACCGGCTTGCCGCAACCTCTGCAATAAAGCTTGGCTGCCCGGGCGAACAGCAGCTTGAGGTGGTCGTTCAGCTCGGTCATGGTGCCGACCGTGGAGCGCGAGGTGCGCACCGGGTTGGTCTGGTCGATGGCGATCGCCGGCGGGATGCCGTCGATGGCGTCGACCTGCGGCTTGTCCATCCTGTCGAGGAACTGACGGGCGTACGGGCTGAAGGTCTCGACGTACCGCTCACCACGACCAGTTCCCCGGTCGGGAGCGCTAGGCTGAGGTTCTTGAGGTTGTTCTGGCGCGCGCCGCGGATGACAATGGCGTCGCCGGGCAGCTGCTCTTGCTTCACTGCATGAGATTCTATCTTCTCATCGCCGCGTTGTGCGTTTCGTCGGCCCTTGCCGCGCCGCCGCCGGTGCTCGTCGTGCCGCTCGAGGGTGCGATCGGCCCGGCGAGCGCGGACTTCGTGCGCCGCGCCCTGCAGCGCGCCGCCCGCGACCAGGCGCAGCTCGTGGTGCTGCGCCTGGACACCCCCGGCGGGCTGGACACCTCGATGCGCGAGATCATCAAGGACATACTCGCCTCGCCGGTGCCGGTGGCGGCCTACGTCGCCCCGGGCGGCGCGCGGGCGGCGAGCGCCGGCACGTTCATCCTGTATGCGAGCCACTATGCGGCGATGGCTCCGGGAACCAACCTGGGCGCGGCCTCGCCGGTGGCGATCGGCATTTCGCCGCAGAAAGACGACAAGAAGGACTCGTCGGGCAGCGGCGCCGACACCCTGATGCGCAAGCAGATGCACGACGCCGCGGCGTACATCCGGGGACTGGCGCAACTGCGCGGCCGCAACGCCGACTGGGCCGAGAAAGCGGTGCGCGAGGCGGTGAGCCTGCCGGCCGGCGAAGCGCTCAAGCTCAAGGTGATCGACCTGGTCGCGAGCGATGTCCCGGACCTGCTGAAAAAGCTGGACGGCAAAGGCAAGCTGCAGACCGCCGGAGCGGCGGTCACCGAGGTCGAGGTGGACTGGCGCACCCGCGTGCTGGGCGTGATCACCAATCCGACCGTCGCCTATCTGCTGATCCTGATAGGCATCTATGCGGTGATCTTCGAGTTCATGAGCCCGGGGATGGTTCTGCCGGGAGTGGTCGGCGCGCTCTGCATCCTGATCGCGCTCTACGCGCTACACCTCCTGCCGGTCAATTACGCGGGGCTCGCGCTCATGCTGCTGGGGATCGCGTTCATGGTGGCGGAGGCGTTCTTTCCGGCGTACGGCTCGCTCGGCGTCGGCGGCCTGGTGGCGTTCGTGCTCGGCTCCATCATGCTGTTCGACGCCGATCTGCCGGGCCTCGAAATTCCCTACGGGCTGATCGCCGGCGTCGCGGCCGGGAGCGGCGCGCTCGTGCTCCTGATGGTCGGCATGATGGTGCGCCGCCGGCGCGCGCCGGTCGTCAGCGGCCGCGAGCACATGATCGGCGCCATCGGCGAGGCGCTCGATGATTTCGCAAGCGAAGGCTGGGCGAGGGTGCACGGCGAACGCTGGCGGGTGCGCTGCGCCGCCCCGCTGCGCCGCGGACAACGGCTGCGCGTCACGGCGATGGACGGGCTGGTCCTGACGGTGGTCGCCGAATCCAATCCAGGGGCTAACGGAGGGTAATCATGGGATTCAGTTTCGTAATCGGCGTCGTAATCGTCGCCGTGGTGCTGTTTGCGGCGTCGATCAACATCCTGCGGGAATACCAGCGCGCGGTGGTGTTCTTTCTCGGGCGCTTCCAGGGGGTAAAGGGCCCCGGCCTCATCGTCATCATCCCCGTCATCCAGCAGATCGTGCGCGTCGACCTGCGCACCGTGGTGCTGAATGTGCCGCCGCAGGACGTGATCACGCGCGACAACGTGTCGGTGAAGGTCAACGCCGTCGTCTACTTCCGGGTCGTGGACCCGCAGCCCGCGATCATCCAGGTGGTGAACTTCCTCGAGGCCACCAGCCAGCTCGCGCAAACGACCCTGCGCGCGGTCCTCGGCAAGCACGAGCTCGACAACCTGCTCGCGGAGCGCGAGAAGCTCAACCTCGACATCCAGACGGTGCTCGACGAGCAGACCGATGCCTGGGGCATCAAGGTGTCGAAGGTCGAGATCAAGGACGTCGACCTGAACGAGACCATGGTGCGCGCCATCGCGCGCCAGGCCGAGGCGGAGCGCGAGCGGCGCGCCAAGGTGATTCACGCCGAAGGCGAGCTGCAGGCGTCGGAGAAATTGCTGCAGGCGGCCGAGATGCTCTCGAAGCGCGCCGAGGCGATGCAGTTGCGCTACCTGCAGACGCTCACCCAGGTGGCCGGCGACAAGTCGACGACCATCGTCTTTCCGGTGCCGGTGGACATCATCGGCCGGTTCCTCGGGAAGAAGGAGCAGGGCTGATACCTGCCATCAATGGATCACCTGTGTGCAATTTGATTCCTTTTATTGGAAAGCGCGCGCGCCGAGGACTATATTCGACCCCAGGGGAAAAGATGTAGAAGGATATTTTTTACCGATCCGAAGGAGATAGCGATGAACCCTCCGCAAGCCGAATTTCTCAATCTTTACAAAGCGGGGCTGAAAGGCGCGGTCGACCTGATGAAGGCGTCCCTGGAGAGCGCCGAGCGCCTCCAGCAGCAGCAGCTGTCCGCCATCCGCGCCGCTCTCGAGGAGCACGTCAAGTGCGTCAACGAGCTCGGCAATGTGAAAAGCCTCGACGAGCTGCTGGCGCTGCAGCAGAAGATGGCCGGAGCGCAGCTCGAGCGCTTGATGGGCTACTGCAGCAACCTCTACCAGGCCGCCGGGCAGAACCAGGCCGCCGCGGTGGGCCAGGTGCAGGCCCAGATGGCGCAGGCGCGCGACTGGTTCAACGAGACCTACACGCTGACGGCGCGCGCCACCGAGGAAGCCGCGAAGATCGCCTCGGCGCAGATGGCGGCGGTCGGCGCGGGAGCGCGGCAGCAGCAGGCGGCGAAACAGGAGCGCCGGCCTTCGGCCTAGTTTCTCCATAAGTAATAAGTAGTTGGTCGCGTTCTCGGCGTATGCCTAGAATGCGGCCTGGATGCGCAACAAGACGCCTGAAAAAACATCCGGCAGGCCGTTTGGCGATCGCCTGCCATATTCCGCGATCGTCGAACGGCCGCGCCTGAAGCTTCCGGGCGGCGCGCGCGTCGCGGTCTGGACCATCGTAAACGTCGAGGAGTGGGCGGCCGAGCGGCCTATGCCGCGCACGGTCCTGCCGCCGCCCTACGGCCAGCCTCTGCTTCCCGACCTGCCGAACTGGGCCTGGCACGAATACGGCATGCGAGTCGGGTTTTGGAGATTTTTAGAAACATTAAATCAATTCAAAATCAAGGCAACGCTGGCGCTTAACGGCTCGGTGATCAAGAGCTATCCGCCGGTGGCGAAGGCGGCGCTCGACGCCGGCTGGGAGTTCATGGGGCACGGTCTGGTGCAGCGGCCGATGCACCATGTGAAAAATCAAAGAAAAGAAATTCATGAAACGATCCGCGCAATTCAGGCCTTCACCGGGAGAGCACCGCGCGGCTGGGAGAGCCCCGGGCTCACCGAGACCTTCGAGACCATCGACCTGCTCGCCGCGGAAGGCATCGAGTACGTCGCCGACTGGGTGCTCGACGACCAGCCCTGCCGGATCCAGACCGCGAGCGGGCCGATCGTGTCGCTGCCTTACACCGTGGAGATGAACGACATCGCCATGATGCAGATCCAGCAGCATCCGTCGCGCGAATTGCTGCGCCGCGGCACCGATACCTTCGACCGGCTGTGGCGCGAAGGCGAGAAGATCCCGCGGGTGATGGCGATCAGCGTGCACCCTTACATCACCGGCGTGCCGCACCGTATCGCCTACCTGGAGAAGCTGTACGAGTACATCGGCTCGCGCGAAGGCGTGCTGATGTGGACCGGGGCGCAAATCCTCGACTGGTTCCTGAAGCAGAAATAATGGCTTTCTCCTACCAGGAGCTGTGGGGAAGGGCCGAGCAGCTGCTGCCGGAGCTGCGCGAGCGCGCGGCGCGCTGCGAGGAGCTGCGCCGCCTGCCGGACGAGACCCTGCGCGACTTCCACGACAGCGGCCTGTTCCGCTTCCAGCAGCCGCGGCGCGTCGGCGGCTCGGAGCTCGACTTTGTCGCCGCCATCGACTTCGGCGCGCTGTTCGCGCGCGCCTGCGCCTCGAGCGCCTGGAACTTCGTCAACCTCGGCACCCATCACCTGCTGCTCGGGATGTTCCCGCCGCAGGCGCAGGACGACGTCTGGAACGTGTCGCGCGACGCCCTGATCGCCTCCTCGTTCGTCTTCCCGGCGGGCCGGGCGCGCAAGGTGGCGGGCGGCTACGTGCTCTCCGGGCGCTGGCCGTTCTCGAGCGGCGTCGACCCGAGCGACTGGGACATGCTGGCCGGGTT
>WNGH01001419.1_pt1 | contig 22411 bp, 17 predicted proteins | sample 5400631 | NCBI WGS metagenome assembly WNGH01 (sample SAMN13153373, study PRJNA577476) | soil metagenome | isolation source: 115 cm soil or saprolite under Garry oak tree replicate 1 | place: USA:California | collected 2016-06-15
GCCGCCGACGTCCTGGAAGTCCCGACGGACGAAGAGGGTGTCGTGCTCAACATCAACGACCCGGATATGATGCGCCACGCCATCGAAACGGATGAGAATTAGCCACGGAGAACTCAGCGCGATGGAGCCGCAACCAAAATGTGTGCGCGTCGCAGACACTTCGATGGCTGCGAGTACAGAGAACTCAGCGCCATCTGTGGCTTTTCTCCGCATTCTCAATGTTAAATTCCGAAAAGCTCAACACAGTGGACACAAAGAACCACGGAGAACCTCGGAGAAATCGGCCTGCCGCTCTCAGCAGTCTATCCCGCACCTCCTCCACTAAACTCTCAGTGCCCTCTGTGGCCTTTCTCCGTGTTCTCTGTGTTAAATCCTGCTGTTTACTTTAGCTTGGCGACGAGTGCCTGGACAGCGTCGCGCGCGAGTTGCGCGGCGTGGAACGTCGCTTGTGGCAAACCGCCTAACGCTTCCGACAATTGTTCCGGAGTAATTCCGCGAACCTCAGCCGGGGTCTTTCCGCGCAACAATTCCGTCAATAAAGAAGAGCACGCCATCGCCGTTACGCATCCGCGCGTACGGAAACGCGCTTCGGCAATCCGCCCCGCCTCCATGCGCGCCGACAGTTCGAGGATGTCGCCGCATACCGGATTCTCAACGGAAATTGTGGCCGTGGCCGCGTCGAGAGTTCCCACGTTGCGCGGATTCTGGAAATGGTCGAGGACGGCTGCGCTGTACATGGCTGGAGTATCGCGCGAGAGGCGGCAAAGTTCAACGCCGCCCGTAGACGAAAAGAATCACCCAGCTATGTGCACGCGGTCTGCGAGCCGTGAGCGTTGCCACGATCCTCTCACGCCGGCAGCCAAAGAGGTTGTGTGTGACAACCTGTGCGCGAAACGGTTTTGGAGCGTTGGCCTTCAGGCCGACATTGTAGATTCAAGCACAGGCCCGTCCCGCACTCGGGACGGGCGCTCCACAGACCTGACCCCGCATGCCACTCAGACCCCTGTATCTTCCGAATACTTTTGTCGAGCGAGGTTTCTTCGTCTGGTTTCGGTGCATCTTATTCCCGGGCCGGCCCGAGGTCAACGTCCGGCTAGGATCTCTGTTGTAAGCTCCAGTGGACAGCCGAATTGCTTAACTTGGAGATCCTCGGAGGAAAGCAATTGCCCCGCACTGCGATTCGGGGCATTATCGATATCTGGCGGAGTGCGAACTCTACGCGCCGTCCCGCCGTGGCGGGCCGGCTTCCCGCTCGCCGTCCGCCTGGCAAAATCGCGGACTTTGGCGGGCGAGTGGCGCGTCGGCGACCTGGAGCCCACGAGCAATAGGTCACACGGGTAGTGGACATCTGACGACAGACACACGCTGCGGACGCGCGAGGAACGAAACGCGCACGCCCGGCGTCTATCGAAGCGGGAGGTAGTGCGTCAAAATCCCTATGAGGCGATCCCTTTTGCATATTTCTTTGCATTCCCTTTTTCTTGCGGCGCTGGCGGCCGGTGGAGCCCTCAGTTGGGGCGCCCCTCATCCGGAGGCGGATTCAGGCGTGCTGCTCGCAACCATGCAGGCAGAGCTGGAACGAGCCAAGTACTCCCTGGCGAAGTCGGACCCTGCACCTTACTTCATCAGTTACGAGGTGTACGACCAGCATTCTCTGCAGGTCGCGGGCACCTACGGAACGATCGTAACCTCTGTCGCGTCGAATCGCCGCTGGGCCGATGTGACCATGCGTGTTGGCAGCCCTGTGCTCGACAATACGCACAACGAGAATCGTTCTTCGGGAATTACCTCCGGCCCTCTTCCCCTGGCTGACGACCGCGATGCCATCTCGAGTACATTGTGGGAAATGACCAATCGCGAGTATCGGCGCGCGTCACCCGCCTATGCGAAGGTCATGAGCAATACGGCGGTCCAGGCGGAGGAAGAGGACAAGTCGCCGGACTTTTCACGGGAAGCGTCCCAGACCCAGATCGACCGTCCCGGCGCTCCCCTCACATTCAATCAAAAAGAGTGGGAAGACAAGATCCGCAAATATTCGTCCGCGTTCCGGAAATATCCCGAAGTCTACAGTTCGACGGTGACGCTGCAGATCCAACAGTCAACCTCATATTTCGTTTCCAGCGAAGGAAGCAAAGTGGAAACGCCGGGGATCATGGCGCGCCTGGTCGTGGAAGCCAACACACGCGCCGACGACGGAATGGATCTGGTGCGCGTCGAAACTTTTGATTCCACCAGGCCCGAGGGTCTCCCGTCCGAACAGGAACTCGCCGCGAAGGAAGAAAAGATGGCCGCTGACCTGAAGGCGCTTCGCGCCGCGCCGCTGGCAGAGCCATTCGACGGGCCCGCGCTTCTTTCAGGGCGCGCGGCAGCCGTATTTTTCCACGAGGTCCTCGGGCACCGCCTGGAAGGACATCGTCAACGAGGAGAAACCGAAGGACAAACGTTCACCAAGAAGGTGAATCAGAGCGTGCTTCCCGATTTTCTGAGCGTCTACGATGACCCGACGCTGCACACCCTGAACGGCGTGCCGCTTGCCGGCTCGTATTCGTATGATGACGAAGGCGTGCCCGCGCAGCGCGTATCGCTGATCCAGAACGGAATCTTGAAGAATTTCCTGATGTCGCGCATGCCGATTGCGAATTTTTCCAGATCGAATGGCCATGGAAGGCGCCAGGCGGGACTCATGCCCACCGGGCGCCAGGGAAACTTGGTTATCGAATCATCGAAAACTGTGAAGGATTCCGAGCTGCGGGGAAAACTACTTGAAGAGATCAAAAAGGCCGGGAAACCCTATGGTCTTTACTTTGAGGACGTGCAAGGCGGATTCACGCTAACCACCCGGGAACTCCCGCAGGCGTTCCAGGTGCTTCCGGTGATCGTGTGGCGCGTGTACGCTGACGGGCGCCCGGACCAGCTCGTGCGAGGCGTGGATATTGTGGGCACTCCGCTTGCCTCGCTGAACCGGATTCTGGTCACGGGGAATACGACGCAGATATTTAATGGCGTTTGCGGGGCTGAATCCGGCAGCGTGCCGGTCTCAGCTTCAGCGCCGGCCATGTTGTTCAGCGAAATGGAAGTGCAAAAACGGGCAGCATCGCGCGAACGGCCTCCCATCCTTTCGCCTCCGGGTTTCGAAGATTCTGCAGGCGGGGCGGCCACATTGAAATCCAGCGGCGGGGTGCACTGATGCGGCTACGAACGATGCGATCAGGCTTCGCAATTGCGGTGGTGGCCGTACTCCTCTCGACTTTGGTCCTCACTTGTGCGTTCACCCTGCGCGCACAGGAAAAGCGCGCCGGAGCGGAAGCTGCAACAGACCCTGTCCTGCGGGCCCTCCAGGCGGAACTCTCACGATCGAAGACGCAACTCAAGATGGATAATGTCGGCGCTCCGTTTTATATCGAGTATCGAGTATTCGACGTGGCGCAATTTGAGGCTAGAGCCGCGTTTGGAGCGCTGCGGGAACAGAACCGCACGCGCCTCCGTTTACTTCGCGCCCTGGTACGCATCGGCGATTACAAGGTCGACAGCTACTATGGTTCCGGCCAGGGAGTCAGCGACATCCTTCCGCTCGACGGCGACGAACTGGCGCTCCGGCACCAGATTTGGCTCGCGACCGACCAGGCATACAAAGGCGCCGGGGAGGCGCTCTCAGGAAAACAATCCCTGCTGAAGCAGTTCAACGTCGAGGAGCCCGTGGACGATTTCGCGAAGGCTGAGGCTGTTCAATCCATCGGCCCTCTCGCGAAACTGGATGTCGAGCCCGGAAAATGGATCAAGATGCTCGAATCCGCGACCTCGGTTTACAAAACCGATCCGCAGATTCAATCCCTTGGCGCCACATTAAGTTTTGTTACCTTGAACGAATATTTTGTAAACACCGAAGGAACCGTCACGCGCCAGGGTTCAACGCATTACTTGATGACCCTGGGGGCCAGCGAGCAGGCTCAGGACGGGATGCGCCTCGATCGGTCGCCGCAATACGCATCGAACCGCATCGAAGAAATGCCCTCGCCCGAAGTATTCCAATCCGACGCCGTCAAGCTCGTCGATCAGATGAAGAAATTGCGCGAATCTCCCGTCGTGGATGAAGACTATCGCGGTCCGGTCCTTTTTTCGAATGACGCCGCCGCCGATATGTTTTTCGATTTGATCGCTCCCAACGTGCTCGGGAAAAGGCCCGCGCCGGGGCGCCCCGCGCGGACAACCGGAGCCTTCGCGAGCAGTCTGAAGGGTCGCGTGCTGCCCGACTTCATTTCGGTCGTGGACGATCCAACCGTGGAGAAGTTTGGAGGTCAAAGCTTGGGCGGGAGCTACAGGGTGGACGATGAAGGCGTACAAGTCGCTCCCGTAACCGTGGTGAACAACGGCGAGCTGATGAATTTCCTGATCGGGCGGCAGCCGATTCGCGATTTCCCTGCTTCGAATGGACACGGACGCGCCGCGGGCAGCGGGACCACGGCGCCTGCTCCCGGCAACCTCTTCATTCGCGCGGCGAAGACGAGCACGCGTGAGGAGCTCAAGAAGCAGATGCTCGACAAATGCCGCGATCGCGGACTGAAATATGGTTATTTTGTCGATACGCTCGGTCCGCGCCTGACACCACGCGTGCTCTACCGGGTCTGGACCGCCGACGGACACGAAGAGATGGTCCGGGGGGCCATCTTCAATGAACTCGACACACGCGCGCTACGCAGCGATCTGACCGCCGCCGGGAGCGATCCTCTCGTCAGCAACCGTTCCGGCATCCCCTTCTCGTCCATCGTGAGCCCTTCGGTCCTGTTCGATGAGCTGGAGGTGAAACGAGCGGACAATACCAAGGAAAAGCTGCCGGATTATCCCCCGCCGCCTCTCAGTTCCGGACATAACTGAGCTCACGAACACTCCGAGATCGCGAAAAGCAATTGCAGGACCTTGCGGAACTGCTACTATTGTGCTGTCCAGTGGCACAAGCGAGTCGGTCGATGGCAGCCTCGAATGCTGCGGCTTGTGCTGAGGGGGGTACCTGAATTCACCCTCATCAGGCGCCTGCTAACTCGGCGCGGACGAATCGCGCCGCCCGGGAACAAGCCACGTCGACTTGTCAACCGAAGTGAAGCCGCCAGCGCGGGCATGGTCCGATGTACGCGCGGTTGAGCGGACGCAATCTTTTGTATCTCACCAAATCGTCTCGGGTGCGGGCTCCGGTTGTTTACCCTGAATCCAGAAGGGGAGCCCGCCATGGTAAAGGCAGAGGCAAGACATGACGGATAACAGTTCTGTCGCGAGAGTCCCGGGCATCGACCCCCAGGAAATGCAGGAATGGATTGAATCCTTTGATGCGGTGCTGAGAGAAGAAGGCCAGGAAGCCGCGACGCTCCTGCTCGACCGGCTTCGCGCGCGCGCGCAACTGTTGGGTGCCGGACCTGCCTTCACCGCGAATACTCCCTACGTGAACACCATCCCCGCGGAAAGGCAGGGAGTATTTCCTGGCGACCAGGAAATCGAACGCAGGATCAAGAGCCTGATCCGCTGGAACGCCCTCGCCATGGTGGTTCGCGCCAATCGAGTCGACCACAGCATAGGCGGCCACATTTCCACATATGCCTCCGCCGCCACGCTCTTCGAAGTGGGCTTCAATCATTTTTTCCGGGGACGCACGGAAGAGTTCGAGGGCGATACGGTTTATCTTCAGGGCCATGCCTCTCCTGGTGTTTATGCACGCGCATTTCTCGAGGGGCGCCTTTCCGCAAAGAAGCTGGAAAACTTCCGCCGGGAATTGAGGCCGGACGGCGGCCTGTCGTCCTACCCGCACCCGTGGCTTATGCCCGACTTCTGGGAATATCCCACGGTATCGATGGGCCTCAGCCCGCTCATGGCCATCTATCAAGCCCGCTTCAATCGCTACTTGGAAGACCGAGGCATCAAACCCAAGACGAATGCCAAGGTCTGGGCGTTCTTGGGCGACGGCGAGACAGACGAACCCGAATCACTGGGCGCGATCACCCTTGCGTCGCGCGAAAATCTTGACAACCTCATTTTTGTCATCAATTGCAACCTGCAACGGCTGGACGGCCCCGTTCGCGGAAATGGAAAGATCGTGCAGGAACTCGAGGCGGCGTTCCGTGGCGCGGGCTGGAACGTCATAAAAGCCCTCTGGGGAAGCGACTGGGACCCTCTGTTTGAACGCGACGTCGATGGTCTTTTGGTCAAGCGCTTGGGAGAAATGGTGGACGGCGAGATGCAGAAACTCGTCGTCGAGTCTGGCGCTTACCTTCGCCAGCACGTCTTTGGGACCGATCCGCGCCTGCTGAAAATGGTCAAGGATATTCCGGATGAAGCATTGCGCACGTTGCGGCAGGGCGGCCACGACCCGCGAAAAGTCTACGCCGCTTATAAAGCGGCCGTCGAGCATACGGGTTCGCCCACCGTCATCCTCGCGCGCACGATCAAGGGCTACGGCCTCGGGGAGAGCGGTGAAGGAAGAAACATCACTCACCAGCAGAAAAAACTCAATGAGGAAGAGCTGCGCGAATTCCGATCGCGTTTTGGCATTCCTATTAACGACGATCAGCTGGCCGACACGCCGTTTTATCGTCCGCCTGAAGACAGCCGCGAAATCCAGTACCTTCGCGCGCGCCGGCAGGAATTGGGTGGCTACGTGCCGAGCCGTAAAGTGCGCTCCAAGCCGCTCGTGGTCGACCATGACGCATTGTTCCGCGAGTTCTTGACGGGAAGCGACGGGCGCGAAGTCTCCACGACAATGGCGTTCGTCGGGATGTTGAGGCAGATGTTGCGTGACCCCGAGATCGGCAAGCTCGTTGTTCCGATCGTGCCGGATGAAGCCCGTACGTTCGGTATGGAATCGCTATTCCGGCAGGTCGGCATTTACAGCAGCCGGGGGCAGCTCTATGAGCCCGTCGACGTGCACACGCTGCTCTACTACAAGGAAGCGAAGGACGGGCAGATTCTCGAGGAAGGAATCACCGAAGCGGGTTCGATGACATCGTTCATCGCCGCGGGTTCCGCCTATGCCACGCACGGAATCAATACGATTCCGTTTTTTATCTATTACTCGATGTTCGGACTGCAGCGGATCAGCGATTTTATCTGGGCCGCGGCCGACATGCGGTGTCGCGGGTTCCTTCTCGGCGGAACGGCTGGCCGCACGACTCTGGCGGGCGAAGGCCTCCAGCATCAGGACGGCAACAGCCACATTCTCGCGCTCCCGATTCCCACTTTGTGGGCTTATGACCCGGCGTTTGCCTATGAGATTGCCGTGATCATCCAGGACGGCATCCGGCGCATGTACAAGGACGGCGAGAACATCTTCTACTACATTACCGTTATGAATGAAGCTTACGCGATGCCTCCCATGCCGCCGGGACCCGAAATCCGTGACGGAATTCTGAAGGGCATGTACAAGTATCGCGCCTCCCAAAATAAGAAATCCAAACTCCGCGCGCAGATTTTCGGCAGCGGCGCGATTCTCCGCGAAGCGCTAAAGGCCCAGGAAATTCTCGATGAGAAATACGGCGTCGCGGCCGACGTCTGGAGCGTCACCAGCTACAAGGCCCTTTACAATGACGGCATCAACACTGAACGCTGGAATCTGCTGCATCCCACGGAGAAACCTCGCGTGCCCTATGTTTCTCAATGCCTCGGCGATGCGCCGGGCGTTCTCATTGCCGCCACGGACTACCTGAAGGCGCTGCCCAATCTCGTCAGCAAATGGGTGCCGCGCCGTCTGGCCGCTCTCGGAACCGACGGGTTTGGACGGAGCGACGGCCGCGAGGCGCTGCGTAACTTCTTCGAGGTGGACTCGCGCTTCATCACGCTGGCCACGCTTTATGAGTTGCTCCGGGACGGGAAGATTGAGCCTTCTGTCGTGGAAAAGGCCATCAAGGATCTCGAAATCGACACCGAAAAGGCGAACCCGCTGCTGGCATGATGACTTGCCGGTCTCGTGCGGACCACCCCTCGTGCGAACTGTCGTCGCAGCCCTCATCACCCGCGATTCCAAGCTGCTGGTCTGCCAGCGAAAGCGCAACGACTCCCACCCACTGCGGTGGGAGTTTCCGGGTGGCAAGGTCGAAGTGGGAGAGTCACCCGCGGAGGCCCTTGCGCGCGAATTGCGCGAGGAACTCGGCGTTGCGGCCACCATCGGCGCTGAGGCCTTCCGCACCCGGCACCAGTACAAAGAACTTCCCGATGAACTTCTCTTGATTTTCTTTTGGGCCGATGTCGGCAACTCTGTCTCGCTGCAGAACCTGGCTTTTGAGCGATTCGAGTGGGCGGCTCCCTCCGCGCTATCCCGCTACGATTTTCTTCCAGCCGACAAGGAACTGATCGCCTTGCTTGCCTCAGGGTCCATCCGCGTAGATTGATTGGCCCGTCTTCCTCGCGAACGAGTATTGGGTGTTTGTTTGATTTATTGCATCGCTTTTCGAGGCGATGCGGGTTTTGGTAGCACAGACTTCAGTCTGTGTGCTCTTCTGCGTGTGTGAAAATCAAAACCACACAGGCTGAAGCCTGTGTTACTCGAGCGCGCCAGATCTGCGCTCCGTCCTGCAAGTAATGAAATCACCAACGGGTGCGACAAATTGATTGTTGGAACTTCGTCTGAGAATCTTGTGCTACGTAAGGGTGCGGCCCCCATCGACTACAATGACCTGTCCGGTGATGAACGGCGATTGTGCCAGGAAGATGACGGCGTCATCGATATCTTCGGGGCCGCCGGTGCGGCGCAGCGGCGTGCGCCGGATGAAGTCTTCGGCGATTTCTGGGGCGTCGCCGGGAAACGAAATCGTGCCGGGAGCGACGGCGTTCACGGTAATTTCCGGAGCTAAAGCACGGGCCAGGCAGCGCGTCAGCATGATCACGCCGGCCTTCGAGACGCAGTAATGCGTGTAGGCGGGCCAGGCCAGCAGGCCGCCGAGCGACGCGAAATTGATGATCCGGCCCTGCCCGCTGCGGCGAAGCATCGGCGCCGCCGTCTGCGAGCATAGAAACTGCGATTTGAGATTCGAGTCAAGGATCGTGTCCCACTGTTCTTCGGTCAGCTCTTCGAATTTTGCAGGGAAAAACATCCCGGCATTGTTGACCAGGATATCGAGGCGGCCGAATTCCCTTTCGATGGCCGCGAACATCGCGATAACGTCCGCCCGCTTAGCAACGTCCGCCTGGATCGCCACCGCGCGCCGGCCGGTTGTAGAAATCTGCGCGACGACTTCGCCGGCCTCCGCTTTCGAACTGCGGTAATTTACGATGACGTCCGCTCCCTCCGAAGCCAGCCGCAACGCCAGGCTCCGGCCAATCCGTTTCGCTGCCCCCGTAACCAACGCTACCTTTCCAGCGAGTGCTGATTCGGACACGAGCTCCCTCTCCTTCGCAGGCTGCCAGACATCCTACACTTTCCGCCACCTATTCCCCTCATTCTCCATTGCGTCCTCGGTGCCCTCTGTGGCTTTTCTCCGCCGTGTTAAATTCCGAAAAGGTCAACACAGAGCACACAGAGACCCACGGACGGCCACAGAGAGAAGCGTAAACGTTGAGCCCGCACCAGATTGACATTCTGGTAGGCACGCTGTAAGTACACATGGATGCAAAGGGATGCGAATACGGATTATACCCACCCCGATTTCGGGTCGATGGCCCTGATTACGATCGACATGCAGCAAGATTTCCTCAAAGGCCGGCCATTCGAAATCCCAGGAACTTCCGAAATCCTCCCGAGAATGCAGGAGCTGGCCGTGGCCTTCAGGCGAACGGAGCTGCCCATCGTGCACATGGTGCGCCTCTATAAGAGTGATGCCAGCAACGTGGACCTGTGCCGCCGCCGCGCCGTGGCTCAGGGTGCAGCGATCGTGCGCCCGGGCACGCCAGGAGCGGAATTGGCCCCACCCCTGCTTCCCGCACCTGAGGTTAGCCTTGACGCGGACCTGCTCTTTTCTGGCGCGCCTCAGCCACTCGCCGCGAGGGAGTGGGCGATGTATAAGCCTCGATGGGGAGCGTTCTTCCAGACGTCTCTCGAACAACACTTGCTGGCCCTCCGTGTGACCTCCCTGGCATTCACGGGCTGTAACTTCCCCAACTGCCCTCGCACTTCGATCTACGAGGCGAGCGAACGCGATTTTCGAATCGTTCTTGTTGCGGATGCGGTCTCGGGATTGTACGAACAAGGCCGGAAGGAGTTGCAGGATATTGGCGTTATGCTCATGACTGCCGGGCAGTTAGCGCGGACGATTGGTTGAAATTAGGTGTTGGTAGCACTGGCACTCTTGCCTGTGCGGCTTTTTTGCGGGGCTTCGACGAGGTGCGCATCCAGCCCCTCAACGGGGCTCGGGGTAAAGAGTGGCCGTGCCACTCTTCGATGTTCCAGAAAGGCTCAGGGAGGGGCGATGAGATTGGACTTGCTGGCGATTGCGGCGCATCCTGACGACGTCGAGTTGACCTGCGGAGGCACGCTCCTCAAGGCCGCCGACCAGGGCTACAAAACGGGCATCCTGGACCTTACTGCGGGAGAAATGGGTACGCGGGGAACGCCGGAAACCCGCCTGAAGGAAGCCGGCAAGGCTGCCCGGATATTGCGCGTCGCCCATCGGGAGAATCTGGGGCTGCCGGACGCCGGCCTGGAAGTCAACAAGGCGTACAAACTGGCTGTAGCGCGGCGAATCCGGGCGCTCAAGCCCCGCACCGTGATCCTACCCTATTGGGAGGGACGTCATCCGGACCACTACATGGCAGCCCGTCTGGGCTATGAAGGCTGCTTCCTGGCGGGATTAAAGCAGTTGCCGATCGAGGGCGAAGCCTTTCGCCCCTTCAAAATCCTCTATTCGACCGTCTATTACCGGGATGTTCGCCCCACTTTCGTCGTGGACATTACACGGTACTTTGACCGGCGGTACCGGGCCATACTGGCGTATCACTCGCAGTTCGGTCCCAAGGGCAAAGACAAGAAATCGAAGGTGGATATCCCGCTCGACCGCCTGCACCACGAGGTGAATCTGATTGCACGCTACTACGGACAAATGGCGGGGGTTGAATATGCCGAGCCGTTCCTGGTGAAGGAAGTGATGCTGGTAAAAGATGTTGTGGGGCTGCCGGTGCGGTCGGTGTAAGGGTACCAGGCGGGCGTTAGGTGCCTTCGTTCTCCTGAGCCATGGAAAACCCGGGCAAGCCCTGGCTGGCTCCCTGCCGGTTCACGCGGACGCGGATCATCGATTCGGTTGCCGCGCCAGTGGGGCGCAGCACAGCAATGGTCGCCAGAGCTTCGTTATAGAGTTTGGTGACGAGGAAGGTCTCCCCGGTATCCACTTTCTTCCATACCTGGCCGATTTGGATTCGCTGGGCTGTCATTATTCCGGCAGGCTCCCCTTCTGGATTCAGTGTAAACAAGTCGCTGACTCGCCACTCGCCCGCCAACCCGCCGACGCGAAGCCCGGCGTTCTGGCGGGCGAAGGTCGGAGCAGCGCGGCGGGCGGGAAGCCAGCCCGCCTAGCCGGGACGGCGCGGGGAGGCCGCACCCGGTGTCTGCACTATCGAGGGTAGTCAGAACTCCAGCAGGTGTCAATCACCTGCCCTAAAGGGTTTTCCACGCCACCCGAGAAACCTATTTCCATCTTGTCTCATCTGACCACAAAGTGGTTATGCTCTGTGCGGGCGGGTGTATAATGGCTCCACAGTAGCTTTGAGGGAGGAGCGATGAAACGCCTCGTTGACGCAGTGCTTGTAGCGGGTCTGGCCCTTTCACTGGCGGTTCCGGCAGGGTTCGCCGGGCCCCGGCAGGCACAAACGCAAACACAACAGCCCCAGACTGCCACCACGGATTCGTCCCAACAACCACAAACGCAGGACCAGCAGCAGCCGGCTTCGTCTGACAAAGAGCAGACGCCGAAAGGTGTCAAACCCGGTTCGGAGAAGGATGTCGAGTCCGTCGGAAACCGGAGCGTGGGGAAAGGCGTGAATCTGTATTCCCTGGAGCACGAGATCGCCATCGGGAAAGGGGCCGCGCAAGAAATTGAACGATCCGCCAAGCTGATCACCGACCCGGTGGTCACTGAATACGTGAATCGCGTGGGCCAGAACCTGGTGCGGAATTCCGATGCCAAAGTGCCTTTCACCATCAAAGTGATCGATTCGGATGAAGTCAACGCGTTCGCTTTGCCGGGCGGCTTTTTCTATGTGAACAGCGGATTGATTTTGGCCGCGGATGAAGAAGCGGAACTGGCGGGTGTGATGGGGCACGAGATCGGGCACGTCGCCGCGCGCCACTACACCAGGAGCGTGACCAAGGGCACGATCTTACAGTGGGCTACGATCCCCTTGATCCTGCTCGGTCCGGGTGGTTGGGGAGGTTACGGTCTCTACCAGGGACTCAACCTTGCGATTCCCATGGGATTCCTGAAATTCTCGCGCGACCAGGAGCGTGAAGCCGACTACCTCGGCCTGCAATACATGTACAAGGCCGGCTATGACCCCAACGCGTTTGTGAGCTTCTTTGAAAAACTTCAGGCGCAAGAGCGGCGCCGTCCGGGTAGCATTCCCAAGATCTTCTCCGATCATCCGCCGACGCCGGAACGCGTCCAGAAGGCCCAGGAAGAAATCGCCACGATCCTGCCGGCGCGGGATGAGTACATCGTGACCACCTCGGAGTTCGACCTCGTCAAGGCCCGCTTAGGCAAGATCGAAAATCGAAACAAGCTGGACGAGAAAAAATCGGCCGGAGACAAGCCCACACTGCGCACGCGAACCGAGCAGCAAAAACAGGATAAGGCCGACAAGACGGATGCGCCCACAGGCGACGATTCCGATCCCGACCGGCCAGTGCTCAAGAAGCGCACAGACGACGGACAGTAATCCATTAAATCTGCAATCCGCATTTCTCACAACGATGCGAGTGGGTGAAATGGAAATCACGACGGCCGTTGCGGAATACGGCCTTTCGGTAGCGTCTCGCCGGCTGTTTCCTGGAAATCCAACACAACATAAAGAGCCGGCGAGACGCCGGCGCTACCAACCCCTGTTACAAGAACGCGATAGGTCAGGTTCAAGTTTTGCAGTGGGTCAGTTGTGAGAAATGCGCGCTGTTTCCCAGTCTTGGAAATACGTTGCAATCAGTTAGTGTGAGTTCTGGTTAGGCGGAAAAGCATTAAGCGGCATGAATTCAGAAGGAAAAATGTATGTGGGATTTCCTCGAGTTCTTGGAATTTTTCTTGGAAGTCTTCGTGGAACTCGGGCGCGGAGCGGTTCGAGAGCTCCTCGAATTGCGGGATGGAAGACCAGCAAAATATTCAGGGCCGTTCGGTCATTTCGGACGGCCCTTTTCCACGTAATGGATTTCTTCTTTTTTGAAATACTTCCGCCGGGTGGCTACGCATTCGGCTGGTGCACGATGCCCATGCGGCGCATCTCTTCCGCGTAATACTTCCGGTAGAGCACGTCCCACTCTTCACTCCCTTCGAGAACTTCTTTTTTCTGGGAGCTGATTTTCTTGCGGACTTCCGCATCCACGGCTTCTTCTTCCTTCAACAGTTCCTGCAGGATCTGCGCGGTTTTTTGGCGGATGGTGTCGCGATCTTCCACGAATTCCACTTCTTCGCTCGAAACCAGGACATCGGTAACGATATGGGAGAGACGCATGGTTTTTTCGCGGGTCAGTCGCATCGGTTGGTCTTGGGTCTTCCCTTTCGTTCCGCGCCGCCGATCAGGCGCAGCCGGCGCCTAACTGGCGTCACCGGAGAATCAGTTTCCGTTGACGCGCCAGTTCGCCCTTCACTTTCTTGTACATTTCCTGATAGGAAGCGCCCGCGCGACGCATATCGTCGGCATATTGGGTCAGAATCTGGCGAACTTCTTCATTTAGCCGGTCCTCGACGCTGATTTCCTCCTGCATCGCGGCCCGTACTTTTTTGGCCAGCGCCTCGGCGGAAGGCGTTTCGATCATTTTCGAAGCAATCAGCCGCTTAACGAGCTCACCCGCCATGTACCCAACGTAATCCCGCGATAGCAGCATCGAGTCCGATCCCTGACAATTTGAGAAAAGCAGTGTACTGTCCCGCGCAAAGAAGTGTCAAGGAAGGTTCGCCTAGCGTGCATACTGCAAAACATTCTTGTTCAACTGGATTGCGCGCGATGGGCGCAATCAGCCGAAGGCTACCCATCGATACGCGCGGGTTGGTGGCGCCGGCGTCTCGCCGGCGGTTTTACGCCGCGATGGGAATGCAAGAATCGCCGGCGGGACGCCGGCGCCACCGAACCCTGCACCCAGCAGCAAGGCGGAGGACTACCCATCCTCTTACTCGGGTCGTGATAAGAAATGCGGGTGATAAACACTGCCGGCGGTGGGAGGAAGCTCAAGCGGCAGATCGTAACGCTTGGCGGAGGTAAGTTAACGGCTGCCGCTTCTGAAAAGGACTACACGTGCGGTTCGCAAAAGGATTCTCAGGTCCAAAGTGGGTGAGGCGTTTCGAACATAGAAGAGGTCGTACTGCAGTTTTTTCCTGGCGTCTTCCACACAGTCGCCATAGGGATAGTTGACCTGGGCCCATCCCGTGATTCCCGGAGGCAAATAGTGCCGCAGATGATAGAAGGGCACGAGGGTTTTCAGTTGCTCGACGAAGACAGGCCTTTCCGGCCTCGGTCCGACGAAGCTCATTTCCCCCAGCAGAACGTTAATCATCTGGGGAATTTCGTCGACGTGCAATCTGCGGAGAATGGCTCCCACGCGGGTGGCGCGAGGATCCCTCGCGCTGGCCCACTGCGCTTTGCCGTCGGATTCCGCGTCCTGCCGCATGGACCTGAACTTCAGCAGGCGGAAGGGCTTCTCCCTCCAGCCCACGCGCCACTGCCTGAATAGCACCGGCCCAGGAGACTCCCATTTGATGGCGGCGGCAACGACGAGTGAAATTGGCAGCGTGATCAGAAGTCCAACGCACGCCAGCAAAATGTCCGTCAGCCGCTTAATCCTCCGGAAAATGCGTAGATGCAGGAGATTGAATCCCGTTGCAAAGGAAAACCACGTGCCACTGAGAGTCTCTAGCGGCAATTTCTCAAGGATTTGGCTGCAGAGGTCCGGCATCGTCGAAATCCGCACGCCCCGGAAGCGCAATCGCGTAAGGGCTTCCGCCAATTCTGTCACCGCGGATTCCGGGCGAACAACGATTGTGTCCACTCCGCGGTTCAAGACGACTTCCTCCAATAGTGCCGGACTCACCAGGCCAAAATCCTGGACACTCTGTTCCTCCGCAGGTTCTTCTGAAGGAATCCGCGCGCCTGCCATCTCCACAACGGCTGTTGTTCCTGCTCTCTCGTACGGACGGCTTGGGACAGACGCATCCACAAGAGGCGCTAAGGTCCGTGAAAAAGCGCCCGCGGAAGCCGCCACGGTGGCTCCCCGAATCCTCAGGAGCCCGAGCAGTTCGTATTGAGAATGATCGGACTCCGTAACGGAGCGAAGGCCTAACGCATCTTCAACCGTCCCGATCAAAAGCACGCCTCGCCGCTTGAGGAGCAAGCTTCGATTTCTTCGATAAAATCCGCGCCAAGCGAAGCTGCCAACCAGGAGCAGGGAGACGGAAATCGCCATCGAGACACGGCTGAACCCAGTCCACTGGAAGAAAAACAAGAAGAAACTGAGGATACAAATCCCCAACACGGCGGCGGCCAGGAGCCTGGTGACTGTTCTCGCGCCGTTCAACGCCTGCACATCATATAGATCAAAAACATAAAAGCAGGTTGAAAAGACCAACAGAAACAATGCGATTTCGCCTACACGCCGCGATAAGACAGCTGGATTCACCGGATTGATGCTGGTGGCAAAGATGGTTGCCGCCGCGGCCAATACCAAATCGCCGGCCAGCAACAGAACTTTGCCCCGTTCAGGGTGGCCCCAATTCATGAGTTAGCTCCAAAGGCGAGGTTTTGCGTCAGACCGCAATCGGGCCACGAGGGGCGCACCGAATCTGTAATCTGCAGAGGAAGGAGTTTTGACTCTGGGGTGCGAGGGAGAGGCAGACTCCGTTTTGTCAAAGGGTTAGTACGCGACAATCCTTTGATTGCGGAGAGCCTTCACCAATCCAAAAAAGAAGCCGAGATTGGCGAGGCAGAACGCGAACGCATATCCAAACACGCCCGCGCCCTTCCCTCTCCGCACGCATTGCCACCCGAGAAACGCAGAGGCATAGAAGACCACCTGCAGCAGCCAAAGCCCGATCCACTCGTGGCGCCAGGCGGACACCGTGCTCGCGGCGAAGAAGAGTACCAGGAAGAGCGGGCTCAGCCATCGCAGCACTTTGTGAGAAATCAGCGCCCAGGACGTAACCGGAAAACGCAATGGATTGAGAATCGCAATTTGACTGAGCGTGCCTGTCCAGTTGCGCGCGGTCATGCGAATGCGCGCCTTCATTTCTCCTTCCAGGGTATGCGGCATCGTATCGGTGACAACCGCGCGATGCTCGTGGACTACGCGATATCCCTGAACGCGCACCTCGAGCGGCAGAATGCAGTCGTCGCCAAAGCAGGGTTGCAGCGGGCGAAAGAGCTCCCGGCGCACGGCAATCGCCTGGCCGGAGGCCTTCGCCAGAATTCCCAAATCTGATTCCGCCCTGCGAATCAGAAGTTCATACCGCCAGTACATTCCCTGCCCCTCCGGCACCGCCCCTTTGGGTTGTTGGAAGTGCACCGTCGCGGTCACGAGGCCGACTCGCGGATCGCCGAAATTCTCGACGAGCTGTTCCAAGGCGGCGGGGTCCATACGCGTGTTGGCGTCGGTGAAGAAGAGAATTTCTCCCTTGGCTTGCTCTGCGCCTAGATTTTGTGCGCCGCTTTTTCCCGCCCGCGTGCCAGTCCGAATCAGACGAATGCAGGGTGAGGGCTCTGCGCGCCGTCGCCATAGCGCTGGCTTTGGCGCGTCGGCGACTTGTTTACCCTGAATCCAGAAGGGGAGCCCGCCAGAATTTGCGTACTGGGACGCGAATTTCTCGACGATTTCCTCGGTCTCATCGATGGAATCATCCGAGACGACCAGGATCTCGATGCGGCCGGGAGGGTATTTCAGGTTCAGGCAATCCCGCAGCTTCTCGTCAATGCCCTGCTGTTCGTTGTGAACTGCCAGGATGAGTGTGACATGTGGATGAATCAGAGAGCGCGCGACAGGGCGCGCAAAAAGCCGCTGGAGCAACAACAGCAGAGCCGGATAGCCGATCCACGTGTAGGCCAGCAGAACCAGCGCCAGCGCGGTCGCACTTTGATTCCAGTCCATGGGGTGCTCACTCCTGCGGTAGGTTGGATATTTGAAATTTATGCGTCATTGCGGGCCGCGACCCACGCCACCTCAAGCTCTTTTTCGGGAGCGCAAGGCGCGTTTTTCGTTTGACGCCACTTCACCGTCGGCCAAATCACTTTGGCGTCGATCCGCTCTTTATATCGTACTGCGATATTCAACAGCGAATCGAGCAGCGAGTCGGAGAGGAAGTGCGGTTTCAGGCCGAGATCGATGAGCTTGGTGTGCTTCGCGTTGTAGTAGTGCTCCTCCGCCTCGACGCGCGGATCGGGGACATGCTCGATGCGGCAAGTCAAGCCCAGCGGCTTGGCGGCTTTGGCGATCAGCTCGGCCAGTTGCTTGACGTTGAATTGTTCGGTGAACTGGTTGAATACCCGGAATTCGCCCGATTTGGGCGGGTTGTCGACCGCCAGGGCGATGCAGCGAATCGTGTCGCGGATGTCGAGAAAACCGCGCGTTTGCCCGCCCTTGCCGTAGACCGTGAGCGGATGTCCGATGGCAGCCTGCACGCAAAATCGGTTGAGGGCCGTGCCCCATACTTCATCGTAGTCGAAACGGTTGACGAGCCGTTCGTCGAGCGCGATTTCATCCGTCATGGTGCCGTAGACGACGCCCTGGTTCAGGTCCGTCGTCCGCAGTCCCCAGATTTTGGTTGCAAACGCGATGTTGTGGCTGTCGTGCACTTTGCTCAGGTGGTAGAACGAGCCCGGCTGCTTCGGAAATGGAAGGACATCCTTCCGTCCGTTGTGATGAATCTCGAGGAAGCCTTCTTCGATGTCGATGTTGGGCGTGCCGTACTCGCCCATGGTGCCGAGCTTGACGAGGTGGCACTCCGGGGCCACATCGCGCATCGCGAATAACAGGTTCAATGTGCCGGTAATGTTATTGACCTGCGTGAAGACGGCGTGTTCGCGATCAATCATCGAGTAGGGTGCGGAACGCTGTTCCGCGAAGTGCACAACGGCGTCCGGTGAGAAGCGCTCGAACATTCTGCGGACAAACGAATAGTCGCAGAGATCGCCTACGAAAATATCCATCGAGCGGCTCGTGCATTCCTGCCAAGCCTCCACGCGGGCGTGCAGCGAACGGATGGGCGTCAGCGTTTCGACCCCCAGCTCGCAGTCCCACAACCGCCGGATAAAATTGTCGGCGATGCCGACGCGGTGGCCCAGCTTTGAAAGATGCAGCGCCGTCGGCCAACCGCAGTATCCGTCCCCACCCAGAACCAGAATCTTCATCTATTTTCTCCTTTGTGTGATTGGCCGGGTCCCGGAACTTCCCTCCGGAAAACCGCGGCTCAATGTGTAGTGCAACGAAAGCGTGTAACTTTGGATGTGATTTAACCTGGAAATCTCACGAGTGCGTGATGGATCTGCTCTGCGATGTCGCCTTGCTGCGTTGAATTGCGCTGCGGTGTGGAGAGGTCTTGAGTAGCACAGGCTTCAGCCTGTGTACTGTCGATTGGCCGCACCTCGAACCACACAGGCTGAAGCCTGTGCTACTGCACCGCGCCGGACCCGCGCTGTAGCTGATTGCGGTAAAACTGTCCGGGAGCTTCCACAGAATTCTTGTGAGAAATGCGCCTGAGCTGCAGGTCATGTGATGAAGCGGGTCAAACTCTTACAGGTCCGTCGAGATCAATCCTGTGCTGGGACGACAACGGGGCGCGCGAGAAGCAGCGTCAATTTCTTGATTCCCCGCCGCAAAAGTTCCCGGTCGGCCGGAGTAACGCCAAACAAGAAAGTTAGCGCCACGTACAGCGCGCCAACACCTGCGGCTTCCGCGGCCGCCGAGACATGATCTTGCATTAGGAAACCCGCGCCAAAAACCAGCGCGGCGAGGACCATCAACTGGACAAGATGCTTGCTGAGTGGCGGGATTCGAAAAAATATCCAGGCTTCGACGAGTTCGGCCAGCGACCATGCGAGAATCGAAATCGAGATCGCCCATCCGGCGCCCGCTGCCCCGGCGCGGGGAATCCACCACACACCCAGGCCTAGAGATAGAACGAGGACGCCTGCCAGATTTGCCAGGTCGACGACTTGCCGGCCCGTCATATCGAGCAAGGCGGAGACTGGCCCTTTCGCGTAGTAGACCATCCACGCCATGCCCAGAGTGACCAAGATCCCTTCCGCGCCTTTGAAATCCTGCCCAAATAGCAACACGATCTGCTTGCGGAAAAGCACCAGGAAGCCAAAGCTGGGGATGACAACCAGGTAGGTCCAGCGGGTTACTGTGCGGTACAGCATATCGAGTTCCCGGAAATTGCGCTGCTCGTACAAGTCCACCATCATGGGCATGAATGGCTGCGCGAAGATCAGGGAGAGAAATCCCGGCGGAGAAGCCAGCGTAGCCGCGGCGCTGAATAGGCCCACCTCCCTCGCGCCGGCGAGGTGCCCCAAGAGCAGGCTCGGCGCGCGCCAGAAAAGTTGGTAAAGTATGGCAATCGCCGACAAGGCCAGCGAATATCGCAGCAGTTCGCGCCAATGAAGACGGCCGCGGAGCGAAGAGAAGAATTCTGGAAATACCGCGCGAATCGAATGGACTCCCACCACGGCGCTAAAAGCCGCGGAGACCACGAACGCGCCCGCGGCCCAGCGCAGCCCGCCGCCCGCATAGAAAAGTGCGGCCACGAACACCAAATACAGACCGGGCTGAGAAACCTGCTGAATAGCCGTCATGCGAAGAATGTCGTGGTGCGATTGGGCGAACGCGCCGGTAATGCGCGCGACGATATAAAATGGCAAGGCCAGGGCGAATATTTGTATTGTGGAGGCAAGCTTCGGCTCACTAAAAACGCGTATGGCAACGTGCGGCGACACGAGAATCAGGGCGGCGGCAACCATAACGCTCGACACCACACCCAGCACAAGCGAGACAACAAGAGTGCCCTTCACGAATTCCAATTGTCCCCGGCCACGGTACAGCGCTCCGTATCGCAAGACCGCTTGATCGAGCCCCATCAAGGCTAACGACTGCAGGAGAATTATCGTATTGAATCCCAAGTTGTAGACTCCATAGCCAGAAATTCGAAGCTGACGCGCAAGCAATACTTGAATTGCCAGCAGCAACAATTTGCTGAGAACCGTACCCAGGATGTAAATGGATGTCCCCTTCGCCAGACGGCGGAGTACCGCCTGGAGCCGCGTCCCACTTGCCGGGGTTTCGCAAACTAACGGGTTGGATGGAACCGAGGTCACACAATCGCTCCTGGGAAAACGAGGTCGAGTCAAAAATCACGGTGTAGCAGAAGCTTTCAGCGTTGCCAGGCGCCGCCTAGCTTGGTGGTACTTTCCTGGTTCCGAAAAGATAGTGGTGGCCGCCGCGGATGTGCCGTATGGGGATTCTGCGCCAATCGATCGTGCCGGAGGTTTCTTCCTGCCATCTGTCGAAAAACTGACAATTGTTCATCTCGCTGAACTGTTCCTGAAAGGCGATCAGGAACGCGTCGCACTCGGCCGCATAGGGTAGGAATCGCCGGCGAACATCGAGCGACGTTTCGCTGATGGACCAGGCTGCAATGAAAAGGGATTCTTGTTTTGTGAACGGCTCCGCGGACCGCAGGAGATCTTCCTCGTCAGATACAAGGGCAACGCCTTTTTCGCTCCGTGTGAATGAATTTTTTCGGAGAACAGGAATCCCCACGGATTTGAGATAGTAAGACTGCAAATCCGAAAATGGCTGGAGGTCGTAGATGACGTACCTGCCGTCAAACCCGAGATTGAACAGCAGCCGGCACATGGATCCATACCCGCCGCCGAATTCCAGGATATTGTGGAATTGTTCCGGAAACAGCCCCGTCGCCTCCTGGAAGGCGTGGAGATTGTAGGCATCGTGAATCAGATTTGCGCTGGTTTGTGGATAGAGAAGGAACGGCGCCGGCCTGCCCACCGGGGACTCCTGCAGAGCCTCTTTCCAGCGCGAGTTCCAATTGTTCTGCCGGTTCAGATGAATCAGTTCTCGAACGGCATACGGAGAAAAGGCCAGAAACATCGTTTTGGAAATGACGTCCCACGATAGGAACTCGCGAGGATCTCTGGAGAGAACCAGGCTCCTTAATCTTTTTTGAAATTGCGCCCAACGGTTGGCCGCCTCGGACTCCCCGTCGGCCGAAACTTGCGGCGCAAGGTCAAAAGCAGAGCGCAGCTCGTCTATCAGCTCCTGCTCCCGCTTGGTGGGAGGACGCTGGAGACCATGGAATGGATTGCTCCAGATCTGTAATCCGAGTTGGGCCGTTCGTCTAACGATGTCCATTTGATTTCCTTCTCCTTCGCTCCGGCGGCTATCTCTCTCTACTCTTGTTCCCATCCTGGATGTCAGGACGCGCACGCATCGGCGCCTCCCGCCCCGCAGGCGATCGTCTTGTTATTCCTGTCGACTCGCAATCGCGGCGCCCGCGCTGCGATTGGATTTGGAAGCAACTTGGGCGACCACTCCATGGCGCTGACTCCACTGAAGCAAAGCGCGAGCAGGGGCAACGCGGATTCGAATGGCAGATCGTAACTAAGCAAGACGACAGTGACCATCAGCGTGACCATTCCAAACAAGCCGAATGGATTTCCCGCGGCGTACATCCGCCGCCCCCGGCGAAATAGATGCCAAAGGAGAAACAGAAACGCTCCGAACGCAATCGTCCCAATGTGGTAGACCGCATCAAACAGGCCCGAATGCACGTAGTGCTTGTCCAATGTGAATCGGGAAGTCGCAATTGCGGGATCGAGAAGGGGATCGGGGCTCACCAAGGTCCCTTCGCCCGTCCCAAATACGAGGCTCGCGGGATGATTGGCGAATTCCTCCCCAATCGAGATAATTTCTCCGAGCCGAACGCCACTGAGCGCTTCCAGCGATTCCATCGGGCCTTGCGATCCCTGCGCAGTGAGAAGCTTGTCCGCGATGTACGCGGGGACGGTGGGCGTCACACTCACGGAATAAAACGAAGCCGCGACAAGCACGAGGACGGCAACGGCGCACCCCACAAACACGGCGAATTTCCGGCTGAAAGAAAAAAACAGGGCCATCGCCAAAAGAGAAGTTAGGAGGGGAGTCAACATTTGCGCCCTCAGCAGCAGTACCATCATCAGGAGCAGTAACACCACGCTCGCCCTTCGCACCCAGCGCTTGCGGTCGAAAAGCATCAGATAGATGACGGCC
>WNGH01001528.1_pt1 | contig 22407 bp, 15 predicted proteins | sample 5400631 | NCBI WGS metagenome assembly WNGH01 (sample SAMN13153373, study PRJNA577476) | soil metagenome | isolation source: 115 cm soil or saprolite under Garry oak tree replicate 1 | place: USA:California | collected 2016-06-15
ATCGGTGCGGGCGTCGAAAGATGTCCGTGATCACGATCGCGAGACCGTAACGCCCGCTTAACCGCGCAGAAAGACGGCTCGGGCAGGCTGAACAGGACGCGGAAACGCCACTCAACCGAGGGAAATCGAAATCGTGACAAGGCGCAAGGCGATCGCTCTCATCGCGCACGACAACAAGAAGGCCGACCTGATCGACTGGGCACGGTACAACCGCGGGCTGCTGAGTTCCCACGCCCTGATCGCCACCGGCACGACCGGCCGCATGCTAGCCCAGGAACTGGATCTGGATGTCGACTGCCTTCTGAGCGGCCCGATCGGCGGCGACCAGCAGATCGGGTCCCGGCTCGCCGAAGGCGGCGTCGACCTGCTGATCTTCTTCTGGGATCCGCTCGAACCGCAGCCGCACGATCCCGACGTCAAGGCCCTGCTGCGGCTCGCGGTGGTGTGGAACGTCCCCGTCGCCTGCAACCGGTCGAGCGCGGACTTCCTGATCTCCTCGCCGCTGCTGACCGGCGGCTACGACCGGATCCAGCCCGAGTACGCGATCGCCTGATCGTGATCACAGGCGCGGTCTCAGATCCCGACCGGATGCCAGACGGTCTTGGTCTCGGTGAACGCGAGCATCCGCCGCGGCGTCGGCGGCGCGGACCAGTCGTCCTCGGCGCAGAACACCCGCTTGACGTTGCTCGCCGCCAGCCGCTCAAGCTCGGCCCGCCCGCCCGCCGGCACGCCGGTCAGGTCGATCGCGTTCACGTCGTAGTGACCCGCCAGCACCGGGGCAAGCTCTGCGGTCCTGCCGGTCAGCACGTTGACGACGCCGCCGGGCACGTCGGAGGTCGCGAGCACCTCGGACAGCGTGATCGCAGGCAGCGGCCGGCTCTCGCTGGCGACGACGACGGCCGCGTTCCCGGTCACGATGACCGGCGCGACCACACTGGCCAGCCCGAGCAGGCTGGAGGTGGCCGGTGCGACGACCGCGACGACGCCGGTCGGCTCCGGCACGCTGAAGTTGAAGTACGGCCCCGCGACCGGGTTGGCCGCCCCGGCGACCTGCGCGACCTTGTCCGGCCAGCCGGCGTACCACTCAGCCGCAACAATCTCCTCCGCGAACTGCCCGGCCCGCCCCTCGATCATCTCCGCGACCCGGTACAACACCTGCCCCCGGTTATAAGCCGTCGCCCCAGCCCACTTCCCGACCGCCCCGCGCGCCGCGACCACCGCGTCCCTGACATCCTTGCGCGAACCCCACGCCGCCCACGCCAGCAACTCCCCGCCCCGCGCCGCATGCACGGGATAAGTCCGCCCCGACTCCGACCGCGGAAAACCCCCGCCCACATACAGCTTGTACGTCTTCCGCACCCCGAGCCTGGGTGCCGTCGCCGGGATGTCGGCTCCGGTCACCGTGCTGCTGGCTGCGGCGGCGCGTGCCGGTGGCGCGGCCGCCCGGCTGCTGGGGTTGGTCTTGGTTTTTCTGGTGCCTGACGGGGTGGTCGACGCGGCCCTGGCAGCTGACGGCTCGCCGGACGCGCGTTCAGCCGCGGCCGGCGAGTCGTCAGCTAGCGGCTGAATACCCCGCCCGGGTGGCGCCGAACCGCGCCTGGGTTTGCCGCTAGACATCGAGATACGCAGCCAGTCCGTGCCGGCCGCCCTCCCGCCCGAACCCCGACTCCCGATACCCCCCGAACGGACTGGCCGGATCGAACCTGTTGTACGTATTAGCCCACACCACGCCCGCCCGCATCTTCTGCGCCATCCACAAGATCCTGCTGCCCTTCTCGGTCCAGACGCCGGCCGACAGCCCGTACGGGGTGTTGTTCGCTTTCGTCACCGCCTCCTCCGGGGTGCGGAAGGTCAGCACCGACAGCACGGGCCCGAAGATCTCCTCGCGGGCGATCCGGTGCGACTGGCTGACCCCGGTGAAGACCGTCGGGGCGAACCAGTACCCCTTCTTCGGCAGCTCGCACGGCGGCGACCAGCGGTGCGCGCCCTCGGCCTCGCCGGCCGCCGAGAGCTCGGTGATCTTGTCGAGCTGCTGGCGCGAGTTGATCGCGCCGATGTCGGTGTTCTTGTCCAGCGGGTCGCCGAGCCGCAGCGTCGCCAGCCGCCGCCGCAGCCGGTCGACCACGTGCTCGGCCACCGACTCCTGCACGAGCAGTCTCGACCCGGCGCAGCAGACATGGCCCTGGTTGAAGAAGATCCCGTTGACGATGCCCTCGATCGCCTGCTCGACCGGCGCGTCGTCGAAGACGACGTTCGCCGCCTTGCCGCCGAGCTCGAGGGTGAGTTTCTTGCCGGTGCCCGCGATCGCCTCCGCGATCGCGATACCGACCTCGGTCGATCCGGTGAACGCCACCTTGTCGACCCCAGGGTGAGCGACGACCGCGGCGCCCGTGTCGCCCGCTCCGGTCAGCACGTTCACCACGCCGGGCGGCAGCTCGGCCTGCTGGCAGACCTCGGCCAGCAGCAGCGCGGACAGCGGGGTGGTCTCGGCCGGCTTGAGCACGCAGGTATTGCCGGCGGCCAGCGCGGGAGCCAGCTTCCACGCCGCCATCAGCAGCGGGAAGTTCCACGGGATGACCTGCCCGGCGACGCCGAGCGACCGCGGCTGCGGACCGAAGCCCGCGTAGTCCAGCTTGTCCGCCCAGCCCGCGTAGTAGAAGAAGTGCGCGGCCGCGAGCGGGATGTCGACGTCCCTGGTCTCCTTGATCGGCTTGCCGTTGTCGATCGACTCAAGGACGGCGAACTCGCGAGAGCGCTCCTGCAGGATCCGGGCGATCCGGTACAGGTACTTGGCCCGCTCTGCCCCCGGCATCGGGCCCCAGACCTGCTCGTACGCCGTTCGCGCCGCGCTCACGGCCCGGTCGACGTCCCGGCCGCCCGCCAGCGCGACTCGGGCTAGGGGCTCTTCGGTGGCCGGGTTCACGGTCGCGAACGTCTTGCTGCCCTGGGCCGGGCTGAACTCCCCGTTCACGAACAGCCCGTACTCCCGCGCGATCGACACGATCTCCCGCGACTCCGGCGCAGGCGCGTACTCCCACCCCATGTCCGCTTGGTCGGGCCTCCGGACTGAAGTTGCGCCTGCGGCCTTCTCGCTCGTGACCGCCGCTCCGCCGCCGCGCGTCGCCTTGTCCGCCAAACCCTGCCTCCCGCAGTCCTGCCTCATTGTCGCACGCAGCGCGAAAAGGCATTCTCGACGACGGGCACCGATGCGGGTTGCGGAGCCGGATGCTCGCGTAGACGCCAACATCTGATGCTCAGCCAGCCCAAGGCGGCTGCGACCGCCTCCTGCGACCGCCTCCAATGCGAACCAACGGCCGCGGCGCCCGGGCTGGGTTGCCCGCGGGCAGGATGGGACATGGAGGGCGCAGAACAAGATACTGGTGCGAGATCGTCGCGCTGCCCGGCGAGCTGCTGGCCTCGACGGCCATGCTCGCCCTCGAGGGAAACGCCCGCCGGTGAAAACCAAAGCGGCTGCGCATCGCCGCGGCTCACTGGTTGATCAGGTAGCAGATGCCACAGAACCGGCTGCTCTGGATGCGCATCGTGCTCTTGGTCTCGCTGAGGTAGTCATGGAGCGCTCGCGCGCAACCATCCCAGTGGAAGTAATCGTCGACCAGTATCAGCGCTTTCGGCGCCAGGTAGGGCACAAGACCACGCAGACAGGTCATTGTTGAGTCATACCAATCTCCGTCAAGGCGCAGCACGGTGATTGGGCGTTCGGGTTGGTATTTCGGGATCGTGTCGTCAAACCAGCCACGGTGAAATTCCACATCATAGCCAGTATCCTCAAACAACTCCCTCGCGTACGTCTCTTCAGCGCTGCAGTTATCGTGGTAGGGGCGCGCAGTCGTACCTCGCTGCCAAGCAACCGCGGCCAAACCGTCGAGATCCTCCTTGGCTGGCGGAAGGCCCTCAAAACTATCGAACAAGTGGTACTTGCGATCGGGCCCCAGCACCTTGGCCAGACCGCGGATCATGCCGCCGCGCCAAACGCCGCACTCGACTACTTCACCCCCTCGAGGCGCCCATCGCTGCGCAATCATCAAGTTATCGACGAAGCCCAGCGTCGAGATCATTGTGTATTGGCGGTACCGTCTTGAGGCGGCTGCAGCTTGTATGAGACTTGGTGCTCTGGCTACCAAGTGTGCGCCCATTGGCAGGAGTTCTTGGCCATTCATCGGGATCTGCTCGTCGCAATAGTGTATGTCATTTCGACTCCGCGAGAACCGGCGGTTCAGCTCGCCTTCTCAGGGGCGCCGACGGGACTGAAGCGTGCGATGGCTCGTGCCCGAATGGCTGTCGGCACCATCCGGACAAGAAGTCGGAGCGCGGCGTTGCCATGTGATGCGCGCCACAACTCTGGATGCACCACATCCAGAACCGGAGTGGCTTCACCGAAAGAGCGCGTGCGGGAGAAGAGCACGATGTTCTGGCGATACCAGACCTGCACAGTCGGATTTGTCCAGATCCGCGGCCTGATCACGTCGAACGCTTGGAAGTCGAGCCGGGCGAACTTCGATATCCAGTACGACGGCCACTGTTCGTTCACGTGGTGAGTCCCGCCCTGGGAGGGAACTGCCGCACCGAATAGAACGGTATCAGAGTGCTGTGCAATGGAGTCGACGAGTGCATCGGCACACGACTCGTCGAGATGCTCCGCTACCTCCAAGCACTCTACGAGGTCAAATTGGCGATCGAGACGAAAGGGCTGCTCAAGGTTCGCTGTGCGCAAGTTGGACGGATCTATTAGCAAGCGAGATCGATCGACATAGGCCCCGTCGAGGCCGACGACGTCCCTAGCTCCGCGTTTCTTCCACTCGGCCAACCATGCACCGACACCGCACCCGACATCAAGGACAGAACTCGGATGTACCAACTCGTCTACAATTGGCACCACAACGGCAGCAGAATTGCTTGACTTCGCTGCCTGGATGCGAAAGAAAGCGTCATTGTAGGGAACGCTAGATGTCTTCGCCATGACTGTTAAGACGCCTGCGGGCCGTGAATGGTTGAGTGATTCACGGCCACAGGATGCACAAGGACCACGTCCCGCCGCCGACATGCGGACGCTTACCCCAAAGCGCCGGATCAGCCGCCTTCTCCGCTCGACGAACGCAACGACCGCGACGGCGAGAGCCGCCACGAGGGACCCGATCTCGCTCGCGATAACACCGTCGGATGGGGCGTAGTGAGCGACACCTCCCGCTGCTGGCGCGAAGATACCCGCTTGCCCGTCTGCGAGCTGTTGATCCGGATGACCGTCGAGCGTCCAGCCTCGCGAGTAGGGAACGGGGAGCGCGACAACGCCTGGGCGGCCGGGAAGGACCCGGTAGTCGACGAGATCAACGGAACGCACCCGGCGGGCGCCGTGTGTCTCCGTGGCGGTCGGTCTGACAGAGAAGAGGTCCACCGAGGGACTCGAGTACGCCAGGCGGATACCGGGCGCCACTGCAACCCTGGCGAAGTCCCGCCAGTCGGCCACCTTCGCCAGGACGACGAACCTTACGCCGAGGCCGACGAGTGCGACATGCAGCCGTTGCAGGTCCACTGGCGGGCCGAGCAATTTGTCGAGGAATACGTGCTCGGGGTCTGCGGCAGCGAATGCGTAACCAGGGCCGGGATTCTGGCTAGTCAAGACTGTTCCTGCGAAGTAAGACACCGCCGGGTTGGCGATCGCCCGCTCGCCGGTGAAGGGGGTCGGGAAGTACTCGTGCCATGGCAGGAACAGCACCGGGGCCTGCCCGGCAAGACGCGAGGCGGAGGACCACGAGGACGGGAGATCGCTGGCCTTGACCTGGCCACCAAGGCCGGCGAGCAAGTTCGGCGTGTAGGCAAGAGGCAAGGCAAGCGCCAATGCGGCGGGCACAACCTGGGAGGCCTTCTTGCGGCTCCCGCTCGTGAGCCAGGCGATGCCCCAGCCGAATCCGTAGGCATACGCGAGGGCGACGAGAACAGCGAACTTGTCCGGCTCGCGCATCATGACGAAGCCGGGAACGTGCTCATAGGCGAGCCTGAACATGTCGCCTGTCGGGCCCTGGTCCCCGAGTGCAAGGAAGTATCCGGCGATACCCGCAGCGACAAAGACGAGGCCGTTGCGCCTGCGCGCTCCATCCCGCAGCACCACGACATAGCCGACTGCGACGATCAGCACCAGCGCTGCGAGTATGGCGGGCCAGCGAGAGAAGAGGTCCTTCGGCTCGGTCGGCCCCGGGCGAAAGAAACCGTAGAGCCCGGCCACGTTCACCAGCAGCCCGACTCGCGGGTCTGCGCGGGTGCGATAGGAGGTGAGCTGGGCGAAGGCTCCGGCCGGGCTAGCGCCCGTGAGCAGCGGTGGCACCAGCAGATAGGAGCTGATGGCCGCGGCGCCGAGGGCGGCTCCGCCAAGGCGGAGCGAGGCACGCAACCGGCGCGGTCGGGTCACAACGATAGCGGCAGTCACAGGCACGAGAATCAGCGCGAAGTGCTCGCTCATCATGACCGTGGCCCCAGCCCAGCAGGCAGCGCGGCCCACCCGGTGCGACTCTTGCGCGGCATCCAGCAACGCCGTCACGGCGAAGGGCAGCAAGGCGTAACCGAGCAGAAGCCCAAACTGTCCCGCGTAGAGCCGGTCGAACACGAAGGGGTTGACGGCGTAGAAGAGCCCGGCGCCGAGGCGCGCGGGGAGCGCCTCGGCGCGCACCAAGCGCGCCGCCCCGGTCGTGGCGAGCGGGAAGAAGACCGCGGCCGGTACGATAGAACCTGCCTGCCCAAGGAAGCGATTGAGGAGGTGGAAACCGATCGCGAGCGGGACTCCCCCGGTCAGGCCGCCGTCGAGGCCGAAGGCCGCCGCTGGCAGGAGCGGCTGGTGAGGACCGGAGACGAAATCCAGCAAGAGCAGCCGTCCGCCGACGAACGGGTAGCAGACGAGCGCCGCCAGCACCACGCCAAGCAAGAGCGGCACCGAGGCCGCAAGCCCTGCCCGCGCCGAATGCGGACCGCCCCCAAGCCCGGCGACCGCCGCTCTCACCATCATGCGTGCCTGCTCACGATCCTCGGCGAGCTACGCGTGATGCCGCCGGCAACCCGGCGCCACCGCACCGTATGGCCATCCCTGGCGGTGCGGCGTGCGGCGCGGCCCGCGGACGATGTCGGCTGCCAAAACCCGATGATAGCCGCGTTGTGCGCGTAATCACTATGTCGCGCAGCAGTTGAGGTCTTTCAGCGCCAGCGGCTCGGGCAAGGCTAACTCGATCAGGACATAGCAGCTGCGAGACCCTATCTCCTGCGCATCCTGCAGCACCTGTCACTCAGTTCCTCAACATCGATCTTCAGAAATCGGGGCGGTCATGGAGATAAAGAAGGTAAAAGCCCTATCCCGACCGCTCAAGCCGCAAGCACGCCGACACTAGCATCAATCTAATATCAGGCCCCTGACCCTTGGGGGGAAACTGGCCTGACGGTGATTCTAGGCCTGAACGAGTTGTCGCGGGAGCGGGACAACGATAGGCTCCGTGACCGTCTCCTGACGGGTAGCTGACCGGGTTTCGCTAAACATCAGTCAGCGCGGATGGTAATGCCTAGAAATGGTCTAACTTGATGAATCAAACAAGGATAAGCAAAGTCAGAGTATCTGGTCTGAAGTTGCAACGCGAGCCCATGCGCCATGATGACAATGCCGTCGTACGCCTCACACCTGGTGAGTTCAAAGACCCCCAGTCGCCGGGCCTTGCGTTCAGCTGGACTCCGGTTACTCGACGGGAGACGAGGTGACGCCTCCGGCCGCCCCGTACGTCGAGCACGGCGACGGGACTCCTCTCGTCAGCGTGGTGCTCGCTACCTTTAACCGGGCAAACCTGCTCGAAGACACCTTGCGCATGGTGTTGGCCCAGACGCTCAACGACTTCGAGCTGATCGTCTGTGACGACGCCTCGACCGACGAAACCCCCGCCTTGGTGGCCGAATGGGCTGCCCGGGATCCACGAATCCGGTACGTGCGCCAACCCCGCAACCTCGGGCTGGCCGGGAACGTAAGTCGTGGAATCGCCCTGGCCGAGGCGGAATTGGTCGCCGTTCTCTACGACGGCGACGTATACGATCCCCGCCTGCTCGATCGATGGGTGACCGCGCTTTGCGCTTGCCCCAAGGCGGCGTTCGTTTTCAATGCCTACAACCGGCTGGCCGCGGACGGCGCGGTCGAAGTGACCTATCGAGAACATCTCGATTCCTGCGTGCCGGGACGTGTCCTTCTCGAACGCATCTACTTCCGGCGCTGGCGCTTCTCGTCGCCAGTCTGGGGAACCGTGATGCTTAGGAAGGATAAGTACCTCGCCGCAGGGGGTCTCGGCACCCGTTTCTCGTTTGTCGCGGACGTCGATCTGTATCTGAGACTGGCCGAGAACAACTGCGTGGCGTACGTGCCAGAGCCGCTGATCGGGCTTGCGAGTCGCCAGACCGTTCCAAAGCTCTTTCGCCCTCCTCCCAAGCGAGTAGTCCGTCGAGCCTTTCGAGAAGCGAGGGTGCGCCACTACCGCAGCCGCCCGATACGGCTTCTGGCCGAAATGCTTCGCCACTGGACGTTCACCGCAATGGACGTCGGTGTCGCTCCGATTCGGGCTGTGTCCGGCTGGCAGCGGCCGAGTCCCGTTGACCTACTCCGGCGACGGCTCATCCAGCGACGACCACAGCGGAGCGTTGGATCCCTAACTCGTCCTCCGAGTCACGGCGCAACCCAATGACGCGCCAGGAGCCGCCCTTGTCCGTAAGCTGCAAGCAAGATCGGAATGGAACGATTGGACGGCGGCGAACTCTGCGGCGAACCTCCAGGTCGGAATGCCCGGGGAACTCCGAGGCTTCTCATGCCGCGCGGGGGATCAGTGAAGGCGTGACCTATTTGCCGAAGTTTGATCACTCCGGCTCCGCTGCTGCCTTCGGCGCGCAGGGGAACAGGCGGTTCTAGCTAGCAACGCGCTGATAGTTTCGCGTCAGCGCACGGGACAGGGGGACCGGAATGCAACCAGGTGACGTCCGGCGGATTATGCGGCGCACGCGGCGAATCGAGGGATGGTTCTCACGCGACGCCGCGGCACTCATCGCACTGCTCGACGAGGCACAGCTTACGGCCGGCGTCCGAGGCAACATCTTCGAGATCGGCGTGCACCATGGCCGCAGCGTTGCCTTCCTATGCGCGCTGGCGCGAGACGAGGAGCGACTGGGGGTATGTGACCTGTTCGGCGAGCAGACGCTCAATGTGTCCGCGTCAGGCTCAGGAAACCGGGCGGTCTTCGAGGCCAACATTGCCGCTGCGGCACCGGGCTTCAACCGTCTCGATATCTTCGCCAAGCCGTCGGCCAAACTGATTGCCGACGAGATTGGTCGACCGCATCGTCTCTTTCACATCGATGGCGGTCACCTGTGCGAGGAAGCTCTGACCGACCTTCGGCTTGGGGCGGCGGTCCTCCACGATCAGGGCGCGATCATCGTCGACGACCCGTTCCGGGCGGACTGGCCTGGCGTCACGGAGGCTATCCTCGAGTTCCTGGCCGAACGGCCCGAGTTCCGGCCGATGATCGTCGGCTTCAACAAGCTCGTGATCGTGCCGGCTGCCGCCGCAGGGATCTATGAGCCGCTCATCTGCGACTCTCGGATGCTGTGGAGATACTTCGACAAGCACGTGTTCGAGATGAAGCAACTGCCGATGGCCGGGCGCGACATGTTCATCATGCTGGTGCCGACCTGGCGTCAGCGCCCAGAGCTGGACCGCAACGTGGCACGGCTCCTAAGCCGGTTGAAGATTTTGGGTTCTGGGCTGAGTCGGAGCCGTGCTCTGGACTTTCTCGGTTCGCGGGAGCGGAATCTGCACGCCAATCCGGGGTCCTAGCGTTGCCACGCTCCGTAACACGGCACCGCTTTCTGCGTGTTTCTCTCACTCTCTGCATGCCCAGCTAGGACGTTAGGACAGCGCGCTCAGCCAGATCAAAGTCAGGAAGTATGCATCATGGCTCTTGTTTTCAACCGCTTTGGCGCCACTTCGCGCCACAGGAGTCTAGCATCCGCAGCGCGCCGTACGGCTTGGCCTGCCGTGCGCCTAATCAGAGAAACCATTGCTTCTCCCCACCCCCCACAACGAGCGATTCTCCGTTGGGCGGCATTCGCCGCAGCTTGCCCATTCACCGACACCCTTTCCGCTACGGTTGACGGAATCAGATATTTCGTCAGTACTCACGACCAGGCAATGGGTCGCGTCGTCTTCATGGGCCGCGTCCCCGATGGCGACCTCCTCGACGACTACCTCACCCTCATTGGCAACGAACTCGGCCGACCGGCAGTCAAGGGCCTCACGTGCGTCGAGGTAGGGGCCAATATTGGAACTACGACGCTGCCCATCGTCCTCAGGAACGGCGCCCAGCTATGCATTGCTATCGAGCCCGCACCAACTAACCTCACCCTGCTCAGAGCCAACCTCGCCGCCAACGGAGTGGGCCAGGACCTGGTGCGCGTGCTCCCCGTAGCAGCATCAGACAGTCCCGGAGCCGTCGAGTTCGAACTGTCGTTCAGCAACTCTGGCGACCACCGGGTGCGCCGCCACGACAGACCGGTGGCAAACGAACCCGAGTTGTGCCGCGAGAGGGAGCGTCCAGTCATCACCGTGCCCGCCGCGCGCCTCGACGACGTCCTCGCTGAACAGAACGTCGAACTGAGTGATGTCGGCCTAGTGTGGATCGACACACAGGGCCACGAGGGCCATGTGCTCGCTGGCGCGCCTCGGCTACTTGACTCGGCGGCACCGATCATCATGGAGTATTGGCCCTATGGGCTACGCCGAGCCGCGGGACTGGAACTGCTGCACCAGCTGATGCGCGACAGCGGACGCCGGATCATCGACCTGCGGGACACCCTCCGCTGCGGTTCGCTCCAGGTGCTGAGCCTGATGGAGTTGGATGCGCTGGCGGAGCGATACCCCAACCACCAGTACACGGATCTAGCGCTCCTGGATGCCTGAGCAGCGCCGGTCAGCACGGCCAAGCGCCCAACGCGTCGACCCCTGTGGTCGACCGAGAAGCGCTCTTCTGCGTTCCGACGGCGTTCGCTGAACGAGAGACAGTCCCCGCGATCCGGGCGCTGCCCCTCATCCAGATCGACCTGGCCAGGCCGCTCTGGTGTTCTAGGAACGTAGGCGCCTTCGGATCCGAGCGGGGCCGGAGAGACCTGCCGACCCCGCCTCTATGGCCTGCTTCGTCGTGACTGGAGGTACCCACAAGTCGCCGAACGAGGTCGGCGACAGCCTCTGGCGAGCGCCGCTGACCGCACGGGCTGCGGCGTAGGCGACGGCCCACAGTGGGTGACGCAAGGCAGTGATCGCGGCCGCGGCCATCCGCTCGAGATCGGGCGCGCGCCTGCGGCCAGGAACGCGGGTCCGCGCCGCGATGCCTTTCTGCGTCTGGAGGTGAAAGTCTTGGCTACTGGCCGCCGGGGTCACCAGCGCCCGGGCCTCCTCCACCGTCCGGACCGGGATCGAGCGGTCGCGCACGAAAGCCGCCAGCTGAGTGTCGTCGGCGATCAATCCAGCCTGCCAGCAGAAGCCCGCCAGGGCAGCCACCCGGTAGGCAAAGAGCCGCCCGTAGGCTCGCGGCGCGTTTGTCCCGAGTCTGTGGGCCAGAGCCGCCATCGCCTCCATCTGGTAGGCCGAGGCCCAGTAGCCGACGCGCCGGGAATCGATCTCATCCATGCCCCACGCTACGCCAAGCGAAGGGTCCTGAGCGAAAGCGCGTAGCAGGGAGTCAAGCGCGCCGGGGGCCACGGCCGAGTCAGCGTCCAGGATGACGACCAGGTGGCCGAGCTGTCCTTGTGCGACGAGCTCGGCATGGTACGCACCCAGAGCGGCTGCCTTGCCGCTGCGCCGAGCGGCGCGCACTACTCGTAGCGGTACTAGCGGACGGCTTGCCGCCCATGACTCGGCCATCTGCGCAGTGCCGTCGGTACTGTCACCGTCGTGCACCACCCACTCCTCCCACTCAAAGCCGAGGGGTAGGTACGATGCCCTCACAGACTCAAGACAACGGACGATCCGCGCCGCCTCGTTGTACGCGGGCACGACCAAGCGACAGACAGTCGGTGCTTGTGCAGACGTCATACCAGGTCAACTGCCCCTTGCTTCAGCGTGAAGAACACAGCCATTGGATCTCGCCAGCTGACTTGTGCAGTCAGTTGATCCGAGCCGGGTCTGCGGTGACGCTGCGCCCGGGCCTTGAAGCCTTGTCGAGCAGAAGGCGGCCCGCGACAGCCGTTGCCTCGCCGCCTTTCAAGGCAAGGACACCCAACCCTAGCGTCGGCTGGGCGAGGAGCGACGAGGGATGCTCGAAGTACGGACGCCTGAGATGCGACACCAGCGCCCGGCTTCCATGCTTGCGGCCGAAGGCGGCGACCCAGGTCGCGTAGCCGGCCTTCTTGCGGCATGCCGCGAGGAAGGTCAGCGCGCCTTCGTCATGGAGAAGCACGTCCGACGTCCTGCCGACCCTTGCCCGGGCCCTTGCGCGCAGCCCGAGGTCGGTGTCCTCCATCGCTACCATGTCCTCGTCGTAGCCACCGAGCGCCTCGAACAGGTCCCAGGTGAAAAAGCGCGGCCATTCCAAGGTCCCCACGTACATGGAGCGCTCGAACGCGCGGACCTTCGCCCAGTAACTCTCGCCGAAACTGCGCTCAGGAACGACCACTGAGCCTGCCCCGGCCGCGATCTGCTCCATCGCCTGATCGACGACGTGCTCGCCGACGACCATGTCAGCATCGACGAAGCCGATGATGTCGGCCGGGAGCCCTCGTGCTCCGACGTTGCGCTGCAGCGAGGGATTAGGGGCCGCGCTGAGCACGAGATCCGCAAAGCGGGACGCGATGGCCTTCGAATCATCGACCGAGCCGCAATCGACGACAACGAGGCCGCATCGCACCGACTGGCGGACGATGGACTCCAGGCAGGCCCGCAGAGTCCGCGCGGCGTTCTTCGTCGGCACGACCACCGTCACGCTGGCCCTGGTCACAACTCGTCCCACACTTTGGCATGGGCGGGCGTAGCTGCTCGTCGCGGCGAGGTGCCGCCGTGGCTGGCCTGCCCGATCTCTGCCGCAGCGGCGGAACCCGCTCGGGGGCTGCCGTTGCGGCTGTTGACGACGATGTCATCCATGTTTCCGTCCTCCGAGAGCTGTTCGCACTGTTGCGACTATTCGGCTTCGACGTTCGGGCCAAAGCGAGAGCGCAACGGCGAGCAGGAGACCAGCAACAAGAAGCGATGCAAAACGAGACAGCAAGTACCACGAGGACGGACCGAGGCGCACCGGAACGTCTCTTGAATGCTCGCCGAGCCAGCCGTTGCGCAGTCCATCGACCTGCACATGCTGATCTCCGGGCGGCCCGATCCAGTCCGGCGAGAAACTGTCGCCCGTTGTGTAGAGCGCTGTTACCGGGCGCTCATGCCTTCGTGGAGCCGCCACAACCACGGGCTGGATAGGGATCGGGGAGCGCCGGACCAATACTTGTGCATACTCGTTGGTGGTGGGTGCTCCGGGTCTGTACACGTCTGCGTAGATGAAGAGTTTGAGGCTGCGGGTCCCGCGATCAGGCGTCACGATCGTCTGGTAGTGGTACCACCGGGCAAGGGTTGAGATTGGCGGCAGCGGCGACGTGGCGGCGCATGCGTCGATAGGCCATTGCCAGACGCATATCCTCGGTGCAGCTCCGCGGACGTTGCGGACCCAGACGCTCACGAATAGCGGTCCTGACCGCCAAACGAGCGAATGCATCTCGCACGCACTGTTCGCGTTCGCTGAGAGGACGAGCGCCGACCGTCCTGCCGGGCCCTGCCCTGGCAGGACGCGCGCAGCCAACCGCGCCGGCGCTGCCGTCCCGGAAAACGCCGCACAGTTGCCCACTGGGCCCCACGTGCCGGACGCGAAGCCGCCGTCGTTGAGCAAGGAACCACCCAATTTGTAGCTGAGCTCTTCGACCACCTGGCCGTCGCGATGGCGGACGCGAACGGTGAGCCGATGCATACGCTTCGGAGTCGAGGCGGCCAGCAGACTCGGACGGCCTGCCCGTTGCCTCCGGACTCGATGGTGCCTCGAGGTGGACGCACCTGGCCGCTTGAGCGCGCCGGTGGCTGACAGCAGCTTGACGCGGTACTGCCGGCCGGGCGGCTCGGCGACAAAGGTCTTGAGTTTGTCGCCGACGAGCCGCCATTGTGCAACACGCGGAACCTGCAGCACGGCGGGAACGGCCGGCCGCATCGGGCTTGATATCAGCGCTGTCCCGCGGGGAAGAAGCGCCAGGTCGCGCAGATCCGGCCTAGCAGAATTGACAGTAGCGTACGAAGTGACCGGGCCCGCCGGGCTGATGCGCCCCCGAAGCGCGAACAGCTCGAGCTTTCCGGCACGATGGACAAGCCGCATGCCCGGGTCTTCGCGAAGTGCCCTGTCGAGTGCCGCTGGCGGCGTGATATGCCGTCCGGGGAAGGCGGCGTTCACGTCTCCGCGGACCAGCAGCAGCGGAGTTCCGGTAGCCGTGAGCGCCCGTTGCGCAGATGGCCAGTCGTGGGCGAGCAGCGCCTGCTGGACTAGGCGGACGGCGCCAATCAGCTCCTGCTGGCTGGGCGCATAGCCTTGGGCGACCGGGTTCAGCACGTTTCGCGCTAGCAGGTTCCTGATGAAGGCGTCGGCTCCGTAGTAGCCCCAGGTGTAGGGCATCTGGTAAAAGTCGTCCTCTGGGAGCACGAGGAGATTGCCCGGCGGAAACGAACCGTTGAGGTAGGACGCCATAGCTGTCCAGTACGGGGGCACGCTGACGTGGGTCGAGGGAAGCGGCTGACGGTGATCCGGGGCGATCGCTCCGGTCATGAGTGGGAATCCAGGCGCGAGCACCGCTGCGCCCGCCAAGCTGAACACCGCGAGACGATGTCCCGGGCGATGCAAAGCTGAGCGCCAGCGCCGCAAGGTGGCCGGCTCGAACGAGTTCAGTCTCGCCCAGGCTGCCTCCATGGCCAGTGCGAGGAGGACCGAGTAGGCGAGCCCTGCGAGCATCAGGAACCGCCCGGGCTCCCTGAGAAGCCAGCCGAGAGGGAGCTTGTAGAGCGGGTCGAAGACGAGAGCTCCTGGGAATCGAGTGCCCGTGCTCAGCACGACGAGGAAGAGCGCCGAGGCCGAGGCGAAGATGCCTAGGCGCGCCCGGCGGGCGGTCATTCCTCTTGCTCGTGGGAACCGAGCCAGCGCCAGAAAGCCGAACGCCGCCATGGGCAGGAGGAATTTCAGGATCAGGAGCGGGAACTTATCGTAGGCGTCGGCGTACGGAAAGTATTCCGCGAACCTCCAGCCCCAGCTGTTGTTCAGCCAGAACCCATTGACAAGGGTGGCGCGGCCCTCGGTCCAGGTCCAGCTCGACGTATTGGCGAGTGTTGAGGTCGCATCTATCGTGAGCTGCAACAAAGTCGGTACGAGCCAGTAAAGGGAGGCGAGCGCGAGCAGCGGGGCGCCGAGTGCGACGGTGCGTAGCGCCCGGCGTGCGGCTCCCCGTCCGTCGAGCCACCCCACGAGGAGCGGCAGCGAGGCGAGAAGGGCGCCGAGCATGAGAACCAGCGGCGGATTCTGGTAGACGTAACCGAGGAGCGGGGCACTTGCGCCGAGGAAGAGAATGCCCCTTCGCAGCGCCCAACGGCCGGATGCCGTCGTGAGTACGACTGCCGGAAGCCCTGCGAGCAGCACCATGGCGGCGAGGTACACCGGACTGGCTCCGATGGTGACAACATGGGCGTTGAAGATATAGGCGAGAGCGCCGAGGGTGGAGCCTGCAGGCCCGACGCGAAGGGCCCGCAGGAGCAGATAGCAAGCGACCGCGGCTCCGGCGAAGAGCGCGGTGTACCAGATGTCTTCGGCGAGGGCCGGCGATCCGCGAAGCACGTGGACGAGCCAGTAGACCGCGGCCCACGGCACCCAGGTCTCGTTAGCGGCTGGGCCGCCGAGATTCGAGCCCGACCATGACCAGGGAGCGAAGAGCCGTCCCAGCCAAGCCGTGCCTACCACGGGAGAGATGTCACCCCCTGCGAGCAGCCGGCCCGGGTCGAACCAGGATTGCGCGGCGAGCGCAGCAACGAGTCCGACGATCGCCAGGCCGATCCGGGATGGCCAGGTGCCAGTGCTCCGCGCAGCCTGCCACGCCGCAGCCGACACCCGGCTGCGGCGCCCCGCGCGTGTCGGCCAGCCGTCGACGCCCCCGATGACGGTTGCTGCTAGCAGCGCCAAGAACGCGGCACCGATGAGGATTGGTGACAGTCCGTCATCGCGCACGCCGCCGAACAGAAGCAGCGCTACGCCGAGCACGCCGAGGCGGACTTTCGCCCGGGTGAGCCACCGGCGGTGGCCGGCAGTCCGGTCGCCAGGCCGCGAACCGGCCTGGTCAGGGACGCAAATCGCAGGCGCCTCGGACTCGTGCGCCACTGTGAGGATGCCCGCGGCGACCTCCGTCCACGGGACGACTCCGGCCGGCTCCGCCCGAGGTCCGTCGTCGGCGACGACTGACGAGAGTAGCCCGACCAGGCCGGTGGCCAGGGACGCCGGATCGGCGCGCGTGAGGATGCCTCCCGATGCCCCGATCGAGTCCCGAAGGCCTGGCACGTCGTAGCCGATCGAGACAGTGCCGCTCGCGGCCGCCTCCGTCACGACAAGCCCCCAGCCCTCGCGGACGGACGTGGCGACCAAGGCGTGCGCGCGTGCCAGGCGTTCCCGCTTTTCCTCCTCGGAGGCGTGCCCAAGGAAGATCACGCCCGGGCCGGCTTTCCGGCGAAGCCTCGCCTCCTCGGGACCGCTCCCGATTACCCACATCTGCGCATCGGGCATCTGGCGGCGTACGAGGCCGAAGGCCCGGATGGCGTGCTCAGGGCGCTTGTTGGCGCTCAGCCGTCCGATGAAGACAACGGTCGGGACAGGCTCCTTCTCAACTGCAGTCCTTGCGGTCACGCGGGCACCCATCCTTCCGGAACGACTGTGACCCGTCGCAGGCCATATTCCGCTAGCGATTCGCGGCTTGACTCGGACACCGTGACGACCGGTACATCCCGGTATGCCCGGAGCCAGGTCGGCTCCAGCAGGTAACGGCCAAGAACGGAGATCGGCCAGGGAGTCTCGTACCGCCAGATCTCCCTGGCGACCTGGTGGACGACGGCCACGATCGGCACGTTCCCGACAAAGCGAGGACAGAGGAACGGCCTCGTGTTCACGCAGTCGACCACCAGGTCGTACTGGCCGTCTCCCTCACGCCGCCAGTAGCGCCTGGCCTCCCGGTAGACGCCGAGGCGTCCGCCACGTCGTATGATCTCCACTCCGTCAGCAAGCTCCCGCGCGGGCCTGCCGTCCACGGCGGCACAGAAGATGGTCACCTGGTGGCCGCATTTCACCCATTCGCGCGCGACCGACTGCAGGTAGACCTCGGCGCCACCCGCGCGAGGATGCGCGAGATCCCGCCAGTTGTAGGCAAGGATGCGCAGCGGTCTGTCGGTAGGCCCGGAACTCGCCAGTGCTCGGGCGTCGAGCGACGGGGCCTCCACCGGTGACCACGAACGGGAGGCCGGGCGGGGCGCCCGGGTAGGGCCATGGACCGGCGCTAGCATGGGCCCGTAAAAGCGTGCAAGCCTCAGCCGGTAGAAGATGGCGAACGTATCGAGGAGCGTTCGCCAGACCGCCTTCAGCGAGATAGTGCTCGTGAAGCGCTCGGCTATCTGGACCGGAAGCTCGACGAAGTTTCGGTAGCCCATCCGGCGGGCGACGACGAGCAGTTCCAGGTCGAACGCGAAACGCTTCTCGAGCATCCTCGGGAGAACGGCCGCCAGGGTTTCGCGCCGGATGAGCTTGATGCCAGTCTGGGTATCCCGGGTCGGCAGCCGGAAGAGCAGCCCGATCAGCTGCTGGTATCCGCAGGAGTACAGCCGCCTGAGCGGCGGGTAGACGACATCTGAACCCGGATGGAGCTTGCTGCCGAGGAGTACATCGGGGTCACCGGCCCTGGCCGCCGCAAGGAAGTGGCTCAGCTGCCTCGCCGGGATGTCGCCGTCGCCGTCGATGAAGCCGAGGTAGCGTCCTCTCCCCTGAGCCAGGCCGACGCGCAGCGCAGCTCCCTTGCCCTGGTTCTCCGCCAGCTCGATTACCCGGACCTGCTCGATCCCGGCGATCGACGCCTGGCTCCCGTCGGTCGAGCCATCCGATACCGCGATCACCTCGAAGGTGACAAGCTCGGTCCGCAGCGCGTCGACGACGGCTTGCACGTGGGAAGCCAGCCGGGGCCCAGGGTTGTAGAACGGAATGACCAGGCTGAGGTCGATCTCGGCACGAGGAAGCTCTGCGGCGCCGTCGCTCAGCACAGCTGCGCCGGAGTCCGGCCGCACGACCGTTGCCAAGGCTGGGAGAGATACGGCCGCCAGCACCAGCCCGCTCGCCGCCAGCATGCAGCCTGCGACGGTTTCCATCCCGCCGCGGAGCAGGGCAACCAGCACCCATACGAGTACGACCCCGGCCCAGCTGTACAAGGCAGCCATTGAGCGCCGGGCGATATGGAAGTAGGTGAGCAAGCCGATCACGCCAAGGAGTACGGAAGCCAGGGCGATGATCCCGACTACTTTCGCGGCGCCGAGATAATCCGCGCCGAAGAGCGCATCGACGACTACGCCGGGCATTCCTGCCAGGACCGCGAAGGCCGCGAGCCCGATGACGGTGACAAGCCCGAGCGTCTCGATGAGAGTCTTGCGGGCGCTTGTGCCGGTGGCGTTAGCGGAGGCAAGCCGCGGAAAGGCTACCGTCAGGAGCGCTCCGGGCAGGTACAGGGCGATGTGGCCTGCGATCGCCGCAGCCGCGTAGCGACCCGCAGCGACCGGCGCGAGATAGTGACGGGCAAGGAAAGTGTCGATCCCGGTCAGGGTGGTGTACCCGGCGAGCGCGGCGACCGACAAGCTGGCGTCGCGCAGGGAGATCCGCACTTGATCAAACCCTGTGGCGAATACTTCACGCCTCGCGACCACCAGAAGGGCCGCGGTAGCGAATACTTGGCCGATCACCGTCGCCGCCAGGGCGCCCCCCAGCCCGAAGCCGGCCCAGACGAGCACGGCGCCGCTGGCTAGCCGTAGCGCACCGCCGCCGAGGAACGTGGCGACGGCGACGGGCACAAAGCGCAACTCACCGAGCAGCGCACCCTGCAGGACAGCTCCGACAACGGCGACGGGGACCCAGACAGCAAGGGCCAGGTCAGTTACCGGAGACTTCAGGTTCAGGAAACCATCCATCAGCGGTGAGAGAGCCAAGATGGACACCATCGCCCCAACGCCCCAGAGCGTCGCCTTCACTGTCAAACTGCGTAGCGACCTTCGTCCGTTGCCCGCACCAGAGACGACAGCCTGGGTCACGGCGAGCGCCACCGCGCCGAGTGGGACGGCGAGCACAGATAGGACCTGCAGAACGGCGCCAAGCGCCCCGTAGTGCGACGGGCCAAGCAGACGGCTGATCAGGAGGTTGAAGAGGAAGTTAAGCCCGTTAACCCCCGCCGTGGCGACCACGAAGGACCAGCCACCGCGGCCTAGTATTCCGGGGAGGATGCGCCGTCGTGGCCTTCGGCGATGGCGGCCCCGATGGCCACCGGGCGTCTTCGGCAAGGTCGGCGGCGGTGTCGCCCGCGAAGTCGCTTGCCGTGGCGGCCGGGTGACCGGGTTCTCCACGACCGCCGGGCGATCGTCGAACACCGCGGTAGCCGTCGGCGTCGTCATGCTCATCTGGCACCCAGGCTGATCCGCGAGTCGGGCTGCTGGTGAACGTCGCCGGGCTCTACGGCTTCTTTCGCCCGGGGCCGACCGAGCCGAAGAACCTCATCTCCGGCTGGCCCGCCGTACTCGCGCCGCTGGTGCTGATCGCCGCGGTCGGTTATGTCGCAGTGCTGCGCGACGCGGCGCGCAGGCGCGACGGCCTGGCCATGCTCGCCGCGGGTGTCGCCGGATACTTCCTCGCCCTCGGAAACCAGGGCCCGACCGGCGGCCTCTTCAGGCTCGCATACGAGCACGTTCCCGGCTTCGTCATAATGCGCGAGCCGCGACTCACCATAAGAATTCCGCAAACCTATCCCCCCCGTTAACCGCAGGGTTGATGTTATAGGGAAGATCGCTCACGTGAAGGCGATCTCCGATCTTGTCCGCAGGTGCGTTTACTGGCACGGCGATCATCCGCCCGGATTTAACGGAAAGGCGCCGTCTCCGACACGAGTGATCACCCGCATAGCCGATGGAATGCGACATCCTGCCAGGTCAAAGACCTACTGCACGAGCTCAGCGATTCCGCCTCGTAGCTGGCGCCGCCCCTCATATGAACCTATGGTTAACAGCGTTAGAAAGATCTATCCGGCCGCTAGCGCCAAAGCCAGCGTCGTTCTTGCCCGGTTCTTTCACGTTATGGCCGCTAACAATTTTTCCGGTGATCAGGGCTTGTGATTGCAGCCCTCAGGGCACACTGCTAGCGTTCCCAGCCGGAGGTAATTCTCATGCGAATAATGCAGCCAAGGATTGGCTTTGCACTAGTCGGCGCCGCGCTGCTGGCGACGGGCGTGACGAGCATGGCGGTCGCTGCCCAGAACCAGGCGGCCCAGCCGGTGTGCTACAGCACCTGCCCGTCGAATGTCGATCTCAAGGTGAGCTTCCACGTCCTGCATGTCGGCGCGGAGGAGATCGAGAACTTCAGCGTCAGGGTTGGTCCGGGCGTCATCGGAGCGACCGCCTCGCCGACCGGCACCGTCACGATCAAGGCTGGGTCGACCGTGCTGTGCACGATCACCCTGACCACCGCGTCACGCGGACGCGGGTCATGCTCGCCGTCGGCCAACGCACTGCCGGCCGGCCACCACGTGGTGATCGCCTACTACAGCGGGGACAGCATGTACAGCCCGGCGCAGTCTCGTCCGCAGCAACTCCAGATCATCCACCTGCCTGGCGGCGGTGGCGACTAACCGGCCTTGGCTATCAAGGCTCGGCCTGAACTGCGGTCGCAAGCGGACTCGGGTCCGATACGGATGCTGTCCGGTGCGGGCTCGCGAGAGCCGGCCCGCACCGGACGGCCACCGAGGCTGAGATGACCTCCGGGACCGTCGGCTCACACGCCGGCGGACGTCCCGAGGCCCAAGCGGCCGAGCAGTGAAGCGGCCGGCGGCGTTCTCGCCGGCCGCTTCGGCGTCTCTGGCCGATCGGGCAGAGATCGGTGCGAGTTGCCCTGTGCGGTACACTGTAATGAGCTCAGCATGAGTTGCGAGATTGCTTCGCTGGCCGTCTCCCGTCTACGTTTTGGTGGTGACCGAGCCGCAGAGGGTCCAGGCGGGGGTACGGAAGCGACGCGCGCGGTCGCGTTGGACGATTGCTGCGCTGCTTGGCGTGGCGACGATTCTGCTCCGTTTCCGCGATACTCGGCTCTGGGCACGCTCGCTGCTGGTGTCGGAACGCTCGGCAGAGCGATTGCCGCCATCCTGGCACTCCGGGCAGCGTCGGCCGCTGCGCCCGCCACGCGCTCGAAGCCGTCCGGCAAGAAGTCGGCCGCTAGGCGCACGAAGATGTAGATCGCATCCGCCACGCCAACGGTTGGCCATTCCAGCGAACGTGCTAATCCACCGTGAAGTAATCCGGCCCGGCATACTGCCCGCTGAGCTGCTTGCGGCGCTGCATCAGCAGGTCGTTGAGCAGGCTGGAGGCGCCGATCCTGAACAGGTCGGGTCCCAGCCAGGCCGGCCCGGCGGTCTCGTTCACCAGCACCAGGTATCTGATCGCGTCCTTAGCCGTGCGTATGCCGCCTGCCACCTTGACGCCGACGCGCCGTCCCGACGCACGCTCGAAGTCGCGGACCGCGGACAGCATCACCAGCGCAACCGGCGGCGTCGACGCCGGGATGACCTTGCCGGTCGAGGTCTTGATGAAGTCGGCGCCCGCCAGCATCGCCAGCCAGGACGCGCGGGAGACGTTGTCCAGCGTGGTGAGCTCGCCCGTCTCCAGGATCACCTTCAGGTGCGCGGAGCCGCAGGCCTCCTTCACGGCGCGGACCTCCTGGTAGACCTGCCCGTACCGGCCGGCCAGGAACGCGCCCCGGTCGATCACCATGTCGATCTCGTCGGCGCCCGCCGCCACGGCGTCGGCTACGTCGGCCAGCTTCACGGCCAGCGACGCCCGGCCGGACGGGAACGCGGTGGCCACCGAAGCGACCGCCACCCCGCTGCCGCCCAGCTCGGTCTTCGCCACGCCGACCAAGTCGGGGTAGACGCACACGGCCGCGACCGGCGGGACCGCGGCGTCTGCCGGATCGGGCCGCATCGCCTTGGTGCACAGGCCGCGGACCTTGCCCGGCGTGTCCGCGCCCTCCAGCGTGGTCAGGTCGACCATCCGCACGG
>WNGH01001420.1_pt1 | contig 22404 bp, 23 predicted proteins | sample 5400631 | NCBI WGS metagenome assembly WNGH01 (sample SAMN13153373, study PRJNA577476) | soil metagenome | isolation source: 115 cm soil or saprolite under Garry oak tree replicate 1 | place: USA:California | collected 2016-06-15
TGGTGATGCCCGCGAAATCGGCTAGCGGCCGGTAGGGCACCTTGGCGTACAGGTGCGGGTTGATCGCCCAGATCGCGCTGTCGCAGACGTAGGCGGTGTAGCCGTCGGGCGCGGACTTCGAGACCATTTCCGCGGCGATGTTCCCGTTCGCGCCGATGCGGTTCTCGATCACCACCGATCCCCAGGACTCGCTCATCTTCTGGGCGATGAGGCGCGCGAACACATCGGGCGAGCCGCCGGGCGAGGTGCCGACGATGATCTTGACCGTCTTAGACGGATAGCCTTGAGCGGCGGCCGGAATCGGTGCGAGCGCAGCGATCGCCAAGGCGAGGAAGAGAGGGCGCACGGCTCGCATGTCAGCCCGACGCGACGCGCGCGGGAGCGCGCTTCAACATCGGCATCACCTCGTTCGCGAAAAGACCGATCGAGCGCAGGGTCTCTTCCGGCGTGAGGTTGCCGAAGGCGAACTGGCCGACGAAGTAGGTCGCGCCGGTCTCGGCGAGCTGCTTCTGCACGTACTCCGCCGCGCCCTCGGGGGTGCCGGCGTAGGCGCGGCCGTCCTCGGCAATCGCATCGAACTCCGGCGGCCGCGAATGCCGGTGACTGACGCCCATGAGCGAAGAAAGAAAGGTGAAGCTCTCGTACCAGCGCTTGTAGGCGCGGCGCGCCGCGGCGCGGGCCTCGCCCGCGTTCTTTCCGACCACGACGAAGCGGCCGAGGCCGATCTTCGGCAGCGGCGCGTCCCCGCGCGCTTCCTTCCATACCGCGCGGAAGCGGTCGATGCCGGGCCTGAGCTCCGCCGCCGTGTCCAGCCCCAGCACGTTCATGCCGGCCCGCGCCGCGCGCTCGGCCGCCTCCCGCGAGTGCACGCCGTACCAGAGCGGCGGATGCGGCTTCTGCAGCGGCGGAATGGCGAGCGCTAGGCGCCGCTTTTTTCCTCCCTCCTCGCTCACGGTCACTGCGCCCTCGCGCAAGCCATCGAGCACGAAGCCGGTGATCTCCTGGAACGCCTTCTCCGATTGCGCCGGGTCGACGTCGAAGAAGCGCACCTCGGCGGGCAAGGCGCCGCGGCCGAATGCGACTTCCAACCGCCCGCCGCTCAGTTGGTCGAGCATGCCGATCTCCTCGAGCAGGCGCAAAGGGTGATACAGCGGCGCCACGTACACCATCGGGCCGAAACGCAGGCGCCGGGTGCGCTGCGCCACCGCCGCGAGAAACACGGAGGGCGAAGGCGCCATGCCGAGCGGGGTGAGATGGTGCTCGGCGACGTGGTAGGCGTAGAAGCCCGCGCGCTCGTAGGCCTCGATGATCTCGAGCCGCTCGCGGTAATACCGGTCGAGCGGGCTGTCGTTCTTGTCCAGGTGGTCGAAGACGCCGAATTCCATGCCTAGCGCGCCTTGCGGGCCTGGCGCGGCATGGCCCCGGCCGCCTCGATTCTGCGCATCGACTCGTTCGTGAATTCCGAGCTCGGCGCGTTGCCGCCGATCACGAACATCAGCGTCGAGTACTTGCTCTTCGGTCCCCGGGTCACGTTCATGAAGCGGCGTATGGCGCCGGGCGGGAAGGAGATCAGGTCGAGCGGCTTCAGGTCCACGTGCTCGAGCCTGCCGCGCTCGTTTTCCCAGAGAGCGCGCCAGGTCCCGGTCATGGCGATGAAGGTCTCGTTGGTGTCGTGGTTGTGCAGCATCGGGCCCTTGCCCGGGCGCGCCCGGCAGTAGCCGAGGTTGAAGCCTTCCGAGATCTTGACCGCGGCCATCCGCGCGGCCTTTACGCCGACCGGAGACTGCTTGCCGCCGCGCTCGGTGCGAGGCGGCTGGAAGCCGATGACGTTGTAGAGAATTCGCTCGCAGCCCGGCATCTTGGAATCGGGCAGCCCGCCGTCCGAGCCCTTCAGCTTCCTGAAGCGCGCGACGCGCTTCAGCATTTCCTTGCGCGAAACGCCGCGGCGCGGCAGGGTTTCCTGGTAATCCATGGGAGCCTCCGGAACGATGCTGCATAATACTACCGAGGAGGAGGCATGAAAGCGCCGCGCTTTGCCTACGCGAGACCGGCGAGTGTCGCCGAAGCGCTCGCGCTGCTCGCCGAGCACAAGGACGAGGCGCGCGTGCTCGCGGGCGGGCAGAGCCTCGTGCCGATGCTGAATTTCCGCGTCGCCGCGCCCAAGGTGCTGGTCGACATCAACCGCATCGCCGGCCTGTCCGGCATCCAGGTCGGGAAGGATCACGTGCGCATCGCAGCGCTCACGCGCCACGTCGAGCTCGAGCGCTCGGCCGATATCGCGCGCGACCTGCCGCTCGTCGCGCAAGCGATGCCGCATATCGCGCATCCCGCGATCCGCAACCGCGGCACCTTCGGCGGGAGCTGCGCGCTCGCCGATCCCGCCGCCGAGCTGCCGGCCTGCGCCGTCGCGCTCGGCGCGACCTTTATCGTCGCCGGAAAAAAAGGTGAGCGTCGCGTGGCTGCCGATGACTTCTTTTCCGGCCTCTACGCCACCGCGCTCAAACCCGGCGAGCTCCTCGTCGCCGGTGAATTTCCGCTGCCCAAGCCGGGCTACGCCTCGGCGTTCGGCGAGCTCGCGCGCCGCCACGGCGACTACGCCGTGGTCGGCGTCGCCGCGTACGGCTCGACTCGGGGCGGGAAATTCTCCGACATGCGCGTGGCATTCTTCGGCGTCGGCGACCGCCCTGCGCGCGCCGCCCGATTCGAGCGCGCGCTCGACGGCCGGCCTGCGATGCCGAAGACGATAGAAGGCGCGCTCGCCCAGCTCGATGCCGACCTCAGCCCGCGCGCCGACCTGCACGCCTCCGCCGCGACCAAGCGGCATCTCGCCAAGGTCCTCGCCGGCCGGGTCCTCGCACAAATGGCTGCATGAACGCGCCGCTCGAAACCGTCGAGATCGCGCTCACCGTCAACGGCGAGCGCGTCAGGCGCAGCGTGCCCGCGCGCCTCAATCTCGCCGACTTCCTGAGAATCGAGCTGGAGCTGACCGGCACGCACCTGGGCTGCGAGCACGGCGTGTGCGGCGCCTGCACCGTGCGCGTGGACGGCGAGATCGTGCGCGGCTGCCTCATGTTCGCCGCGCAGGCCGACGGCTGCGCGGTCGATACCATCGAGGGCCTGTCCGACTCGCGCGAGATCGAGGAGCTGCAAAGCGCGTTCGTGCTCACCAACGCGCTGCAGTGCGGCTTCTGCACGCCGGGCATGCTCATGGCGGCGCAGGCGCTCCTGCGCGACGAGCCGAACCCCTCGCGCGAGCGCATCCGCGAGTACCTGTCCGGCAACTACTGCCGCTGCACCGGCTACCAGGCGATCGTGGACGCCATCGAGGCCGTCGCCAAGGCACGCGCCGCCCGGGGCGCGCGATGAGCGAATTCGACGAAACGACGAAGACGCTCGACTTCGACGCGCCGAACAGCTACATCGGCCGCTCGGTCACGCGCCCGAACGCGCGGCGACTGGCGCAAGGCCGCGGCCAGTTCGTCGACGATATCGTGCTGCCGCGCATGGTGCACGTCGCCTATTGCCGCTCGCCGCACGCGCACGCGCGGATCGTGGGAATCGGAACGAAGAAGGCCGCTGCGATGCCCGGCGTCGTGCGCGTGGTCACCGGCGCCGAGATCGCCATGGTGGTGAAGCCCTATGTCGGGGTGCTGACGCACCTTCAGGGCATGCGCTCGCCGCCCCAGTATCCGCTCGCCGTCGACGTCGCGCGCTGGCAGGGTGAGCCGGTCGTCGCGGTGGTGGCGCGATCGCGCGCCGAGGCGGAGGACGCGGTCGAAGCCGTCGAGGTCACCTACGAAGAGCTGCCCGCGGCGCTCGACGCCGAGCGCGCGCTCGAGCCGGGCGAACCGGTGATCCACAAGGAGTTCGGCAGCAACCTGTGCTTCCAGAGGACCGTCGACACGGGCGGCGTGGACGCCGCCATGAAATCCGCGCACCTCGTCGCCGAGGACACGCTCCGCTTCGGCCGCCACACGGGCGTCACCATGGAGCCGCGCGCGATCCTCGCCGACTACAACCGCGCCGAGGAGAGCCTCACCGTCCACCACTCCGGCCAGTCGCCGCACATGATGCAGGGCATCATCGCGAGCCGGCTCGCGCTCGACGAGCACCGCGTGCGCCTGGTGTGCCGCGACGTCGGCGGCTCCTTCGGCATCAAGATCCACACCTACGGCGACGAGATCGCCGCTTGCGCGCTCTCGCTCATGCTCGGCCGCCCGGTCAAGTTCGCCGCCGACCGCCTCGAGTCGTTTCTGGCGGACATCCACGCGCGCGACCACCGCGTGAAGGCGAGGCTCGCGGTCGATCGCGAGGGCAATATCACGGCGCTCGAGATCGACGATCTCACCGGTATCGGGCCGTACTCGATGTTCCCGAGGTCGTCGGGCGTCGAATGCAACCAGGTGCTCAACCTCACCGGCGGCCCCTACAAGCACAAGGAGTACCGCGCCAGGGGCACGGTCGTGTTCCAGAACAAGAACCTGATGTGCCAGTACCGCGCCGTGGGCCATCCGATCGCCATCGCGGTGGCCGAGCACATGGTCGACGAGGCGGCGGCCAAGCTCGGCCTCGATCCCGCCGAGATGAGAAGGAAGAACCTCATACCCGACGATGCCTATCCCTGCAAGTCGCCCTCGGGAATGAGGTTCGAAGCGCTCTCGCACCACAAGTGCCTCTCGAAGCTCCTCGAGCTGATGAAGTACGACGAGCTGCGCCGCGAGCAGGCCGAGCTGAGAAAGAAAGGCGTCCATCGCGGCATCGGGCTCTCTTCCTTCATCGAAGTCACCAACCCGAGCCCCATGTTCTACGGCGTCGGCGGCGCGAGGATCGCCGCGCAGGACGGCTGCACGATCAAATTGGACGCCTCGGGCGCGGTCATCGCCGCCACCGGCGTCACCGAGCAGGGCCAGGGGACGGAAACGATCATGGCGCAGATCGCCGCGACCGCGCTCGGCGTCGAGATGAGCTGCGTGAAAGTGCTCACCGGCGATACCGACAAAGTCCCCTACGGCGGCGGCACCTGGGCCTCGCGCGCGGCGGGCATCGGGGGCGAGGCGGTGCTTCAGGCGGGGCTCGCCTTGAGGCGCAACATCCTCGAAGCCGGCGCGGTGATCCTGAAGTCGAACGCCGCGGACCTCGACATCGTGGACGGCAAAGTCGTGAAAAAAGGCACCGAGCAGGGCATCACGCTCGCCGAGCTCGCGCGCATCTGCTATTACCGCGGCAATGAATTGCCGGCGGATTTCCAGCCGGAATTGGTGGTGACGCGCCATTACCGGGTCAAGGATTACGCTTTCGTATTCACCAACGGCGCGCAGGGCTGTTCTCTCGAAGTCGACACCGACACCGGCTTCATCAGATTGCTCAAGATGTGGTGCGTGGACGACTGCGGCCGGGTCATCAACCCGATGCTGGTCGACGAGCAGGCGCGCGGGGGCATCGTGCAGGGCATCGGCGGCGCGCTCTTCGAGCAATGCCTCTATGACGGCCGCGGCCAACTCCTCAACGCGACGATGGCCGACTACCTCGTGCCGATGGCCGCCGAGATGCCCGACATCGAGTGCGCGCACGTGGAAACGCCGACCAAGACCTCGATGCTCGGCGCCAAGGGCGCGGGCGAAGCCGGCACCGGCGGCGCGCCGGCGGCGGTCATGAACGCGGTGAACGACGCGCTGCGCCCGTTAGGCGCGAAGGTGACGAGCCAGCCGATCACGCCCGAGGCTGTGCTCAGGGCGCTGCGGAAGGTTTGACCGATCGCTCCGCGATATCGATGAGCACTCCGTCGATATCCGACAGGTGATACGTGCCGCAGGGGCAGGCGGCCAACAGTTTCAAGCGCGCTTCGCCTTCGGCGCCGGCGCCGACCGGCCGCGGGCGCAGGTGCGGGTTGTCGTCGCCGAGCGTCTTGACCCGCTCTTTCAGCGCCCGGATGCTTTCGACCCGAAAGCCGATGTGGTCGGGTCCCGGGCGCACGATGCCTGTGCCGCCGTAATCGAGGATGCTCCAGGGCATGAGGATCAACGTGACCCTGCCGTCGCTCAAATAGAAGTTCGGATCCCCCGCTTTCTTCTGCAGCGGTTCGAGCTCGAACACGTCGACGTAGAAACGCGCCGCTTGCTCGGCGTTCAGCGTGCGCAACGCGAAGTGGCTCAGGGTTCGCTCGCGCTTCTGCGGCGCCTCGACGTAGACCGAGGTGCGATTCTCCATGCCCTGTTGCGACAGGTCGAAGACATTGCCGGCGGGATCGTGCGTGCTGACGCCGGCGAAGGGCCGCGTCGTCGGCCGCCGCAGCACCTGGATGGCGGGATGGCGCTCGGAGAGGCGCGCGCAGACGCGCTCCAGGTCTTCGACCTCCATGCCGAAGTGATCGAGGCCCGCGGGGCGGCCGGCCTTGCGCGGATTGATGTTGAGCCCCACGTAGCCGTCGCTGAGCGTCACCGCGCGTTCCGGCCGGGTCTGGGCCGCGGTCGTCATGCCGAACGCGGCCTCGTAGAATTTACCCTCTAGGGCATATTGATCGCTGACGATGGCGATGTGCCTGATCTTGGATGCCATGGCGGCCTGCGCGCTGGAACGGGATTATCGGCTCTTCAGGAACAGTTCCTGGAATTCTTTCTCGGCCCGGCTGAATTCGCGCGCGAGCCCGGGATCGACGTAGCGCAGCTTGAGCGGCTTCGCCGCCGCCGCGGCCTCCGCCGTGTCGACGCGGGCCGCCGCGCGCCCGCGCTCGCGCACGGCGGACTGCCCTTCGGGGGACAGCACGAAATCCACGAACAGGCGCGCGGCGCGAGGATGCGGCGCCTTGGCCGAGATCGCGATCAGGCTGGGCGAGGCGATGATCGGATCGGTGCTCGTCACCCAATCCACCGGGGCGCCGGATTTTTTCGCCTGGTCGATCTCGCTCGCGTACACCAGGGCGAGCGGAAAATCACCCGCGACCAGAAGGCTGAACAGCAAAGTGTGGCCGCGGCGAAAAGTGGGATTTTGCCGCGCCAGCGCGCGCATGAAGCTCTGCCCCTTCTCGGGACCGAAGTGCTCGAGCATGGAGGCATACCACTCGACGTCGGAATCGTCCAGCGCGATGCGGCCCCTCCAGCGCGGCTCCAGCAGATCGGACCAGTCCTTCGGGGCCTGCGCGGCCGGCACCAGTCGGGTGTTGTAGCCGAGCACGTACAGCCGCACGTAGATGGCGGCCCAGCGCCCGCCGGGGTCCACCGATCCCTTCGGGTAGCCGCTGCGGGTCTCGGGCGAAACATAGGGCGCGAGCAAACCCTCCTCGCCGAGCGCGTCCATGTCCAGGAGGTTGAAGGAGACGACGTCCCAGGCCTGCTTGCGCGCACGCGCCTCGGACAGGATGCGGGTGCGCAGTTTTTCTCCCGGCTGGCGCAGCACTGTAAGGGTGACGAGCGGATATTTTTTCTGAAACAGCCGTCTGAGCGCTTCGGCCTCCTGCGTGTTCATGGCGGTGTACCACACGGCCTCGCCTTTCGGCTCCTCGACCGCGCTCGCCTGCGAGCGGGCGTCCCCGAAGGCGAGGAGAACCAGCGTCAGCGCGAGCGCGGACCTGGACGATTTGCGCGCCGACATGCTCAACCCTCGAGAAAGCTCAGATCTGCCCGAGGTAATCCTTCTTGCCGATTTCCACGCCGCAATGGCGCAGGATGTCGTAGGCGGTGGTGACGTGGAAAAAGAAATTCGGCAGCGCGAAGTGCAGCAGGTAGGGCTGGCCCTTGAAGTTCAAGACCCTGCCGCCGCCCGCCTTGATCGTGATGTCGCGGTTCTCCGAGCCGTCGATCTGGGCCGGCTTGAATTCCTTGCAGAAGGCGATGGTGCGCTCGATGCGCGCCTTGAACTCGGCAAAGCCCGCCTCCTTGTCCTCCCAGCTCGGCGGCTCGGCGCCGGCGAGGCGCGCGGCCGCCCCTTTCGAAGTGTCGGAGGCGACCTGGATCTGGCGGGACAGCGGAAACATGTTGGGCGCGAGGCGAGTGCCGAAGAGCGCCGCCGGATCGACTTTCTTCGCCTCGGCGAAGCTCGCCGCCTTGTCGAGGATCGCGTCGAGGTTGCCGAGGGTCTTGACGAAAACGGGAATGGAAGCCTGGTACATCGAGAGTGCCATGATATGAGTCCTGGGTGTGAAGGGTCGGGTGACGAAGCTGCGATTGTATAAGCGATCCGGCGAATTCGCGCACGGCAATTCACGGCGCGCCGCTCGCCCGCGCGACGCGGCTCTCACTCATCGGCCCGCACGGGCTTGCCGCCGAGAAAAAGGTCCGAGAAGCGCTGGCTCCACTTGTCGCCCTCGTCGAGCGCCAGCACCGGGTCGATGATCTCGTACTTGAATTTGTTGAGCGGGCTGTCCACCGCCATGCTCGTGGGAACGCGGTTTACGCTCTTGAAGATCTCCTGCCCCTCTCTCGACAGCACGAACTCGGTCAACAGCAGCGCCGCGTGAGGGTGCGGCGCGTGCCTCGCCACGCCGATCGCGGCGGCCTGGCCGAACGCGGGTTGCAGCGGCTTCCAGTCGACCGGCGCGCCTTTGAGCTTCAAGGTCTCCATGTTGTTGTTGTACGCGGTCAGGAAGAACGGCACCTCGCCCGAGGCCACGAGCTGCGCCGTGTGAATGTGGCCGTGGCGAATTTCCGGTTTCATGGCGGCGAGCTTGCGGAAATAGGCGAGTCCCTTGGGCTCGCCCATCGCCTTCGCCACTGCGGCGAACCAGGTCACGTCGGTCTCCTCGAGCGTAATGCGCCCCGTCCAGCGCGGCTCCAGCAGGTCCTCGTACGTCGCCGGCACTTCGTCGGGCTTGACCAGATTCGTGTTGTAGCCCATCACGAAGAACACGAGCCGGTCGGCGACGTACCGCCGATGGCCTCGGGGCAAGGCGGCCGGCACGATGTCGCGCAGCACCGGCGTATAAAAATCCTCGAGCAACTGCTCCCGGCGCAACGCCTCCAAGTGGTTCGCGCTGCTCTCGAACACGTCGGCCTCGTAGCGCCGGCCGCGCGCCTCGGCGACGGCGCGCTGGACGATCTGTTCGGACGACGTGCGCCAATGGACGAGCCTCACGCCGTACTTGCGCTCGAACGCGGCGCCGAACGCCTTGCCGTCGGCCACCGTCATCGTGCTGTAGAGCATGACCTGCCGCTCCTTCTTCGCGCCCTCGAGAAGCCGCGCGTCGCGATCGGCGCCGCGGTACATGTAGATATCGCGGTGGGAGCCCGGACCGGCGGGCTGCGCGGGCGCTGCGGCGGCGAAGCAGGCGAGCGCGGCGAGAGCGAAGCCCCGCGCGCAGATGCTGGAAGAGGACGAATGTTTCATGGGCTTCATCGCGGGGGCGGCGTGGGGGGCGTCGCCATTGTGCAATGTTACGGTGTACAGTTGTCAAACCAAACAGACCGGCGTTCCGCGATGCGGAACGCGACCGCAAAGCGCCGCGCACGAAAGGACCCTCCCGATGAGCGACAGCGACAGCCCCATCCGCATCCGCAAAATCGGCCACGTCGGCATCTATTGCCGCGACCTCGCGAAGATGGTCGAGTTCTACACGCGCGTGCTCGGGCTGAAAGTTTCCGACGTCAACGAAAAAGGCATGACTTTCCTGCGCTTCGGCGCCGACCACCACAGCCTCGTGCTGGCCAAGATGCCCGATGACGATCAGAAAAAAGGTATGGGCGCCACGCTCATCCAGCAGATCGCGATGGAAGTGGCCAATCTGGACGCGTTGAAGCGCATCCGGAAATACCTCGTAGCGCAAGGCGTACCCGTCCGCGGCAAGATCAAGCATGAGGGGCCGGGCAACGACTACACTTTCGACTTCGACGACCCCGAGGGCAACCGCCTGCAGTTCTTCAGCGACATGGACCGCATCGGCTGGGACGGCAAGAGCCGGCCGAAGGAGCAATGGAAGCGTTTCGAGGTCGACGATTAGAAAGCTCAGCGGTCCTTCAGGACGATGGACGGACGGATAAGAAGGCCCGTGGTCGTGACGCGCAGATCGAATTCGGCGGGATCAGTCACCGGCACGAAGGCGGCCGAGCCGTAGTCGGCGTCGAGCAGCGGCGCGAGGAACGCGTAGCGCCGGCGCAGGTCGAAGAGATCCACGGGCTTTTCCAGGCCGAGCGAATAGAGAGTGCGCGCCGCCGAACGCTCGTGCTCGATCTCGCGGTAACGCCCGCCGACGCGGTCGAGCTCGTACGCGGTGTGCAGGCCGAGCGCGCTCACCAGCGGGGTCCACTTGAGGATGTGCGCGTCCACGTAGATCTCGTCCCCGGAGAGCGCGTAGCTCGCCATGCGGCCATCCGGGAAGCGGAAGGTAGCCAGGAAGCGCTGCGGCCCAGCCGGCCGCACCACCAGGCGCGCCGCGAGGTCTTCGCGGGCGAGCTCGCGGTAGCCCTGGATTCCGATCGTGATCGTGCCCGCGAGTGCGCCGAGCGAAAGCAGCAGCAGGCCGGCGACCGTCCTCATCGCAAACCGCAGCGGCCGCAGCATGAACAGCGCCGCGAGCCCGGCAAGGACGAGGGCCGCGCCGATGACCCCGAGCGCCGCGCCGGTGATGAATAAGGGCGAGGTCGGGAGCTGAGAAAGGAACGCGGGGTCAATCAAGGACACGATTTTGCGCCGGCCCGTTCATGGCAAGTCCTCCTCGAGTCGGATCGCCAGCGTGCATGCTAAGACCCTGCATGGGGTATATGCAAACATTGCCCCGGCGCCCGTGCTTACAAGCCCATGTAGAGCTTGTGGACGAGCTCGTTGTTCGCGAGGTCATCGCGCGAGCCGCCCTCGTACTCGATCCGGCCGTGGACGATGACGTAGCCGCGGTCGGCGATGCGGATCGCCTGGGTGAAATTCTGCTCGGCCATGAGCACGGTGAGCCCGTAGCTTTCCTTGAGCTCCTTGATCTTGTCTATCGTCTGGATCACGAGGATGGGCGCGAGGCCGACCGAGGGCTCGTCGATGAGCAGGATCCTGGGCGCGGTCATGAGCGCGCGGGCGAGCGTCAACATCTGCTGCTCGCCGCCGCTCATGTTCCCGGCGAGCTGCCTGCGGCGCTCGGCGAGGCGCGGAAACATTTCGAAGCAGAATTCCAGGTTCTTCGCGATCAAGGCGCGCGCCGTGCGCCGATAGGCGCCGAGCAGCAGATTTTCCTCGACGCTAAGGCGCGGGAAAAGGCGCCGCCCCTCGGGCACGAGCACGACGCCGAGGTCGACGATTTCCTCGGGCGTCCTGCCGACGAGGTCGTGCTCGACGCCGTCGATCGTCGCGGCGACGCGGCCGGCGCTCGGCACCACGATGCCCATGATGCATTTCATCAGCGTGCTCTTGCCGTTGCCGTTGGTGCCAAGCAGCGTGACCGTCTCGCCTTCGTCGACGGCGAGCGAAACGCGGTCGAGCACCTGCACCGAGCCGTAGCCCGCGCTCAAGCCCTCGACGCGAATGCTATTCGCCAAGGTAAGCCCTCACGACGTCGGAGTTTCCGACCACCGCCTGGGGATCGCCGTCGGCGATCTTGCGCCCGGCGACGAGAACGGCGATGCGTTCGGAGAATTTCATGACGGCGCGCATCACGTGCTCGATCATGACGACGGCGACGCCCTGCGCCTTCAGCCCGAAGATGAGCGCGAGGATGTCGTCGACCTCGGAGGCCGAAAGCCCGGCCATGGCCTCATCCGAGATGAGGAGCTTGGGCTTCGCGGCGATGGCGCGTGCGAGCTCGAGCTTCCTCATGTCCACCTGCGTGAGCCCTCCGGAGGTGGATTTCGCCTTTCCGGCGAGGCCCACCTGCTCGAGGATGCGCATCGCCTCTTCGGCCACCTCGCGCTCCGACAGGCGTTTTCGCCCGTGGCCCGCGGCGTAGATAAGCGGGATGCGCAGGTTGTCGAGCACCGACATGCTGACGAACGGCTTGGGGATCTGGAAGCTGCGCGCAAGGCCGAGGCGTATGCGGCGGTGCGCCGGCTGCGCGCCGATGTCGCGCCCCTCGAAGCGGATGCTGCCCTCGTCGTTCCTGAGCGCGCCGGTGATGCAGTTCACGAGCGTGCTCTTGCCCGAGCCGTTCGGGCCGATGAGGCCGATGCGCTCGCCCGCTCGCACCATGAAATCGACGCCGTCGAGAGCCGTGAAGCCGCCAAACCTCTTCGTGACACCGGAGACGACGAGAAGCGGTTCACTCATCTGGAACGCAGCCCCTTGCGGCGCCAAGCGTCCACCCAGCCCATGATGCCGTTCGGCGCAAGCGTCACGAACAGCACGAGCAGCACGCCGACGATGAGCAGGTTCCAGGCGGAGGAGACCGTCACCTGCACGATCTGCTGGATGCTGCCGAGCAGCACCGCGCCGATGAGCGGACCGATCCAGCTCATCATGCCGCCGATGAGCGGCATGGCGATGCTGTTGACCGCGTACGAAAGATTGAACGCCGAGCTCGGCTCGACGTACGAGAGGTAATAGGGAAACGTCGTCCCGGCCATGCCCATCAGCGCGCCGCTCACGGCGGCGGAGAAAATCTTGAGCTTCAGCGTCGGCACGCCCGAGCACTCGGCGGCGAGCTCGTCGTCGCGAATCGCCGCGAGGCCGCGCCCGATGGTCGAGGTCTCGATGGCGCGCGCGACGACGAGCGCGAGCGCGGACATGAAGACCATGGCGATGTACAGCAGGTGGATATAGCGCGGCAGGCCGAAGGGCACCTCGCGCGGCAGCAGAATGTAGGCGCCGCGCGCGCCGCCGACGTAATCCCAGTTCACGACGAAGGTATACAGCACCACGGAGAGCGCGAGCGTGGCGATGGCGAAAAATACGCCCCGCAGACGCAGCGTGAGGTAGCCGACGCCGAGGCCCAAGAGGCCGGCGGAGACCGTCCCCGCGACGATCATGAGGGGAAGCGGCGCCTTGAAGGCGTTGTACAGTGCGACCGTGGTGTAGGCGCCGACGGCGAAGAACGCGGCCGAGCCGAAGTTCACGTAGCCGGTATAGCCGCCGAGGATGTTCCACGCGGTGGCGAGAATCACGAATTGCAGCACGGTATAAGCCGCGGTGAAAAAATATTCGTTCGCGATGAGCTGGCTCGCGGCCGCGATCGCGATGGCGACCGCAAGCGCGACGGCGGCGAAGACCTTGTTGCTCATCGGCCCCTCATCTTCCCAACAGCCCCGAGGGCTTGAAGGCGAGCGTCGCGAGCAACAGGCCGAAGGAGACGGCCGGCGCCCACGAGGGCCCGAAAAACGTGGAGGTGAACGACTCGGCTATCCCGAGCACGAATGCGCCGAGCAGCGTCCCCCAAATCGAGCCCATCCCGCCCAGCACGCAGACCGCGAAGGCGAGACCGATGTACTCGCGCCCGATCGAAGGCTGCACCGGCTGGATGATGATCAGGAACGCGCCGGCGATGCCGGCGGTCGCGATCGAGAGCGCGAACGCGAGCTCCTTCACCCTGACGGGATTCACTCCCATCAGCCGCAGCGCGAGCTGATCCTGCGCGACGGCGAGCACGGCGCGCCCGAAGAAGGTATGCGTGAGGAAGAGCTGCACGCCGACGACCATGGCGACCGAGACGAGGAACGGCACGACCAGACGCATCGGAAAGTCGATCGGGCCCAGCCTCAAGGTGGTTTCCGCGTAGGCGGTGGAGACGAGCCGGTAGTCCACCCCGAAGACGAGGACGAGCGCCACTTCGGTGATGAACAGAATGCCGAAAAAGAACGCGAGGCCCCGCAGCGATTCCTGGCCGCGCTTCTCGAAGCAGAGGTAATAGACGCGGTAGAGCAGCAGGCCCAGGAGAAAGAACAGGGGCGACAACATGACGGAGACCAGGATCGGGTCGAACCCGAACCGGTCGTTGACGATGTAGGCGATGTAGGCGCCGAGGATGATGAACGCCGGGTGGGCGATGTTGACGACATCCAGCATCCCGAACGAAATCGAAACGCCGACGCTCACCGCGGCGTAGAACCCGCCGAGCAACAGGCCGGAAATGATGGCGTTGACGAGCAACGCCGTCGAGGCTTCCATGAGGCTAAAACGACACCGGCGGGAATGCCCCGCCGGCGCCGCTCGGTTCCCGTTCCGCTAGTTTCTGGCGTCCTGGAACGGCGCCTTCACCGTTCCGGTCCTGTACGCATTCGGCTCGAGCACCGTGACGACGCCCGGCTTCTTCCATTGGTCGACGCTGTTGCCGCTGACACCGCGGTACTGCACCATCATCACCCGCGGAACGGCCCACTCGCCGTTCTTGGCGAAGCTCACCTTGCCGACGAAGGTATCGAAGCTGGCCTTGTGGATGTATTCGGCGAGCTTGGCCTGGTCGAGGCCCCCGGTCGCCGTGATCGCCTGGTCGAGCACCTGCATCATCGCGTACGCGTAAGGCGGCAGATAGTACCCAAGCGGATCGACGCCTTCCTTTGCCGCGCGCTCCTGGTACTTGGCGAGGAACTTGTCGAGGAACGGGAATCTGCCGGAGAGCTCCGGCACGTACAGCTCGTAGTTGACCACGCCGTTCAGCATCGGCCCGAGCTGCGTCTTGAGCGCCGCGAACTGCGTGCCGACGAGGCCGCCGCCGAACATGCGCGTCTTCAACCCCACCTCGTTCGCCGCGCGCACCATGCCTGCCGAATCGGGCGGGTAGGACGCCACATAGACGAGATCGGGATTGGTCGCCTGGATCGCGCGCATGATCGGCGAGTAGTCGACCGTGTTGGGCGGATAGCTCTTGTCGTAGACCGTTTTCAGCCCGAGGCGCTTGACGTGCACCCGCGCGCCTTCGAGCGCGAGGTGCGGATATTCGGCGTCCGCACCCACCAGCGCGACGGTCTTCGGCTTCGGATTCATCCCCATCGCGGCCTCGAAGAAGCCGCGGGTCCAGCCGACCGCGGGCTCGGGGCCCGCGGGCATGATCTGGAAATAGCGGTCGTAGTTGAACTTCGAGTTGACGTTCAGCCCGAACAGGGTCATGAAAGTCAGGTTCCGCTGCATCATGAGCGGCATCGCCGGCGCGATGACGGCGGTGCCGTAGCCGGACACGACCAGATCGACCTTGTCGACGTCGAGGAGCTTCGTGTAGATGCCCGGCACCGTCGAAGGATTGGTCTGGTCGTCGTAGTGGACGAACTCGACCTTGCGGCCGAGGATCCCGCCCTTCGCGTTGACGTCGTCGCGCCAGATTTCCATCGCGATCAGCGCCGCCTTGCCGTTGCCGGCGAGCGGGCCCGTGAGGCTCATGCCGAAACCGATCTTGAGCGGTTGCTGCGCGAGCGCGCCGCCTGCGAGCGCGAGCGCGACGGACAGCGCGCCCAGCGCGCGCCCGAGAATGAATGGAAAACCTCTGATTGCGCCTGGCATGGTCTCCTCCTAGACTGGGTTGCGGAAAATCCCTGCGGTGGCTTCGAGATTGTGCTTTCGGGCCTCTTCTCCTCGAGCCTGTCCCGGCGATTATGAAAGCGCCCCGTTATTTGTCAAGCGATACCGCCTACCACAGGCGCTCGCCGCGCTCGAGCTTCTCGAGCATCTCGATTTGGAACTCTCTCGGCCCGAAGCCGAACCGCGCGCCCCGCTGCTCGTAGAAGAACGGCCGATCGGTCTTCAGGCTGAATTCCCGCATCCACGCAAGCAGTGCCTCATCCGGGTCGCGCCGCGCCGAGCGCAGGATGTAGGCGGTCCTGCCTCTCCATTGAACCGGAATGATCAGCACGCCGAGCCGCTCGGGCTTGAATTCCTCCGGGAAAGGGCTCTCCGCCTGCAGCCATCCGCAGATGAAGTTCCGGCACGGGTCGACCGGACGGCGCTCGTAGATGGTGCAGCATCCCTCGCCGCGGAAGTGACACGGCCGGCCCGGGTACATCGGGTGGCCGAAGACCGTGCCCTTGACCCAGCCGTCGCAGCAGGCGGTGCAGGTGCCGCACTGCCGCGTTCCCGCGGCCTGCGCCGCCGGCGTCGAGACGCGCTTGACCGGCACCACCGCGCCGCAGCACTTCTTGTATTTCTTGCCGCTCCCGCAAGGGCAAGGGTCGTTTCTTCCGATGGCCATCGGGAAGAGTCTAGCGCATGCGCGGCTCCGTAAGCGGCTCGAGCGCCTCAGAGCAGGCCGGGAACCCAGCGTTTCACGCGGGCGAGATACTCGCGGTAGGGATCTCCGAAAAGGGCCGCGAGGCGCGCCTCGTCATCGCGCACGCGCCGGTGGAACCACACGAGATGGAACGCGAATACGCCGGCCGCGATCCACGATTGCAGCGCGAACGCGAGCCCGGCAAGAAAAATCAGTTGCCCGAGATACATCGGATTGCGGCAGTGGCGGTACGGCCCGCCGACCACGAGGCGCTCGGGAGGGTTCGAGATCCCCGGCCCGCCGCCGCCCTCGCGCAGCCGGTAGTTGCCGACGAGGCGGTACTGCAGGTATCCCCATGCGAGGAGCGGCAGCCCCCACGGATCGACCTGCGGCAGGCCTCCCCGCAGCGCGGCCTCGGCGGCGAGGAGCGCGACCGGCCAGGCGACAAACGTGCGGTTCGAGGTGCTCCGCAACCACCGCGCGGCGGCGTTGCCGGAGCGGCTCACGCCGTTGCAGCCTCGGTCCTCGGCATGAACAGAATGAAGAGATTTGCCAGGACGATCGTCCCGGCGAGGAAATAGAAGGTGGCGGCGAGCCCGAACTGATCGGCGATCAGCCCGCCGAGCAGCGGCGCGATCGAGGACCCGAGCGCCTGGGCGCCGAACAGCACGCCGATGCTCGTTCCGCCCATGTTCTTCGGTGTCGTCTCGAGGAGCCACGCCTGCATCACCGGCCGGATCGCGTAAAGAAAGAATCCGAGCACGGCGATGAAGAGAACGAAAGCAAGCGACTTGCCCGCAGCCGCCATGAAGACGAGCACCACGGCGGTCATCGCCATGCTCGTCATCATGACGCTCCTGCGGCCCATGCGATCCGACAAATGGCCGGCCACGGGAGAGGCCGCGAAGCCCGCGGCCTGCAGCGCGAACATGCAGGCGCCCACCCAGAAGGGCGGGTAGCCCAGCTCGTAGGCGAGAAACACCGGAAGAAACGTGAGCAGCGCGCTTTGCGTCATCGAGCGGAACGTCGAGCTGGTCGACAGCAGGATCAGCCCGCGGTTGCGGAGCAATTCCGGCAGGCCGCGGAAATACTCGCGCAAAGACTGCGTGCGGCCGTCACCCGCCGCCCCGGGCTTCTTCCCGCCGAGCTGCATCGTGCCGAGAAAGACGAAGATGAGAAACGCGATCACGATTCCGGGGACGACGTTCAGAATCACGACCTCGCGCCAGGTGAGCACCGTGAGCAGCGCGCCCACCACGATCGGCGCGACGGCATCGCCGACGTTCCCGCCCATGCCGTGCAGGGAGAGCACCAGGCCTTTCCTCTCGGGGAAGCGCCGCGCGAGCGTGGGGATCGCCGTCGGATGCCACAGACTGTTGCCGAAGCCGACCAGGGCCACGCAGCCGAGCAGCATCAGATAGCTGTGCGTGAATCCCATCAACAGATACGGGAAGCCCACCCAGAAGAGCGAGACCGCCATGAGCACGCCCTTGCGGCCGACGGTATCGACCAGCACCCCACCCGGAATATTCGCCACGGCGCCGGCGATGTACTGGCAGGTCATGATGAGGCCGATCTGGCTGTAGGAGAGCCCCAGTTCCCTGCCGATGACGGGCAGGAGCAGATAGAAAGTCGCCGGATACCAGTGCGTGAGCGAATGGCCGAGCGTGATCAGCCACATCTCGCGGTACGAGCCGCGGGCGGCCCCGGGAACGGCAACGGCGACGCTCATGCGAACCTCCTCGCCTGCAATTCTATCAATTCCCGGCGCCCTTCAGCACGATGCCCTCGAAGAGCTTCGTCCATTTCTCGGATTCGTCGAGCGTGCGGACGGGATCGGTCTGCAGGATCTTCACGTTCCTGAGCGGCGAGGGCGCCTTCACGTTGGCGGGCACGTAGTCCATGCCCACCAGAACCCGCTGCCCCTCGCCGAGCATGTACTCGTAGAAAAGGAGCGCCGCGTTCGGGTGCGGCGCGCGGCGCGCGATGCCGATGGCGTTGGAGCGCGCCACCGCGGGCTCGAGCGCGAACCAGTCGATCGGCGCGCCCTTTTTCTTGGCCTGCTCGGGCATATAGTTGTACAGAGTGAGCGCGAGCGGCACTTCGCCGGCGATCACCATGTTGGTGAGCAGCGTGTGCCCGGTGCGCGGCGAGATGCCGTTCTTCGCCACGAGGTCGCGGAAGAACTCGAGCCCTTTTTCGCCGCCGCCCATCACGTCGACCACCGAGGCGAACCAGTCCTGGTCCTTCGCCTCGATGCCGAGCTTGCCCTTCCACCTGGGGTCGAGCAGGTCTCGGTAAGACCTGGGCAGGTCCTGCTTCTTGATGAGCTGGGTGTTGTAGGCCTGGACCCACACCGAGAGCAGCGTCGCGGCCCACTCGCGGTGCGCGGGGACCGAGCCGGGCAGCAAATCCTCGTGCACCGGAGAATTCACCGCCTGCAGTATCTTCTCGCGCGAGAGCGCTTCCATTTCGGGCGATCCGAAGTGGATCAGGTCCACGTCGTACTTCTTCGCCGAGGCTTCGGCGAGCGTGCGCTGCAGAACCTTGTCCGTTCCGGCGCGCCAGATGTTCACCCTGACTCCGTACTTCGCCTCGAAGGGCCTGATCAGCGTCGGCTGGTCCTTCTCGGCGAAAGTGGTGTAGATCGTGAGCGTGCCTTCCTTCTTCGCGGCCGCGACGATCCTCTCCATCCGGTCCGGACCGTTGTAATTGAAGAGCGGGCTTTGCGCGCCGGCGCCCCGGGCGAGGAGAGCGCAGGCGGCCAGCGTGGCGATCGCTCTCAAGCGCATGTTCATGTGCACCCTCTCAATCGCGTATGTCCTGCAGGAACCAGTCCGTGGGGAGGTCGCGCCCGAGCCCCTCGCGGCGCGCCGCCTCGTAGGCCACGGCGGCCACGGCGAAAAACTGCGCGCCCTGGATGTTGCCGCGCCGCGAATACGTGATCTCGTCCCGCGAGGTTCGGCCGGGGACCTTGCCGCCGACCACGTCGCCGAAACTGATCTCGATGCCCCGTCCCGTCGCCCGCGACGCGCGGCCTATCCGGCTCGCCTCCCATCGGGGATCCTGCGGGCGCGCGAGGTATCCCAGGACCTCGTCGGCCGTGGCGAGCTCCGGCCTTCCCACCGGCGCCGGCGCGGTGCCCAGACGCAGCGTCCGGTCGAAACGGGAGAGCGCCGCATCATCGGGCCGTCCGCCGATCGAGATGACGTGCATGCCCGGCTCGAGCCATTTCCCCCGGATGACGGGGCGGGCGGAGTCGGTGCACGCTGCAAGGATGTCCGCCCCCTGGCAGACCTCGCGCGGCTCGTCGCAGGCTTCGCACCGGATGCCATAGCGGCCCGCCGTTTCTTCGGCGAAGCGCTCGCGATGCGGCCGCGTGGGGCTGAATACCTTGACCCGCTCGATTTGCCTCACCTCGAGCAAGGCCTCCACGTGCGAGCTCGCCATGCCGCCCGAGCCGAGCATCCCGAGCGTGCGGCAGTCCTTGCGCGCCATGAGATCCGCGCCGATCGCGCTGTCGGCGGCGACGCGCAGGTGCTGCAGGTGCCCGTCGTTGATGATGGCGAGCGGCGCGCCGGTCTCGACGTCGGTGAGGAACACCAGGCCGCAGTAACGGCCCGGGCGCACGCAGTACTTCTCCTGGGTGCGCACGCCTTCATACTCGCGCTCATAGACGATGTCGGATTTCATCCGGATGGCGAAGTAGCCTCCGGTGGAACCGCCTTCCATGGTGCCCCACTGGTAGAACTTCGCGGGATCGCGCGTCGGTATGCGGATGTCGATGCGCGGGCGGCAGACCGCCTCGCCCGAGGCGAGGCTCCGGTAGGCCGATTCAAGCGCGCGACGCACCGCGGCGGGCTTGAGCACGCGCCGCACGATGTCGTTGTCGATGAGCAGGGTCACCGGCGTCCCTTCGCATCCGGCGGGTCGCGCCTCATCTCTTTCCCTTCGCGATGATGTCCTCGTACAGCTTCGCCCAGCGCTCGCCCCGATCGAGGAGGAGCACCGGGTCGATGATTTTCAGCGAGCCCCGATCGAGCGCCGTGTGGATCTTCCTGCTGGTCGGAACGGACTCGCGGTTTGCGAGAATCCGCTGGCCGTCGTCGCCGATCATGAAGTCGTAATACAGCAGGGCTGCGTGCGGGTGCGGCGCGCGCCTGAGCACGGCGAGCCCGTTGCCATGCGCGATCGCCGGCGAAAGCACGAACCACTCCAGCGGCGCGCCTTGCCGCTTGAGTCTCTCGGCGGTGAAATTGTAGACGGTCAGCGCAAACGGCACCTCGCCGGAAGCCACCAGCTGCGCGAGCAGGCTGTGCCCTGTCCGCACCGACAGGCCGTTCGTCGCCGCCAGGTCGCGGAACAGCCTCAGCCCCCTCTCTTCCCCCAGGCTTCGCACGACCTCGGCAAACCAATCCTCATCGGAGGCCTCGATGCCGAGCCTTCCTCTCCAGCGCGGATGCAGGAGGTCGCCGTAGGACGCAGGCAACTCCGCTCTTTTGACCAGCCGCGTGTTGTAGGCCTGGACGAATACGCTGAGCCGGGCCCAGGCCCACTCGCGATGCGCCGGTACCGCGGCCGGGATCAGATCGGCGTGGTAGGGCGAGCGCACCGCTTGCAGCAGCCCCTCGCGGCGCAGGAGCTCCAGCGGCACCGAGTTGCTGTCCACCACATCGACTTCGTCGCGGCCCGCCCTGGCTTCGGCGACGGTCCGCTGCAACACCTTCTCCGAGGCGGCGCGCCAGGTGCGGACTTTTACGCCGTACTTCCCTTCGAACGCCGCGTTCAGCGCGGCGATGTCTTCGGGGGGGAACGACGTATACAAGCCGAGGAAACCCTCGCGACGCGCGCCCTCGAGCAGGCGCTGATCGCGGTCGACACCGTCGTACGCAGCCAGCCCCGCGAGCGCCCCCCTCGAGTCCTGCGCCGCAACGAGCGCAGGCGAAGCGAGACTCGCGACCGCGAGCAACGCGTGCAAAGCGCGCCTTCGGGCGCCGCCCGCGGCCGGCTTCATGCTGTCGACACGGCTTGACCCATGGCTTATCGCGACGCGGCGCTCGCGGAGGCCGGGACCCCGCCGCTTCGCCCATAGATGGTGTCCTCGAAGATCATCGTCCAGCGGTCGTAGTCGGCGAGCACGGCGTCGATATCGATGAACTTCAAAGCGAATTTCCTGAGATACGGCTCGTTGCGGCGATGCGAGATGACGTGGTTCAGCTCCGCGAGCAGCCTCTGGCCGTCGCCGAGGACGAAGTCGTAGAAGAGGACCGCCGCGTTGGGATGCGGCGCGCGCTTCATGACGCCGATGCCGTCGGTGTAGGCGACCGTGGGCGCGAGCGCGAACCAGTCGATGGGCGCGCCGCTGCGTTTCGACTGCTCCGGCAGGTAGCTGTAGAGGGTGAGCGCAAGCGGGATTTCTCCCGCGACGACGAGGTTGTTGAGCAGGGCATTGCCGTTGCGCACGGTCAGGCCGTTCTGCGCGACCAGATCGCGGAAGAATTTCAGTCCACTCTCCTCGCCCATTTCCCGGACCAGCGTGAAGAACCATTCCTGCTCCTTCGCTTCGACCGCGATCCGCCCCTTCCAGCGCGGGTCGAGCAGGTCCTTGAACGTTTTCGGCAGCTCGTCGGTCTTCACCTTGTTCGTGTTGTAGGCCTGGACGAAGATATAGACGCGCGGCCCGGCCCATTCGCGATGGGGCGCGACGGCCTCGGGAATCAGCTCACGCTGATAGGGCGAGCGCACTTCCTGAAGGAGGCGCTCGCGGTGCAGGAGCTCCATTTCAGGCGAAGGGTTGTGCACGACGTCCACGTCGAAGCGACCGGCGCGCGCCTCGGTGACCGCCCGCCGCAAAACGTTGTTCTTGCCCGAGCGCCAGACGCTGACCTTGATGCCGTAGCGGCGCTCGAACTCCGAGACGAGGCGGATCAGGTCCTTCTCCGCCATGGATGCGTATAGCGATACCGAGCCCTCGCGCCTGGCGTCGGCGACCAGGCGTGCCGCGCGGTCGGCGCCTTCGTAGAGCGCCGGGGAACCGGGATCCTGCGACTGCGCCGGGGAAAAATTCGCGGCGAGACACGCGCCGAGCGCCAGACACGGCAGCCGGCGCAGCCTACGCCCGGGCGAGGCACGCATAGGGTCCGACGCGCCCTATGCGGGCTCCCTGATTCCGCGCTTGAGGTATCTCTCGACGAGCTCGGCGGTGAGCACCGCTTTCGGATCGTACTCCGGGGCGTCCTCGAGCTGCTCCAGGTCGTTCAGCCCGCAGTACTTGTAGATGCGGTTGATCGCCGAGATCAGCCGCACCGGCTTCTCCGTGCTCGCGTTGAAATGCTGGTGGATCGTGTTGGGCGGAATGTAGATCACGTCCC
>WNGH01001424.1_pt1 | contig 22392 bp, 20 predicted proteins | sample 5400631 | NCBI WGS metagenome assembly WNGH01 (sample SAMN13153373, study PRJNA577476) | soil metagenome | isolation source: 115 cm soil or saprolite under Garry oak tree replicate 1 | place: USA:California | collected 2016-06-15
GATCCGCCGGGTTCACACCGCTTCCGGCGTGCAAAACCAGGTTCGCTGCGACCAGCGGCAATCCCAGCCTCTCGCTGTACAGCACCGTCAATCCATTCGCAAGCTTGAATTTCTCCGGCACCGGCAAGTGCAGCGCGCCGGCGGCACCCGCCTTTGGCGCGTCTTTCCGCCACTCCGCATCAGCGTTTACCGGCTCGCCGTTGTTCTTCGATGGATCCTTCTCCGGCGCTTTCGGCGTCGCCACCTCTGCTCCTAAATCCTGTTTGCCCGGCAGTCCATAAACGACTGCGCTCTGGTTCTGATTAAGCTGCCCTTGCGCGAACGCCTCGATGGATTCCACCGTGGCGTTCTCGTAGCGCGCAATGTCCGCCGCAAGAAAATCGGGTGTCCCCAGATAATGGTTGTAACTGTTCAAACGGTCGGCCACGCCTCCAAAACCTCCCAGCGTCTCCAGGCCCGCGATAATTCTCGATTCGATCACGTTGCGTGCGCGCGTGAGCTCCGCTGCACTCGGCCCACTTTTGCGAAACGCATCCAGCTCGGCGTTGGTCGCCTTCTCCAGGTCCTCGGGCTTCACTCCGGCCTTCGCCGTCACCTGCACTTCAAACACGGAACCAAGAATTAGTGACTGCTGATTCACGCTCACGTCCTGCGCGATCTGCTTTTCATAGACAAGTTTTTTGTACAACCGGCTGGATTTCCCGCCGCCGAGAATCGCCGCTGCGAGGTCCGCTTCGGCATCACCAGGCTTGAAAATCGGCGACGTCAGCCATCCTATGTACACGCGCGGAAGCTGCACGTTATCTTGAAACACCGCATGACGCTCAGACGTAATCGGCGGCGTGCTTCTTTGGATCTTCGGCACCTGCTCGCCGCGCTTCAGCGGACCAAAATATTTCTGCACCAGGTCGCGCGCTTTCTCGGGATCGAAGTCTCCCACGATGGCCAGGCTCGCGTTATTTGGCGCGTAGTACAGCTTGAAGAAATTCCGCACGTCCTCGAGTTTCGCGGACTGAATATCCTGATGCGAACCGATCACTTCGCCGTAGTAAGGATGTTCTTTCGGGAATAGCTGGTGAAATAGCCCCTCTTCCACAACTCCATACGGCGCGTTTTCCACGCTCTGTCGCCGCTCGTTGCGCACTACGTCCTGTTGGTTCGAAAGATTGGCCTGGTCCAGTTTGTCCGGCAAATAACCCATGCGGTCGGACTCCAGCCATAGCGCTAGCTCCAGCTGATTGGAAGGCAGCGTCTCGAAATAGTTCGTGCGGTCAAAATCCGTAGTGCCGTTAATGTCCGAAGCGCCCGCGGCCTCCAGGAAATGAAAATGCGAACTGCCCGGCACATGCCGCGATCCTTCGAACATCATGTGTTCGAACAGGTGCGCGAATCCCGTGCGCCCCGGAAGTTCATTCGCCGGCCCCACGTGATACCACAGATTTATCGCCACCATCGGCAGCCGGTGGTCCTCCGACAGAATCACTTCCAATCCGTTGTCCAGCTTGTACTTTTCGAATTTCAGTTGCGGCACCGCAAGAGCAGCCGGCTTGGCCGCTGCCGGCTTAGTGGGCGCTTGTCCGGTCGTCTTCGCAGGCGTCTGAGCCTTTGCGCCATTCGCAAAAACCAGAAATGCCAGCACGCCTGGCCCCAAGACATTCTTATAGAATTCCTTCATCACCGTTTCCTTTCGAATGGGCGCAAATTGACCGTCAGCAGGCAGACAGCACTCGCGGATGTCCCCAAGACTTCGAATGATAGCTTACCTTGCTTCCGCAGGAGTGCAAACCTTTTGCTCTTCCCGCCTTTCAGTGTTTAGCGCTCCGGGACTCGTTTCGAACACTTAACTCCTTGCGGTTCGCACAAGTGCGGCCAATGCTCGTATACTGTCAGCCTTGTTTGTTCAGTTTGTAGTTCACGAGACTATTTGCCACAGGTTGCTCTTTCGTGAGGTCTTCGCGTGACGGCTTCCGTCCTGAAAACCAGCGCCAATCTCAAATCGCCTGAATTCGAAAAGAACTCCCGCCGCATCATCGATTTGCTGACAAAAATCAAGAACGAGGAAGAGCAAATCCGTCAGGGTGGCGGAGCCAAGGCCATTGAATCACAGCACAAGAAAGGCCGGCTCACCGCGCGTGAGCGCATCGCCAAGCTGATCGACCCCGGTTCGCAATTCTTCGAACTGAGTATTTACGCCGCGTTTGAAATGTACGAGGAATGGGGCGGCGCGCCAGGCGCGGGAACGGTTACGGGATTGGCAAAAATCTGCGGGCGCACGTTCATGGTTATCGCCAATGACGCCACGGTAAAAGCCGGCGCGTTCTTTCCGATGACCGCGAAAAAAGTGATTCGCGCCCAGAACATTGCCATCGAAAACAGGATTCCCACGATTTATCTGGTGGATTCGGCGGGCGTGTTTTTGCCGTTGCAGGAAGACGTTTTTCCGGACACCGATGATTTTGGACGTGTCTTCCGCAACAACGCGGTAATGAGCGCCATGGGCATTCCGCAGATCACCGCCATTATGGGCATGTGCGTGGCGGGCGGCGCGTACCTTCCCGTGATGTGCGACCACATTTTGATGACCGAGGGCTCGGGATTATTTTTGGCCGGACCGGCGCTCGTGCAAGCCGCTATCGGGCAAAAAAGTTCGGCGGAGGATTTGGGCGGCGCCAAAATGCACGCGCAAATCAGTGGCACGGTGGATTTCCGCGAACCCGATGATGACGCGTGTATCATTCGAATTCGCGCGCTCGTTGACAAAATTGGTGCGCCGAATGCTTCCCCATTCAGCCATGCGAAACCGCGCGAGCCTCTTCATTCCGGCGACGAAACCTACGGACTGTTTTCCAGCGATCCCGGCAAGCAATACGACATGCGCGAGATCATCGCGCGCATTGTGGATGCCAGCGAATTCGAAGAATATCGCGCGGAGTACGGCGAGACACTGCTCTGCGGATATGCGCGCATCGGCGGCTGGGCCGTCGGCATCGTCGCCAATCAAAAAAAACACGTGCATACTTTGGCGCGTGGTTCGGACCAGAAACGCGTCGAATTTGGCGGCGTGATTTACACCGAGTCCGCCGAAAAGGCCGCGCGCTTTATTCTGGACTGCAACCAGAATCGCATTCCGCTTGTGTTCCTGCACGACGTAAACGGCTTCATGGTCGGCAAAGACGCGGAGTGGAGCGGCATCATTCGCGCCGGCGCTAAAATGGTGAACGCCGTCGCCAACAGCGTCGTCCCGAAAATTACCGTGATTTGCGGCGGCAGCTTTGGCGCGGGAAATTACGCTATGTGCGGCAAAGCCTACGATCCGCGGTTCATGTTCGCGTGGCCCACTGCACGCTTTGCGGTGATGAGCGGAGACGCAGCAGCCAGCACGCTCGCCGAAATAAAATTAAAGCAGCTCGAGCGCGAAGGCAAAAAAGTTGACGAAAAGCAAAAAAAAGAACTGGTCGAATCCGTCCGCGCCACTTACGAACGCCAAACCGACCCACGCTACGCCGCCGCGCGTTTGTGGGTCGACGCGATCATTGATCCCGCACACACGCGCGACGCGCTGGTCTGGGCCCTTGAAGCCGCCGCCCTCAATCCCGACATCCGCGAATTCAAAACCGGAGTTTTGCAAACGTGACTATTAGCGATTTATCGCCAACCGATCATTTTGTAGTGCTGTGTGCGACCGAAGCGCAGCTTGACGATTTTATCGATTTTTGGGCATCCCGTTATGTTGACCCGCGTGAGTCACTCTACGATGAAAATATCGGCAAGCCTTTGACAGCGAAATCGGTTATGGCTCTATTCGAGTGGAAGAACGGCGGCAAATTGTCCAATAGGAAGATAGCTTCGGTTCGTCAACACTACGTTACCCGAATTAACGAACCGTTACCCCGCGAACTAAGGGGTTTTCTAAAATCGTTCGGAACCAGCAACGGCGGCTCCGTCTGGCCCATTTTTTGGCTGCACTGCTGCGACCAACAGTTTCCAATCTTCGATCAGCACGTTTATCGTGCCATGACAGTCATTCAGCGCCGCGAATCTGACGAGCTCGATAAATACTCGGACAAGGAGAAGATCGACTTCTACATGGATTGCTATATCCCGTTCTATCGACAACTTCGCAGTTTAGATCGCAAGGCGGACAAAGCACTCTGGATGTTCGGGAAGTTTCTAAAGAGGGAGCCCAATTACTTATGACGGGTTGTCAATGGAACGAGTAACCGTGATTGAGTGTCCGAGGGACGCGTGGCAGGGACTGCCGGAACAAATTCCCACGGAGTACAAGGCGGAATACCTCAAAGAACTTGTGCTTGCCGGATTCGAGCATATTGACGCGGTGAGTTTTGTTTCGCCTAAACATGTGAAGCAGATGGCGGATAGCGAAGAGGTAATGGCCAGGCTCAACGTTTCTCTTCGCGACGCCGCCGGAAAACAAACCGGTCGGAAAGACGCCGGAGCTGCCATCGAGCCTCTGGAAATCATTGGCATCGTGGTGAATGAAAAAGGATTGGCGCGGGCTCTGGCGACGCCGGGAGTGACAACGATCGGGTATCCGTATTCGATTTCGGCGTATTTCCGGCGAGCCAATGCCAATATGACGCGAGACGAATCGCGCGCACTCGTCCAAAAGTTGAAGAAAGAAACCGCGGCGGCAAGCCGCGGACTGGTAATTTATATTTCCATGGCGTTTGGGAATCCTTACGATGAGCCCTGGGGGCCGGAGATTGTCGCTGACACTCTGGAGTGGCTGAAAGATATCCGAGTGCGAACTGTTTCGCTGGCAGACACGCTGGCCAACGCTTCGCCGAAACTCGTCGGCGATTTGTACCGCAGCGTGAAAGATCACGTTGCGGGCATTGAACTTGGCGTTCACTTGCACAGTCGCCCGGAAAATGCCGAAGAAAAAATACTCGCTGCGTACGAAGCGGGGTGCCGGCGGTTCGACGGGGCGCTCACCGGACTTGGCGGATGCCCGTTTGCGGGAGACAATCTAGTTGGGAACATCGCGACGGAAGATGTTCTTGCGGCTTTGCGCAAAGCTGGCGCCGATCCGGGCATTGATTCAGCGCAATTGACGAAGGTGCTGGAAATGACTAACGAGATTCGCGCAAAGTATGCGCATGTCCCCCTAGCGAATTGAGGAGGTTTCCAAAATGTATTCGACACTTCTTCTGGACATCACCGGAAACCTCGCGACACTCTCACTCAACCGTCCGGAAAAACGCAACGCCATTTCGACGCAAATGATGGCGGAACTGCAAACCGCGCTGGACCAAATCGAAAAGAGCCATGCGCGCGTGGTCATCGTGACGGGAGCGGGCAAAGCGTTCTGCGCGGGAATGGATTTGGACTTGCTCTCGGCGATCGCCAAACAATCTCCGGCGGAGAACCAGGAAGATTCGCGGCGGATCGCCAAAATGTTTCGCCGGATCTGGAGTTTTCCGAGGCCTCTGATAGCAGCGGTCAACGGCGCGGCCTACGCCGGAGGTTGTGGCATCGCGACGCTCTGCGATTTCACGCTTGCCGTGCCGGAAGCAAAATTCGGATACACGGAAGTGAAGATCGGTTTCCTGCCAGCGATTGTTTCAGTGTTTTTGACACGGCAGATCGGCGAAAAGCGCTGCCGTGATTTATTGTTGACGGGCCGCATTATTGATGCCGCCGAAGCCAAGGAATTCGGTCTGGTGTCCGAGGTGATTCCTGCGGAGCGCTTGATGGAGCGTGCGCACGACCTTGCGGACACCTTGATTGCCGCAAGTCCCAGCAGCCTCACTCGTTCCAAGCACCTGCTTGTCTCATCGGCGGCCGCAGGAGTGGATCATGATTTGGAGCGGGCTATCCTGGAAAATGCGCGCATTCGCTGCACGCCGGATTTCAAGGAAGGACTCGCTTCCTTTTTGGAGAAACGCAAACCGGTGTGGCAGGGCGAAAAACAGTAATCACTTTTCAGTTTTCAGTTGGTGGTGTTTACCCGTTCCTACTTATCCGTGTCCCATTGGGGCAGAACCCTTTTGTTTCCAGGCAGTCCGCCAAGCGAAGTTTGGAGATAGTTCCATGTTCGTTGACATTTACTTAAGACTAACAACTGAGAACTGACGACTCCCAGGAGCAACGATGATTGAGTATCATGACGCGGTGGTGCGGGTGCGCTACGCGGAGACGGACCAGATGGGCGTGGTGTACCACGCGAATTACCTTGTGTGGTTCGAGGTCGGACGCGTCGAGCTGATGCGCACGCTGGGGTTCGAGTACAAGCGCATGGAGATTGAAGACGACTGCCGCATCGTGGTTGCCGACGCGCACTGCCGGTATCATCATTCGGCTGTGTACGACGAGGTTCTGCGAATCCGCACGCGTATCGCGGAATCGCGCAACCGCTTGATCAAGTTTTCCTACGAAGTAATTCGCGACACGGACGGACGAGTGCTGGCGAACGGAGAAACAACGCACGTGATTTGCGGAAGCAACGGCCGACCGAAATTGCTGCCGAAAAAATATGAGACTGCGTTCACGGCCATCGTCGCGCCGCAACCCGATCGGAGCAACGCATGAGCGTGGCGCTTAGCGGAAACGATCTGACATTTCCGCAACTCTACGATGTGGCGCTGCGCGGGGAACAAGTGCAACTAACGGCTTCAGCGATCGAACGGATGGAGGCTTCGCGCGCGGTGGTGGAGCGCCTGGTGGCATCGGGCGCCACAGCGTACGGAATCAATACGGGCTTCGGGAAACTCGCATCCGTGCGCATTTCCACGGAGCAGGTGCAGCAACTGCAAGTGAATCTGGTGCGTTCCCATGCTTGCGGCGTCGGCTCGTCGCTGAGCGCGGCAGAGACGCGCGCGGTGATGCTATTGCGCGCGAATGCACTCGCCAAGGGCCTGAGCGGCTTGCGTCCGCTGGTGGTCGAGACGCTTTGCAAAATGCTGAATGCCAATGTGCATCCCGTGATTCCTTCGCAAGGTTCGGTTGGCGCTTCGGGTGACCTCGCGCCACTGGCACATTTGGCGCAGGTGATTATTGGCGAAGGCAGCGCGATGTTCCGGGGAGAAGTATTGGCCGGGGGCGAAGCCATGAAGCGCGCGGGAATCACGCCTGTCGCGCTGGAAGCGAAGGAAGGACTTTCGCTGCTGAACGGCACGCAAGGCATGCTGGCGCTGCTGAGCTTAGCGCTTCGCGAAGCAGACATTCTGGTGGACACCGCCGACGTGGCCGCTTCCCTTTCGCTGGATGCTCTGCGCGGAAGCCCCGGAGCATTCGATGCGCGCATCATGCAGGCGCGCGCGTATGCGGGAGCGGCGACGACGGCGCGAAATCTTGCTGCGTTGAATGAAGGCAGCCAGATCCGCGAATCGCATCGTTCGGAGGAAAAAGATAAGCGCGTGCAGGACGCGTACAGCCTGCGTTGCACACCGCAAGTGCACGGAGCGGTGCGGGATTCGCTGGCGCAGGCGCGGGAGATAGCGTCGGTGGAACTGAACAGCGCAACGGACAATCCGCTGGTATTTGTGCGCGATGCGAACAGCGGCGACATCATTAGCGGCGGAAATTTTCATGGGCAGCCGCTGGCGATGGCGGCGGACCAAGTGGCGATCGCGATTGCCACGCTCGGCGGAATCGTCGAACGGCGCATCGAGCAGATGACGAATCCGCTGACCAGCATGCTGCCAGCGTTCCTGACCCCGGAACCAGGGCTAAATTCAGGATTCATGATCGTGCAGGTGACAGCGGCGGCGCTCACGAGCGAAAACAAAGCCTTGGCTGTACCGCATTCCGTGGATTCCATTTCCACGAGCGGAAATCAGGAAGATTACGTCTCGATGGGAATGAGCGGGGCGCGGCGGCTGGCACAAATGCTCGTCAATCTGCGACATACGATCGCGATCGAATTGTTGTGCGCGTGCCAGGGGATCGATCTGCTGGCACCGCTGCAAACGGGGGAGCTGGCGAAGAAGGCGTACCAAGGCGTGCGCGGAGTCTCGCACAAAGTCTCCGAGGATCGGCCTCTGGCTGCGGACATTAAGGCGTTGTCGAGTGTAGTGGCCGATGGCACGTTCTCTGCTCTGCTACGATAGACCTTCGCGGTTAAACTTAAGCAGACGTACCCCCCACCAATCTGCATGAATATCAAAAGAAAGGACTTATAAAATTTACATTTCGTAATTGATTGATTCTAAAGGGTGCGATTTTGGTTGTCTTCAGCCTGCAAGCCGGAATGGCTGCCCTGAAATAGAAAAGCGGGAGGAAGCTCCCGCACTCCATACGTAGTTATCTACAGGGTGAAGTATAGCACGGATTAGAGATTTGTCAAGAGCGATCTTGAGGAGTTTCAAGGGAACGCGGATCGCACTTTCGCTTGATAGCCATTATTTCAAGGACACACGGGGCAAATTGAGGAATTCGTCGAGGGAGTTGGCGACGGTTTGGCCGTGGGAACCGCCGCCATCGTAGTCGACGAAGATAACCGGGGCGTCTTTTGGGCGTTGGTCGGAGGCGGCGATCCAATACCAGGAGCCGCGGCCCGTGGTTGCGAAGCAAAAACCGGGGCCTAGATCCTCTTCGTAGGGCAATTCGTTCAGGGATTCGATGTCAAGAGGCTCGAAACAATAGACTTGCCAGCGTTTGGGCCGCCAGCGCGTGCTGCCGGACTTTTCCAGTTGGAAGCCGGCGGCTTGAATGGCGGATTTGTCCTCGTACAACTGCAAGAGTCTTTCCGGGAGGAGTTTGCCCAATTCGCGTTCGACGACAGCGGGTTGCGGATTCAGCAAGCGGCGCAGGTACGATTCGTACGTGGCCTTCAGTTGAGCCGGGGTGGGGCGGGAACGGTACGCTGCGATGGCTCGGCGAATCCCGGTGGCGACGAGGAGCAACACAGCGGCAAAGGCGAGGGGACCGAAGACGAGGAGGGGAAGCTTGTCCACGCTTCAATGATACTGCATCGTTAAACGCCAGAATGTTGCGGGGGAGAGGATGACTCTCATGCGAGTATTGAAGCAGGGTCGCGAAGGAAGGGATTAACAACAAGAAGACCGTCGAGGTCCTGGCCGGCCTGTAAATCTTCGGTGAGAAGGAAGCGGCAGGAAACAGACTTCGCGGCAGCGACGATGAGTGAATCCCAAAAAGAGAGCTGATAGCGGTCCTGAATCTTCCAGCTTCGTTCCAACAGACCTGCGGTGACGGCGACAGGTTTCCAGGTCAACAGATCTCGAATTACTGTGCGCGCATCATCGACGGTCGACAGCCCTTTCTTGCCAACTTTGACGTAAAACTCTTGGAGTACCTGAAAACTGAGGCGGCCCAACTTGTTCTTCCATAGTTCGTCAAGCCAGCTCTGCGCCGCTCGCTGTTTCCGCGGCTCTGCCAGGTCAACCGCATAGATCAAGACGTTGGTGTCAACGAAGACGGGCGCGGTCATGGACCTCCTCGCGGGACAGATAGCGACCGTCAGATTTCAGGAAAGGCTTACGTGCCAAAGCGCGGCGCTTCGCAGCGTCGTATTCATCGTTCTCTTTCATTCTTTCTTTCAGGATGTCCCCGAGAAAACGAGAGACACTAATATCGTTACGAGCAGCCTCGATGCGAGCCCAACGGGCGACGCTTTCCTCAAGAGTGAGCGTGACGTTGCGAAGTTTTGCTTTCATGACACGATTCTAGTGTTACACGATTATCGTGTCAAGTTCATATGGGCGAAAGCGACACAAATCACGCAAGGCTTTCGAGGAAGAAGGTGAACATGCGGTAGCCGGCGATGTAGGAGAAGGGGGCGAGTTCGAGGGAGTAGTGGCCGCAGGGGAGCTCGAGGGTGCGGGGATCAGCGCCGTGGTGGCGGAGGGAGTCGAGCATCTTGCGGGTGAGCTCCGGGAGCATGGTGGGGTCGTACTTGCCGTAGACCATGAAGGTGGTGCGGCCAGCGCCCATGCCGCGTTCAACGTAGGGCATGGGGCTGATGGGGGCCCAGTATTCGCGAAGTTCGTCCACGGTGACGTGGTTGCGAAGGCCTTCCCAGACGTGGTTGGTGGTCATGCCCTGGCTGATGACGTCGGCGTAGTAAGTAGACACGTGGAAGAAGCCGCCGGCGCGGATGCGTTCGTCATGGACGAGGGTGATGTAGCCGACGGAGGAGCCGATGCTGGTGCCGAGAATTCCGAGCCCAGTGTAGCCCTGCTGCTCAAGCCAGTGGAGGCAGCGGCGGCCGTCCTGGACGGCTTGGCGGTTGGCCTGGAGAGTAAGTCCGATATTGGGGCCGCAGATTTGGTCGGCGCGCTCGTGGCCGTGGGCCATGCGGCGGTCGTGGTAGGGCATGCTCATTTTTAGGACGGTGATGCCCAGGCGCTGAATCCAGCGGCAGAGACCGTTCTGGCCATGCCATTTGGCGTTCCAGTTGGGGAGGAGAAGGACGGCGGGGCCTGCGCCATAGAGTTTTCCACGCGAGCGAGTTGAAAGGGTCTCGCGTGCGGGAAAGAGCTGGGCGTGGACGATGTTGTTTTCCGGCCACGGGGATTCGATGGAGCTTCTAAAGGTGAGAATGTTGTCGCGATCTCGGCGGTAATCCGTGGCGGAAGAGGCGGCGTACCATTCCTTGCTCGACTCGATGGCCCTGCGGGCGTATTCGCGAACGAAGGCGCGAGGATCGGGTTCGTCGGAGGAACCGCCGATGTGTTCGAGGCCCCAATGGAATGGCTGGACGCGCCGATTGTCGTCGGTGGTCCAGCGGCGGTGCTCGTAGCGGCGGATTTTACGTTCGAACCAGTGCATGCGAATTCGACTGTGTTATGCGAGAACCGGAAGGAGACGGCGCAACCTTGGATGCATGTACTGGCGATTCTTTGAGGCAAAACCCTCGTTCTTCCAATCATTCCCCGTCACAATCCGCCTACAGTTGTTGCTTCCACAGCTGCACTTCATTGAGAAATGGGGGTTGGATTCGATGAGCGCATAATCGTAACTGAGTTCCTCACCTCTCGCGATGTAGTGGGCAGCGACAAAGTCTCCATATCCATCGAACGCGCAAGTGCCCTCGCAGGAATGATTCAAATACCACTCTATCGATAACTTGTTAAAATCAAAGTCCGGAGGGGGCACAAAGCCCTCAGGAGTGCCGACGCAAAAAGCCATAATCTTGCGCTGTAGGTCCATGTCAAAGGAGCGGAACTTTTCCCACGGAACAAGGTGCTCAAAGTCTTCCTCAGCAACGCCATCCGCAACCTTCTCCCCTTGCAGAATCGGTCGAACCGCGAACACGCCTACACCCCCCACGTGAATTTGGGAGGCCCGCAGTTCGAGCAGTACGATTGGAATGCGTTCAATCATTTTCCTCATTATCGCTAATTTCAGACGCTATGAACATCTTTCTTGTCTGTCGGTACTCTTCTTCAATGCCTTCTTTTGTGAGCTGTTCTGTACGGGGCCCGCGTCGCAAATTCCTCTGTTCAACTTCGACGGCGATCAGAATATGGTAAAGCCTTTCCAAGTCTTGATAGAGGGTTGGATCTCCCTTCGGCGTCCAGTATGTCCGTAACCTTTGGATCTCGTTTTTGCAGTAAAAGTAGTACCGCCCTATGTACCAACCGAATGTGTCCCAAATCAGTTGGCGGGTGACAAATCGTCTCTTTTCGAGAGAACTCACTTTCTCCAAGAATTCAAGAACATTTTCCATATTGTCGGGATTAGGCGCTTCGTTCTCGACAATCCAAGCGGCGGACCTCTTTCCAAGCATTGCGTTGGAGTTCCATTCCTTGTCCAAGTCTATTACTGCGGTAAGCACCAATTGCTGAACGATAAGTTGGCCCTGCCAGCAAACCACTACCCCAGCGAGCAGCCCCACAAACAGTGTCACTCTATCGGTGTTCGAGAGACACGGCCTCTCGAAAGCGAGAGAGGCAATCAATACGGCTAGCCCAAATACCAGGCCCGCCATAAACAGCCAGAAGAGTAGTAACTGACCATTGACCGAACGCTTGATGTAGGCCCAGGTTCTGAGCATGGCGTGCGGGATGCGACCCGGCATGGATAGATTTGGAAACCCCGTTCTGAGTCTAACATGTAGCCCTCTCGATAACTTATCGTAAACTATCTTTAGGTCTTCAGGTCTCGGCTTCATAGCAATGACGCCTTCCTGGCTTCTCGTAGTCAATGCCTGTTAGGTATCGGGCACGGGAGGCGGCGGGGTTTGTTGAGGCGGTGGGATGGGTATGGCAAATTGAGAAGAGCGGCCGCGGAGTGGCCGGGCAAACCGTGGTCACCGTCATCGTATTCTTTTTTCTATTTGGCATTGTGATGGGGAGCTTCCTGAATGTCTGCATCACGCGGATTCCGGAGGAGATCTCCATCGTTTCGCCGGGTTCGCGGTGCCCGCGGTGCGGGACGCCCATCAAACCATATGACAACGTACCGGTGTTTTCGTGGCTGTGGCTGCAGGGGAAGTGCCGCGCTTGCGGAGCGCCGATTTCGGTGATGTACCCGCTGATTGAACTGGCGACCGGATTACTGTTTGTGGCGGCGTTTGCGGAGTTCGGCGTGACACAGGCTACCGTGAAATGGCTTTTTTTCACCTGCTTGATTCTGATACTGGCGGTAACCGATCTGCGCGTGCGGCTGCTGCCGGACGTGGTCAATTGGCCGGGGTTTGCGGCGGGACTGATGTTTTCCGCGTTCGTGCCGCCAGACCAGGGTTTCGCGGGATTTCTCGTATGGCGATTCCTGCGATTTCGCGTGCCGGGATTTGCGGCGGGAATTCTGGACGGAATACTTGGCGCGGCGTTTGGAAGTTTTTTGTTGTGGGGGCTGGCGGCGGGATACAAGGCGGTGCGCGGACGCGAAGGAATGGGGATGGGCGACGTGAAAATGATGGCCATGGTGGGAGCGTTTCTGGGCTTACGCGGAACGTTTCTGACGCTTTTGGTGGGGAGCCTCCTGGGAAGCGTGATCGGGCTTAGCTTGGTACTGGCGTTGTACTTGGGAGGCTGGAGAAGCGCACTGGCGAAACGGGCGAGCCGGCGTGGACTGGGAACAGAGAACGGCTTGCGGTGGGCGGTCGCGAGGCAATACCAGTTGCCACTGGGAACTTTTCTGGGAATTGGGGCGCTCGCCATTGTGTATGGGGGACCTGTGGTTGCGGCGCAGTGGCCGATCCTTAGGGGGATTGTTGGTTAGAGGGGGAGTCGGAGGTTAAAAGTTGAAAATCAAAAGTTGAAGGTCAGGGAAGGAAAAAGAAGGAGTAGAGAAAGAGAGGAAAAAGATAACGCAGAGGCGCGGAGCGAGGCAGAGACACGCGGAGGAAAAAATCGAATTGGAATGAGGTAACACACACGCACCGAGAAAAACTTTGGCCTGAAGAGTAAGTAAGAGAGAAAAGAGGCGAAGGCAGGAGGGATGTTCGCAGCGTTGCAAACCGGAAACAATACGCAGCACCTTTGGATGATTGCGGGGGGAATGGGAATCGCGCTCCTGGCGATCATGGGGCTGGTGGTGTATCTGCTACGGAAGTTTTTTCAGAGCACGCGTGAAGAACATAGAAAAGAGTTCAAGACGAGCGCGCCGAGCACGGAAAACCCTTCGGCGTTCATGACGGCGTCGATGCAGGGAGTGATTCAGCAACTGCGCGAACAGGAAAAGGAACTGGAACGGCTGCATCGCATCGAGAAAGAACGCGCGGAACAGACGGAGCGTCTGAGCGAAGAAGTAACGAGAAACATGCCGGCGGGGTTGGTGGTGGTGAATGCGACAGGAATCATTTCGACTTCGAATCCGGCCGCGGAACAGGTACTGGGAATTCGCGGGCTGGGATTCCGGCGGTACAGCGAGGCGCTGGGGGAGTCGTCGGATCTGACAAGGCTGATTGGAGAGTGCCTATCAACGGGGACAATTTTCCGGCGTGAGGAAGTCGAGCATCTTCCGCCAGCGGGAGATACGCGGCATCTGGGGGTGACGATTTCCCCGATTCGGCGCGGAGAAGGGAAAATCAGCGGAGCGATCTGCCTGCTGACGGATTTGACGGAGTTGGCCGCGCTGCAACAACGGATGCGACTGAAGGAAAACCTGGCGGCGCTGGGGGAATTGTCCGCGGGAATCGCGCACGAATTCAAGAATGCGCTGGCGACCATTTCGGGTTACGCGCAGATGATCGAGTCGGAGTCCACCGAGGCGGAAGCCCTAGACTACGCGAAGCGCATACTGGAACAAACGCGAAACATCACGCATGTGGTGACGGAGTTTCTGAAGTATGCACGGCCACTGGAAATTCCGGATGAGAACGTGGCGCTGCAAACAGTGGTCGAGCGGGTGGTGGCCGAAGTGGGAGAAGCCTTGCCGCAAGTGAGGATTTGGTGCGAGGGGACGTTCGAAGAGGCGGGTGGAGACGAGGGACTGCTGAGACAAGCGCTGCTGAACCTGGCGCGGAATGCGGCAGAAGCTTGCGCGCTGTCTGAGGGCGGAGGACGAGTTGAAGTCTGCGGTGAGGTGGTTTACGGCGAAGCAATGGGCTTACAGCGGATCAGCATCGCCGATAACGGCCCGGGAATTCCTGCTGACGTTTTGCCGAAACTGTTCCGGCCGTTTTTTACGACGAAAGCTAAGGGCACGGGACTTGGGCTGGCGGTGGTGCAGAAGATCGTCGTGCAACACGGCGGACAAGTGGAGGTACGAAACCGGCCTGGCGGAGGGGCGGAGTTTATAGTTACGCTACCGTTGCCGCGACGTGTTCCAGAAGCAGTAGAATTAAAGGAGAACAGCATCTAAGTGAGTGTCGAGATCTTCCAGTTGCTCCGGGAGGGTAAGATATGCGAGTGAGATTGTGGATGAAGGGCTTTGCCATTGTTGCAGGGATTTGTTTGGCAGGGCTGCCGGCGACGGCACAACAACAGGGTTCATCGCAGCAACAGACGGGCGACCCTGTCGCAGATGCCGCAAGGAAGGCGCGCGAAGCGAAGAAGGCCGCGCCCAAGCCCAAGAAAGTCTATACGGACGATGACGTGAAGAGGAGCGCGCCGGAACCGGCCGCGACTGCTCCGGCGACTCCGGGCACGCCCGCTGGAGCAACTGGTGCTGCGACGGCACCAGCCGCAGGAGACGGCGCCAAAAAGGAAGATCCGAATAGCGAGGGAGCTTGGCGGAAACGCTTTCAAGAACAACACGACAAAATTGCCAAGACGGAGAAAGAGATTGACGTTCTGCAACGCGAAATCGCGCGCGCTCAAACACAGTATTACGCTGACCCGCAGAAAGCCATGAACGAGCAAAACAACCGGGCCGAGATTAACGAAAAGTTAGCGAAACTCGAAGGCAAGAGGAAGGAACTGGGTGAACTTCAGCAAGGACTGGCTGACCTCGAAGATCAATTGAGGAAGTCGGGCGGTAACCCAGGGTGGGCTCGGTAGCAGAAATGAAGTTGTAAGTTATAAGTTATAAGTTTTTGGAAAGATCTTTCATTTTCCGTGCAACTTCCGCGGATTGGCAGCTTTCTGCACGGACATTCCCCCGATCATCTTCGAGCGGACTAGCTACTTCCCTTCTCTGCACATGCGTCCGTGGTTGTTCCATAACGGGGGCGGGATTCGTGGTAGAAACGATTGAGATGGAACCTCTCCTTCTTGTTGAAGACAAAACCGAGCTGCGCGCCATGCTGCGCAAGGCGCTGGAGCGCGCGGGCTACACGGTGGACGAAGCGCCGGACGGCACCGCGGCGATTCAGAAAATTCGCGCGCGAAGGTATTTGCTGGTGATCACGGACTTGAAGATGCCGGGAGCTTCGGGGCTGGACGTCTTGCGCGAGAGCAAGCAGGCAGACGCAGCAGTGCCGGTGCTGCTGCTAACGGCGTACGGATCGGTGGAAGAAGCGGTCGCAGCGATGAAGGAAGGCGCGTTTGATTTTCTGCAGAAGCCGGTGGACCTGGAGCATTTGAAGTTGCTGGTAAAGCGCGCCGCGCAGCAGCAGGAGTTGTTGCGGGAAAATCTACTTCTGCGCGAAGAATACTCGATGCGTTACGGATTTCCACGCATCGTGGGCGAACATCCTTCGATCCGGGAAGTGAGCCAGCAGATTCAGAAAGTGGCGGCGACGGACTCGACGTGCCTGCTGCTGGGCGAAAGCGGCACGGGAAAAGAGCTATTTGCGCTGGCGATCCATCACCTGTCGCCGAGACGGGAGCAGGGGTTTGTGGCACTGAATTGCGCCGCCATTCCCGAGGGGTTGGTGGAGAATGAACTCTTCGGGCACGAACGCGGGGCGTTCACCGGAGCGGGCGCGCGCAAGGTCGGGAAGATGGATTTTGCGCATCGCGGAACTCTTTTTCTGGATGAAATTGGCGAGTTGCCGCTGGCGATCCAGGCAAAACTGCTGCGCGTCCTGGAAGAGAAACGATTCGAAAGAGTGGGCGGGACACAATCGATTGATGTGGACGTGCGAATCGTCGTGGCCACGAATCGCAACTTGCAGAAACTGGCGGAAGAAAAACTGTTTCGCGAGGACTTGTACTTTCGAATCTCGGCGGTACCGATGACGATTCCTCCCTTGCGCGAGCGCGGGAACGACGTGCTGCTGCTGGCGGATCACTTTTTAGAGAAATTTAGCCGCGAATTTGGAAAGGCTGGGCTGGAATTATCAGACGAGGCGCGCGACCGGCTGTTGCACTATCGGTGGAGAGGCAACGTTCGGGAACTGCAGAATACGCTGGAGCGGGCGGTGATTTTGGCGGACGGGTTGACCATTCGGCCCGAAGAATTGCAGTTGGCTGCTACGAAGCCGGATGCCGAGCACTTGCCTGCGGGGATGCTTCCGGAAAATTTTAGTTGGGAAGGATCGCTGGAGGAAGTTACCGGACGCGCGGTGAGCCACGTCGAAAAGGCTTTGCTGGAAAGCACGATGCGCGAGTGCAAGTGGAACAAGACGCGGGCGGCGGAAACGTTGAACATTTCACCTAAAACGTTGCTAGCGAAGTTGCGCGGCGCGGGCCTGGAAGAGAAGACGTAGGAGCGCCGAGCTGAAGCCCGGCCTCTACAAATTATTTTGCGCGGATGGCGGTGTGGAGGGCGACGATGCCGAGGGTCCAGACGCGATAGTCCACAGACTGGTAGCCGACGGAGGCCAGGAGCGCGGCGAGTTCCGACGGGCGGAAGAAGCGAGCAACTGATTTCGGGAGATAGGTGTAGGCGGAGCGCTCGCCGGAAATGAGCCCCCCAATCTTCGGCAGCACTTTGCAAAAATACCAACGATAAAAATCACCCCACAGACCTTCGGGCGGCTCGGTGAATTCCAGGATGGCGATAGTGCCGCCGGGCTTGAGGACACGCTGAATCTCGCGGAGGCCACCTTCGTAGTTGGCAAGGTTGCGAAAGCCAAAGGCGGTCGCGACCAAATCAAAAGAAGCGCTGGCGAACGGGAGCCGGAGAGCATCGGCTTCAAAAAAAGGCATTGGCGATGTAGCACTTTGGTCCGACGACGCCGCTTGGGCAGCGCTCTTCTCTTTTGCGCGGACAAGCATGGTATGGGCGAAATCCGCGCCAATGATGCGACCTTTTCCGGACCGCATGAGCGCGAGAGCAAGATCGCCAGTTCCGCAGCAGAGATCGAGGCCCAGAGCACCGGGCCGGTCGAGGGTAGCTTGCATGCGCCTGGCAGTGCGCGCGCGCCAAAGGCGATCGAGCTGCAACGACAACAGGTGGTTGAGCAGATCGTAGCGCGGGGCGATCTGCGTAAACATGGCGCGGACTTTACTTGAAGCATCGGCTTCGGAGACAGCGCCCTCGGGCTGCGTTCCCTTGACCGGCGGGGAGGCCTCAGCCACGTCGGCCTCGTGCATGCTTGTCACTGGCGGTGATGAGGCGAGGCGTGAAATGGAGAACACGTTCCACAACGTGAAGAGGGACGGTGTCGTAGGAGCGCGCTTCACCGATACGTGGCGACAGGACAAATCGAAGAATTCCGGCGCGCGCCTTCTTATCGGAGCGCATGGCGTTGAGCATAGCCGAGGGTGGAACGCGCGGCCACGGCGCCAGAGGTCCGAGGAGGCGGCGAATGAGCGAGACGATTCGAGAGACATCGTCGGCAAGCGTCACGCCGAGTTCATGACCGAGGAAGGCGGCGGCGATCATTCCCCACGCGACGGCTTCCCCATGTTGATAGCGGAGGTATTTCGTCACGCTTTCGAGGGCGTGGGCGAAGGTATGACCGAAATTGAGAATTTCGCGCAAGCCGGACTCGTGTTCGTCGCGGCTTACGACGCGGGCTTTGATCTCCACGTTGCGGGGGATTAGAGACGCGAGAACGTGACGATCCCGGTGGAGAATCTTTTCCATGTCCCTTTCAAGAATCGCGAACATCGGAGCGTCCGCGATAATGGCGTGCTTGATGACCTCCGCGAGGCCGCCACGGAATTCGCGATCGGAGAGCGTGCGCAAAAGCTCGGGATCGGTAAGAACGAGCTGGGGCGGATAGAAGGAGCCGACCAGGTTCTTCCCTTCCGGAAGATTGACGCCGGTCTTGCCGCCGATGGAGCTGTCCACTTGTGAAACGACCGTCGTCGGAATGTGCACAAGCTTCACGCCGCGCAAGAAACCGGCAGCAGCAAAACCACCTACATCACCGACCACGCCGCCACCAACCGCGATCACCAGCGAACGGCGATCAGCTCCCGCACGGCAGAGGGATCGCGCGATTTGCTCCACACTGCGCAAATTCTTCGCAGATTCCGCGTCATCGAAGAAATGAACAGCACTGCCTTTCGAAAGCCGCAACCCGCGGTGAACCGTTTTCCCCACGGCGCGCCAGACTTTCGGGGATGAAACGACGTGAACACTGGAAAATCGTCCGAGCGCTGCAATTTCCTGAGCGGCGCGGCGAATTACACCTGAGCCGGAAACAACAGAGTAGGGACCAGCCGAGGATTTCACGGGAATGCGTTTGATTTTCATGGAAGAGGCATTTTCAATGTAACACACGCTCCGCAGGCACCGCATGCCAGGCCGGCCGTTCTTAGATGCTCAATTCCTTCGTGCTACCATACGGAAGCGGCAGGCTCCTCACTTCCATGACGAACTCCGTCAAAATCCATCGCGCCGACTACGCCGTTGTGGGCAGCGGCATCGCAGGTTTGCGCGCGGCGATCGAGCTGAGCGCGGCGGGAAGCGTGCTGGTTCTCGCGAAGTCTAATTTGAGCGATTCGGCGACCGCTTGGGCCCAGGGAGGAATTGCCGTAGCTCTTTCCGATGAAGATGAAATCGGGCTCCACGAACAGGACACGCTGAATGCCGGAGACGGCTTGTGTCGCCCGGAGGCCGTAGCGCTGTTGGTCGAAGAAGGGCCGAAGTACATCACACAGCTCATCGAGTGGGGAACGGAATTCGACCGGGCAGGAACGAAACTGGCGTTTACGCGAGAGGCCGCGCACAGCCGCTCGCGGATTTTGCACGCGCATGGTGATTCGACTGGCAGGGAGATCAGCCGGGCGCTGCTCGCACGGGCGCACAAGATTCCGCACTTACATTTGCGTGCCCACGCCTTCACGACGGAGATCATTGCAGAGGGCGGGCGAGTAGCGGGGCTTCGCTTCATCGACGAAACGGATGCTTCGGAGCATGAGTTAAAGGCCGGAGCGGTACTGCTGGCGACCGGCGGGCTGGGGCAAATCTACCGGGAGACTACGAATCCAGAGGTGGCGACCGGCGACGGAATGGCTATCGCGTACGAAGCGGGCGCGGTGCTTTCCGATATGGAATTCGTGCAATTCCATCCGACGGCTCTGGCGGTGAAGGGCGCGCCACGGTTTCTGCTGTCTGAGGCGTTGCGCGGAGAGGGCGCGGTGCTGCGCAATATCGGTCTGGAGCGATTTATGAAGCGCTACCACGAAGCGCAGGAACTTGCTCCGCGTGACATTGTGGCGCGCGCGATTGTCAGCGAAATGCAACAAACGCAGAGCACGCACGTGTTTCTAGACATGACCGAGAAGAGCGAAGAGTTTCTGAAGAAGCGCTTCCCGCGTATCTATGAGACTTGCGCGGGCTTTGGCCTCGACCTGGCGACCGACATGGCCCCCGTTTGCCCGGCCGCGCATTACATGATGGGCGGAGTGAAGACCGATCTGTGGGGCAGGACTTCCCTTGCGGGGCTGTACGCCGCGGGCGAGACCGCCGCGACGGGCGTGCACGGCGCAAACCGGCTGGCGAGCAATTCCCTGCTGGAAGGATTGGTGTTTGGCGCGCGCGCGGGGCAAGCGATGATCAAGGACGCACCGGCCGGAAAGCGGAGTGGAGCCGCGCTGCCGGGCAGTCCCGCGCCACTGCCGGAGAATTCTTCGGCCGCACAGAAAGAACCGCCCAAGGCGGCACCAAAGCCATTACCGGCTTGCGCCAGACTGACGAAAATTCGAGACGTGATGTGGCGTGAGGTGGGGATTCTGAGAAGGGGAAAAGAACTGGCGGAGGCTATCAAGCAGTTGCAATCGATGGAAATACCTGGAGCGGAAAAGCCAGAGCGGACGGGGCGAGAGCTGAGAAACATGCATGCGCTGGCGCTGTTGATTGCGCGCTCTGCGTTGGCTCGAGAAGAAAGCCGCGGAAGTCATTACCGCTCGGATTTTGCGTTTCGGAATGACGAGGAGTTCGGGAAGCATTCTGCGGTGCAAAAAGGGGAAGAGGTGCGGTTCGAGGAATAAGAAAAACTTCGTTTGCCCTTGGCTACTTCGTTTGAAGTTGTTTCACGGATTCCAGGAATACATGGCCAACGATGGCCAGGCTCTTGGCGCTGATTTTGTCCAGCGTGTCCTGCGGTGTGTGCCAGTAATAGACGTCCCCTCCCGGACCGTTGTCCAAGTCGATGACATCCACGGAGGGCACGTTGCGGCTGAGAAACGACAGATGATCGTCCGCGACGGGAAATTCCTGGTCCAAAAAGATGCTCTGGTAACCAAGCCGGTCCGCGGTCTTCCACACTAAATCTTTCAGCCACTTGGTCGAATCGGCCTCTCTTTTAAAGTGCAGATTGCGACCGCCGACGATATCGGCGAGAAGGAAGGCTTTGATTTTGGACAGGTCGCCTGCGGCGGAAAGCTTTGCGGCCATCTGGCGGCTGCCGTAGCGGTTGTCGGGATCTTTCCACTCAGGATTGACGGCTTCCTCGCCGTCGAAGAAGGCGATCCACACGGCGTACTTGCCTCGTTGCGGGCAAAGCAGGCGGGCCATTTCCAACATCACTGCGGTGGAAGAACCGCTGTCATCGGCGCCAACGAAATTGTCCAAACGTTTGGTGTCGTAGTGGGTGCCGAGAAGAATCGTGCCGGGCTTTTCACCGGGGATTTTCACCAGAACGTTTTTCATCGGGAGGCGGCCGACAGGGGTATCGGCGCCAAAGGAATCGGTCTCCACGCTACATCCGTAACTTTTCAGTTCAGATTGCAGATAGTCTTGCACTTGGCCGATGGCCGGAGAACCGGACGGGTGCGGGCCGAAGCTGACCTGCTTGGCTACATGCGCGAAGGCGCGTTTGCCATCGAAGCCGCCGGTTTTCTCCGGTGCTGGGGCGTCATCAGCGATTTGTAGCGGAGCGGAAGCAACGGTGCTCATGAACGGAGCCGCGCTGGCCTCGGCGCCTTTGGACTTGCAACCGATCAGCCATGAAAGAGCCGAGATGGTGCAAGCCGTAAGCGCCAAGAGCTTAAGTGAATTCATCTAACGGGCCTCCGCGGCGGCGAGCCGGCGATCGCGGCGACGCACCACCATCCAGGATACTCCGACACCGACGAAATACAGACCTACCAAAACGGCCATGAAAACCAGCATGGTTGTAGCATCGGGCGTTGGAGTGAGGATGGCGGCAAGAATGGCGATAACCAACATGGCATAACGAAAATTCTTCATGAGGAATTTCGGGGTAACGATTCCAAAGAGGGATAAAAAGAAAATGAGGACCGGCAGCTCGAAGACGAGGCCGAGACCGAGAAGCACCATAAGAATCAGATCGAAATACTCATCGATGTTGATCAAGGGCACTACTGGGCCCTGGAAGCTGATCAGGAAGCGCAGGACGTATGGAAGCGAAATGAAATAGCCGAAGGCGATTCCCGCCAAAAACAGGAAGACGGTGGAAAACAAGAAGCCGGTGATGGCGCTGCGCTCGTGCTTATAAAGCGCGGGAGCAACGAAGAGCCAGATCTGATAAAGAATCCAGGGCGAGGCGATGACGATCCCAATATAAATGCTCAAAGTAATCAGGAGGTTCAGGTAACCAGCAGGATGCGAATAGACCAGCTTGGGCTCGAGATGAGCCTTCGCCAGCGCATCGGTCATTGGCTTCACGATCCAGTTGACAAAATGAGGCGCAACAATCCATCCGATGACAGCACCGATCACGATGGATGCGAGCGAATTGATGATACGTTTGCGAAGCTCAGTGAGGTGCTCGAAAAA
>WNGH01002796.1_pt1 | contig 22389 bp, 24 predicted proteins | sample 5400631 | NCBI WGS metagenome assembly WNGH01 (sample SAMN13153373, study PRJNA577476) | soil metagenome | isolation source: 115 cm soil or saprolite under Garry oak tree replicate 1 | place: USA:California | collected 2016-06-15
GGAAGGAGATTGTTCACGATCATGAGTCCATTTGGATCGCTTACTGGGTGGACAAGCTCAGCAACGTCCGCAAGTACGTCTGGCCAAGCGACATATCGGATCTACGCCAAGAACGAGACAAGCTGAAATACGATGCTGCCCGGAAACTGCAACGACGACTCCCGGACGTTCGACAGTTCATCGACAGGAATCTTCTATCTTCAGACTTGAAGATGCGGAAGCTCGCGACCGTCTCCTATCTCATCGACCATTTGGCGATGAGAGTAGGCGACGAGAAGGAAGAGGATGAGGCAGACACGGTAGGCGCTTCAACCCTACGAGTTGAGCACCTCAAATTCCTTCCACATGCGATAGAGTTCGACTTTCTAGGAAAGGACAGCGTTCGCTGGCAGAAAACCCTCAAGGTTGATGGATCGAATAGCCCCGTTCGCGAGAACCTCCAGGAATTCTCTCAGGGAAAGAGACCCGATGATCTGGTCTTTGATGGAATTACCTCCCAACATGTGAATCGTTTTCTAAACAAAACAGTGCGAGGACTGACAGCTAAGGTGTTCAGAACGCACCACGCCACTGAAACAGTTCAGACCTACCTGCGGAAACACAATGGGTTCAAAACTGGAGAGTCTCCGTTCGTCAAATTGCATCACGCTCGTGTAGCGAATCTTGAGGCTGCGATCAGATGCAATCACAAACGTACCCCACCAAAGACCTGGGAAGGAACCCTCCTCAAAAAACAACAAAGACTGGACGAGCTAAAGACAAAGGAAGTCAAGACTGACAAGCAGAAAATGAGACTGGAGGAACGCGTCCGAAAACTGAAGCTTGAAGTGGATCTCCAGAAACGAACTCGCGATTACAATCTGAACACATCCCTTCGGAACTATATAGATCCAAGAGTCTACAAGAGCTGGTCGAACAAGGCAGAATTCGACTGGAAGGGCATCTACCCCAAAACTCTACAGCGGAAGTTTCTCTGGGCGTCCAGGGCGAAATCCTGACATATCTATCGCGATTTCTTCGGACCCTTAAGCCAGCCTCCGATACCGAGCTCCCGGGCCCTGCCAGCGGGATCGATTGTGACTGAGCCATCGTTGTGGAGTTGAAGCCGTCGCCATCTGTTGTCACTCGACGTTCCCCGCAGAGTTCGTACCCTTGCAAAGTGTTCGACTTGTCCTCCATCGTCGCTGCTTCGGAATTCGATAATGCCATCGCATAGCGATTCAAATTGCTTGTAGAAAGAGTCCGACGCGATTCCCATCATTACTGAATGAAACATTGCCAGGCCTCGAATCTTGGCGTAGGGAATGATCCTCGTCCTCCAGATATCGACAATCAACTTCTCGTCCGTATAGTGACACATGACCGAAGTGTTGTCGTCAATGTGCAGCCACTGTTTCTCATCGTCTGCGACTCCCTCTCGAATTATGTTGACGACTTTGCTGCTCCAATGATTGAGATCGAAGGACTGGTGTTCGTAAGCCTCCCGTCCCTTTGATCGCATCCCCTCCGGGGTTTCGGGGTGTGCGAGCCCGGTCATCACATCGTAGGTATCCAGTATTCTGAGCTGGTCTTTCCGCTCCAACTCTTTCACGTTCAGCCCAAGTCTAGTCAGGGACTCTCGAACTTCGTGGGGCGGATGCGTGTAGGTATGATACTCGGTGCGCGCCCCATTTCTAAACCCGCTGGCGGCTATTGTAAGCGATGTTTCGTACCATGGAGAGTCTGGACCAAACTCGACGAGATAGCTTGATCCGAATCTGATTCCATTTGGAATCAGATCCTCAAGGATCGCGAGCGCGGGGGTCTGTTCCATGGGCAGCGTGTCACGCTCTATGGACGGCTGTTTCTCTATCACTTATGGTTAAAGCTGAACATGCTCTTGTTCGAAGTAGTAAAACTAGCGAGGATCAGCAAGTACAATGGAGTCTGAATGAAACGTTGCCGAAGCCCAATCTGTTGATTACAACCGATGTGGTTGACCCGGCTGGCGTTCGGGCGCTCTCCAAATACGCGAGGGTTTTCAGCTCGACGGCCGTTGACGAGGCGTCGCTGAATCAACTCTTACCGTCGATAGACATCCTTCTCGTGTTCTTTTGGCCGAGTTTTCTTACCCCTGAAAACTTATCGAGGATGAGCAATCTGCGACTTATTCAGAGCATCCTCGCCGGTGTCAACCACATCCCCTTCGCCCAGCTCGACAAGAAGGTCGTTGTTTGTAGTAATGCGGGGGCCTATTCGGATGAGGTTGCCGAGTACGCCTGGTCTCTGCTGCTATCGGCAGCCAAGCGAATAGTTGACTTTCACAACGCAGTCAAGACTGATCAATGGACTCTGAGACGAACGTTAAGCGGGAAAGAAGTATCCATTCTGGAGGAAAAGACGCTTGGCATTCTTGGATACGGGGGGATAGGGTCCGCTGTTGCTCGGATCGGTAAGGGGTTCAGGTTGAACATCCATGCGTTTTCGAGAAAACCAATTAGAGAGAAAGGCGTGAGATCGTTTCAAGGGGACAAAGGACTCTCAATGGTCCTTGCGAAGAGCGATGCAGTCATTATCTCGCTTCCGCTGACAAAGTTCACCAACAAGATCATTGACGCTGACAAACTTGCCTCGATGAAGAAAGACGCGATACTTGTGAACATAGCGCGCGGAGAGCTCGTGGACGAAACCGCGCTCTACGAGCACCTGAAAGCAAACCCGGACTTTCGATACGCCACCGACGTTTGGTGGTATCGAGAAGGAAAGGAGTCCCTCAAGACCCTCAGTCCTTTCTTCGGATTGTCCAACTTCATCGGGACCCCTCACGTGTCAGGTCCATCAGGTTTAGCCACCGGAAAGCCAGCCAAGTTTGCTGTCGCTAATGTTATGCGGTTCCTTAGGGGTCTCAAACCAAAGAACATCGTAGACCCCGCGGAATACCTCGTCACGGACAGGCAAGAATACTAGATTCTCATCATCAGACAATCGTCTTGGCAAGAAGATCCAATGACACGTTACCGCCTGATATGACTAGCACGACTTTCTCACCAAGCTTCTCCAGGTCCCTATTGGCTAGTAAGACAGCGGCGGGCGCGGCACCAGAGGGTTCGGGAAAAATGTGGGCTTCACTAATCAATAGCTTCATTGCCGCGAGAATCTCGTCGTCTGAAACGTTGTAGACGCCGTCAACGTACTTCCTGCATGCTTGAAGGGTCAGTTCTCCAACCGCTGATGGGATAAGCCCGTCCGCGATCGATTTCGGCGAATCGAACGTAACAATCTTGCCAGCCTTCAGTGCTGCATGGAGTTTCGGTGCGCCCTGCGGCTCGACCCCGTAGACTTTCGCTCCTGGTTTTAGCGACTTGATCGCCGTGGAAATACCGGATATGAGACCTCCGCCACCGACTGGAACAATCACCGAATCGAAGTCGTCTAGTTGATTCGCTATCTCTAGCCCACAAGTTCCCTGCCCCGCGATGATGTCAGGGTCGTTGAACGGATGTACGAGTGTAGCTCCGGTCTTGCCAACTATTTCCTTGGCCTTCGCATCGCGATCTGTCGTATATTTTCCGTACTTGATCGCTTCAGCGCCATACTCGATGATAGTGTTGACTTTCTCTTGAACTGCTGTCTCAGGAAGTATAACGGTACACTTTTTCCCAAGGAGTCGCGAGCTGTAGGCTACCGCCATTCCATGGTTCCCGGAAGAAACCGCGACGATGTTCCTTGCTGGCAACTGTGAGATCTTGTTGTAGGCTCCACGAATCTTGAAAACCCGTATGGGTTGGAAGCATTCGAGCTTCAAGTAAACCTGGCGGCCAAATCTCTTCGAGAGTGACGGCGACTCAACGAGCGGGGTCTTGGTCGCAACTCCTTCGATCCGCTTGCTCGCCGCAACAATATCGGCCAGCCCTGGCAAATGGTTTTGGATCATAACTAGGTCTGACATTCGGTCTCTCAGGCTTGAGATTAAAGGTGCGCTGACATCGGCCAAAAATCACCTATTATCAAACCTGATGCCAGTGTTGGCTCGGGCCCAGTCTTCTAGGGAGTGCTTAGTCGCTTGAGCTGGCCAAGCGCCTTTTCGCGAATCTGGTCTGGGGACGGAAGCGTCTTAGATAACCTTCCTTTCGAGAGGAGTGGCGCGAGTAGCTTCCCCATTGGTCCTCCGCAGTTCGGACACTTCGGCGCATCCACCGTCAAGCCCGTTATTTTCTCCCTCAGGCACTCATCGCATCTCCAGACAATTTTCCGACCACCCAGCTTCCCCCTCTTCGCCACAGGCTTCCCGTCAGCTTCCACAATGTCCAAGGCGAAGTCGATGCTGGGGGCGTTGCTGACTGAGGTTCCGACCCCAAATCCATCCGGCCCCGCAAGAGATAGTTCAGCGACAGTTTGCTCGTTGAGTCCGCCTGAAACGAATATTTTCACATAATTGTAACCTCTTGTGTCCAGCTCCCATCTCACCTCCCGAATAATCTCGGCAAAATTCCCACGTCTAGAGCTAGGTGTATCCAGCCGGACCCCAAACAGATCCTTTCCAAGCGCTTCAGCGGCCAAGATCGATTCTGTCTTCTCATCGTAGTACGTGTCGACGAGAGCGATTCTCGGCACCTTTTTCGGCATATGTTTGTTGAAGCTCTTCCAAGCCTTGACCTGGTCTCCCATCGCAATTATCAGCGAGTGAGGCATTGTTCCTGCGGGATCTTTTCCGAGAAGCTTCGCTCCAACGATGCTGGAGACCTCATCGAACCCGCCGATGTAACAGGACCGGTCGATCATCGGCGCGAGAGCCGGATGAGCTCTGCGAATCCCAAAGGAGAGGAGGGTTTTCTCGCCGGCCGCTTTTCTCACCCGCGCCGCCATCGTTGTTATCCCGGATGCCTGGCAGAGAAGTCCGAGCAGTGGCGTCTCGTATAGACAAAAGTCCAGGTATCGGCCCTCGAGTACCATCACCGGCTCTCTTACGCCTTCCACGTCACTTGAATGAAACAGGGTTCCTTCAGGAAAACAGTGAACATCGATCGGTACGCCTTCTAGAAGATGAGCTGCTTCCTCAACCCCAGCTAGGATTCCCCATTCCCAGTTCCTGGGAAGCGAGCCTGTCGTTATCTCGGCGGTTACTGTGAGATCGGATAGTCCTTCTTTTTCAAGAATCTCCTTTGTGCGTGTGAAGTAGACGTCTGTTGTTTCCGCGTTCTTGATCTCGTCCTCGCTTGCTACCTGGAATCTTCTCATTTCAGCCAAGTCGCGGTCCCTTTGATCGAATTATAATCTTAGGGTAGAAAACTTCCCTCTTTCCGGATGGCATCTGACAAGTTATAACTAGGTTCGAGGACCTTCAATACCACGGTCGGTTAGACGTGAGATCACTGGAAGAACTCGCGAAGAGTGCGCGCGAGCTGAAAGAACGCGGCATGTCCACGTACGAAATAGCTGATGAGCTGAAAGTTCAAGCAGACACGGTAGTCTGGCTCCTGCTCCATGGCAAAGAAGGAGTCAAGACAAAGGAAGCATACGATGTCTACGTTAACTGGAACCCGATAGGATCAAGTGTTCGACGCCTAACCCTAGTCGGCCGAGCAATGGCGGACATGGTCCGCGAAGCAGTAGAAGCCGGACTGATGGAGGAACCTGAAGTTGTCGCGGGGATCGAGAGCGGCGGAATGGCCCTAGGACTCATCGTCGCGAGATCACTGAACAAACCCATCGCATCCGTACGACCCCAGAGACTCGGCGAGAAGAAAGTCGCCGGCGCAGTAAACCCCAGCTTCTCAAGGGTCGAAGGCAAGAAAGTACTGATAGTCGATACAATACTCCGGATGGGAGAGACGATTAGAGCGGCTATCGAGACCCTTACAGGAGTGAAGGCTAAGGCAGTCGGAGTAGTCGTGCTAGCGAACAAGAGTGGGAAAGAGAGTATCGAAGGGATTCCCGTACGTTCTCTGTTCGAGCTATTGCCTGTCGCCAAGCAGTGAGCCGCCCATCGACCAAGTGGAATAGAAAGAAGGAAGAGGATCCTGTCCGAGTCAAAAGCGTGCAATTATATCCTACGGATGCGGCCGGTATACTGGAAGCGTAGGGAAATGCCGACCAAGTTCATGCAGTCCCTTGACCCTCAAGTCTACGCCGAACTCCGAAAGATTGCTAAGGATAGAGGCATAACGATGCAGGAACTCATCAGAGCCGTTATTGTCCCTGATTGGATGAGCAAGGACCAGAGTAAGGGGGGCGCAGGTGGATCTCCAAGGAGATCCCGAACGGCGCGCGGTGCGTCCAAGAGACTCCGAGCCAAGATAACCGCTTAGCGCGCTGATACCCAGGCAACGCTTATTTCTCGGCTGACTCCAGATCGAAGGGATGGCAATTGTCCGCTCAGGACCGAGTTCCCGCCTACGCGATCTCGCTGCTCGCCGGAATACTGACCTTCATCGGTGGATTAGCCAAAGCATCAACCAGCGGGATCATCAAGTACACGGCTTCGGGAGCCGCCTTCAACAATTTCGTGGGAAATAGCGTCCGGTCAACCAATTTCGGCCTCGCCATAGCGAGCGCACGAATCTCCGCGGTAATATTGATCCTTTCGGGAATACTCGTATTGGTCAGTGCTGTTGTGATGAGTTTCAGGTTCCACCAGTATCCGACATGGGGAACTATCATCGTGATCTTTTCAGTTATCGGGCTGTTTGCAGGCGGCAACTCTCTCACCGGAATAGGCTCCGTACTAGGAATAATCGGTGGGCTTCTGGCAATCACCTACCGCAGAACGCCACGTTCAGTACCTGTCTGAGTCCGGACCTTTCCGTTTTTCTAGCCAGTCCATGACGGTGAGGCATTCTAAGCCTAGTCTTATCTTTAGCCTCGATCGGCTATTCACCAGAGACGTCTTGAGTCAGGAAACAAAGCTAACCTACGTAACACTGCTCGCAGACCCGAGTATTCATCCGAAATACGAAGCAGCACTGAAACAGATTGAGACCGAGTTTGGGAAACATCATCCCATGTACATCAACGGCCGAAAAGTTCTAGCTGCCGAGGGAGAATTCGACGTCAGAAGCCCCCTGGATACTAAGATCCTGTTAAGCTATTTCCAGAAGGGAAGCGCAAAGTTCGCTCGTAAGGCCATCGAAGCGGGCAAGGATGCATTCGAGGAATGGAGCAAGAAGTCCTGGAAGGAGAGAGTTGCAATCATCCGAAGAGCGGCGGACCTTATGGAAGACGATCGGTTCAAGCTCGCAGCTCTGATCACCTACGAGGTTGGCAAGAACAGGTACGAGGCTGTCGCGGAAGCAAGCGAAGCAATCGACATGTTCGACTACTATGCCGACTTGATGGAACAGAACGATGGTTACGTGAAGCCCATGCATCCTGGCGCCCCCGGAGAGACTTCGAAGAGCGTTCTCCGACCCTATGGAGTGTGGGCTGTCATTTCGCCGTTCAACTTTCCACTCGCCCTTGCCGCGGGAATGATCGCATCAGCTCTCATCACCGGAAACACTGTCGTGTTTCATCCGACAAGCGCCGCACCTTTCTCGGGGCTCAAACTCTACGAGACGCTTATCAGCGCCGGAGTACCCCCTGGCGCACTGAGCTTTCTGACGGGTCCCGGAGAGTCTTTCGGCGACGAAGTCACCTCGAACCTTGACGTTGCCGGCATTGCTTTCACCGGCTCGAAAGATGTTGGCATGAAGCTCTACCGCGATTTTGTGAATAAACAACCCTATCCGAAGCCGTTCATCGCTGAGATGGGCAGCAAGAACCCTGCCCTCATCACCTCAAACGCTGACCTAGAAAAGGCAGCAGAAGGAGTCGTCAGAGGAGCTTTTGGCTATAGCGGTCAGAAGTGCAGCGCGACATCAAGAGTCTACTTGGAGAGAGGCATAAAGAATGACTTCCTCAAGATCCTCAAAGACAAAGTGGATCATCTCAAAGTTGGGGATCCGAGGGATAAGGATGCGTTCGTTGGACCCGTGATCAACGAGAAGATGGTGAAGAGGTACCAGCGCTATCTCGAACTCGCAAGGAAGGGCGGTGGCAAGATAGTGGCCGGAGGCGGACTGCCCGAAGACAAGAAACTCTCTAAGGGCTACTATGTCAAACCAACAGTCGTCGCGGGCCTGCCTTCCAATGATCGCCTTTTCAAGGAAGAACTCTTCCTGCCTTTCGTGGTTGTTGACGAAGTCAAGAGCCTAGACGAGGCGTTGAAGAAAGCGAACGACACAGACTTCGGGTTGACCGCAGGAATCTTCAGCAACGATCAAGGCGAGATTGACAAGTTCTTCAACAGCATCGACTTTGGAGTCACATACGCAAACAGGAAAGGCGGAGCAACGACAGGGGCCTGGCCCGGCTCTCAATCATTCGGCGGCTGGAAGGGAAGCGGAGCTACTGGCAAAGGAGTTGGAGGGCCGTACTATCTTTTAGAGTTCATGCATGAACAGGCCCAGACCATAGTCAAGGACGCCTAAGCAGCTAATCGATCTATCTCATCAACGAACATCTCTTCTTTCCCAACGGGAAAGACTCCTGATGCTGCAACGGAGTGTCCATCTCCGAAACCACCAACCTTTGAGCAGGACTCAGGAAGGATCTTCGAGAGCGAGGGTTTCTTTCCCTTCTCGATAAGGCTCGTAAGGATCTGAGGAGCTCTTCCTGAGACCTTGACCACGGACGAGGATAATTTTCGCCAGCCGGGAATGTCCGCTGGGACGTTCATCATTCCAATCAAATACTTGACCGGATTCACGCCTCGCTGATAACGAAGGTACGAGCAGAAGCTTCCGACCACCTTTCCACCCATACCTTTGTAATTGTCGTGGGCGTGAAACCATTGGATATTCTTCTTCTGCGATAGACCATCTTTCCCTATCGTCGCGAGCATCTTTCGATTGGCCTGTTTTCGTTCTTCCTCGAACTCTTTCGCCATCGCCATTGTTTGGTCGGTGAAGCCTGTTGTGCATGCTTCGATTCCCATCTCAGGTCCCTTTCTGTAGTATCCAACTGAGCCGAGAACGTTGAGAAGACTGGAAGCTCGCGTTCTGCTAAGATTCATGCCCTTAGCCTGAATCTTTAGGTCCCCCTTGCCAGAATCCCGAACCAGCCCCCGTTCCTTGGCATCGTTTACGGCGATCAGGTTGAGTCCTTGTGTCTCGCCGGGAATTTCCAAGGACCCTATTGTCGCTAGATGGGCGTAGTTCGACAGTCCGGGATCGACAGTTTTGCAGAACAGATAGGCCACTGTTGCGGAGGAGGCGTCTTTCTCGCCTGAAAAACCGTAGAGTTCAGGGTTGAGATTGTAAAGCAAGGGATTCTGGATAGAGGTTGTGTCGTGGTGGTCCAGAACCAAAACTAATCCTTTAGAGCTGTTTGCTTCGACCAACCAGTCAACATGTCCGGAGCCTAAATCCACGTAGGCTACGACCCGAGGACGACCTGACTCAATGTCTCTGACAACCTCCGGGTACAGCTTGTCCAGACAGATTAGCCTCGTCTCAAGTCCGAGATTTGACAGTGCTAGTTTTGTAAGTGCTACTGAGGTGAGCCCATCTGCTTCATCGTGATGGAGAACAACCGCTTCTCGGATGGCAGACTCTCGAACAGCCGTGACTGCAGAATCTAATCTGTCTTGGAAGCTGTGGAGGCGTTCCACGGGTCCTCATCTCAATTCTTGACAAATCTCGCTATGAAATAGCCTGTCTCGTGAGTATCGGGATTGAATCTCTGAGTAAGATGAGTGTGATCAAATCCGTGTTCACCTAGTACAGGAAACTGTTCTTCCAAGGTCAGCCCTAACTCTTTTTCTCCAAAATCCGCGACGTCCTCGCACTCTTCCTTAGTTATCGTGCAAACGCTGTACACAACTGTTCCGTGCTTCTTCGTAATGTGAGAAGCTGCGGTCAGGAACTGTTCTTGATAGTCCGCTGAGCTCTCGACTTTCTGTACGGTAGTATCAACAGCGAGTTTCGGGACAATACCCAGAGCGGTGCAAGGCGGATCCACCAATACCTTGTCAGCTTTGATGCTGTAGTCGCGATGGACGTATCGTGAATCGTGTGATATCAGCTGGTAGTTCGTGCAACCCATCCTCTGCATGAGTTCCTTTGCCTTCTCGATTTTTTGAGTGTTGCGGTCGAATCCGATGACGCGAGCCTGATTTCCAGTTAACTGGCTGATATGGCTCGTCTTGCCTCCGGGCGCGCAGTTGAGGTCGACAATAGTTTCTCCTGGTTTCGGATCTAGAACGTGACTTGTAAGGATGGCCGGTAATGACTGAAGGTGGATTTGTCCATCAGTGTACCACGGGGTTTCCATTATGCTCGGCAAGCCCGCTCTGCTTTCCTTGATCTCCACTGCTACACCTTGTCGGTATGTGAGGATGCTTGTCTCGCTCTGGTGGGAGACCCCGGACCCTAAGGCTGTTCCGCCCTCATCGACCACTGTTACTCTCATGCCTGGTCGCAGCCCATGGCATCGCTTTACGCCGGGAGCGTAGAGATGTGCGCCAAGTTGAACCGCTTCCGCTGCGAACCTGTTCGCTTCCACAAGAATACCGTCGGTTTCTATCTTGGATGCGTTGGGATGGAGGAACGCGGCATCGTCAAGATGCATGTGAGCTTCGGCGTTCAGACCATTCGCTATCATCGATCGGATGATCGTGTCCCGTTCGGCCTTCAGTGTGTTTATCCGAAGATAATATTTCGAAGGAATCGCGGTCATCGCAGAGAGAACTCTGTCGGTTCGTGGGCCGTAAATTTCGCCGAGGCGGCTCGCTAGTTCTGGATCTAGCTCTAACCGTCTCTCGGGAGCTTCTAGAAGCACGTGCACGTCGCTTCAGTGTTGGGCGGCTTTCTGGTTTAATTACCCTTGACCTTTGCTCCGGGGGAAAGAAAGGGTCTCCTAGGAATGGTAAGAGTGGTCTTGGAACTCCGCTGCGTGAAATGCGCGGTCAAGTTTGAGCGGAGCTTCGAGGAGAGGAGGAGACAGCTCAACTATTCTGAGGGAGAGATGTTGCAACTTGACGAGAAAGCTTGCCCCAACCACTGCGGCGGAGACTGGTTCGCTATCGAGAGACAGCATCCAATCCGCAAGTTCAAGCGTCGATTCGGCCAGGACGCCTGAGCCGTCCTAGAATCGCCTATAATCAGCCCTGATCTTGAAAAGGGGAGGGGCGATCTAGATTTCCCTCTAATCATTCGGGGACGACCCCTTAAGATCCCTAGTTACGCCTGCCCATCCAAGCCTGGATTGCGCCCTGATCAGCCCGTCTCGCCCAGAAACCCTGCCAGACAGGGAATCGATCCAGAGGGAGGGGGGTCTTGCACAGCCCACCTCGCGACACAAGAGTGAGACTTTCCCGAAGCTCCAGAATCGCTCATTGCGAGTTACTCAAGGCTTAAACCGGGTCTTTCGCAAGCTACATTTCGATTCCTTACAGAAGAGACAGAACTTCGGGATCTGGATTGAAAAAGACGGCCAAAAAGAGCCCTCAGCTACTCAACGGCTTTCCCCACATTCCCTTCGACGAGTTTCCCCTCAAAAGATCGGAGGACCTCGTTGTCCTACTTGAGAAGAACATGCCTGAGGGTGCGAAAGTGGAAGTTACTCCAATGGAAGACTCGCATCACTCTCCCTGCTTGGAGGAGATGGTAGCGATAATGGTACATGATATCGAAGAGGGAAAGGATTCGTCCGAGATCTACACCATCTACCAGTTCTGCCCCGCCTGCCATATCGCGGTCAGGGTCCTCTAGCCTGGGCTATTCTAGGTAGATTGCCGGTCTGTACGGCTCCGACATTCTAGCTCGTTCCTTGGGATCGGTTATCCCTTGGTCTCCTTCCTTCCAGACGTTGATCGCGCACTTGAATTCTTGTGCGTAGAAGTCAGCCGCATCAGCAAAGATAGTTTTCTCGGCCGTTACCCCATTTTGGATGCGTGACTTTCTCATTTCATCAGGCATCTGGTTTGCCTGCTGAAGCGCCTTGCCCGCATAGTCAGCGGCACTCTTTCCAAGCGATCGGAGTAGAGGATCTCCCATAACCTCCTTGATGAAATCCCCCTGTCTCATCTTCTCGTCCGCGGCCTTCAACGCTTTGAGATAGACTTGCCATTTCCAATCTGCAGCCGTATAGTACGCGATGCGCTTCGGAGTGATACTTGTCGCCTTTAGGATTTCACTTGTATCCTCCAAGACATGCCGGATGAGTCCCTCCGCACTTTCCGCGCGGGGATCCTTCTCCATCTCCTTTTCCTCGGGCCATTTGTTCTGAACAACGAATCCTTTGTTTCCGATACGGTTCCAGATCTCCTCTGCAGTGTGCGGCGCGAGCGGAGCCATCATTCTCGTCCTCGTCTCCAGCACTCTTCGCAGGATTCGGCCCCGATTATCTGATCTTGGTTTCTTTGGCCCTAGTCTTCGATTGTACCAGGCAACATCGTTGTCGAGCTGGTAGAGAATAATATTGATCGCCTCCCTTACCCGCACCCTGTCCAACGCAGTTGTCGCGGCGTGGACCGCGTTGCTCAAACGGCTGATCATCCACCGGTCGAGCGTAGAGGGTTTCGATTTCCCAGCTGTCTTCTTCGCGCCTAGCTTTCTAGCCTGTCCCAATAGAGTCGCCAGTCTTTCCTGGATTGATGTGGCAAGCGCTTCGCTGAAGCTCGTGTCCTGGCCCAGTTCAGCTGTCGCCAAGACCCCGACCCGGACAGGATCGGCTCCGAACCTGGCGATTCCCTGACGGAGAGGTATGATGTTCTGGAGAGACTTCGACATCTTCGCGCCCTCCATCAATACGAAGCCGTTGGCCACGATTCCTTTCGGCCACTGTCTCTCAGGGAAGAGTGTCGAGTGATGGAATATGTAGAATGATAGATGGTTCGAGACCAATTCTCTGGCCGAGTGACGCATGTCGACAGGATAGAAGTACTCGAATTCCGTTCGGATCGCATTCAGTATTCTTTTGGGGACCCCGGTCTCTTCTGCAACCCTGTCAACGGCTCCTTCTCCTAGCAGTGTGAAGTTGAAGAAAGCGTCAGGCAATTTCGATGGGTCTTTTTCGAACTTCTTGAAGATAACCCAGTCCTTGGCGAAGTACTTGGATAGGATGTAGTAGGCCATATAGACGACCGAATCCGAAAGGGCCTCGATAATCCAGTTCGGGTCCCATGGAAGCTTCGTCCCCAGACCCACTGTGCGCGCGCAGGCTCTCTCCCGCAACCAGTCCAGTGTGTAATTGAATTCGGCCCGAATCTCTTCCGGTAGAATGATCATCTGGTCGAGACATTTGTGGGCTAGTTTCTTCCACTCGGGATCGCCGTAGTTGATGAACCACTGGTTCTCTAGAATATGGACTAGACATTTCGTTCCGCACCTGCAGACTAAGGGCGCGTTTCTCAGTTCAAGCAAGATCTCAATCTTTCCCTGTCTTGTCAGTTCTTGAACGATGACCTCCCTCGCCTTCGCGACTGACATTCCAGAATAGCTGCCGGTGTTTTCTCTCATCACCCCGTCATGGAACTCTTTCGAGTACAGCTCCTGAGTTGCATGTTCGAGGTGAGGATCGTTCTGGTCTTTGACCCCGAACTTCTCGATCAGATCCTTCGCTGGAAGATCAGAGAACCCCTCCAGCCTGATTATCGATATGGGATTGGTTGCTTGCAGAATCACTCCCGCCTCCGCAGAGTCAGCGTTCCTCGCCTTGAGATCGATCAGGGCCTGATAGTCGTACGGAGCGTGACCTGGAACGGACATGACAATGCCTGTGCCATTGTCTGTCTCTACGAAGCTTCCCGGGAAGATGTGGACCTCGTTACCTGCCACCGGGTTTCGAACGGTCTTCCACAGCAACTCGGGTGCCTGGATCTCGCGTTCTACGGCGACTTTGTGATTCTGGTGCTGAAGCTTCTCCGCCGTTTCCCTACTGACGATCCAAGACTCTTCGTCCACCTTAGCTCGAACATAGGTGGCTTTCGAGTTGACCCAGAGATTGGTGACCCCGAACACGGTCTCCGGCCTCAAAGTCGAAGTAGGATAGAACACCCCGTCTTTCTCGAACTTGACCAGAAAGGATTCTCCTATATCGGGTTCCACATCTCCCTGGGTATCCACGACTCCCACCGGGCTCTTGTCGTTCGGACACCATGCGACCGGATGCGTTCCCCTCGTGATCAGTCCTTTCCGGTTCAGGGTCCGAAAGTGCCATTCGATATACCGGCTATACAACGGGTCGATGGTCGTGAACTCTCGGCGCCAGTCGATCGAGAATCCGATCTCCACCATTCCCTTCTTGATATCGTCACGGAAGTACGAAGCCATCGACTTCGGATCCTTCAATTTCTCCTGTGTTGACTTTGGGATTCCGTAGATCTTCGTGAACGTCTCTATGATCTCAGGATCGCCTTCGCGCAGACGCTTGGCCATCGCGAACAAGGGAGAGCCCGTATAGTGGAAGCCCATTGGAAAGAGAGTGTTGTAGCCTTTCATCCTGTGATATCGGGCGTTGACGTCGGCGATGGTGTAAGTTCTCGCGTGACCGATGTGCTGTGGAGAGTTCGGGTAGGGATAAGCCGCCGTCACATAGTACTTGGGCTTACGAGGGTCAGAGTCCGTCTCGTGAATCTTGCGCCAGTCCCACTTCTTCTGCCACTTTCTTTCGAGCGCGTGCCAGTCAAGCTTGGCCGGCGTTACTGATTCCCTCCGATGGGATTGCCATGTTGAGTTGTTTTGTGACAGTTTGTGACGCGACCTTCAAGGCCTCGTCCACATTATCTTTGGAAGATCCGCCGCCTGTCGCGAAGAAGGGTCTGCCCCCTCCACCACCGCCCAAGACTTTCGACGCTTCTGAGACGATTTGGCCCGCGTTAACACCCGCCTTGACAGCCTCATCGCCGGCCGCAGCTACCACCTGAACGCGCTCCGATACTTCGAATATCACCACCATTATATTGGGGTCGGATTCCTTGAGCCGATTGGCGACCTCGACCGCGTCGATTCCTCTCCTCTTCGCCGTCTTTGCTAGTACGAGTCTAACGGTTCCGAGACTGATTGCTTTCTTCTCCAATTGTTTGACGTGTGTTTCCATAGCCTTTGCGTGAACTTTTCCGATTTCTTTCTCTAGAGAATCTCTCTCTGCGACTATTGCCTTGATGGACTCTGGGAGCTTGTCAGGCGTCGTTTTCAGGAGTTCGCTAGCCTTTGCTAGTGCTTCGCTCTGCTGGTTGAGCCGTTTCAGCGCGGGCTCTCCGGCAGAGAAGATGATTCGCTCGACGCCGTCCTGCAACTTGCTAACCTTCTCGATCTTGAAGACTCCCAGCTCCCCTGTTCTCTTGCAGTGTGTGCCTCCACAAGCTTCCGCGTCCCAGCCCTGGATTCTTACTACTCGGATCTTCGAGCCTGGGACCGCTCCGCCCTGGTAGAGCCTGTAACCGTACTTTGCCTCCGCCTTCTCACGAGCCATCCACGCCACCTGTACAGGTAGGTCGCGCAGAATGACTTGGTTGACCAGCCGCTCGATCCGTTCCCTCTCTTTCGCACTGATCTCCCGGTAGTGCGTTATATCTAGCCTGCTCGACTCCACTTCCTTTTGCGCACCCGCTTGCCAGACATGCTCGCCTAGCACTCTCCGCGCCGCCCCGATCAGAACGTGAGTGCCAGTATGGTGACGCATCAGGTTCACACGGCGCTGCCAGTCAATCTCTCCCTCAACCAGATCGATTTCTTGATCGATGGGTTGGTCAAGAAAGTGAACGATGATATTTCCGAACTTTTGGACGTTTGCAACTTTCAGTTTCCTGTCGCCCAACCGTAACTCACCGTGATCGGCAGGTTGGCCACCTCCCTCGGGATAGAAGCAGGTCTGGTCCAGCACCACAGCATTTTCGGTAACCTTCGCTACTATCTTAGCTTGGAAACGGGTCTGATACGCATCGTCATAGTATGACGCTCGGGTTGCGGGAAGATCCTGAAGCTTCGCTTCCCATTCAGGTTCGGAGGTGGATACGTCAAGACTATTGGTCGGCTTTGAATGTCGTTCCGCGACTAACGTCAAGAAGTTCTCGGGAACCTCGACCTCTACTCCGACCTTTTCCGCGCTCTCCTTTACGATCTCTGGAGCCAACCCTTGGGAATCGTAGAGCAGAACGAGCTGGTCTGTAGGAATCTTTCGAATGCCTCGACTCGAGAGCTCCTTTGAAAGCCTCAACACCACCTCTGACCCCTTACTGATCGTCTCCTCATATTTCTCAACTTCAATCCGCAGACCCTCCAGTATCTCTCCTCTCATCTCTCGTAGGAGGTGAAACTCTCCACCCCACAATTTGATCTGCCCCTCGATTATGCCCGGAAGCTCCTGGAGGATTCCTAGCTGTCGCGCCAGCCTTGCGGCTCGGCGAATAATGAGCCTGGTCAAGTAGCCTTCGCCCACGTTGGACGGAACGACGCCTTCAGCCAGGAGGAAAGAAATTGACTTTGTATGATCAGTGATCGCGTATGCGGCTTCTAGCGTCTGGACTACGGAGCGAAACGCCTCCTTGTCGCGGCCAGTCTCGAGTGCTGTCGCTTCAACATAGGCATCTCTAGAAGATCGACTGGAGGCCCCGTAGATTCCTGCCGCCCTCGTAAGAGATGTGACAACGTGCTCTCGTCAAGGTCGACTTTCGCCAAGCCCAAAACCTGCGTAAGTAAAGGACCGTATACAGCGTGGAATCCACTCGGCGAGCCTTGGGACAGCCAAGCCCATCTTTCCATCCCATAACCAGTGTCCACGGTCCTGATCGGCAGGCCTATGAGTTCATCTCCCTGAACTTTGTACTGCATAAAGACGAGCGTCGATATTTCTAGCCCTGAGACAATTCCTTCCAGGTCTGGGCCCGCATTTCCTCCCCCTGACCAAAAGTGCTCTTTGTAGGTGATGGACTCAGACGGGACACCCATCACATCGGACAAGAGTTTGTGGTGATAACGGACTGTATCGTCTTTCCAATAGATTTCCTTATTCGGATAATTGAACGCGTGTGCTCCGCCCATTTCAAATATGGACATGTGTCGGCCCGCGGCGCCAACCTGTTCAATATCCGTGAAACGGATACAGGGCTGACTGATGACCAACGGGTTTGCAGGAGGCGGAATGGTCCCTTCGGTCACGTAGGGTTGGAAATCATAGATCGATGCCCCTACAAGGTAGACATCGTTACGCCAACGCGCCACAATCGGGTAAGGCTTGACCCTGCTGTGTCCCCGCCCGGCGAAATAATCCATGAACTGGATCCTCATCTCCGCCAGAGTATACCGTCGTTTCGTAGGAGGGTTTCCGATGAACGAGTACGGTGAACAAGGAACCTCGCCACAAGCCGCCTGATTAGGTGCCGCCCAATAGTTGCTTCCGCATGATGGACATTTTCTACGAACGAACCCGATTTCCCTGAAGTACGGGAGGGCGAATTCTTCTTGGTTTATCTCTGGCATCTATCGTACCCCTCCAAGAGTGCTCTGGAAGTATAGAGGCTTAGACGGGAAAATTGTTCTAGAGAAATATTGTCTTGAGGAGAAGACTGTGCGGAGCTATACCGCGAACCTCCTTGCCCACTCTCTACCCGAACAGTGCCCCGAGTCCTGCTAGGGCTTCCTCTTCTTTCTTCTTCTCTTCTTCGGCCGGCTTCTTGTCTTCCTTCTTTGCCTCAGTGGGTGCTGCCGGTGCGGCCACTGGCGCCGCCATAGCGCTGGCCGACTTTAGAGCTTCGTCAATGTTGACTTCGGAGAGCGCAGCGACGAGAGCTTTGACTTGGGCCTCTTCGGCTTGCCCGCCCGCTGCTATTACCACTTTTTTCACGTTTTCTTCTGTGACAGGTTGCGCTGACGAGTGCAGCAGGAGTGCAGCGTAAACATATTTCACTGGACTTTTTCCTCTTTTCTCAGGATTGATTGGATTTTAGTCGAGCGTCAATTCCTACACTTAAGGGTTTCCGGGTGTCGCGCTAGAAATCTTCTGGTTCAGCATGTTTGCATTCATCACGGCTCGTCTAAGGACCGGCTCGATGGTGCCGCTCTCAAGGAAGCCTGCTTCGACAGCGATGGCTAGCGCTTCCCTCATTCCCTTCCCTAGGATTCTCGGGGCGTTCTCGGGAGTCACGTAGCCAGCATCGATTGAGAGGCTGAACGCATTAGTCACGGCTTGAAAGATGTCTTTTCGATAGGTACTGATGTCGAGGACTAGATCCTCGGATCGCAGTATGGTTCCATTGTCGTATGCCGTAGATAGAGTGAGGCCGGCCTCCATTGGTTTGAGTCCAAGTTTGGAGAGTACTGAGGCCATTTTTGGCGTAATGAGGTCTCCTCTTCTCGCTACGACCGAGTCTCTTGCGACCCAGATGCTTCCCCCCTCGATTCTTGTCTGGACCTTGATCTCTCCGAATTCGCTGATCACCGGGCCAGGGGGTAGTCCGGTGTTTCCGGCCGGGACCATGATTTCGCCAGTTGCAATGTCTCCAGCTTTCGCAGGTACTCTGACTTTGCTCTTTTCGAGAAGTATGATCAGAGAGTAAGGGTTGACATCAGTGAATAGTAGAATATTCGAACCCTGGAGATCCTTGACGAACTCCCCGACTCTCTCGTGGCTGGACTCTGATAGCTCCACTGATTTTCTCAACAAATTGTTCTTTGTCACTACCATCGCTACTCTGTCACGTAGACGCTTACGCAGTTCGTGGATCTGCGATGAGCGGACTTTGGTCAGGTCAGCGGCCGCTATGACTGGGTACTTCTCCAATAGAACCTGCAACTGGACTATCGCGTCTTTCTTCCAGGCTGCTACTTTCCGGGTTGTCGACATTGTCTTACGCCACCGTCGTCAGGGATATCTTCACTAGTGGTCCCATTGAGGCTTTGATCGAGACTGCTTTGATGTTCTTAGGACCCTTCTCCAGCTTTGCCTCCAATCGCGAGATTATCGTTTGGATGTTCTGCACTAGGACATCATCGGGCATATCCTCGGTTCCAACCTTAGCTTGGATTACAGGTTGATCCTTCATTTTTAGCCGGACGTTACGGCGCTGGCGCTTGATGATATCGTCGATTGGTGCTGTCGGGGGAATAGGTGTTGGCATCTTGCCCCTAGGTCCGAGGTCGCCGCCCGCTATCACTGCTACTTTCGAATCCTTGTCTGCAGCAGTTGGAAGCTCGAGGTTCTCGTTAATCCTCCCCTCAGGCTTTTTCAGGTCTATTTCGCGAAGCTTGACGGATAATTCAATGGCCTGTGTGAACTTCCTCTTCGGCGTCTTGCTCCTCACGTCACTCAGTGCTTTTGTAATTGAATCCTTAGACAACGGCATCTTAGCGTTCTCCTACTCTAACTCCTTCAGGGCAGCATCATACTGACCCGCGTCAAGGTTCTTGATGAACTCTTTTGGCTCCTTAGCATCCACCGTTACGCCCATGCTCACGCATGCGCCGGCGACCTCCTTGACAGCCGACTTTAGGGTTCGCGCGTAGCTGTCGGTCCGTTTCATCTGGGCAATCTTCACGATTTGCTCAGGAGATAGGTTGCCAACCTTGGTGACCTTGGGCGTTGCGGATCCCTTCTCGACCCCCAGCTCCTTAACTATCAAGGCAGAGGTGGTCGGGGTTCCGATCTCAACTTCGAAACTTTTGTCTTCCACATTCACAAGGATCTTTACCGGGACTTTCATTCCCGCGTAAGCCTTCGTGAGCTCGTTTATCCTGTTCACGATCTGTAGAATGTTTACTCCTAAAGGTCCGAGTTGCGGACCAAGCGGAACACCTGCAGTGGCTTTACCGCCGTCTATTATCGCGTCAACTGTTTTCTTGTCGGCCAGCTTCCTCAGCCTCTCCTCTACTCACGAGCTTCACATAGTCCGCGTGTACAGTAATTGGTAGGGTGGCAAAACCCTCCTCCAAGAGCTCGATGACGACTTCCTGCTTGACTTTGTCAACGTGTGTGATCTTGGCCTTCAGACCTCTGAAGGGTCCACCAACAACCTCGACGAGGTTGCCTACGCTTAGCTCTTCAATAACTGGTTTGGTTACAATGAATCTTTCGATCGCAGCTAGGGAGACGACACCTTTTGTTCTGGTTCGTGCGTGTCTTGTCCCAGCTATCGCCTCGTCAACAAAGTGTGGTCCCATTGCCTCGACGAAGATGTAGCCTTTGATCACTTCTGGTGCGAGTATTGCGACGATGGGTAGTTTCTTGGGTTGGATCCTGCTGGCCATGAGGTCCACAACGGTTCTCTCCTGTCCGCTGGTCGTGCGGACTGCGTATATCGAGGTCTTCTGAGTTTGGGTGGCCATGATCTTGCCCCTTTATCGTCCTGCGGCAGCTTGGCTAGCCGGCAACTGGTATAGGCCGACCACCCAGAAGAGAATTCTTAGCACGAACCCTATGCCCCCGACAATAGCTACGCCTATCAGAATGATCTTGATGTTGAGTTTCGTTTCTTGCCAGTCGGGCTTTTGGGCTACGTGAAACAGGCGTCTGGCCGATTGAAGGAAGGTTCCAATGCCCATGACAAGCCCTCGATTTGAACTGGAGTTTCGATGGACCGGGCCTTCCTATTTTAACCATGCTAGCGCCTTGCGTTCTTCGCATCTTTCGATCGCGGTGGTGATTGAGGCGACGTCTCCTCGAAATATCGTAATTGAGGAACCCGAAGGGAGATTCCATTCTACGATGGTTTACAGGATGAGTGAAAGGAGTCCTTTGGCGGTATGCAATCTGTTTTCAGCTTCGTCCCAAACCGCTGATTGGGGGCCATCGAGGACGTCGTCGGTTACCTCTTCACCTCTATGAGCAGGCAGGCAATGAAGGAATATCGCGCCTGGCTTGGCGTGCGAGAGTAGCTCCCGGTTGACTTGGTATTTTGGAATAAACGTCGACAGTCGGGTCTCTTTCTCCTTCTCCATGCCCATTGAAACGAACGTGTCGGTATAGATCGCGTCTGCAGTCTTTACCGCTTCTAGAGGGTCCTCAACGATGCTAATTGATGCCCCAGACGTTTCACCTGCCTCTTTTGCGTGTTTGACCGCTTCTGGGTCTGGGCCGTAGCCTAGAGGCCTGGCGACAGCAATGCTGACTCCAGTCTTAGCGCATCCTATCAGGAGGCTGTTGCAAACATTGTTTCCATCCCCAATGTAAGCAAGTTTGAGACCCTTCAGGCGTTTCTTGTATTGAATCAACGTCAGGAGGTCTGCGAGTATCTGGCATGGATGGTGCTTGTCAGAGAGACCGTTAACGATGGGCGCATCCGCATTCTCCGCGAGAACGACTAGGTCGTCGTGCGAATAGACCCGTGCCATTATGGCGTCGACGTACCGGTCCAAAACTCTTGCAGTGTCCGAAATCGTTTCCCCTCGTCCCAGTTGCATCTCGTTCCAGCTCAGGTAAATGGGATGGCCACCGAGTTGGGCAACCGCCGTTTCGAATGAGATCCGGGTCCTCGTTGACGGTTTCTGAAATATCATGGCAACGGTTTTTCCCTTGAGCCGTTGTGGAACTCTCTTTTGCCTTGCCAAAATCGATGCGCGCTTTAGGATCAGATTGATTTCACCGGGGGATAATTCGACCAATGAGAGAACGTCTCGTCCTTTCAGACCGGCCAAGGTTTCGATAAATCTCCGTGACTATTTATCCGTCGAGGATTCTTCTCTTATAAGAACCCGCTCCGTGATGCCTCTATTCGATCTTTGACTTTGAAAGCGGGTTTAAATCTCGCTAACCACGTCTTTAACGATTGACCGAAAATGGTTGACCTCGAAATTACGTACTGCCAACCTTGCGGACATCAGCCAACAGCGGTGGACATCGCCAGTCAACTCCTCGCGATCTACGGCATGCCCCTGAACCGGAAACTGACGATCTCGCTGAAGCCAGCAGACAAGGGAGTCTTTGATGTAGTACTTGATGGTCAGATGATCTTTTCAAAGCACCAAGAAGGTCGCTTTCCGACTGTGGATGACCTCAAGAAACAACTCGACCAGAAGCTTACGATCCCCTTAGAAACCGCATAGACATGCGGAGCCCTTGACTCCGCATTATCAAGAATCCGCAGGACGCGATATCTCGTTAGTCTCCTTCAACTAGGTTTCTTACGATAGTCTGAGGCTGGAACGGTTCCAGATCGTCGTATCCTTGCCCGGTTCCGACGAGAGTCACTGGCCTGCCCATTATGTAAGACAGCGATATCGCGTTACCGCCTTTGACATCGGCGTCGAGTTTCGCTAGAATTATCCCATCGATCTTGACTGCTTGTGAAAAGACCTTGCCCTGCTCTACGGCATCGTTTCCGGTGAGCGCGTCTACGACTAGAATTGTCAAGTCAGGTTTCGTGACTCGGACGATCTTTCTCATCTCTTCCAACAAATTCTGATTTGTCTGCATTCGTCCCGCGGTGTCGATTAGAAC
>WNGH01004207.1_pt1 | contig 22379 bp, 25 predicted proteins | sample 5400631 | NCBI WGS metagenome assembly WNGH01 (sample SAMN13153373, study PRJNA577476) | soil metagenome | isolation source: 115 cm soil or saprolite under Garry oak tree replicate 1 | place: USA:California | collected 2016-06-15
CGGCTGCAAGAAGCCCGTATAGATCTGCTCCAGCTGGTGGATGCCACCGACGTTGTTGATGTTCGCGGTGCCCTTGGACGCCGCGTCCTTCAACGCCTGGAGGTCCGACTTCGAGACCATCGCGGCGGTGATTGGATTCGAGAGGATCTCGTTCTCGAGCTGATTGACCTGGGACAGCGTCAGGTTCGCGTTCTGCACCGCGGGCTTGAACGCGTTGTCCAGCACGACCAGCGCGGAGATCGCCAGGTAGACGACCACCAGCGTCACGATGCCGTGGACGAAGACCCCGAGCAGGCCGTCGACCCCGCGGATCGCCTGCATGCGGTGGAACATGCCGCCGATCGCCCCGCCGATCGCGCCAAGAACCACGGCGAGGATGAGGGCGACGAACACTGCCAGCACCGGGGTGAGGTGCAGGAGCTTCTGCATCTCGTTCGTGTACTGGTCGTGGAAGCGGAAGACGGCGAGCAGCGTGCCGAAAAAGAAGATCTCGGCCATCAGCGGCTGGATGACACCCCGCTGAAAGCCGGTGATCAGCGCGATCACCAGCACGATGACGATCACGATGTCGAGGACCAAAGCGGGCAGATTCTAGTCGTTGGGCCCCTCGATCCAAGTCAGAACTCGTAGCTTCAGTTAGACTCGCATCGACTTTTGGCCCGAACGATCGCGGTAGCGATGCAGAAGGGCGGGGTTGGTAAGACGACCACCGCCGTCAACCTGGGCGCCGCTCTCGCCGAGATAGGCCAGCGCGTGCTTCTGATCGATCTCGACGCCCAGGGCCACCTCACCCTGTACATGAAGCCGCCGCAGGAGATGGAGAAGACGATCTATCACCTGCTCGTGGACCCGGACACCACTGTCACTGACGTGGTCCAGGAGGCGCCCCAGATGGGCGTGCACTACATCCCGGCCGACATCGAGCTCGCGGGAGCCGATAACCAGCTCATCAACGAGATCGGCAGGGAGAGCATCCTGCGCGACAAGCTGGAGTCGGCGCAGCGCCGCTACGACTTCATCATCATCGACTGCCCGCCCTCGCTGGACCTGATCGTGATCAACGCGCTGGTCGCCGCGGACGAAGTGCTCGTGCCGCTGCAGGCAGAGTTCCTCGCGCTCAAGGGCATGCAGGAGCTGCTGGTCACGATGGAGCGCGTGAAGCGCCGTCTCAACCCGCGGCTCGAGCTCATTGGGATTCTGCCCACTCTGTACAAGCAGCGCGCGCTGCACTCCCAGGAGGTGCTCGCCGCGGTGCGCGAGAAGTACGGCGACAAGGTCTACGACTTCTGGATCACCGACTCGATCCGCTTCGCCGAAACTCCGCTCGCGGGACAATCGATCCTGACCTATGCGCGCGAGTCAGACGGCGCCAGGTCGTACAGGGCGCTCGCGGCGAAGGTCATCGAAAATCACCGGGTGCAGGACTGAGGGTCTAACGAATGCCTAACTTCAAGCGCGTTTCACTGGTCGGTTCAGAAGAGTTGTTCCGTGCGACGCGGCCCCAGGTCGTGGAGGGCACTGACGAGGTGATCAAGGACGCGGTCGACCGGCCGGGCAGGGTGGCGGAGGTCGTCCTCAAGACTCTGAACTTCACGCCCGAGGAGCTGGGGCTGCTGCTGGACGCGGTGCAGATCGCGAAGTATCCCGACCGCCCGCGGGCCAAACCTCAGCTGGACAAGTTCGACGCGCTGGACGCGCTGCGCCTGAAGCTCCAGGCGGTCATCGAGGCCGGCTAGAACCGTTTCCGATAGCGGCGCCGAATGTAGCCGTACGTCCAGAACAGGCAGATCAGCAGCAGGGCGACCGCAAACCCGACCACAGCCGCTCGCTCCATTAGGGTAAATACTGATTCATCCCCCATGGGCAAGCTCGCCATCGTCAAGGTCAAGCTCGACCGCGAGGTCAACTGCTACATCGTCTCCGACGCCAAGAGCAAGGAGGCGGTCGTCATCGACCCGGGCATGCCGGCCGAGAAGATCGCCGAGCAGACGGCGGGACTGACCGTCAAGCACATCCTCGCCACCCACGGACATCCGGGCCACGTCGGCGGCAAGGATGACCTGAAGGCGTTGACCGGCGGCGAGACCGGCATCCACACCGCGGACGCCAAGCAGTTCTTGCGCTCGGCCGACCGCTACCTGCTCGACGGCGACGAGCTGCCGTTCGGCGAGTTCACCGTCCAGGTCATGCACACGCCCGGCCACACGCCGGGCAGCGTGTGCTTCGTCATCGCCAACCACGCGTTCGTGGGCGACACGATCCTGGCCGGAGGGATCGGGAAGCAGATGCCGGAGACCGACCTGCGCCGGCAGATGATGAGCATCGGGGCGAAGCTGCTGCGCCTGCCGCCCGCGACGGCGCTCTATCCAGGGCACGGCCCCGCGACCAGCCTTGAGCGCGAGATGGCGCAGAACCCGATCTTCCGCGGCGCTCCTACCAGATGACTCGCGGATCGACCCTCTCCCCTCGGGGAGCATTCAATTGGCGAGGCGCGCCTTAGCGCGGCGACCTTATCGCGCTCCGCGCGCAGGGATCGAGGGTGAGGGGCGTCGAGTTAGCTCGAGGGCGACAGCAGGCTCATCAGGATCTTCGTCACGCCGTTCGCGCTGTTGGACGACAGCGTGCCGTTGATGTGGCTGTCGCTCTTGCGCGCGAAGGTGGCCGCGAAAGAGTCGCTCGACTTGGTGGCGAACGTGATCGTCCAGTCGCCCTTGTTCATGTTCTGCGCGTAATAGGCCTGCACCTTCGACACCGAGTCCAGCGTCTCCCACTCCATCCCCCACGACGTCGGACCGCTGGACGGGAAGCCCGCGGCTGCCGTCAGCCGGGCCTTCGGGTAGGTCGGCACGTCGCCCGGGAACGATGGCGGCGACGGCACCTGCGCGTCCAGCTGTCCCGAGGCCCTGGCCAGCGGCGAGCCCGACGGGCTGGGGCTGTTCGACGACGAGCCTGACGAGAGGCTGCAAGCAGCCGTCACCAGGCAAAGCGCGGCCGCCGCGACGACGCGCTTCATCGCATCACCAGCGCGGGCCGCACCATCCGGCCCCGCGTCTTGTCGGAGCCGTCGACCCGTTCCCCGCGCAGGTAAACCTGCCTGATCGCGAAGTCGAACTCCTTGTCCTCCAGCGCGCTGTGCCTCTGTCGTGAGCGCATATGCTGCGGCGCGACGCGGGTCTTCGCCTTCGGATCGACGATGACGAAGTCGGCGTCGAATCCAGGCGCGATCGCCCCCTTGCTCTGCTCGAGGCCGACCAGTTTCGCCGGCGCCTCGCTCACCCATCGCGGCGCAAGCCACACGTCGCCCAGGTCTTTGGCGATCTGCAGGCAGCTGAGGTAGAGCGCCTGCACCCCCGGACTGCCTGCCGGCGCCTCCTCGAACGGCTGCGCCTTCTCGTCGTCGGTGTGCGGAGCGTGGTCGGTGCTGACGACGGTGATGACGCCGCGTTTGAGGCCGTCGACCAGAGCGTCCCGGTCGGCGGCGGCGCGGATGGGCGGAAGCATCTTCATGTGCGCGCCGACGCGGTCGAAGTCCTCGCCGGTCAGGAGCAGGAACTGCGGGCATGTTTCGAGCGTGAGATTCGTGCCGATGCGCATCGCGTCTTCTGCGGCGTGCAGGCCCAGCTTGCTCGACAGGTGCGCGATGTGCAGGTGGGCGCCCGCGTCGCGGGCAACGGTCGCCGCCGCGGCGATGGCGACCGCCTCCGCCTCCGGCGGCCGCGCGTCGAGCAAATCCTCATACGTCAGCAAAGGCCGACGGAAGCTCGCCAGCACCGCCGGATCCTCGGCGTGGATCGCAAGCGGAAGACCAAGCCTGGCCATGGCCGGCGCGAGGCGCGCGAGCGTGCCGTAGTCGGCCGGCGGCTCGAGGTCCGGTTCGTCGACGCCGGGCGAATACAGGACCTGCTTGCGACTCAGGCTGAATGAGTAGGCAAGGTAAGCCTTGAAGCCGACCGCGCCCGCGGCGGCCATCTCTCCCAGCTCGTCCGAGGTGGTGGTCGAGCGGATCAAGCCCCACAGGCCGAAGTCCACTCGCGCCTTGCTGCGCGCCATCGCAGCCTTGGACTCCAGGACGCCGGCGCTGTCCACCGCCGGGACGGTGTTCGGCATGTCGATCACCACGGTCACGCCGCCCGCGGCGGCAGCCTCGGTGAGGGTCGCGAAGTCCTCCTTCGCGGGGAACCCGGGGTCGCGGCTGTGCACGTGCACGTCGACGCCGCCAGGGAGCACGTACAGGCCGGCCGCGGCGACGACCGTGGCGCCGCCGGCGCCAAGATCACGTTCGACGCGTGTGATCACGCCGTCCGTGACTTGCAAGTCGACGTGGCGCGGGCCCTCGGGCGTGCAGACGGTGCCGCCCTTGATCAGCAGCTCAGTCAAGTTCGAGGTCTTGAATTCGAAACAGCGGCGAATACGGGATCCGCGCCTCGCGGATGTTGTCTTCGCCGCCTTCCCCCCGATCCAGCACCACCACCAGATGGATAACGTCGAGACCGGCTTTTGCCAGCACCTCGATCGAGCGCAGCGAGTCACCACCCGTGGTGACGACGTCCTCGATCACCGTGACGCGTTCGCCGCGATCGAAGCGACCCTCGAGCTGTTTGGCCGTTCCGTACCCCTTCGGCTCCTTGCGCACGAGCACGAGCGGAAGGCCGGTCTGCATCGAGACCGCGCCACCGAGGAGCACCGCGCCAAGCTCGGGGGCCGCGAGCCGCTGTGTCGCCTTCGGCACGAGCGCGGCCAGCTGCTCGCCGATCCGCTTCAACAGCGCCGGATCGGTCTCGAACAGGAACTTGTCGAAGTAGCGGTGCGAGCGCTTGCCTGAACGGAGGACGAAGTCTCCTTTCAGGTAGGAGGCCGCGACAAGATCGCGCGCCAGCGCTTCCCGGTCCGCAACCACGACGTCAATCTAATGGATGGGGCTGCGCCGGGATGACGCCTCACGACCCGCGAAGTCGTTTGAGACGCAATCTGACGAACCCTAGCAGCGTGCCGCTTACAACAACAAGAGCGAACGGGAGTGCAAGCATCCAGCCACCAGCACTGCCGCCGATGACCAGCCCGACAAAGAGCACCGCAATACCCACGCCCGCGACGCATGCCCAGACAAGGAGCGACGTCATCCACTCGAGAAGCTGGATCTGGCGTCCCTTCACGTCTTGAGGCGTCTTCCGGTGCCGTTTGAAGAAAGCGATGACGGCGCCGACCGCAGCGGTTACGACCAGCGCCGTGCCAATGAGCACGAACTCGAACGCGAAGAACGGCGACCAACTCATCTCGTTCATTCGAAGCGCGCCAGATCACCCTTCGAGCGGATAGAAGCACGCCGCCAGGTGCTCCTGGCCGAACGACTCGAGCGGGGGAACCTCCTCCGCGCAGTGCTCCTTCGCCCGCGGGCAGCGCGTCCGAAACCGGCAGCCAGAGGGCGGGTTGACCGGCGACGCGACGTCGCCTTTGAGCAGGATCCGCTCGCGCCGCAGCTCGACCGCGGGGTCGGGGATCGGGATGGCCGACAGCAGCGACCCCGTGTAGGGGTGGCGCGGCGTCCTGTACAGCTGGGCCGCGGGCGCGACCTCCATCAGCTTGCCCAGGTACATGACCGCGATCCGGTTCGAGATGTGCTTGACCACCGAGAGGTCGTGGGCGATGAAGAGGTAGGTCAGCTTGAACTTCGACTGCAGGTTCTCGAGCAGGTTGATGATCTGCGCCTGGATCGAGACGTCGAGGGCGGAGATGGGTTCGTCACAGACGATGAACGTCGGCTCGACCGCGAGTGCGCGCGCGATCCCGATGCGCTGACGCTGGCCGCCGGAGAACTCGTGGGGATAGCGGTCGGCGTAGCGCGGGTTCATGCCCACCACGCGCAGGAGCTCGCGGATCCGGTCCTGGCGTTCCTTGCCCCGCGCCAGCCTGTGCACGTCGATCGGCTCGCCGATGATGTCGCCGACGGTCTGGCGCGGATCGAGAGATGCGTACGGGTCCTGGAAGATCATCGCCATGTCGCGCCGCAGCGCGCGCAGGCGGCCACCGCGCACGTGCGTGATTTCGTCGCCTTTGAACTTGATCGAGCCTGCCGTCGGCTCGACCAGGCGGATGATCGTCCGCCCGAGCGTCGACTTTCCGCAGCCGGACTCGCCCACCAGGCCCAGCGTCTCGCCGGCTTCGATCTCGAGGTCGACTCCGTCGACCGCGTGGACATGCGCGATGGTCCGCTGCATCACTCCGGACGCGACGGGGAACCAGACCTTCAGGTCTGTGACCGAGACCAGCGGGTCGTTGACCGTCCACGCGCGCGTCAGGGGCTTGGCGGTCGCGGCCTCAGCCACCTTTCAGCTCCGTCCCCGACTGGGTGACCCAGCACGCCGCCTGCTGCGTGTCGCCGACGCGCAGGAGCGCCGGCACGTCGCGCGAGCACTTCTCGACCCGGAATGCGCACCGCGGGTGGAACGCGCATCCGCTCGGGAGGTCGACCAGGTTCGGTGGCAGGCCCTCGATGGGCTTGAGCGGCTCGTGGGTCTCCGCGTCGAGGCGCGGGATGGAGCGAAGCAGCGACCACGTGTAGGGGTGCTTTGGATGGGCGAAAACGTCCGCGGTCGGCCCGGCCTCGACGATCTTGCCGGCGTACATGACGATCAGGCGCTGGCACATCCCGGCGACGACGCCGAGGTTGTGCGTGATCAGGATCGTCGCCGTGCCGAAATCGCGGTTCACGTCGCGCAGCAGGTCGAGGATCTGCGCCTGGATGGTCACGTCGAGCGCGGTCGTCGGCTCGTCGGCGATCAAGACGTGCGGCGTGGTGGTGAGGCCCATCGCGATCATCGCCCGCTGGCGCATCCCGCCCGAAAACTGGTGCGGATAGTCACGGGCGCGTGAGGCGGCCGAGGGGATGCCGACGCGCCCGAGCATGCTGACCGCCGAGGAGAAGGCCTTCCTCGCGTCCAGGCCGTTGTGCAGTCGCGTCGGCTCGCCCACCTGCCATCCCACCCGGTACACCGGGTTGAGCGAGGTCATCGGATCCTGAAAGATCATCGCGATCTCGCGGCCCCGGATCTCGCGCATCTCGTCCTCGCTGACCCGCGTGAGGTCCTGTCCCTTGAACATCACCTTGCCGCCGACGATCCGGCCCGGCCGCTGCAGCCGAATGATGCTCAGCGCCGTCACCGACTTCCCGCAGCCGGACTCGCCCACGATGCCCAGCGTCTCGCCCGCGTTCAGCTCGAACGAGACGCCGTCCACCGCCTTCACCTGCCCTTCCTTGGTCGAGAAGACGGTGTGCAGGTCCTGGACCTGGAGCAGGGGTTGGGTCAAGACTTAAGGCGCGGGTCGAACGCGTCTCGGATGGCGTTGCCGAACAGGTTCGACGCGAGCACGGTGATGAAGATGGTGATGCCTGGCAGGGCGACCAGCCAGCCCGAGCGGAAGAAGTAGCTCTGGGCGTTGGTGAGCATGTTGCCCCAGCTAGGTGTGGGGGGCTGGATGCCGAGCCCGAGGAAGTCCAGCGCCGCCTCGACCAGGATGATCTGGCCGACGCCCAGGCTGGCCGCCACGATCAGCACCGGCAGCACGTTGGGCAGCAGGTGGCGAACCATCAGCCGGCTGTCGCTCGCGCCGATCGATCGCGTGGCGACGACGAAATCGCGCTGCTTCACGGAAAGCACCTCGCCGCGCACAAGGCGCGCCACGCTGCCCCACCCGACGCTGGCGATGATCGCGGCCAGCGTGAAGGCGTTCGGCCGGAACAGGATCGACATCAGGATGAAAAGGAAGATCGCCGGGATCGCCAGCACGGTGTCGACCAGGCGCATCAACACGTCATCGATCCATCCGCCGTAGTAGCCGGCGACCATGCCGACCGTCGTTCCCACCGACAGCGACAGCGCGACCGTCAGAAGCGCCACGCCGAGCGACACACGGGCGCCCCAGATCAACCTCGTGAGCGTGTCGCGACCGAGCTCGTCGCTGCCCAGAAGGTGCGCCGCCCCGGGCTTCGCGAACGTCTGGTCGAGGTTGATCGTCTGCGGCTGGTAGTGGGTCAGCACCAGCGAGAAAAGCGGAGCCATCACCGCGATCGCGGCCAGAACGACGATGAGGATCCCCGCGGTCATCCCGATGCGGTTGGCGCGCAGCCGCTCCCAGGATTCGTTCCAGTAGCTCTGCGCGGGCCGAGCGCCTCCGGTCTCGATGCCGGCGGCCGGCATGTCCAGCTCGGCGACGCGGCTCGGACCGATCAAGATGGGGCTTTCATCCGTAGCGAATCCTCGGGTCGAGCACGCCGTAGAGCAGGTCGGCGATCAGGTTTCCCGCGATCACCAGCAGCGTGGCGAAGAACGTGACGCCCATGACGGTCGAGTAGTCGTACTGAAGCGCACGCTCGAAGGCGAGCTTGCCGATGCCGGGCCAGCCAAAGACGACCTCGACGACCAGGCCACCACTCACCAGGCCCGGCAGCTCCAGCCCGATCAGGGTGATGAGCGGGATGAGGGCATTGCGCAAGCCGTGCAGATAGACCACGCGTCGCTCGCTCATGCCCTTCGCGCGCGCCGTGCGGATGTAGTCCTGGGAGAGGACCTCGAGCATGCTCGAGCGGATGAAGCGCGACCACGTCGATACATAGAAAAAAGACAGCACCGTCGCGGGCAGGATCAGGTGCTGGAGCCGGTCGAGGATGTCACCTCCGTTAAAGGGGCTGAAGGCGCCGCTCGACGGCAACCACGGCAGGCCGTGCTGCTCCAGCGCGCAAACCCGGCCACCGAGACGACGGTCAGGGTGTTGTCGGTCTTGCTTCCTCGCCGAAGCGCGCCGATGACTCCGACCGGGATGGCGACGATCATGCCGATCAGGATCGCTGTGACCGTGAGCTCCAGCGTGTTCGGCAGCCGGTCGAGGATGTGGCTCAGGACGGTGCTGCCGTCGATCATCGAGTGGCCGAAATCGCCGTGCAGCACGCCCCAGATCCAGCTCAGGTACCAGACGTAGAAGGGACGGTCGAGACCGAGGTCGGCGCGCAGACGCGCGACGTCCTCGGGCCGCAAGCTCGGGTTGAAGTCGATGCCAGGCACGTAGGCGCCGCGCGTGCGGTCCATGAGGATGAGCGTGATGAGCGTCACGCCCAGGACGACGACGAAAGAGGCCAGGATCCGCCGAGCGACGTACTTGACCAGCATGACTGCCTAGTCGGTCAACCCGGCGGCCCCTGCACTTACCTCCACTGAACGCCTCTTATTTGCCGTCCGTCACCCAGACGCTGTGGTTCCACGGCCGTGGCTCGAACTGGTTGAACGGTCCGAAGTCGGTGCCCTGGACCCGGTTGCTGACGCCCCAGATGCCGTGGTTGAAGAGCAGGATCGGGGCGGGAGTCAGGTCCGACATCAAGTCCTGGAACTGGCTGTAGAGGTCCTTGCGTTTGTTCTTGTCGAGAGTGCCGACCGCCTGGTCGAGGACCTGGTCGACCTGGTCGTTCTTGAAGTCGAAACCGTTGAAGCCGCCTGCGGCTGTGTTGCGCGAATGCCACAGCTGCGATTGGTCTGGATCCTCGGCGAAGTTGAAGCCGACGAGGAACATGTCGAACGTGCGGATGCTGACGATCTGGCTCACGAGCTGCGGGAACTGGATCAGCGATGGTGTCGCGTCGACACCGATGTCCTTCCACGACTGCTGCATGACCTGGAGCATCGACTCGCGCTGCTTGTTGCCTGCGTTCGTGATCATGCTGAACTTCAGCTTGAGGCCGCCCTTGGCCCTGATGCCGTCCGATCCCTTCATCCAGCCCGCGGCGTCCAGCATGGATTCGGCCTTCGACTTGTCGAAGTCGTAGATCACCTGCGGCTTGTCCTTGTAGGCCCACGAGGTCGGCGGCTCGACCGAGTTCGCGACCGATGCGTGGCCGAAGAAGACCGCGGTCACGATCTGCTGGCGGTTCAGCGCGTAGAGGAGCGCCTGGCGTACCGCCTTGTCCTGGAACAGCGGACCGGCGGGCTTGTTCGGATCGAGCTGGTAAGCGTAGAAGGTGAAGACCGGCACCGGGAACTCGGACCTGGTGATCGTGCTCACGCCGTTAAGCGCGTCGTACTGGCCGGGGTCGATGGGACCGATGTCGATCTCACCGGTCTTCAACTGGTTGGTCACCGCGACAGAGTCCGGCAGCACCTTGTAGATCCACTGGTCGAGGTAGGGCGCCCCTTGCCAGTAGCCGTCGTTGCGCGCCATCGTGACCTGCGCGCCCTTGTCCCACTTGACGAACTTGAACGCGCCGTTGACGACCGTCGGCGCGGTGTTGAACTCGGCGGTGTTGATGGCCTTCGGATCGAGGGTGCCCAATACGTGCTTGGGCATGATCCCGTAGCGCCCATGCGCCGAGAGGAAGGGCGCGAACACCTGGGCCATGTTGAAGACGACCGTCTGCGGGTCGGGCGTGTCGATGCTCTTGATGTACTTCGACAGGTCGCCGCGCCTGGGCGAGGCCACCTCCTTGTACGCCGGGTCCTGGGCCAGCGCGTAGGTGAACTTGACGTCATCCGACGTGAGGGGCTGCCCGTCCGACCATTTGAGCCCCGAGCGCAGCTTGAAGGTGTAGGTCATGCCGTCTGCGGATGTCTTCGGCATGTCTGAAGCAAGCGCTGGGATGAGCGACCCATCCTTCTTGTAGTTCAGGAGACCGTCGAACATCAAGCCGATGACCTGGTTCGACGCGGTGTCGCTGCTGAGCATCGAGTTCAGGGTGCGGATGTCGGAGAAGTTGCCCTCGACGACGTGCCCGCCCTTCTTGGCGGTTCCACCGGTGGTGCCTCCGCCTCCGGCGCACGCCTCCAGGAACTCGAGGCCGCCTGCGAGGAAGGTCAGATATGCTGCCGCGCCGCCGGTACGCTTCAGGAAGTCTCGGCGGGACCACTCTTCCAGGAACCGCTCGAACTGCTCAAAGCCTCTGGCATCGTCGTCTTGACTCATGTCCGTCGCCCCCCGGGTGCGCCCTTCTGCCAGGCGCTGCAAACCCAAGCATGATTATGAAGAGTTGTGACAATCGGTCAAAAAAGGAGATCGTTTGGCCGCCAGACTAGCGATAGGGGTCGCGCGCGTCGTACTTCACCTGCCTGAGTCCGGATCGCTGAAGTCCAAGCGCCAGGTGATCAGCGGTCTGTTGCGACGCCTGCGCCAGGAGTTGAAGGTCGCCGCGGCCGAGGTCGGCGAGCTTGACCGCTGGCAGCTGGCTGAGATCGCGATCGTGACCGTGAGCGGCGACAGCCGGCAGGCCGACCGCGTGCTGGCCTCCGCGATTTCTTACGTCGAGGCGCACGCGGACGGCGCCCAGGTCACCGACGTCTCGACCGAGCTGATGCCTCTATGACGACGGTCGGGTCTCTGGTCGACGAATTCGCGGCCACACTCCCCTTCGAGCTCGACAGCTTCCAGAAGGAGGCTATCGACAAGCTCGACCGCGGGCGGGGCGGTGTGCTTGTCAGCGCGCCCACGTCCAGCGGCAAGACGATCGTCGCCGAGTACGCGATCTTCCGCGCCTTGCGCGAAGGCGCAAAAGTCCTGTACACGACGCCGCTCAAGGCGCTGAGCAACCAGAAGTACCACGACTTCGTCCGCGCTTACGGCGAATCGACGGTCGGGCTGGTCACCGGCGAGAACACGATCAACGACGACGCTCCCGTGGTGGTGATGACGACCGAGATACTGCGCAACCTCATCTACGAGGACCCGGCCCGCCTCGACATGGTCCGCTACGTCGTCCTCGACGAGGTCCACTACATCGACGATTTCCCCCGCGGCTCGGTGTGGGAGGAGATCGTCATCCAGGCGCCGCGGACGATCAAGCTCGTCGGGCTCTCGGCGACGATCGGCAACTACAGCGAGATCGCAGAGTGGATGGCCGAGAACCGCGGCGGCATGGAGACGGTCTTCCATGAGGTTCGGCCCGTCGAGCTGAAGATGTGGCTGGCGATCAACAACCGGTTGAGTCCGCTGTTCAAGGGCGACGGCGGCATCGACCAGCGGACGTGGAGCAAGGCGGCGCAGGAGGAGGAGGCCTCCTACCGGATCGGCGGCTACCGCGGTTTGCCCTCGAACGACCTGCTGCACGTGATCGAGCAACTGCGCGGGCTGGAGATGCTGCCCGCGATCTACTTCATCTTCTCCAGGCGCGGCTGCCGCGAGGCCCTGCAGCGCTGCGCCTACCACGAGCTCGACCTCACCAATGCGGCAGAGAAGGAGGCGATCGACCGCGTCGCTGCGGAGCGCCTGCAGGGCCTGAAGGACAAAGACGAGGAGGCGCTGTTCCGCCGCATGGTCGACGCGCGCCTGCTGCGCCGCGGCATGGCCGAGCATCACGCGGGACTGCTGCCGTACCACAAGGAGATGGTCGAGGAGCTGTTCCAGCGCGGCCTGATCAAGGTCGTGTTTGCGACCGAGACGCTGTCGCTGGGCATCAACATGCCTGCGCGCGGGGTCGTCGTCTCGTCATTCACGAAGTTCGACGGCGTCAACTTCTCGAACCTGACCACGGGAGAGCTGACGCAGCTCATGGGCCGCGCTGGGCGGCGCGGCATCGACGTCATCGGCCACGGCGTGATCCTCAAGGAGGCGGACGTCGAGGTCGGGACCATCTACGAGGTCGCGATGGGGCCGACCCTGGTCGTCGAGTCGAAGTTTTTGCCGAGCTACAACATGGCCCTCAACCTGCTGCGCGTGTACACACCGGCCGAGGCGGAGGCGCTGATGCAGCGCTCGTTTGGCCAGTTCCAGAAGCGTCTCGCGGCCGCATCGAACGAGGAGCGGCTGACCAACGTGCGCGACAGCCTTGAGGACGCCCGGCGGATGTGGGAAGGCGACGGCGTCTCGATCGACGACGTCGCGCAGTACTTCAAGCTCGAGGACCGCCGGCGTGCGATCCGGATCGAGCTCCGCCGTCTGCGCCGGGATGCTGGTGCGGAGCGCCGGGCGCGCCGCCAGCGGGGGTCGCGAGCGCCCGGCCACGCCGGCCGCCTCGCCCAGCGATTGGAGGTCGAGGCCAAAGGGCTGCTGGAGCGGCAGCGCAAGCTCAAGGTCGTGCGCTCGGCGCGATTCGGCGAGCTGCTGCAGAAGTACGGCGAGATCCGCGCACTCCAGCAGGAGCTGGACCGTGGCCAGCGCGAGTCGACCGGGCAGATGGACGAATACCCGCGCAAGCTGCGCCGGCTGGAGAAGATCCTCGCCGAAACCGGGTTCCTGAAGGACGACAGGCCGACCGACAAGGGCCTCTTCGCCGCGCGCGTGTACGGTGAGAACACGATCCTGGTCGCCGAGGCGGTCACGCTCGGCTGGTTCGAGGGCCTGACACCGGAAGAGCTTTGCGCCGTGATCGTCATGCTGGCCGCCGAAGACCGCGAGCGGCGCGGCGACCGCAGGGGGCAGGAGCGTTCGCCGCGCCGCTACCCGACACCCGCCATCGCGCAGACCGCGCGGCTCATCCGCTCGCTCTACTTCCGCTTCTCCGACATGGAGAGAGAGCTGGACGAGCCGAACCTGCGCCAGCCGTCGCACGACTACATCGACTTCGCCTACCGCTGGTCGTCGAGCGAGGCGCTCGACAAGATCCCGCTGCCGGCCAACGTGGACATCGGCGACGCCATCAAGGCGATGAAGGCGCTCTACTCGCTCCTGCGCCAGCTGGAGTTCGCGATCCGGCAGGCGCGCTCGCCGCTGCTGGACATGGTTTCGAGGGCGGTCGCGGTCATGGAGCGCGACGTCATCAAGCGGACATACTGAGAAGAGATGCCGAGGGGTAAGAGACGGATCCTGGTGACGGGCGTCGCGCGCTGGTGGGGGGCGCTGGTCGTCCAGCGCCTGGTCGAGGACCCCGACGTCGCCGAGGTGATCGGCATCGACATCCGCGAGCCGCGCCACGACCTGGGCCGCGCCGATTACCTGAAGCTCGACATCCGCCACTCCCTGATCGGCAAGCTCGTGCGCGCGGTCGGCATCGACACCGTCGTCCACACGCTGACCCGCATCGACTCCTTCGACATGGACCCGGCGCGTGCGCACGAGATGAACGTCATCGGCACGCTGAACCTCCTCGCCGGCTGCGCGGGCGCAGGCAGCCCGGTGCGGCGGTTCGTGCTCAAGTCGTCAGGCCACGTCTACGGCTCGAAGTTCGACCTTCCCACAGGGCTGCGCGAAGACCACCGGCTCGACGTCAACTCGCGCCACCAGTTCGTGCGCGACATCGTCGAGGTCGAGTCGTACGTCAGCGACTTCGCGGTTCGCAACCCGAGCATCACGATCCTGACGATGCGCTTCGCCAACAGCCTCAACCCGGACGAGCCGCAGCCGCTGGCGCGCTACCTCGACCTCGAGGTGGTGCCGACCGTCATCGGCTACGACCCTCCGCTGCAGCTGATCCACCGCGACGACTGCATCGAGGCGATGGTGCTCGCCACGCGCCGAGGGCCGGGCGGCGCCTACAACATCGCGCCGGCGGGCAACGTGCCGCTGTCGACATTGCTTGATTCGGCGGGCAAGCTGAACGCGCCGTTGCTCCCTCCCATCGGTCTCGGCCTCACCGCGTTTGCGATCCGGCGCGCGGGTATCGCGTTCCTCTCGCCGCAGCTGCTCGACCTGCTTCGCTGGGGTCGGACCCTGTCGACGACCAAGGCCGCCCGCGAGCTGGGCTTCAAGGCGGCGCGAGACACGCGGTCCGCGTTCGAGGACTTCATCCAGCAGCGCCGCGTGCTGCGCTACGAGACCGACAAGCACGCCTACCAGTACGAGAAGGAGCTCGAGGACTTCATCCACAGCCGCCAGGTGACGTCCGAGAACGGCGAGGCCGAGGTGGAGGCCGCTAAACCTCGCCCCCACCGCCGTCGATCACAAGCAATTCCCCGTTCACGTAGCTAGCAGCGTCGGAGGCGAGGAACAGCACCCCCGACGCCACCTCCTCGGGCAGGCCGATGCGGCCCATCGGGTTCTGCGCCAGGACGCGGTCGAGGATCTCCTGGTTGCCCCACAGCGCCTCGGCGAATCGCGTCTTGACGAGGCCCGGCGCCACCGCGTTGACACGCACCTTGCCGCCGAGCTCGCGCGCCAGCTGACGCGTCATGAAGATCACCGCCGCCTTGGTGATGTTGTAGACACCGAGGCCGATCCCCGGGCGGATTCCACCAGTGCTCGCGATATTGATGATCGAGCCGCCGCGCGCCTCCATCGAGGCGTCGTAGACGAGCCTGGTCAGCCAGAACATCCCCCGCAGGTTGACCTCGAACGTCTTGTCCCACACCGGCAGCTCGGCGCCCAGGACGGGGCCCATGTAGGGGTTGGTACCTGCATTGTTGACCAGGATGTCGATGCGCGAGAACCGCTCCATGACCTGGCCGACGAGTCGCTCGAGGTCCTCCGGCCGGCCGGCGTGGGCGGCGATCGCGGTCGCCTTCTCGGGGTAGAGTCCGTTGATTCGCTCGGCCTCGACGTCGAGGTCGGCCTGCTTACGGCTGGAGAGAACGACCTCGGCGCCATGCTCGGCGAGGGCCTCGGCGATGGCGCTGCCGATGCCGCGGCTCGCTCCCGTGACCAGCGCGACCTTTCCGGAAAGGTCGAAACGGGAGGTTGCGGGCACGGCTGATACGATAACCGCCGTTTAATTCAAATTCGGTCGAAGGGGTAGGGCGGACCAGATGGCGATCAGCGGCAAGGCGGCCGAGGACATCCTCGAGCGGATCTTCCAGCCGACCACCAAGCCGAGCGCGCGCGACCAGGCCGAAGAGACGCTCCGCCACCCCAAGCGACTGGTCTACGTGGCCATGTCGAACAAGTCTTTTTACTGGCGGGCGCACATCCAGAAGTTCGTCCTCGACTCCGGGCTGGTGCCGGTGAGCCCTTTTATGCTCTTCGACTACTACCTCATGCACACGGTCGACAAGAACGTGGTGCGCGAGGCGATGAACAACCTGCTTTCACGTTCGGACGAGGTATGGGTCTTCGGCCGGCTCTCGCTCGGCGTGAAGGTCCAGGTCGGCATCGCCAAGCGGCTCAACAAGCCCGTGCGCTACTTCGACATCTCGGATCTGCCGGTGGCGGTGATGCCGATCAGCGAGGAGACGGCACAAGAGGAGTTGCGGGACTAGGAGCGCCGACCCGCCGGTTCCAGGCCGCCGGGTTGCCGAGCTCCTTCAGGGTCGGCATCGATTCAGGCCCGTCCCAGACGCGGTTCAGCACCGACATCCCGTGCTCGTCGTAAATCGCTTTGCAGAAGACTTCGCCGCGCTGATACTGCTGCAGCTTCAGATCGAGCCCCGTCAGCTTCCAGATCAACACCTCGAGGGCGCTCTTGCCCGATGACCGCTCGCGGTACGCCTTCTCGAGCTGGTCGAAGCCCGGCAGAAGCTTGGACCCGAGCTGGTTCATGACCAGGTTGCTGTAGCCCTCGATCACGGACATCGTCCCCTGGACCTGGCGCATGATCCGCCACTGCGCCGGCAGGACTCCGGCAATCGCGGCAAACCGCGCGACGCCAGGACGCCTGCGCGTCACCGAATCGATCAGCACCCGCATCGACTCCTCCATATGAGGGCGAAGCCACGGATGCGCGGCGAACTGCCACGCGTGGGTCATCTCGTGCAGGATCAGCCAGCGGCGCAGGTCCTCGTCCGGCAGGTGCGCGTGCTCCTGCCACTCCTGGACGTTGGTCTCGACGAGATAGAGGCCCTCGCCTCCCATCGGCTCGGCACTCATCAGCTGCGGGTCGTACTGGCCGAGCACGCGGCGACTGAGGAACGCCAGCATGTAGCCGACGTAGCGGTTCACCCCCGCGCGCCCGACCTCGACGATCAGCGAGTTGGGCATCCGCCCGCTCTCGACGACGGGATCGACCGCGCGGCGCAGGATGCCCAGGTTCAGGTCGAGCCATCCCTCGCGGTCCAGCGCCACGAACTGCGGCAGCTGAGAGCCTTTCGGCAGCGGGCCGACGAAGTTCAGAAGCGGGCGTTCGAGCTTGTTCGCCAGGGATCGATAACCAAGAGCCACCGCCGTCAGCCGTTCGGCCTCGATGTGCGCCTTGTCCAGGTGCGATCGCGCCGCCCGCCGAACGTCGTCCCAGTCGACGAGCAGGGTGGTGCCGCCGCGCGGCCTGACGGCTTCGGCCACCGCGGCCGTCGCCAGCCCGAACAGCACTCCGTAGAGCGCCGAACGTCCGAATGAGCGCCTCATCCCCTTACCAAGGGTACGAGTCGAAAGGCCTCAAACTTGCGCCTGATGGTGACGCCCGAGTTCCAGCCATTCTTCCTCGCGAGCGTCGGGGCGAGCGCCGGGCTGATCGGGTTGCTGTTCGTTTCGGTGTCGATCGCCCCCGAGCGCGTGTTCGGCCAGCAGTCGGATGCGGTTCGCCAGGCGCAGGCCCTCAGCGCGTTCAGCGCCCTCGCGAACGTGTTCTTCATCTCCATGATGAGCCTGGTTCCAGGAGTGCTGTTCGGGCTTGTGGTGACCAGCGTGTCCATCCCCGCGATCTTGCAGACCGTGGCGCTGCTCGGGCTGGCCCGCCAGTGGCACTCGGCCGGCATCATCGCGAGGGGCCTCGTCCTGTTCCTTGCGAGTGCGGCGATCTACGGCTACGAGCTCGCTCTCGGGATCGGGATGTGGCGCAACCCGACCAACAAAGGGATCGTGATCAATCTCCTCTTCGTGCTCATCGGCGCCTACGCCATAGGCCTGGGGCGCGCGTGGGAGCTTCTGGGTGCGCCGCGAAGCGGGTTCATCGCCTTCGGGTGGTCCATCTTCAGCGCCGTTCGGCGCCCACCGAAGGGCTAGTAGATGTAAGGCCAGTGCCGGTTCCGCTTGAAGACGACCTTGCAGCCGTCGCAGCGGAACACGATCTGCACGTGCCGCCGCCCGATGGCCTGGGCATCGCGGCCGCAGACCGGGCAGGAGGCGGTTTCCTCCATGTACATCGCCGGGATCGGGTCGACCTTGATCTCTAGACGCCTTCTTTTCTTTGACATTTGCCTCTTTGTTGCCTTTCCCTCAAACCGGGTGATTGCTTAGACGTCGAGCTGGGTCACGTCCAGGTTCTTCAGGTCCTCCGGGGGTTCTATGCCCGCGTTGTGAAGCCTTTTCAACAGCGCGAGGATGTAGCGAACGCCAGCGAGATTGACGCGGTGCTCTCTCGTGAGTGTCTGGATTGCCTGTAGCTTCATCACGTCCCTGCGCGAATAGCGCCTCCGATTTGTAACGGTCCGCTTGGGGGAAACCATGCGCAAGTGCTCGTACATCATCAGAGTGCGCGGATGCACCTCGAGGATCTCGGAAGCCACACTCAGCGTGAATATGGGTTTGTCGAGGTCGGATGCGGAGTCGTGATTGGTCGACAGCGCAACGGCCGACTCGCGTGACTTGAGTTTCATGACTTTCTATGGCGGGCAGGTTGTGTGCTTTAAGCGATTGTGGGCCTAACTTTGGGTGACAGGGGCGGTTGTAGGTTCGGTGCAAATTCTGCCTACCCCAAATGGGGCAATCAAACTATTTTTGTTAAGGAGTGTCGTCATATCGCCTAACGTGGGCATGCCAGGCGGTATTTAGTCGCCTGCCTTACGGTTACTGGGTGTCACGCTCCCGCCCGGCCGATGCAGATTCGCGGCATCGGCGGCGCGAGCCAAGGAAAGGGTGGCGCGGCTAGGAGCGCAAACCTGCTGGGGTCCCCGCGCCGTGGGTAGCGGGGGCAGCAACGCAGCGCCGGGCCCCTTGACGCAGGCTTCAGCGCCACCCCGGGCCCCCGCGAAATCGCAGATTTCGTGGGGTGGGCTGGCGCCCGGCCGCCCAGGACGCGAAGATGCGCGGACGGTCGGGGGCGGGACACCCTAGTGCACGCGATTCTCAGCCTGCTTCTCGTCAGCGTGTCTGTCGGGCTGAGCAACTTCGCCGGCGCGATCGGCATCGGCCTGAGCGGGATCAACGTCCGTACGAGGATCCGCGTCGGCCTCGCCTTCGGCTTCTTCGAGGCCTTCATGCCGGTGATCGGCCTGGTCGTCGGCCATGACGTGGCCGGCTACTTCGGCCAGTACGGCAAATATGTCGGCGGGGCGATCCTGATCCTGACCGGCGGCTACGCGATCTTCCAGGCGCGCCGCGTCGTGGTCGAGGAAAAGCCGAGGAAGCGGCGCAACGTGCGCACTGGCGGCCTGCTCGTGACGGCGCTTGCCCTGAGCATCGACAACCTCGCGGTCGGCTTCGCCCTGGCCGTCTACCCGGTCGACATCTGGCTGGCCGCCATCACTTTCGGCGTGGTCAGCATCCTGATGTCGCTGCTCGGACTCGAGCTCGGCCACAGGCTCGGCAAGCGCGCGGAGGAATGGAGCGAGGAGATCGGCGGCAGCGTCCTGATCCTGGTCGGTATCGCGATCGCGGTCGGAGTTCTAGGCTAATCCCCGTGGCGGAAAAGCCGGCGTTGGAGCAGGTCCTGCTCGATGTCGACGCTCATCACGTCGCCACCGTCACCCTCAACCGGCCCGACCAGCGCAACCCGCTTTCGGCGACGATGCTTCGCGACCTCGCCTCCGCCCTCCGTTGGTGCCGCGACGAGCCCGAGGTCCGAGTCATCGTCCTGACCGGCGCCGGCCGCGTCTTCTGCGCCGGCGCCGACCTCACCAGCTTCGATGGTGAGATGACCGCTGTCGAGCGCTTCCGCAGCCGCGACCTGTTCGTCGAGCTGTTCATCCTCATGACCGAGCTCGGCAAGCCGATCGTCGGCCGGATCAACGGCCACGCCCTCGCCGGCGGACTCGGCCTCGCCTGCGCGTGCGACATGCTCGTCGCCGTCGACGCCGCGAACTTCGGCACGCCCGAGATCAACGTCGGGATCTGGCCGATGATGATCCAGGCCATCCTGACCCGCAACATCCCGCGCAAGGTCCTGCTCGAGATGGAGATGCTTGGCGACCGCTGGACCGCGGCCCAGCTGCAGACCCTCGGCGTGATCAATCGCGTCGTCCCGCACGAAGAGCTCGATTCGACCGTGAGGGAGATCGCCGGCATGCTCGCTCGCAAGTCGCCGATCGCGCTGCGCCTCGGCCGCGACTCGTTCTACCGCCAGGAGGACATGGACTTTCGGGCGGCCCTGCACTACCTGCACGGCCAGTTCCTGCTGGTGTCCCAGACCGAGGACTCGCGCGAGGGCATCAAGGCGTTCTTCGAGAAGCGCGAGCCGGAATTCAAGGGGCGGTGACTGGGGCCGGCGACGAGAGATTTGGGCATCCAGGTGGCCGCAGCCGAAGGAAGCGACGAGCACCACAGCGAGCGCACCCGTGGGTGCGTGAGCGAGGAGCGCAGGAGATGACGCCCGGATACGGCCGCATGGGGCCCAAAGATCCGTCGACGGCGCCGGTCGCCGTCCCCGAGGGTAAATGACGGAGCGCTCCAAAGAGCTGCGCGAGAAGGCGCGCCAGGGCGGAACGCGATACCTGCCCAAGCTCCGCGAGCAGCACAAGCTGACCGCGCGCGAGCGCCTCGACCTGCTGCTTGATAAGGGCTCGTTCATCGAAGACGGCCTTTTCGCGAACGTGCTCGCCGAGGAGCTGCCCGCGGACGGCGTGATCACGGGGCTCGGGAACGTCGACGGCCGCGGTGTCGCCGTGATGGCCAACGACCCGACGGTGAAGGCGGGAAGCTGGGGCGCGCGGACGGTGGAGAAGATCATCCGCATCCAGGAGACGGCGGCCCGCCTGCGGCGGCCGCTCTTCTACCTGGTCGACTCCGCGGGCGCGCGCATCACGGACCAGATCGAGATGTTCCCGGGCCGGCGGCACGCCGGCAGGATCTTCTTCAACGAGGTGCAGCTCTCTGGCGCGGTGCCCCAGATCTGCCTGCTCTTCGGCCCATCCGCGGCGGGCGGCGCGTACATCCCCGCCTTCTGCGATGTCGTGGTCATGGTCGAGGGCAACGCGTCCATGTACCTCGGCTCGCCGCGGATGGTCGAGGTAGTCGTCGGCGAGAAGGTCACGCTGGAGGAGCTCGGCGGCGCGCGCATGCACAACACCGAGAGCGGGCTCGGAGATGCGCTGGTCGCGAACGACCAGGAGGCGATCGAGTTCGCCAAGCGCTACTTCAGCTACATGCCGAACGCCGCCTACCAGGGAGTCATGTCAGCCGCCACGAGACCGCCGCGCGCGGGCAAACCGCTTCGGGAGCTGATACCCGACGAACCGAACCGTGGCTACGACATGCGCAAGGTCGTCGACGCGATCATCGACGAAGGCAGCTGGCTCGAGATCAAGAAGCTGTTCGCCAGGGAGATCCTCACCGGCTTTGCCCGGCTCGACGGCCACGCCCTCGGCGTCGTCGCCAACCAGCCGATGCAGAAGGGCGGCGTCCTTTTCAATGATTCGGCGGACAAGGCCGCGCGCTTCATCTGGCTTTGTGACGCGTTCGAGATCCCGCTGCTCTTCCTGGCCGACGTGCCCGGCTTCATGATCGGAACCGACGTCGAGCGCCGCGGCATTATCCGCCACGGCGCGAAGATGATCAGCGCCGTCTCCGAGGCCACGGTGCCCAAGATCTCGGTCATCGTCCGCAAGGCCTACGGCGCCGGCCTGTACGCGATGGCGGGACCGGCGTTCGACTCCGACGCGGTCATCGCCCTGCCGTCGGCGCAGATCGCGGTCATGGGTCCTGAGCCCGCGATCAACGCAGTCTTCTACAACAAGCTCGCGGAACTGCCCGAGGACCAGCGCGCGGCGCGCCGCAAGGAGCTGGAAAACGAGTACCGCGACGATGTCGACCTGTACAAGCTCGCCTCCAACCTCATCGTCGACGACGTCGTCGAGCCCGAGGACCTGCGCGCCGTCCTGATCGCGCGCTTCACCGCCTACACGACAAAGGTGTCAGCGCGGGTCGATCGCAAGCACGGAGTGTTCCCCGTCTAGAGCAGCTTCCCGGCGACCAGTGCCAGGCCCAGCAGCACCGTGCCCCACGCGAACGCTCGCAGTGCCAGCTCCAGGGGATCCAGCAGCGCGCGCTCATCGAGCTGTGTCTCGGTTCCATCGCGCAGCGTCACTATCCCGCTGACCGATCGCGTCTTCCGGCGAAGCTGGCGCGCGGGCGTGCTCAGGGCGCGCTGGCCGAAGGAGGTCGCGTAAGCGGCGGCCGCGGCGGCCACCGCGGCGACGGACAGGCGCCCGGTCTGGGCGAAATACGCGGTGAGGACGGGGAAGGCGCCCCAGGACAGCGCAAACCACAGGTCGCCGTGCAGCCGCCCGCCGAGCAGCTCGAGGTTGTAGGCGAAGACGAACAGCACGCCGGCCGCGATGAAGGGGATCAGCCCCGGCCCGAGCACCGTGAGGCCCGCCACGCCGAGGACGACGGCCCCGCCCAGCCCGGCGATCGCGGCGGTCCACAGGACTCCCTCCGGGATTTCGGTCTGG
>WNGH01005664.1_pt1 | contig 22371 bp, 22 predicted proteins | sample 5400631 | NCBI WGS metagenome assembly WNGH01 (sample SAMN13153373, study PRJNA577476) | soil metagenome | isolation source: 115 cm soil or saprolite under Garry oak tree replicate 1 | place: USA:California | collected 2016-06-15
CGGCGAGCACGTTCTGCGCGGGATCGTCCAGGCCGGTCTGAAGGCCGTTGCGGACGATGAAGAGGAACAGCGCGGTGGCGAGCACCGGGTTGACCGCCACGGCCGCGAAGCCCACGAGCGTGAAGAGCGGCAGCGCCAGGATCGCGTTCTTGACGCCCAGGCGGTTGAGCACCCAGGGCGCGAGGAACAGGCTCACCACCAGCTGCACCACGTAGGTCGCGAGCCATGCGTTGCCGATCAGGATCGTCAGCTCCTGCAGGTTGTTGTGCGTCGCGGCGACGAAGACAACCGCGACCAGGTAGTCGCCGACACGACTTGCGACCTGGAGCACGAGCGCGAGGAGAACAAGGGCGAGCACCAGGCGGCTACCGGTGACATGCTCCACGGCCCGCTGCAGGGCCCCGACCACCCCGTGTCGCTTGCGCTCGACCTCGTGCTCGACGAAGAGCTGGTCCGCGTCGTCGACGAACGCGGGGCGGAACAGAGTCCTTTCCAGTCCGACCGACATCACCGCCGCGGCCATCGATACGAAGGCCCAGAAGTTGAGCATCACGAGCTCGAAGGCGACCGAGTAGACGACGTAGGCGGCGAACGCGACGGTCGAGTCCTCGTGCACCGTGTACGCGATGAAGACCCCGATCGCGGCCACCGCGTTGGCGCCAAGCACGCTGCGGAAGGCGCCACCGACACCAAAGCGGTGGGTCAGCGCTCCCTGCACCGTGGCCATCGGCCAAACGGTGAGCGCGAGCACGATGAAGAACAGCGGGTAGGCATGCGGGCCTGCCTTGTTGAGGAAGATGGACTGCGAGGCGCTGAACGCCGTGTACAGCGCCCAACCGAGGACGATCGCGAAGCCGGCGACCTGAAGCGTGCGCCGGAGCTCTGTGCGCCGGACGCGAAGGATTCTGGCGAGCAGGGGTGAGACCGCCTCCTGCCGCAAAGCGAGTGCTTTAGGTCTGCTGGACGCTGGCGATCCTCTGCAGGGCCGCGATCCGCTCGGCGATCGGCGGGTGAGTGTCGAAGAGGCGGCTGTAGAAGCTGCCGTGGTGCTCTTCGGGGTTGTCGATCATCATCGCCGCGACCGCGTGGTTGAAGCGCTGCGGCGGCGTGTCGTTCTGGGCGATCTTCTGCAGCGCATCGATCAGGCCGGTCGGGTTACGGGTGAGCTCGACCCCGCTCACGTCGGCCAGCGACTCGCGCTGCCGCGACAGCGCCAGCTGCATGAGGGGCCCGACGATGAAGGCGATCAGGGTGAAGATCAGGCCGACGGCCAGGACCACCACCGCCCCCTGGCCGCGAAGCCGCATGCGGCCGACGCTGTTCCAGAAGACGCTCGCGATCAGCGCCGCCATGCCGATCATCGTCGTCACGACGAGCAGGAGGCGGACGTCGAAGTTCTTGATGTGGCTCATCTCATGGGCCAGCACGCCCTCGAGCTCTTCGCGGCTCATCATCCCGAGCAGACCTGTGGTCACCGTCACCGCGGCGTGGTTGGGATCGCGACCCGTGGCGAACGCGTTCGGGCTCGCGTCGTTGATGACGTAGACCTTCGGCATCGGCAGGCCGTCGCCGATCGCGAGCGCCTGGACGACGTTGTAGAGCTGCTGGAACTGCCGCGGATCAGCCTCCTGCGCGCCCATCGCGGAAAGCACCGTCGCCGAACCGAAGTAGTACGAGTAAAGCGCCGCCGCGACGCCTAACAGCCCGAGGATGATCGCGCCGCCGACAGCGCCACTCTGGCCGGACGCGATGGCGCCGATGATCAGCCCCGCCACGAGCCACACGAAGAGGAAGCCCACGACCACGAAGATGCTGTTGCGCTTGTTGCGCGCTATCTGGTGGTACATCTCGAGCCTCCCGACCCCGGGTTCCGAAGCAGATTCGCGCCATCGGCGGCCGGAGCCAAGCAAAGGGTGGCGCGGCTAGGAGCGCATCTCAAGATGCGCGACAACGCAGCGCCGGGCCCCCTGACGCAGGCTTCAGCGCCGGTGGCGCCCGGCCGCCCAGGACGCGAAGGTGCGAGGAACATCGGGGGCGGGAGGCTCACGTCGCCTGGCGGCCCTGGCCGCGGAACAAGCTCCCCACGCGGTCCGCCGCGTAGCGGCCCCATATCTGCGCCCACACGAGCCCGTTGCCAAACGCCGACGTGTCCTCCGAGTGGTGCTTGAAGTGATACGTCCACATCGCTCGGTGGCGCTCATAAGAGATCTGGCGCTCGCGATCGCCCGACACGGGCTTGACGCTGCGGCTGGCGCGCGCGGTCGGCACGAAGAAGATCTTCCAGCCGCCCAGCTTCAGGCGGTAGCAGAGGTCGAGGTCCTCCCCGAACATGTAGTAGCGCGGGTCGAAAAATCCCACGCGGTCGAGCGTTGAGCGGCGCAGCATCAGGCAGGCTGCCGTGCCTGCGTCCATCTCGTGGACCTCGTTGTCGGGCAGGTGGCCCATGTTGTAGCGACCGAAGCGCGAGTTCTTCGGAAACAGCCTGCTGAGACCGACTGTCTGATAGAAGATCGTGCCCGGGCTTGGAAACGCGCGCCGGGCGTCGGGGTCGAGCTTGCCGTTGGGCAGGACCAGACGAGGTCCGACCGCCCCGGCGTCGGGTCGTGTCAGCAGAAAATCCGCGAGCCTGCCGACGCACTGCGGGTCGAGCGTCACGTCGGGGCTCAACAGGAGGACGAACCTTCCCTGACAGCGCTCGAGGCCCACGTTGGCCGCGCGCCCGTAGCCCAGGTTCCTGGACTGGACCAGCACGGTGGCCTGCGGGAAATCGTCGGTCACCGCGGCCGGCGAACCGTCCGAGGAATCGTTGTCGACGACGATCGCCTCGACGGGGACGTCGGCGCTCGCGAAGAAGGTCTTCAGGCAGCGCAGAAGGTCGTCTTTCGAGTTGCGATTGACGATCAGAGCGGAGACGACGGGCTTTCCTGAGTCGGGCATCGGCTAGGAATTATCCCGGAAGGGTCTTTAGAATCCTCGGGACGTGCAGCGATTGGGACCAGGCGAGCGGCTGGCCCAGCTGATTCAGAACCGCCTCATCCGCCAGAACCTCGTCCTGTTCTTCGGCGGGCTCGTCGCCGGCGTCGGCGGTTTTGTCTACCACGCGATCGCTGGACGCGTGCTCGGCCCCGAGGTCTACGGCCAGGTCGCATTCCTGATCGCGGTCTACGCCGTCGGCACCGGCCCGGCGCTGATCCTGATCGTCGTCCTGGCGCGGTACACGGCCATGCTCTCGGCGCGCGGCGACCCGGGCGTGCGCTCGCTGTTCACGCGCACCGTGCGCCTGATCGCGATCCCGTGCCTGTTCTTCATCCTTCTCACGGCGCTCTTCGCGCGCCCCATCGCGATCTACGCGCATGTCGGCTCCACGATCCCGATCCTCGTCCTGGGTTTCTCGGTCGCGCTCATCTGGCAGGTCGCGATCCCCCGCGGCATCCTGCAGGGCTTGCAGCGATTCACCTCGCTTTCTCTGAACCTGTCGCTGGAGCTGGTCATCCGCACCGCGGTCGTCTTCTTTCTGCTTCGCGCCGGTTACGCGGTCTCGGGCGCGATGGCCGCGGTCTTTGTGGGCCTGGGCTTTGTCTTCTGCCTCGGACTCTTCTCGCTGCGGGATCACTTCAGCGGCCATGTCGGGCAGCGCGTGCGCCTCCGCGTGATGGCGGGCTTCTCCCTGACCGCAACCGCCGGCATCATCGGGGTGCTCGTCCTCTACAACCAGGACGTCATCCTCGCCAAGCACTACTTGAGCGACCACGACGCGGGCATCTACGGCGGGCTGAACAAGATCGGGACGATTCTTTACTTCCTGACGTTGAGCGTCAGCCAGGTGCTGTTTCCGCGCGTGGTCGAGGCGGTGGCCAAGGAGCAGAACCCCGGCCGGATCCTTCTCTCGTCGGCCGGCCTTCTCATCGCCCTCGGCGCTTGCGCCCTGGTCGTGTTCGCGGTCGTCCCCGGGCTCGTCGTCGGCATCCTTTTCGGTCCGAGCTTCAGCGACGCCATCCCGCTGGTCTTTCCCGTCGGCGTGATCGGCCTCGCGCTGGCGCTCGACAACCTGCTGGTCCAGTTCTTCATGGCCGTGCACGACCGCGTGTTCGTGCCGATCCTCATCCTCGGTGTGGTCGCGGAGGCGGCCCTCATCTTTCTGTTCCACGCCCGCGTCGGACAGGTGGTGATCGATGTGCTCGTGGCGCTGGTGGGATTGCTGGTGCTGCTCAGCGCGCGGTGCTACGTGCTGCTGCCACGTCTGCGCGCGGAGAGCCTCGCCGAGCCCGAACCCGCCGTCTGACAGCGGCTAGTCTGGAGGGCATGGCTGAGGTTCTTCTGTTTCATCACGCGCAGGGTTTGACTCCAGGAGTACAGAAGTTCGCGGACGACCTCCGCGCCGCGGGGCACACCGTGCACACGCCTGACCTGTACGAGGGCAAGACGTTCAAGGATCTGAACGAGGGTGTGAGTCACGCCAAAGAGGTCGGTTTCGACAACATCCTCGAGCGGGGCAGGCGAGCCGCCGACGGCCTGCCCGACGCAATCGTCTACGCGGGTTTCTCGATGGGCGTGATGCCCGCGCAGCTGCTCGCGCAGACGCGTCCGGGCGCCAGCGGAGCAGTGCTGATGTACAGCGCCCTGCCGGCGTCGGAGTTTGGGCCATGGCCGGACGGCGTGCCCCTGCAGATCCACGCCATGGAAGACGACGAGTGGTTCAAGGAGGACGAGGAGGCCGCGCGCGAGCTTGCGGGGTCGGTCGTCGATGCGGAGCTCTTCCTGTACCCGGGGGACAAGCACCTCTTCGCCGACAGCAGCCTGCCGGACTATGACGAAGAGGCGGCCAACCTCCTCAAGCAGCGGGTTTTGAGCTTCCTGCAGAAAAATTAAGTCCCGGCCCTTCACAAGGCGCGGGACTTAAAGGTGCTCGGCAACGACCTACTCTCCCGCCGGGTTACCCCGGCAGTACCATCGGCGCTGGAGGGCTTAACTTCCGTGTTCGGAAAGGGAACGGGTGTCTCCCCTCCGCCATGGTCACCGAACGGGAGGAAGTATACCGGCCCTCGTTCCTGGGCCTCATCCAGGCCTTCTCCCCTTCGGGGAGAAGGATTAGAAGAAGATTCTTACCTTGCCCTCATCCAGGCCTTCTCCCCTTCGGGGAGAAGGATTAGAAGAAGATTCTTACCTTGTCCGGCGGCGCCGGGCGCGAAGGCTCTTGATCTTGCGGGCCTCGGCCGGCGGGACGTAGTGCGAACGGCGTCGCATCTCGCGCACAAGACCCTGCTCCTGGACCTTGCGGCGGAACTCGCGCAGCGCCTGCTCGAACTCCTCGGGATCTTTGACGACTATGCGCACGACCCGACAAGGATACAGGCCGACCGAACTCGACCGTGGCCTTAACGCTGCGCGTTAGGGGTTGATCGCTCCGAGCGTCACGGTCGCGGTGTGCGTGGCCCCGCCCTGCGTCGTCCAGGCCACCGAGACCCTGTCGCCCGGCCTGTGCGATTTGATCGCCGTGCCGAGCGTGCCGGCCGACGTGATGTTGGTGCCGCCGACCCTGGTGATGACCGAACCTGCGGTAATTCCCGCGGCGGCCGCCGGTGACCCGCTCTGGACGCCGACGATCAGCGCGCCGGAGACGGTCGGCTGCGCCGCGACGGAGACGCCGAGGTACCCGACCTGGCCGTACGTGAGGTCCGACGCCGACTCGTGGGCGCGGATCCGGTTGGCCTGGGAGACAGCGTTGTTCGCGGAAACCGCGTAGCCGACGTCCGAGGCCGCGGACCGGAAGCCCTGCGCCTGGCCCGCGGTGATCATGCCGATGACCTGGCCGGAGCTGTTGACCAGCGCGCCGCCCGAGTCGCCTTCGTAGATGACCGCGTCGCTCTGCACCATGCCGCTCAGCGTCTCGGCGTCGTTCTGGCCGGTGCCCGCGGTGATGGTCTGGTTCAGCGCCGTGACCTGGCCCTGGGTCACGCGTGGCGTACCGCCCTGGCCGAGCGCGTTGCCGATGGCGAGGACGGAGTCGCCGACCTGCACCGCGGACGAGTCCGCGAACGTGACGGTCGGAAGATCCGAAACGGATTGGTCGATCTGGACGACCGCGATGTCCTGGGCGACGTTGACACCCACGACGTGCGCGGAGTATGTCTGCGACTGCCCCTGGACGGTGACCGTGATGCTGGACGAGCCGGTGACCACGTGGTTGTTGGTCAGGATCTCGCCGGTGGAGCTGATGATCATGCCTGTGCCGGCGGCCTGGCCGTTGCCCAGCGTCGTGTTGATGTCGACGATCGCCGGGATGACCTTGGCCGCGGCCGCGTCCACCGAGCCGTTGCTGGAGGCGTTGGGCGAAGGCGTGACCTGCGTGATCGGCGATTCCGGCTGGGTCGCGGGCTGCTGCGACGCCTGCGCGGTCTGGTGCGTGTTGTTGGTGACGGCGCGGGCGAGACTCCAGCCGATGCCTGCGCCTGCGCCGGCCGCGACCACCGCGATGAGGACGAGGTAGGCCGCGATCCGGTTCCACATCGAGCTGTCGATGACCGGAGGAGGTGGTGGTGGCGGCGGCGTCCACGCCGGGGCCGGCGGAAGCGCGGTCTCCTCGGGCGGAGTCAGCGCGTGCTGCTCGGGCTGGTTTGCGTCCTGATCTGACATCTGTGTGGTACCTCCGCGTCCCAGGTTCGTCCCCGCGCCTGGGAAGAGCCTCGACGATTCCTTAGCGTTTGCTCAGAGCTCCACGTTAGTGAACCTTGTCGAGTGTCGCCAGGCAACGATTATTTTGTTGACGGGATTTGAGATCGTGTGAAACGATCGCTGTGGCCGGGTGGTTCGAAAGGCGCAAGCCGGACGGATCGCTCGGTCACTTGTTTAAGTGGCCGCATCCTCCAGGCCCGGGGTGCGTCACCGGCGTTGCGGTGGGGTGAGCGCCACGAGGTCCGACCGGGACGGGGGGCGCCGCGCTGGTCGGGTTGCCGCCACAGATCCTCGAGGCGTTCACGATTGTTCGTGACGCGTCGTGCTTTGAGGGGTCGCCGGCATTCTCCACGATCTTGTCGAGGGCGACCGTGACCGGTTGGCTGGAGACGAAGATCGCGGCCGGTAGCTCGCCAGGCGGAAGCATCCGGATCGACTGCGCCTGATGCGCCACGGTCGCCGGCCGCGCCCCTGAGGCGGCAGGCGGGGCGACAGCGAATGTGATCGCCACCGTGGTGGCCGTCCCAGCGGCGACCAGCGCGACAGTGCTGGGCCAGCGGTTGCTGCGGACGTAGTGTGCCAACCTCTCGTAGGCCGCCAGCCCGAGCAGGGCCAGCATCGTGATCCACACACCGGCCCGGCGCATCGAATCCTCGAGCCGCGCCAGGGCGGCGGAGAGGCGCCGGGTGACGGTGCTGACCGAGACGTGCAGCATGGCCGCGATCTCGCGGTTCGTATGCCCGCTCAGGTAGGCGAGGGAGAGGATCTGGCGGTCTTCCTTCGAGAGCTGCGCGAGCTCGCCGTGAACGGTGTGGCGCTGCAGGGCGGAGACGAGTCCTGACCAACCGCCGTGCTGGCTCGACTCCACCTCGCCGTCCGTGGCCAGCATCTTCCTGGCGCCGCCATGCTTCCCCAGCCGGCGGCGTGGGTCCACCGCGAAACCGCGGGCACCGGTCCGCAGCCAGGTCCGCATGTGCCCGACAAAGCCCTGGATCGGGGCGCCGTTTCCGTCGCCGTCTGGCCACTCCGTCTCTACGCGGGCTCGCAAGGCGCGCAAACGCTACAACACCCTGTGGAAAAACTGAGCGGCTACATTCAGTAAGCGCGGGCGGGTTGGTTTACTGGGTCTTGCAGAACTGGGAGAAGCCCGAGTTGGTCGGACCGGTGTCATGGCCTAGTCCCCCGTCTTCCTTGGCGTCGGCCGCGATCCAGTTGAAGCCCGACGGGTCCTGGAACTGGAAGTGGTGAGAGAAGGCGCCGAACGCGCCGTGGCCGGCGTCGCAGTTCGCGGCGGCGGCGGGCGGCTGGCTGTAGCCGTCGTCGGCCGCGGATGCGGTGACCGTGCCGAAGCCGAAGAGCAGACCGGCGATACCGACCAGGCCGAGGACTTTCTTTGCCATTGGACACCTCCCATTCGAGCGTGGCAGTCTGATAGCCAGAGTATGCCACCTGAGCGGACCTTACTTAAGGCTCACTTAAGCATCCTGGCCGCGTTGCTTTGCGCCACGGGCTGCGTGCCTTTCGCTTCGTCCGCGCCGCTGCCGACGGCGACCGCGACTCTGCACTTTGCGACGATCGAGCTTCCTCGTGGAAGCTACTGCTGGAACACCGGCGGGAGCGCGCAGTGTGCGGACAGCGCCGGCCCGGACCAGCTGTTGAAGTCCGGCTACCTGAAGCCCTACCGGACTGCGGGCGGCTTCGACGCTCGGATCAACTTCAAAGGCGCCGCGCCGCCGCACGGATTCGGAGTCCAGCTGGTGATGACTCCGCCCGGCGTCTCTGCTCCGAGCGCTGTGCCGTCGGACGAGACGCTGACCTTCAGCGTCCCAGCGGTGACGCCGGGGGCTGCGGGGGTCTATGTCTACGTGGTCACGGGGACATGGACGGGGTCCGGCGATGTGAGCTTCTTCCTGGCGCTCGACCTGCTCCCCGGCGCAGCGTGATCCTCGGGTCCGTGACAATCTTCGGTCGTGCGTAGGATCGACGCGTTCGCCCACGTCATTCCCTCCGGTTATCTCGACCGGCTCGAGAAACACCTGGAGTCTTCGATGCCGGCGTCGCGCCTTCGCTACTACCGGGAAGGGGTCTTCGGTTTCCATCCCGCGTTGACCGACCTGGACGCGCGCTGGCGCGCGATCGAGCCGTTCGGGGACTACGCGCAGGTGCTGGTGCTGGCCGTGCCTCCGCTAGAGGAGGTCGGCCCGCCGCCGGTGTCGACCCAGTTTGCACGGCTGGCCAACGAGGCGATGGCGGAGCTCGTGGTCGCGCATCCCGACCGGTTCGTCGGCTTCGCCGCTTCCCTCCCGCTCAACGACGTCGACGCGTCGCTGCGCGAGGTCGACCGTGCCTGCTCGGAGCTCGGTGCCCTCGGAGCCCAGTTGTTCACGAACGTCTCGGGGGCGCCGCTGGACGATGCTCGATTCGAGCCGCTGTTCGCGCGCCTCGAAAAGCTCGAACGCGCGGTGTGGCTGCACCCCACTCGGGATTCAAGGTTCGCCGACTACACGACCGAGAACGCCTCCGACTACGGGCTGTGGTGGTCGCTGGGCTGGCCTTACGAGACGGCGGCGGCGCTTTCTCGCCTCGTCTACTCGGGTTTGATGGAGCGTCATCCGCACCTGAAGGTGATCGCCCACCACGGCGCGGGCCTGGTGCCGCACTTCTCGGCTCGTCTTGCGATGGGTCCGGGCTATCGCCAGGTCAGAGACTCGCTGCCGCGTCCGCCGCTCGAGTACTTCCAGAGCTTCTACGCGGACACCGCGCTGTTCGGCGCACCGCACGCGGTGAGATGCGTCCTCGATTTTTTCGGGGCGAAGCACGTCGTGTTCGGCACCGACATGCCGCTCGGACCTGCCAGCTCCATATCGGCGACGATCGCGGACGTGGAGTCTTGCGGCCTGGACGAGGAGGATCGCTCGGCCGTCTACGCGGCCAACGCCGCCGGTTTGCTCGGGATCGCCACGCGCACGTAGTGGAGCCCACGCCCGGATTCGAACCGGGGACCTTCTCCTTACCAAGGAGATGCTCTACCGCCTGAGCTACGTGGGCGGGGCTTCGTCCGATTTTATCTGCTACATAGTTAGCGCCCGAATCATGCCGACAGTGGATGAAGTGCTCGACAACGCCAGGCGACGCCTCAAGAGGGTGACCGCTGAGCAGGCGGCTGCAGAGCTGGCTATGGGCGCCCTGCTCGTCGACACCCGAACGCCTCAGCAGCGTCAGCGGGACGGCGAGATCCCGGGCGCCCAGGTGATCGATCGCAATGTGCTCGAGTGGCGACTCGATCCGGCCTCGCCCGATCACATCGCCGCGGCGTCCGGCCACGAGGTCCGCGTGATCGTGATCTGCGCTGAGGGCTATTCGTCCAGTCTCGCCGCGATGTCGCTCCAGGAGCTCGGACTGGTCAACGCGACCGACGTGATCGGCGGTTTCGATGCCTGGCAGGCCGCCGGCCTGCCCGTGAGCCGCTAAGCCCCGGACGACACCTTCCCTACGTCGGTCATGATCTCGGCCTTGCCCCGGATCTTGATCGCGGCCGTCAGCTCCGTGAACTGCGCGACCAGCACCTCCCCAGCATCCAGCCGCTCGGAGTGATGGGACCGGGTGTCCTTCCCCCGCGTCAGGCCCATGATCACGACGCCGTCCTCCAGCGCCTTGACCACGATGTACCGGCCGCTAGCCTCTTCGCCCTCGGTCACCGTTCCAACCACCTTTTCCATTGCCGTTGGACTGCGCTTTGGGCCGCACCGTCTCGAGCCTCGTCGCCGCCTGGCCCACCAGATGGTCGATCTCGGCGATGAGCGCCGGACCGGCGAGCACATGATAGCGATCGGCATTCACGACCACCTCGCGGCTGCCGACGACCACGTGCAGCACCACCTCGTCGGTCCCCGGATGCCGCGCCAGCACCGACTCGAGCCGCTCCGCAAGGCCTGCGTCGCCGCTCGGTATGCGCACGTGGACCATCTGCCGGCGGGCCACCGGTACACACTCCGGGTCGTCCCACAGCCACGCCATGTCCGCGACCACAGAAGCCGTCTCGACCTCCGCCTCCATCTCCGGGTCCACCGGCGCCCCCGCGGCGCCCGTGGCGCGCGTGCTGCCCGCGCGGGCGTCGACCTTGCCCTGGACCACGACGACCTTGTCCGGCTCGAACAGCAGGCGCGTCTGCTCGAAGACGCGCGGGAACAGCACCACGTCGACCGATCCAGTCAGGTCCTCCAGGGTCGCGTAGGCCATGATCTGGCCCTTCCGCGTCACGACCCGGCGAACCTCGCGCACCAGGCCGGCCACCCTCACCTCGGTGTCCTGCAGGGCGCTCGTCACCTCCACCGCCTGCGTGTCCGCGAGCTTCGCCAGCTCGGCGGAGATGCGCCGCAGCGGGTGGTCGCTCAGGTACAGGCCCAGCAGCTCCTTCTCCAGGCGGAGCTTCTCGTCGCCAGGCATCGGCGCCACATCGATCGTCAGCCCGTAGTCCTCGACCTCGACGTCCGGCGAACCGACCATCTCCAGCAGCGAGGTCTGGCCCGACTCGCGGTCGCGCCGCGCACGTTCGGCCCGCGCGACGGCATGGTCGAGCGCAGCGATCAAGCGCGCCCTTTCTCCCAGCGCATCGCAGGCCCCGGACTGGACGAGCGCCTCGAGCACACGCCGGTTCACGTCCTGGATCGCCGCCGTCCGCTCGCACAGGTCCTCGAGCGATTTGTAGGGGCCGTCGGCGTCGCGCAGCTCGACGATGCTCTCGACCGCATGCCGGCCGACGTTCTTGATCGCCGCGAGCCCGAAGAGGATGCGATTGGCAGTCTGCGGGGGCTCCTCCCCCCCGCTGCGCTGGCCGGGCGAAGCCCTTCCCCCAGTGCTCCCCCCCTGCATGGAAAAGTCCACCCGCGACTGGTTGATGTCCGGCGACTGCACCTCGATGCCGCGCAGCCTGCAGTCGACGATCGCGGTGGCCACGCGGTCGAAGCTCCCCTCCATGTGGATGAGCAGCGCGGTCATGTACTCGAGCGTGTAGTTGGCCTTCAGGTACGCGGTCTGGTACGCGACCAGGCCGTACGCGGCCGAGTGCGCGCGGTTGAACCCGTACTCGGCGAACTTGGCGATGCCGTCGAACAGCGCCTCCGCGGTGGGCTTCGCGATCCCTCGCTCCACCGCGCCGTCGATGAACTTCGTGCGCAGCCTGGCCATCTTGACCTTGTCCTTCTTGCCCATGGCGGCGCGAAGGATGTCGGCCTCGCTCAGCGAGAAGCCCGCGATCTCGCGTGCGGCCATCATGACCTGCTCCTGGTAGATCATCACGCCGTACGTGTCGCGCAGGATCGGCTCGAGCCGCTCGTGCATGTACTCGATCGGCTCGCGGCCCTGCTTGCGCGCGATGAAGGCGGGGATGTTCACCATCGGCCCAGGTCGGAACAGCGCCACAGCCGCCGCCACGTCCTCAAAGCCCTGCGGCCGCATTTCGGTCAGCATCCGGCGCATGCCCGCACCTTCGAGCTGGAACACGCCGTGCGTGTCGGCGTTCGAAAGCAGCTCGAAGGTCTTGGCGTCGTCGAACGGGATCTTGTCGATGTCGATGTCGATCCCGCGCAGGTCCTTGATGAGCCGGAGGCACGTCGCGATGATGTCGAGGTTCTGCAGGCCGAGGAAGTCGATCTTCAGCAGGCCGATGTCGCCGTTGCGTGAAACGCCCTCGAGCGTCTTCGCCACGTCGACGAGCCGCTTCGTCTCTTCGGTCGACTCGACGGCCTCGCGAAACTCCGCCACCTCCTTCATGGTGTCCTCGAGCGACTTGGAGCGGCCCTGCCACACGGGCACGAGCTTGGCCAGGCGGTCGGTGTCTCGGAGCGGGACCTCGAGCACGCGACCGACGTCGCGGATCGCCGCCTTCGAGGCCATCGTCGTGAAGGTGATGATCTGGGCCACGCGGTCCGCGCCGTACTTCTCGGACACGTAGCGGATCACGCGCTCGCGGCCCTCGACCGAGAAGTCACAGTCGATGTCGGGCATCGAGACGCGGTCGATGTTGAGGAACCGCTCGAAGATCAGGCCGTGCTCGAGCGGGTCGAGGTTGGTGATGCCGAGGCAGTAGGAGACGAGGCTGCCGGCGGCGCTCCCACGGCCAGGCCCGACCACGATCCCGTTCTTGCGCGCGAAGTTGTAGAAGTCCCACACGATCAGGAAGTAGGACGCGTAGCCGGTCTGGCTGATGACCGAGAGCTCGACGTCCGCGCGTTCCCCGGCCGCGGCCGGCGCGGTGCCGTACCGCCACTCGAGACCCTTCGAAACGAGCTGGCGCAGGTACTGGTCCGGCGTGAGCCCGTCCGGGACGTCGAAAGGCGGCAGCAGCGTCGCGCCGAGGACGATCTTCAGGTCGCACTGATCAGCGACCTCGAGCGTGCTCGCCAGCGCATCGGGCAGGTCGGCGAACGTCTCCGCCATCTCCTGGGGCGTCTTCAGGTAGTTCTCCTGGGTCGAGAACCGCCAGCGGTTCGGGTCGTTGAATCGCGCGCCCGTCTGCAGACACAGAAGGACGTCGTGAGCCTCCGAGTCGTGGCGGTGCACGTAGTGCAGGTCGTTGGTCGCGCACAGCCTGAGCCCGAACTCCTTGCCGAAGCCCGCCAGCACCTCGTTGACCTGGACCTGACGGTCGATCCCGTGGCGCTGCACCTCGAGGAGGAAGCGGTCCTTGCCGAAGATGTCGCGGTACGCGGCCACCGCCTCGCGGGCGCCGTCCACGTCGCCGTCGACGATCCGGCTCGCGGCCTCGCCCTGCAGGCAACCGGAGAGTGCGATCAGGCCTTTGGAGCGCTCGGCCAGGACCTCTTTGTCGATGCGCGGCTTGTAGTACATGCCCTCCATCTGTCCGATCGAGCAGAGGCGCATGAGGTTGAGGTAGCCCTCGTGGTCGGCGGCCAGCAGAGTCAGGTGGCTCGGGTCGCGGTCGACGCGCCCCTCACGCAGCAGGCGGGAGCGGGGCGCGACGTAAACCTCACAGCCGACGATCGGCTTGATCCCGGCGTCTTTGCAGGCCTTGTAGAAGTGGATGGCGCCGTACATGACCCCGTGGTCGGTGAGGCCGATCGCGGGCATCTCGAGCTCGGCTGCGCGAGCGACCATCGCGTGGATGCGGCTCGCGCCGTCGAGCAGCGAGTACTCGGTGTGGTTGTGGAGGTGGACGAAGGTTTTCGGGGCGTGCGGCATCGTTTTGGCTCGGGTTGGCGGTGACCCCGCACTAGTCTATCGACAGACATGGCGCGACTGGCACTGCCTTCACTGGCCCCCGGACCCGCGGAGATGGCCCACTCCGGCATCCGCGAGATCGCCAATGAGGCGATCCGCCGGCCGGGCACCATCCGGCTCGACGTCGGCCAGCCTGACTTCCCCACTCCGCAGCACGTGAAGGACGCGGGCAAGCGCGCGATCGACGAGAACAAGACCTTCTACACGCACACCCAGGGGCTTTTATCGCTGCGCGAGAAGCTGGTCGACAAGCTGGCTCGCGTCAACGGCATCAAGACGAGCCCCGAGGCCATCGCGTGCGGGCCGGGCGGCGTCGGCGCCATCGCCGCGATGCTTGCCGCGGTGGTCGAGCACGGAGACGAGGTCCTGCTCCCCGATCCCGGCTGGCCGAACTACCGGATGATGCTGCCCTCGCTCGCGGCGCGGGCGGTCTACTACCCCTGCCCGCCATCCGCCGGCTTTCAGCCCGACCTGGAGGCGATCGAGCGGCTGATCACGGCGCGGACGAAAGTCCTCGTGGTCAACAGCCCGAACAACCCGACTGGCGCGGTCTACCCGGCCCAGACCATCGCCGCGATGGTCGAGCTCGCCCAGCGGCACAACCTGTGGCTGCTGAGCGACGAGTGCTACGACCAGGTCCTGCTCGACGGCGCATGGACCAGCCCGGCGCACATCGCGCCCGAGGATCCACGCATCGCGACCGCCTTCACCTTCTCCAAGACGTACGCGATGACCGGTTGGCGGCTCGGCTACCTCACGGGCTCCGAAGAGCTGATCGACACGGTGACCAAGGTCCTCGAGTCGAGCTCGTCGTGCACCTCGACCATCACGCAGGTCGCGGCCGAGGCCGCGCTGTCCGGCCCGCAGGACTGCGTGGCCGAGATGGTGAGCGCCTACCGGCGCCGGCGCGACCTGGTGGTGGACATCCTCCAGGACGCGGAGCTGCTGATCTCGAAGCCGAGCGGCGCCTTCTACATCATGGCCGACGTCTCGCCCGCCGGCCTCCCGGCGCGTGAGCTCGCCTTCGCGCTCTTGCGCGAACGCGGGGTGAGCGTGGCGCCCGGCACCGCTTTCGGCCAGGAGGCGGCCGGCGCGGTCAGGATCAGCCTGGCGAGCTCGGACGCCGACCTACGGGAGGGCGTGGGCCGGCTGGCCGAATTCGTACACCGGAGTACCTGACCGGGTCCCATCGGTTATCCTGCCGCAGTTGAAATCGGGCGTAACCGTCTCCGCCAACGTTCCGTTTGGCCCGACATGCAGCTACTGAGACCGATCCTCCGGGTGGTCGTGAGGAGCCTGGGCCCAGGCAAGCTGCGGCTCGCGCTCCTCAAGCTGGGCCACGGGCTCGACGCGTTCTAGCGTTCAGCTCGACCTGATCCTCGACGGCCTCGAGCGCGCGGTCACGGCCGGCTAGCGGCGTTCGAGCAGCGCGACCGACTCGATGTGGTACGTCTGCGGAAACATGTCCACGATCGCCGCGCGCCGGACCCTGTAGCCTCCGCGGACCAGGGCGACGAGGTCGCGCGCATGCGTCGATGGCTCGCAGCTGACGTAGACGAGCCGGTCCAGGCCCAGCCGGATCAGCTCCGCCAGCGCCGCCGGCTCGCAGCCCGCCCGCGGCGGGTCGAGGATGGCGGCCTCGTGCTGTCCGATCCGGATGCCACGCAGCACGTCCTCGACCTTGCCCGGCGCGTACTCGACGCGGGCTGAGTTGATCCGCGCGTTGAGCCTCCCCAGCTGCACGGCGCGGGGCTTCTCCTCAAACGCCGTCACCGCGACGCCTCCGCGGGCGACCGCGACCGAGATCGTGCCGATGCCGGCGTAGAGGTCGAGCACCCCCCGCGCACCTGCCTGCGCGTCGAGCATCTCGAGCGCGGTGCGGTACAGCACCAGCATCTGCCGGTAGTTCGTCTGCACGAAGGTGTCGCTGCGCACGCGAAAGGTCAGGTCCCCCAACTCGAGGGTCATGGCGTCGTCGAGCAGAGTGACGTCGGGCAGCAGCTGTGCGACGCGATGCGCGAGCTCGTCGCGCGGCCAGCGCGGCTCACGCCCGATGAAGCGCAGACGCCACAAGAGGCCCTGGCCGGTCGGTTCGATCGTGAGCATGAGGTTCTGCAGACCGGTCAATCCCATCTCGCTCGCGACGCGGGCGAACGCCGGCAGCGCGCGCTCGATCCGCTCGTCGTGGATCAGGCAGCTGTCGATCGGCAGCAAAGAATGCGAGCGCAGGCGGTGAAAGCCGAACCGCCAGCGGTCGCCCTCGCGGATAGCCTCGAACTCGCCCCGGATCCGGTAACGCCACGGGTCTTCCATGCCGAGCACAGCAGCGTCGGGCGGCAGCCGCAAGCCCGCCCGCGCCCACGCGTCCTCCACGACCTGCCGCTTCAGCTCCAGCTGGTGCGCGTAGTCGGCGTGCTGCAGCTGGCAGCCTCCGCAGGCGCCGAAGTACGGGCACGGCGCCCTTACACGGTGGGGCGACGCCTCGATTATCTGTGTCGCGGCCGCAACCGCGACCCCGCCCTGGCGGCCGCGAGGCTCTGCCTCGACCACCTCGCCCGGCAGCGCGTAGTTGACGAGCCAGACCTTGCCCTCGTCGCGCGCCACGCTCGCGCCGCCGTGCGCGAGCGCGGTCGGCTTCAGGATCAGCGGCGCCACACCGAAACCGGGTCACGCGCGGGCTTGAAGCCGGCTGATTCGACCATCTGCGTGGCGACGCGAAAGCCCTCCGCCACCCTGTCCGGGCTGTGTGCGTCGCTGCCGTACTGCACCGCCTGGCCGCCGAGCTCGCGCCACCACCGGACGACGGACAGGTCGGGGCACAGCCTGTCGCCGCGCGTGGTGTTGACCTCGAGCACGCGTCCGGTGCGCACGGCGGACTTGAGGACTTCGCGGATCTCCTCCTCGTAGTCCTTCTCCCGGTAAGCGGTCCAGTAGCGTTTGGGATAGTCGAGGTGCGCGAGAACCTCGAAGGGCTGGCCGGCCTCGAGCATGGCCAGCAGCTCGTGGTAGTAGTCACGCGTGGCCGCGGCGACGTCGAGGCCTTCGCGGTCGCCGAACTGGCTCGCGTCGACAAGCTCGCGGTCGATCTTCACGCAGTGCACCGACCCGAGCACGTTGTCGAGCGGTCCTGCGGCCAGGACCGCGGCGGTCTCTTCAGGGAACCAGTGCGGCTCGCCGAGCTCCACCCCGCTCAGGATGCGCATGCCGGTGAACCTGGCCCGGCAGCGCTCGACCGCGTCGAGGTAGCCGGCGATGTCGACGCAGTGCTGATCGGAATGGATCTTGACGAAGTCTGCGTGGTCGGTGAAGGCGATGGCCGGGAGGCCGAGCTCGAGGGCGCGCGCGCAGCTCTCTTCCATCGAGCCTCTCTTGGCGTCGTACGACCACTCGGTGTGCACGTGAAGGTCCGGCGGGAGCGACACGCGTCAAGGCTAGCGGGGTATGTAGCCCGCGAGTGCCGGCGCTCACGGGTCTCATCGCGGCGCGAAACCCGCGACTGCCGGCGGTCGCGGCTTATACGAGTCCTAGCCCAGGAGCTTCAGCAGCAGCTCCATCGCGAGCTTGGGGTTGGCCTGGGGCGCGCGCTTGCGCAGGTCGGCCATGAGAGCCTGCATCGCCTGCTTCTTGCCCCCGCGGTAGTCGGCCGCCGCCTTCGGGTTGGCGTCGATCACGGCCTCGGCCAGGACGCGAAGCTCCGATTCGTCGCTCACCTGGGCGTAGCCATGCTCGGCCACGATCTCGGCCGGCGTGCGGCCGGTCTCGACCGACTCCATCAGCACTTCGCGGCCCTGGTCACGCGTGATGCTGCCCTCCCCCACCATGCGCAGGAGCTCGGCAAGGTTGTCGGGCGACGGCAGCTTGCCGCTGGGAGCGATCTCGTTGACGATCCACGTCCCGGTCGCCGCCGCGGGTGCGCCTTTCGCCACCGCCTGCTCGAAGAGATCCGCGAGGTCGCGGTCTCCGCCGATCAGGAACGCGACCGACGGCGGCAGGGTCGCCGCGAGGCGCGCGCGCCTGACCGACGGCAGCTCGGGCAGCGCGCCGCGAAGCTTTTCAATCCATTCGCGGTCGAGCTCCAGCGGCGGGATGTCGGGCTCCGGAAAGTAGCGGTAGTCCTCGGCGAGCTCCTTGGAGCGCTGCGAGAAGGTTCGCTGCTCCGACTCCGACCAGCCGCGCGTCTCCTGGACGACCGCCCCACCCGACTCGAGCACCTGCTTCTGCCGCTCGACCTCAAACGCGATCGCGCGCTGCAGCGCGCGGAAGGAGTTGATGTTCTTCAGCTCGGTCTTGACGCCGAGCTCCTCCGACCCAGCGCGGCGGATCGAGATGTTCGGCTCGGCCCGCATCTGTCCCTTCTCCATGTCCGCGTCGGAGGCTCCGACGGTGCGCAGCAGCGCCTGCAGCTCCATCGCGTACTCGCGCGCCTCGTCGGCCGAGCGGATGTCAGGCTCGCTGACGATCTCCATCAGGGGCACGCCGGCGCGGTTCAGGTCGACGTACGACTCCCACGCCTTGTGCAGCTTGTCGCCCGCGTGGATCAGCTTGCCCGTGTCCTCCTCGAGGTGGACGCGACGGATCCGCACCTTCCGCTCCCCCACCTCGATCGAGCCGTTGACGCTCATGGGAAGGTCGTACTGGCTGATCTGGTAGCCCTTGGGAAGGTCGGGATACATGTAGTTCTTGCGGTCGAACTTCGTGTGCTGGGGGATCTCGCAGTTGAGGGCGAGCGCGGTTTTCAGCACCGCTTCGACAGCCGCCTTGTTCGGCACCGGCAGGACGCCGGGCAAGCCGAGGCACACCTCGCACACGTACGTGTTCGGCGGCGCATTGAGGGGGGCGATGGCGCAGCCGCAGAACATCTTCGAGCGCGTGCGCGGCTGGGCGTGGACCTCCATGCCGATGACGACCTCCCAGCCGTCAGACGACATCAGCGACCAGCGCTTTCATCTCGCTCGCCTCTTCGTAGGCGCGCGCGACCCGCAGCGCCACGTTCTCGCCCCACTGCGGCGCGAGCACCTGCAGACCGACCGGCAGCCCGTCCGACGTCCCGCACGGGACGCTGATCCCAGGCAGGCCGGCGAGGTTGCCGCCGAGGGTGAGCACGTCGCACAGGTACATCGACAGGGGGTCCTGCGTCTTCGAGCCGATCGGAAACGCGACCGTGGGCGAGGTCGCGCTCACGATCGCGTCGCATTTCTCGAACGCCTCGTCGAAGTCGCGCTTGATCAGCGTGCGCACTTTTTGCGCCTTCAGGTAATAGGCGTCGTAGTAGCCGCTCGACAGCGCGTAGGTGCCCAGCATCACGCGGCGCCGCACCTCGGTGCCGAAGCCTTTGCGCCGCGTCCTCATGTACTCCTCGGTGATGTTCGGCGCGTCCTTGGCGGACAGGCCGAAGCGCACGCCGTCGAAGCGCGCGAGGTTGGACGAGCACTCGGCCGGCGCGATGATGTAGTACGCGGCGAGCCCGTAGTCGGTGTGCGGCAGCGAGACGTCGACGATCTCCGCCCCCTCCTTCTGCAGCACGAGCAGCGTGGCGTCGATCGCCGCCTTCACGCCCGGCTCGATGCCGTCGACCTCGTGGTACTCGCGCGGCAGGCCCAGGCGCATGCCTTTGACGCCCCCGCCGTAGTTGTTCAGGACCTCCATGCCCGGGCGCTCGGAGGACGTCGCGTCGAGCGGATCGAGCCCGCTCATCACCGAGAGGACGACCGCGGCGTCGTCGACGCTGCGCGCGAACGGGCCGATCTGGTCGAGGCTCGACGCGAAGGCGATCAGCCCGTAGCGGCTGACCCGCCCGTAGGTCGGCTTCATGCCGACCACGCCGCACAGCGCCGCCGGCTGCCGGATCGAGCCGCCGGTGTCGGTGCCGAGCGAGAAGATCGCTTCGCCGGCCGCCACCGCGGCCGCGCTGCCGCCCGAGCTCCCACCTGGCACGCGGTCGAGATCCCAGGGATTCCGCGTCGGAAAGTAGCCCGAGTTTTCCGTCGAGCTGCCCATCGCGAACTCGTCGCAGTTGGTGACGCCCAGCATCACGGCGCCCGCGTCGAAGAGGCGCTGCACGGCGGTCGCCGTGTACGGAGGCTTGAAGCCGCGCAGGATCTGCGAGCCGGCGGTGGTCTCCACGCCCCGCACGCAAAGCACGTCCTTGATCGCCACCGGGATCCCGGCCAGCGGCGGCGCATCCCCCGCGCGAATGCGGCGGTCGGCCTCCTGCGCCTGCTTCTCCCAGAGCTCGGGCGTGAAGCGAAGGAAGGCCTTCACCTTCGGGTCGAGACGCTCGATGCGGTCGACGTGGGCGGTAACAAGGTCGCCGGCGGAGATCGAACCCAGCCGCAGCAGACGGGAGGCATCTTTGATCGTCAGCCGGGTGAGGTCGTAGGAGGTCACGCCTCTTCCTGGATTGCCGGCACGCGAAAGAAGCCGTCGACCGCGGCCGGCGCGTTGGCCAGCGCCTCCTCCTGCGAGAGCGACGGCCGCGGCTCGTCGTCACGGAGCCGGATGGCGATCTCCACCACCTGCGCGGTCGGCGGGATGTTCGCGGTGTCGAGCTCCTGCAGGCGGTCGATATGGCCGAGGATGCCGCTCAGCTGCTCGGCGTAGAACTCTTCGTCGCCGGGCTCGAGACCGAGGCGGGCGAGCAGGGCCACATGGCGGACCTGATCTCGGGAAAGAGGCATTTGGGAGTAGTCTCCCGCACGAGGCATGACGCGCGTCATCCGCCCCGGCCCGCTTCAATACGCCTATGTGCTGCTGGTGCCCGCAATCCCCATCGGGCTGGGCATCGCGACCTTGGTGGCGGGCTTCAGCGCCGAGCCCCCCGATTGGGTCACCCGTCTGCCTGCCGCGGCCAGCATCATGTTGCTCGGTCTCATCCCGGCGGCCTACGTGTTCGGCATGTCAATCGAGCTGACGAATTCGACCGTCAGCAAGGTATTTCTCTTTGGGCTGCTCCGTGAAACTATCCCACTGGCGCGTATGGGGGCGGACATTTCGACCGAGCGCGACACCGAGCACGGATTCGACATCCAATACGTGAATTTCGCAAGCATCGATGGGCGCGGAGCGTTCACGTTGCTTCGCGGGTGGGTCTGGCCAGGGCCGGACGTCGACGATCTCTTCGTCAGGGCGCTGCACGTGGACACGCCGATGCGGCGCCAGAACTGGATCCTGGCGGCGTTCGCGCTGGGGCTTCCGCTTTCAGGGCTCGGGATCGTGGTCGCCGCGATCGTGCTGTTCGTGACTCACCTGATCTTTCAGTGGCCCTCATAGACCCGCGCAGAGATGCTGCCTTAGGTGCGGCGGGCGACGAGCATCCAGATGCCGGCGCCGCCGGCGGCAATCCCAAGCGCGAGCGAGCCGATCCCGATCACCAGCAGGGCGACGCGCACCCGGGCGACCGCCGACGGCTCGTCCAGGTAGCCGAGCACGTACCAGCCCCAGGCGAGAAGCACGGCTGCGACCGCCAGGACCACCCACCAGATCCACCGGGGCCGGGACACTTAACTGAGCACCGGCTCGCCCGCTTTTATGACACCGTCGTTCAGGTGGAGCACGCGATCCGCGCGCGCGGCCACCGCCTCGTCGTGGCTGGCGACCAGGATCGTGGTCCGGCCGCGAAGGGAAACAAGGAGATCCACGATCTGGGCCGACGTCTCGCTGTCGAGCTGCCCGGTCGGTTCGTCGGCGAGGAGGACCTTCGGCTCTTTGACCAGCGCCCGGGCCAGAGCCACCCTCTGCTGCTCTCCACCGGACAGCTCGTGGGCGCGATGGCGGATCCGCGCGTTCAGCCCGACCAGCTCGAGCGCGTCCGCAGCGAGGCCAAACGCCGTGCGCTCGTCCCGGCCCATCAGCTGAAGCGGCAGCGCGGTGTTCTCGAGTGCGCTCATGAGCGGGATCAGTCCCGCCGCCTGGAACACGAACCCGACCGAACGCAGGCGATAGTCCATCAGCTCGCGCCGGTCCAGCGCGGCGACGTCGACGTCCGCCACGTGCACTGACCCACGATCGGGGCGCTCCAGCCCGCCGATGATCCCGAGCAGGGTCGTCTTGCCCGAGCCCGACGGGCCCAGCACGGCGACGATCTCTCCCTGCGCGACGCTGAGGTGGACATCGCGCAGCGCTTGCACCCGCGTCGACGCACCGGCGTATGTGCGCTCCACGCCCGCGAGCTCGATCATCGCCTCACTCCCCATCGGGCGGCTCGATCACGACGCGCCCCTGCTCCGCCCGCACGCGCACCCGGCCCCCAAGCTTCGCCGTCTCCATCACCGACCTCGGCAGCTGGAGCCGCCCCGCGGAGTCGAGGATGACGAGCTCGCCAGACTGTGTCGTCGTCTCGGTCGAAGTCTTACCGTCGCGGATGCGGAGGATCCGGTCGACGTGATCCTCCACCTCGTGGTCGTGGGTGACCATCACAACCGTCGTGCCCTCGCGGTGGCCCAGCATCCTGATCTCCTCGAG
>WNGH01002926.1_pt1 | contig 22364 bp, 20 predicted proteins | sample 5400631 | NCBI WGS metagenome assembly WNGH01 (sample SAMN13153373, study PRJNA577476) | soil metagenome | isolation source: 115 cm soil or saprolite under Garry oak tree replicate 1 | place: USA:California | collected 2016-06-15
CGGCGCGCACAACCGGCAATACAATTCGCGCACCTGCCGGGCCAGCCTCGTCCGCGAAAATTGTTGGCAGACCCGTTCCCGGCCCGCCGCGCCCAAACGTTGTCGGAGAGCGGCGTCGCCCAGCAGCGTCTGCATCGCGTCCGCCAGCGCGGGCACGTCGCCGGGCGGGACAAACAAACCGTGCTCGCCCTCGACGAACGCTTCGGGGATGCCGTCCAGCCGCGAGGCGATCACCGGTTTGCCGCAGGCCATCGCTTCCCAGAGAACCAGACCAAGGGCTTCGGTGCCCACGGCGGGGTGGACCAGCACGTCCAGCGCGTTCATCACGGCCGGCATCTCCTGGGTGAATGGGATCATGCGCGCAACGTCGCGCAAGTCCAGCGTCGCGATGCGCTCGCGCAACAACGATTCCATCGAACCTTGCCCGATGATCGCGAAGCGCGCTTGCGGAAAGTCCGCGCGCAATCGCGCTGCCGCTCCTAGAAACTCCAGTTGCCCTTTGCCGCGTGGCAGTCCGTACGCGCCGACCACGCCGAACGCGACGACGTTGGATCCCCATCCTTGTTGCGCGCGAAAGCTTTCCGAGGTGGGGCCGCGCGCCGGTCGAAAGGCATTGACATCGATGCCACCGTAAATCTGGTGCAGCCGCGCCGCCGGCCCGCGCAATTCGCGTTGCAAAACCGCGAGCGCCGCGCGCGACACGGCGATTACGTCGCTCATCGACAACAGCAGCCAGCGGCTCACCAGGCGCGGGCGGGTCATCAGATGCCGCGTCACCACCACACGCGTGCCGCGGCCGGCCAAACGCGCCGCGAGAATGCCGGGCCAATAGTCGCGTCCCTGGTGCACGTGGATGATCTGCGCGCGCCGCGAACGGATAAGCCGCGCGAGCCGGCGGATCATCGCCAGCTTCAGCCAGCTCTTGGCGGGGAAAGTCTCGATTTGCGCGCCCAGGTGGCGCGCCCGAGGCTCAAGCAAACTGCCGGCCGGGATGGCCAGCGTCACGTCGTCGCCGAGTTCGCGCAACCCGGCGCAAAGTTCCATGGTTTGATTGTCGATGCCGCCGCCGGTGAAGAGGCCGTTGACCTGCAAAACGCGCAGCGGAGTCATGGTCGCAGTCCCATCTCCGCCGGGCATCCTTTGAAGTGCCAGTTCAACAACGCCAGTTGTTCGGCCCATTTTTTGCGGCAGCTGCGGGCCAGCCCGAGCGTGAGCAATGCGGCCAGTCCATTCGCCGCAAGGTTGACCAGCAAACGCACCAGCAATCCGGCGCGGAGGGCCAGGCAATGGTTTGGCCCGTGATTTTTTTGAAAGTAAAGATAGCGTGAGCGCCAGTACTCGATGCGCGCGGCGATGGGCTTCTGGCGGGCGGTCTGCCCCTGGCCGTGCCAGACCTTGACTTGCGGCAAATGGGTCACGCGCGCGCCGGCGCGGCGGGCTTGCAGGCAAAAATCGGTTTCTTCGAGAAAGAAAAAGAAGCGTTCATCCAGCCCGCCCAAGCTGTCCCAAAGCCGCTTGCGCGTCAGGAGAAAGGCGCCGACGACCGACTCGACTTCCGCCGGTTCGGTCAGGCCCTGCGCCTTGCCGGGAAAGCGGCGCGGAAACAGGCGCCGCAACAGCGACTTGTTGAGCAATTCGGTGAACAGCGTCGGCCAGTTAGCGATGGAGTTTTGGCGGGTGCCGTCGGGGTTGAGCAATTGCGCGCCGGCAACGCCGCAATCGGGATGGGCGCGCAGCCAATCAACCGCAATCGCCAGGGCATCGGGCTGCAGACGCGCGTCGGAGTTGAGCAGCAGGAGGAACTCGCCGGCCGCCTCGCGGGCACCGAGGTTGTTCGCGCGGGCGAAACCGAGATTGGCGCCGGCGGAGCGGTATTTGACGGCGGGGAATTTTCGCGGGATGACCGCCGCCGTGTCGTCGGTGGACCCGTTATCCACGACGATCACTTCCTTGGTGAAGCTGTCGCGGCTATCGAACACGGAAGCGACAGCTTCGGCCGTCAGTTCGCGGGTGTTGCGGCTGACGATGATGACTGAGAGATCCATGGAGAAGCGGCGTCAATTTTCCGCGACCTCAGCGGCGCTGGAGTTCCCAAAGCTTGGCGTATTTGACAAAAGTATAGAGCGCGTGAAAGCCGGCCAGTAAAAATCCGTGTGTGCCTTCGCGGAAGCCTTGCTGGAGAAAGTATTTTTTTAAAAACGCCGCCGCGGGACTGAAAGCCAGGTTGCCCAGACCGGCGCGGCGCCCTTCGTTGAAATACCGTTGGGCCATGAGCGTCGTATAGCGCTCGTTCTTGGCCATCACCACCGCCAGCGTGGGAAAGGGATGCTGCACAATGGGATTCGTGAAATAGCCGCGCGGGCCATCGCAAACGAAACCTTCGTGGACAAGATGGTCGTGGTATTTGAACCGGCGCCGGTCGAAGACTTGCGGTTGGCGGTAATCGGGATACATCCCGCAAAAATGGATCGGCCGGCCCAGGAAATAATTCAGGCGCGGCACAAAATAAGCCGCGCACTTTGGCGCCGCCAGCGTTTGCCGGACTTCAGCGGCGAACTCCGGTGTGCAGCGCTCGTCGGCATCGATGCTCACCATCCAATCGTTGGCGGAGGCGGCGAGGGCGAGGTTGCGCAGCTTGCCAAAGCCGCAAAAGTTTTCGCTGATGACTCGCGCGCCGAATTCCTTGGCGATCTCGACGGTGCCATCGGTGCTGAACGAATCGACGAGGATGATTTCATCCGCCCACTTCACGCTTTCGAGGACGGCGCGAATCTGGGCCGCCTCGTTGAAGGTAAGCGTGTATGCCGTGATCGCCGGCGCGGTGGCCATAGTTTTGCCGCGGGATTTTGGAGGGAAACGGCGGAATTAACAGAATTTGTTTTGCGGGAGCTTCCGGGCGCGCCCAAACCGCCTGCGTCATTTCAGCAGCCGGTAATTCTTGTGCACGCCGATGGTCAACCCGGTGCACCGTTTGACCAGCAGCGCGATATCCTCCCAAAAATATTCGCGGCGAAAGCGGATGAGCGGATTGCGCGAGGCATAGGTCCAGTGGGCGGCGGCAATCACGTCCCGCATGACGGCAGGATGCGTCCCGACAAACGGTTTCACCTTCTGGTCATCATCGTAAAAGCGCGCTGGGCGGTTGGCGAATTGCTCCGCGCGGGCGGCGTCACTGTAAAGGGTGGTGAGATTGCTCAGCTTGCTTCGGGCCTGGTCAGGTCGGAGCGCATAACCGTAATGAAAATAGCGCCCGCCGGAATTTTTGACCCGCAACTTGCGCCCGTCACGCGTGCGAAAGCCTTGTGCGTCACCGCAGGAGCGAATGTCCGGCTCCGCGCGCACCACGCGCACTTCCTGGTAATACCAGCCGAAGGAATAAACGCACGTCGAGTAACTGCCGTAAAAATGGGTGTAATCGACGACCAGGCCCTGCACGCGGGAGTTTTGCATCTCCCGTTCCATCGCCGCGCGCATCGCCGGAATGCTTTCTTCGTGCAGCACTTCGTCGGCCTGGATATAGACGCGCCAATCGCCGCTGCATTGGTCCAGCGCCAGATTGGTGTGATGCGAGAGGGCCAGGCCGTTCGTGCGTTGCCCTTCGTCCCAGTCGGTTTCGAGGATGCGGATTTTGGGATCGTTTATGGCGCGGACGAGTTCGAGCGTGGCATCAGTCGAGCGCGGGACGTTGACGATGACCTCATCGCACAGCGGCAGCAACGACCGGATCGACGGCACGAACGGGTAGCCGAGCGCCTGGCCGTTGCGGACAAAAGTGAACCCGCTGATTTTCACGGCCTCCATTTAACGAATAAGGGGCGGGCGGGGCGACGAAATTTCCCGCCGCGTCCAATTTTTCGTGTGCCAAAAACGATGGCGATGATTAAAACTGAGCGAGTCAGCGCCAATGACTGCCGCCGGCCAACAACCAACAGAACGTGAAAGCCCGCGAACGCCAGCCGCGGGCCAAGCGCCGCCGCTGGTCACGGTGGCGATCTGCACGCGGAACCGGGCGGCCTTTCTGGAAAAGGCGGTGCACAGCGTTCTGGCGCAAATCCACGACGACACGGAGATTCTCATCGTCGATAACGCGTCCACCGACGAAACGCCGCAAGTCACCGCGGCGCTGGTCGCCGCGAACCAGTGTGTCACCGTTCGGCCTGAACTTTCCCCGGGCATCATTTTCGCTCGCAATGCGGCCCTGGCCAGCGCCCGCGGCCAGTTCGTGCTGTTCCTCGACGACGACGAGGTGGCCGAGCCTGGCTGGGTGGCCGCTTACGCCGAGTTCCTAACTCATGCGCCCTCCGCGCAAGTCGCCTGCGTTGGGGGCCCTTACATCGCGCAATACGAATCCCCTCCGCCCGCCTGGCTCAGCCCTAGTTACGGTTCGTATGACGTTGGCGGAGGGAGGCGCGCTCTGACCGGCAAGACCAGCCTCGCTGGCGGCAACTGTGCTTATCGCAAGGAAATCGCGCAGCAGGCGGGCGGGTTTGCGGCGGGGCTGATGCGTTATGAGGATAGCGAACTGAACGGGCGGCTGCGGGCGATGGGATACGAAGTCTGGTGGCTTCCAACGGCGCGCGTGCGCCACTTGATTACTCCTGATCGCTTTCGATTAAAAGCGCAGATCTCACTGGCGATTGCCGAGGGGCGCTCAGTGGCTCTCCTCCGTTTAACCACGACGCGCCGGGGGTCGAGGCGCATTCTCCTCTGGTTCGGACGCCTCGTCGCCGCGCCGGTCCAGATGTTACTGCAATGGGCCGCCGCCGCCTTTTTATTACTGGCTCGGCGGCCGAGGCTGGGAATGGATTTGTTCCTGCGCGGCTTTCGCGCCGCGGGATTGGTCTGGCAATTATTGAAGGAAACCAGACGAATTTTTTGGGGCAAATGGTCGCGAAGTTCCGTTACCTAATCGCGGCGGACAAGTTCAGTCGCGGACACGACGGCTGAGTAATTTCATGACGCCGCGGCCAAAGGCCTTATAGGTGCTGCGACGAGTCAAGCGATCGAGCCAGAACTGGCTGTTCGGAGGCCGTCTGCCCCATTCCCGGGGCCAGTACCGGTCGCGCGCCAGTTTCGCCTCGCGAGCGGCACGCTCCGCGTTACGATGCATGAGGCTGTCGGGCGACTTGAGGAACAGGCCCAAAACTTCCGGTAAATGCAGAAAGCGCACTTCTGCGGAAAGCCGCAACCAGAATTCGTAATCGCCGGCCGAGAAAAAGGTTTCATCGAAATAACCAAAACGCTCATGCAGCTCCCGGCGCCACATCGGCTGCGGGCCGGGGAGGCATTCGCGGAACAAGCGCCGCCGGTCAAATGCCCGCGCCCTGAAGCAGCCGGTTACGGGGCCTTGGGCGAGCGTGGTGTTCTCGGTTTCGGTGATAGCGGTAGTGGCATAAGCCACTCCGGCGTCGGGGTGATCGTCCAAGGCCCTGGCAAGTTTTTCCAACGCCTCAGGAGCGTGGCGATCGTCGGTGTTGGCGTTGGTTAAATATCTTCCACGAGCGATTTTGATGGCGCGGTTCCATGCGGCGTACAGGGTCTCGCGGATTTCGGTACGCACATAAACAAGGTTGGCGGAGCGCCTCTGGAATTCCGCCACGATTGAGCGTTCGTTCTGCGGGGAACCACTGTCCACCACGATGATCTCCAGACGGTCGGCAATCGTTTGCGCCTCCAAATCGGCCAGACAACCGGGCAGCAAATGCTCCGCATTGTAGGTCGATACAATGGCCGTGACTTTGTAAACAGAAGAGTGGGGCAAGATAAGCCTGTCTCGTACGGATCGAAGAGCAAACAGCGCGTTGCCATGGCTCGGGGTCCCATTTTCCAGTGGCGCGAATCCAAGGAACACATACTCCGGCGTCAGTAAGTGCTTTAGGTCATCCAGATTCTTCGCGCACGTGTAAACCTCCTCCGTGCTGGCTTCGGTGTAAATGAGCTTAATCGCGGTCCGCGCAGCAGGCGACAGCGTGGACAGGATTCGATATTCAGCCCCCTGAACATCCAGGAATAAGAAATCCGGCGGCGCTAGCCGGTGTTCAGCCATTACGGTGGCAAGCCGGCGTGTTTGGACTGCGATGGTCTTGACCTCGCGCACTTTTGGAAATATCTCCCTGTGTCGGCCCATGCGGAGGAGCGAGCTCGACGCGGAATCGCCGCTGGCCACGTAAAACTCCGCAACTCCGTCAGCGTCAGAGATGGCGTAAGGAAAAACCTTGATCCGGGGGTCGCCACGGGTTTCTTTTTCCAGCGTTTTGAACAATTTGGGCAGCGGTTCAAACAAGTGGACTTGTTCCAGCTTGGGAAACAACCGCAATAACAGTTCGCGTTCCTGAAACCGGTGAGCGCCCACGATGTAAATTACCTTGATTTCTTGGGTGATGGGACGGTCTTCCAGTTCGCGCAACAAATCGTCCTGACTGATGACGCGGCGGCCTGGGCGCCAGAGCGTTAATCCAAACTGGCCCCGCGTGTGGGAGTGGGGCTCGCCACACGGCGGAGGGCCGGGCAACGCATTTTGAGTCATGGTTGGGCTTTATACCTTTGGAGGTATTTTTGAAAAGATATTTCCCCCGGTCGAGCCGCGTTGGTTAAGAGCTTGCCAAGGCGACTGGATCCTCTTCACGTTTTGGCGGTGACTGCGGCGACAATTTCTACGGCTAAGAGCGGCTGGCTCGGCCGCCTGCTGCGCTTGCGCGAATTGGTGCAACACGGCTGGTCGCGACTCGCGTTTCCTCCGCGCAAGGAAAAGTCGAACCTCACCTTCCTCATCCCGCATCACAACTCCGCCGAATTCCTGGAAGTTTGCCTTCATGCCGTCCGCGCCCACCATCCGGACTGTCGCATTCTGGTGGCCGACTCGGCTTCCGCTCCCGAGCAATTTCTGACTGCGAAGGCTGTGTGTCCGCGGTTTGAGGCGGAGTTGCTCCCGTTCTTTTTCAAGCACGGCCATACCGCGCAATTGAACTACCTATTATGCCGGGCGGACAGTGAGGTCGCGGTGTTTCTCGACCAGGATTGCATTTTGTTGCATCCGCTCCACGCCCTGCTCGAAGAACTGAAACTAGGCAAACTACTGGTTGGTCCCCGCGATGAAATGCGGCTGACGCATCCGAACTTTCGCCGGAGGTATCCCGGAGTCCTCAACGAAGGGTTGCGTCGCGCGCCCGATTTCATCCATGCCAGCCTGATGGTCATCCGTCCGCGCCGCCTCCGTGAATTGTTTGGCCGCCGTCCGTTTTATTGGGACCCGGGCTGGAATCGAGAAGGCCCGGCACGCCCTTTTCAGGTCGAACGCTATTTCGGCCTGTGTGAACGGTTGCGCCGCTCCCAGCCCGGCTCGATGCTGGCGCTCGAATCGGTCCATTCCGGCTACGGACTGGGCATGGTCTATTTGCACAACTCCGTTCCGCTCGCCTACCACAATTGGTACAGCGGGCGCATTTTCAGGTTGGACGGAAAGGTTGACGCGGTCCTGGACGTCGATTGGCTCCGGGCGGAGATGGAGCGGTTCTTCAGCGATTATTGGAACGGGACGCTGGATTTCCAACTGCCAGAAGGGATTCCGGCCAAGAAAGAGGACTGATCGCCGCGCGACTCAGTGGGCCACGAACGTTCCAATTTGGTCGTCGGCAGGCGCGTTCGGGCTATTCGCTACTCCGCACCTTCTCCTTCTTCTCCTCCAACTGCGCTTGGAGCGATTTGCGGTCGCTGACGAGCTGTTTTTCCAATTGCTCCATTGCTTCGAAGTCCCCTTTTTGGACCGCTTTGCGCCGTTCGCCTTGGAGAAAGATTTCGCGTTCGGCGATCTTCGCGGCGTACTTGGAATCGAGTTCGGCGAGCTGCTTCTTCTGTTCGGCGGAAGCTTTTTTGGTCGGGGCGTTTTTGCTCAAACGCTCCATCGCCAGTTCATAGGCCGTTTTCATACAGGGAACAATACACCAGTCGCCAGACAGGAAGCAGCACAAAAACCAGAAAGGCTCAAGTCGGCTTTTGGTCAGCCTCAACGGGGGGGAATGGCGCTTGCTTAAGCGAGGGGGCGCAAGCGCGGAGGGCCGCTGGTGGGCGGACGGACCGCTCAATTTCCGCCTGGAAATGCCGATGAATAAAGGAAGTCCATCTCGCCGGAGCGCGGTCGGGCAAGCTGGCAAACAACTGGTTCAAGTCGGGCGTCCGAGCGGAAACGACCAAATGACCGAGAAAACAAAAATCGGTGAGACGAAACAGAAGCTGCTCTTCCATTGGTTTGAGGAGGGTTTCGAGGTGACGCTTAGCGTTCAGCCATCGACTGATCCGCCGGTGTTGACCGATACCGCCGTTTTGCTCCGCTCCGAAAACAGCAAAGGTAACGAAAACCCTCCGCTCAATCCCGCCTAACTGTAAGCCTTGCGACGCGGGGAGGCCGTCGCCGCCGCCGGCTTAACGCTTTTCCAACCGCCGGGTCGGCCGACAAACTTCTGGCCTCGCTGACCGTCTCCTTGCTATCCTGCGGTGAAACAACGCAGCCTTGAATGCGCTTGAAGCTTCGCCTTGGACCGCAACCATTTTTGCTTTTGCTCCGCCTCCCCGCCGCGTTATTCCTGGCCGCCTGGCCCGTCCAACTTCACGCCCACACTCCGAGCGAGACTTTTCTATCGCTTACAATTGAGGGCCAGCGCCTCACCGGCGAATGGGACATCGCCCTGCGCGACCTGCAACACGCCCTCGGCCTCGACACCCCGGGCGCCAGTTCCATCGGGCGCGCGGACCTGCGGCTCCGCCAGCAGGCGCTCGCTTTGGACACCTTGCGGCGCCTGAGTCTCAAAGTGGACGGAAAACCATTCCCGCTCCGCGTGGTTGACTTCCAAACCACAAACCAGAGCGACGGCGAACACGGCCTGGTCGAGTTCGCTGCCGAGAACTTGCCGGCCGGGGCGGCAGTCCTGGAGTTGAATTGCCGCGTCTTTTTCGCCCTCGACCCGCAGATGCACGGGGTGCTGCGCATCGAACAGGCCGGAAATACAACCACGGCCACTTTCAACGCGGACACTCCTTCGCTCCGATTCAAACTCGCCGCCCCGCCCGCTAAGTGGCGCCAATTGCTTGGCTTCGTCGGCGAAGGCATCGGACACATTTGGACCGGTTACGACCATCTCCTGTTCCTGATCGCTCTGCTGCTGCCCGCCGTGTTGTGCTGGCAATCGGGCGCGTGGACGGGCGTGGCGGCGATTCGGCCCGCGTTCATCAACGTGATCAAGATCGTCACGGCCTTCACCGTCGCCCACTCCCTCACTCTGGCGCTCGCCACGCTGGAGGTTGTCCGCCTGCCGTCCCGCGGGGTGGAGTCGGCGATCGCGCTCTCCGTTTTGGTGGCCGCGCTCAACAACGTCTGGGCATTTTTTCATGGCCGGAGCTGGTCGGTGGCGTTTGTTTTCGGGCTGATTCATGGATTTGGTTTCGCCACGGCGCTGGCGGATTGGGGACTGGCGCAAGGCACGCTGGCGCTGGCGTTGGTCGGTTTTAATCTCGGCGTGGAACTCGGACAAGTGGCCATCGTCGGGATCATGCTGCCGCTGGCGTACCGCTATCGGAACACGGCCGTTTACCAGCGGTTCGTGCTTCGCGGCGGTTCGGCGGTGGTCACGCTCATTGCGTTTATCTGGGTGCTGGAACGAGCGTTCGGATTCAAGGTGCTGCCTTTCTGATTGGCGGCTGCGCCGAGGAGCTTGTGCGGAGTGGGGCGCGAACCTATCCGCTCCGGGTGAAGCTTTCGGCCAAAGCCACGGCCTTGAGCATGGCCTTGGCCTTGTTCACGGTTTCTTGATACTCTGCTTCCGGTGTCGAATCGGTTACCCACCCGCCGCCGGCCTGGACGTAGGCTTTGCCGTCCTTGATCAGCGCCGTGCGGATGGTGATGCAGCAATCGAGGTTCCCGCTGAAGGAAAAATAGCCGACGCACCCCCCGTACGATCCGCGCGCGGTCTGTTCCAGTTCGGAGATGATTTGCATGGCCCGGACCTTCGGGGCGCCGCTGAGGGTGCCGGCGGGAAAAGTGGCGCGCATCAAATCGTAGAGCGTTTTGTCGGCGGAAAGATGTCCCTCAATCTGCGAGACGATATGCATGACGTGGCTGTAACGCTCGACCACCATCAGGTCTTTGACCCGCACGCTGCCATAATCGCAGACGCGGCCGAGGTCATTCCGTGCGAGGTCCACCAACATCACGTGCTCGGCCCGTTCCTTGGGATCGCCGAGCAAATCCCGTTCATTGGCCAGGTCTTGCTCCGGCGTCTTGCCGCGCGGCCGCGTGCCGGCAATCGGGCGGATTTCGACCTTCTGGTTTTCGCAACGCACGTGAATCTCCGGCGATGCGCCGACCAGGGCGAAGCCTTCCAGTTCGAGCAGGAACATGTAAGGCGACGGATTGATCGAGCGCGCGGCGCGATAAATATCGAGCGGGGCGGCCTGGACCGGAGTCGAAAAGCGCTGCGAACCGACCACCTGGATGATGTCGCCGCTGACGATGTATTCCTTCGCTTTGCGAACGTTCGCGAAGAATTCTTCCTTGGGCACGTTCGATTCGAAGGGAATGGCCGGCACCTCGCTCGGCACCGTCACGGGAATATGTTCGGTCGGCTGCTCCAACAGCGCTACCAGCCGGTCGATTTCCGCCACGGCGTCGTCGTAGGCTTGCGCCGGCATTCGGCCCTCGTCCAACACGGCATTGACCAGCACAGTGATGGTTTGGGCCACGCGGTCGAAGATCAGCAATTCATCGGCGATGAGAAAGTAGATCGTCGGGATCCGCAGTTCGTCGCGCGGCGGGCGCGGGACCACCGGCTCGACGTCGTGAATGAACTCATAACCGATGAAGCCGACCGCGCCGCCAGTGAAGCGCGGCAGAAAAGGGAGCGTCACCGCCCGATATTTTTTCAAGGTCCTCTCCACGACTTCCAAACCGTCCCGGACCCCTTGGGAGCGGTCGCGATTGGCCTCGCGCGCGATGAGGAAAGATTCCACCACGCGACCGTTTTCCAGCACCTCGACGCGGTCGCCCTGCTGGCGAATGACCGCCCGCGGGTTGCAGCCGACGAACGAGTAGCGCCCCAGGTGTTCCGCCCCTTCGACCGACTCGAAGAGGAACGACTCGCCTTGCCCGCGAATTTTGCGATAGGCGGAGAGCGGCGTTTCGAAGTCGGCCAGCAGCCGCCGGGTGACAGGCACCAGGTTTCCCTGCGCGGCCAGTTGCAGAAATTGATCCAAGTCGGGCGCGTGCATGGTCAGCGGGCGCGGGCCGCGCGGCGGTTGCGGCAGAGGGCGATCAAGGTATAGACCGCGACGGCCACCGCGTAGCCGATGATCCCCATGCCGATGCCCAGCGGCACTTCCTGGTCGAAGCCGCTCCAATACATCAGGACACCCCCGATGGCCGCGGTGAGCAGCGTCTGCGAAAACAGGCAGAACAGAAAGAGTCCGGGCGTGGTTTCATCCAGGCGTTCGACAAACCAGTTGCGATAATTCTCCTCGCCGTGGGAACGCATCAGCCAGGCGAGTTGAAAATTGCGCGCGGCGACCAGCGCGCTGGTGGTGCCGATGATGATGGCGATGAGCGGCCAGAACGCGAAGCCGGCGCACAACGCCACGTTGAGCGGGATGCCCCATTTCCAGCGCAGGCGGCGGGCGATGGGGTTGGCCTCCAGGATCAGATTGGGCGTGGCGATCCAGGTGCTGAGGAAATCCGCGCCGCGGGCGAAGAGCAGCAGCGACAGAAACAGGAAGTAGGCCTGGCTGGCGAACGGAACCGGCTTGTCCATCAGTTTCTCTCGTAAATGGGCTTAGGAATCCAATTGCGGCTCGGTCGTCCTGAAGCTCTCACCGCGGCCTTCGATGGAACGGAAGAAGCAGGATTTGTATCCTTCATGGCAGGCGGCGCCGGTCTGTTCGACTTGAATCAGCAGCGTGTCGCCGTCGCAGTCGAAGGCGATGTCTTTGACCTTTTGGGTGTGGCCGCTGGTTTGGCCTTTCATCCAGAATTCCTTGCGCGAGCGGCTCCAGAACCAGGTCTGGCCGGTGGCGACGGTTTTTTCGATCGCGGCCCGGTTCATCCACGCCATCATGAGGACGCGGCCGGTGGATTCGTCCTGGATGATGGCGGGAATCAACCCGGCGTCGTTGAATTTTAATTGGTCGTAAAAGCTCACGCGAGTTTGCATTCTAGTTTTTGGCCCTCGGATTGCAAGCGGCGGCCCTCACTTTTTCGGCAGGAAGGTGAAGCCCACCGCGGCCAGAATACAGGCAAATGCCAGCAAATGGTTCCAGCGAATTTTTTCGCCGAGATAAAGAATGGCGAACCCGCTGAAGACGCCCAGGGTGATGACTTCCTGCAAAATCTTGAGTTGGGTCACGGAATAGAAGGCGTTTCCCCAGCGATTGGCCGGGACCTGGAGGACGTACTCAAAAAAAGCGATGCCCCAGCTCGCCAGTATGACCAGCCAAAGCGGCGAGCTTTTGTATTTCAAATGCCCGTACCACGCGAAGGTCATGAACAGGTTGGACGCCGTCAACAGGACGATCGGGAGCGAGCGAGATTGGAGGAGTTCAATCATAGTTGATAATGTCGGAATCAAGCGGCCTTGGCCTATCGCCTCACGCTCGGCTGCGCGTCCCGGATCGCAAAAAAATCATAAACGAACCGGAATGCCTTTGTGCGCCAAAAACTTTTTGACGTCGCCCACCGTATATTCGCCGAAGTGGAAGATGCTGGCCGCCAATACCGCGTCGGCCTTTCCGTCGAGGAGCACCGCCGCCATGTGTTCCAGCCGGCCCGCGCCGCCGCTGGCCACCACGGGCACACCCACCGCCTCGCTGATGCGCCGGGTGATGGCCAGATCGAAGCCGGCCTTGGTGCCGTCCGCGTCAATGCTGTTGAGCACAATCTCGCCGGCGCCGAGGGAAACGGCGCGCTGCGCCCATGCGACCACCTCCAATCCGGTCGGCCGGCGGCCCCCGTGCGAGAAGACTTCCCAACGATCCGGCGCGACTCGCCGCGCGTCGATGGAGACCACGATGCACTGGCTGCCGAATTTTTCCGCGCCGGCGCGAATCAAGTCGGGCGTGGCGACAGCCGAGGAATTGATGCTGATTTTGTCCGCGCCGGCCTTGAGCATCGTGTGCATGTCCGCCACGGTTCGAAGGCCGCCGCCAACTGTGAGCGGCATAAAACACTGGTCGGCGGCGCGCTCGATGACCTCCACGATTGTCGCCCGGCCATGCGCGCTGGCGGTGATGTCGAAGAAGACCATCTCGTCGGCGCCTTGGTCGTTGTAGCGGATCGCCAGGTCCACAGGATCACCCACGTTGCGCAACTCGCCGGCCTCCGCCCGGCCGAACTGAACACCGCGGGTCACAAGGCCGGCGTGCACGTCGAGGCAGGGAATGACGCGGCGGGCGAGCATGTAGGGAAGGCGGGCCGTGGCGGCGCGAGCTGGAGCTTAGACGGCCGGGGCGAACTCCTCAGCCACGGTTGTGAAGTAATGTTTTAGGCTCGGCATGACGTCGCAAAGCTCGATCGGAACTTATTTTGATGCGTCCATTTTCAATCCCAGACTTATAGGAAGATGCCGTTCCACCGACAAGCAATATTGCGTGCGATCGGGTTCCGTGTGGCAGACGCCCGGCGCGGGCCACCCCCGCAGCAAAGTTTGGAGGCGAGGGTCGGAATCGGACAGGCAACGCGCTTTAAGCACCGTCATCCCATTCAATCATAACTCCCGCACTCACAGGCCCGTCGCATGACAGGCAACGAAACCACCTGTAAAATGGGCGTTTCCCGGTGTTTCGTCAAGTCGCCGAGTACTCAATCACTACTCACCTACGAGTCGGAAAAAACTCATTTAAACCGGCGTTGCTGGCATTTCTGCTGGCACTTTTGCTGGCAGAATTCGACTCCGAAAATCCGCGCATAGTCGCGTCATCGGTCGGTGCGTTCCACTCAGCAGGCATCCGCCGATGTGGTTTCCGTCGTGTTCACCCGCCTGTGCCCGCACCTCTGGTTGCTCCGCGCAACCTCGCGCCGGCAGGCGAAGATGATTCCAGAGTTTTTGCGCCTGCCGTCACTCGGTTGCTAATGCTCCGCTGCCCGGCGGCGCGGGCACATGCGGGTGCGTTTCGTCAGGAGCGCTCCTGCTCTCTCGGGGCGGAGGTGAAGAGAGCAGTTCCGCTCCTTCAGAACGAAACGCAAAACATGAACACGGCAGAAAACCTCATCTCCACAGGATGCCCCGCAACCGCTCCGCAGCCCACGAATCAAATCGTCAAGACGATCAAATTCCCGGCTCAACCGCAGGAATGGAAAATTGTTTCACTGCGGGAATGTTCCACACCCGACACCATGCAACAGTGCGAAACACCGGATCAGGCAGCCGCCTATTGGAAGACGCACATCGCGAATCATCCCTACTTCAATTCTGAGTGTGAATGTCTGGTGGTTTTCATCCTCAACACCCGTCGGCGCATCAAAGGTCACTATCTCGTGTCCATTGGGACCATGGATACGATTCTCTGTCATCTTCGTGAAGTATTCCGTTTAGCCATCATGGCGGCGAGTGCCGCCGCAATCATCATCGCGCACAATCATCCGAGCGGTGAACCGACTCCGTCCGAGGCGGACATCAAAATCACTCGCGATCTCAGCCGAGCCGGCCAACTTCTCAAAATCGAAGTCCTCGATCACATCATTGTTGGAAATCCCAACCACACGAGCCTTCGCAGTCTTGGGTATTTCTACAGCTAACCGCTCCCGGTTCCCGAGAAATCGGGGTCGTTGTTAGCTTCGCTTTGGCAAATAGAAGGCGAATCTATCCACCGAATCTCATCGTCTGGCAAATGCGACTACTTCTGGCAACAGCCGCACATCCGCGACAAATTTCGCAAGCAACGGGGAGCGGTTGTCCTTCCGCCAGACCAGAGCCAATGGAAGAGGCAATTTCAGATCCATTACGGGCAACACAACTACTCCTTCGGGGCGTCGCCAGCGCGCATTTTCGTTGACGAATCCAACCCCCACTCCATGCAACACGAGGCTGAGAATAGTCGCTTCATTCACCCCCTCTTGAACGATTCGTGGTGATTTCAAGCCGGCGCGAAAACATTCGTGCATCAAGCGGTCGTAGAAGGCAGGACTTTCGCGTCTCGGAAACCAGACAAAGGGCGTGTCACCCAAATCGCGCAGCCTAAGTTTCCTCAATGTCTCCAGTGGATGTCCCTTGGGTGCGGCCAAAACGATGTTGTGCGATGCGACCTGGAGTTGCTCCAATTCGGGATCTGTTCTCGGCATATTAAACACAAAGCCTGCGTCCAGCCGCGCGGACCGAATCGCTTCGATTTGTTCCGAAGAGCTCGATGGATTCAGTTGAAGTTCTGCGTCCGGTTGCTGTTTGCGGAATTGCCGGAATGATCCCGGAACCACACCATGCCAGGATGCGCTCTCGGTGAATCCAACCCGCAAAGTGCCGGACTGGCCGCGCGCCGCGCGCCCCGCGCGCAGGGTCGCTTCATTCACTTCTCGAAGAATGCGCCGCGCATCCTCCAAGAATGATTTTCCCGCGACGCTGATTTTCACGCCGCGCGGAAGGCGCTCAAAAAGTTTAAAACCTAGTTCATCTTCCAAATCCTGAATCTGACGGGAGAGTGCGGGTTGAGCCACGCGAAGCCGCTGTGCGCCGCGTCCGTAATGCTGCTCTTCTCCGACCGCCACGAAATACCGCAAATGTCGCAGTTCCATTCCGATACTCTATTGCTATCGGTTCGATAGTAAACATGTTTTGGACGCATCGTTAAGGAGCTGGCATCGTGTGGGCATGAAACGCAGCAACAAGCGGAAGAAACAAAGGGCAGCAGCAGATCGGAGCAAGCGGCCGGCGTCCAAGCAAACACGCAAACCTTTGCCGATGATTCCATTGCCTGCGGCTTGGGAATAATTAACAAACCACAAACAGAAAAGGAAAACGTATGAAATGCAAATTATTCGGAATCGCCTCGTGGCAGATTGGAGGGTCTTATGTCTAAAGTCTGGCTGGTAACCGGCAGCGCAAGCGGTTTGGGCCGAAACATTGCCGAAGCTGCGCTCGCATCGGGCGATCGTCTCGTGGCAACCGCTCGTGACCCTCGCCGCCTTAAAGACCTGGCGGAGAAATATGGCGATCAAATTCGCACGGCTCCGCTCGACGTGGCGGACGAGCAGGCGGCACAGGCATCTGTGCAGGTGGCCGTGGACGCCTTCGGACGACGCCGGCAAAGGAGTGGTTGCATCCTTCAAATCTCGTCCGTGGGCGGTCGCCTGGCCCGTCCCGGCAGCACTGGCTACCATGCAGCCAAGTGGGCGGTTGGCGGATTCACCGAGTCCCTAGCGCAGGAAGTCGCCCCTTTCGGCGTCAAAGTGTGCGCCCTCGAACCCGGCGGAATGCGGACGAATTGGGGTGTTCGCGCAAACAAAGAAACACCGGTTCTGCTCTCGGAATATGAACCATCCGTGGGCGGGGTGATCAAGGCGCTGGAGTCTTACTGGGGAAACGAAATCAGCGATCCGGCCAAGGTGGCGCAACTCATCCTTCGTCTGGCTGCCAGCGATCATCTCCCGGCACATCTGCTGATCGGCAGTGACGCAGTTGAGTTCGCAGGTCAAGCCGAGGCAACCCGTGCAGCCGAGGCAGAGCGCTGGCGGGAATTCAGCGTCTCGACCGATGTCAACGCCTCGGGGCCTTTGCCTGCTGTGCGATTTTGAGCGGTTCGGCATTCACCATCATCACAAACCGCTTATGAGCACATCATCATCCGGCATCTCATTTGACGTGAACGAGTTCACTGACAAGCGCGTGCTTGTCACGGGCGGCACTAAGGGTGCGGGCAAGGCAATGGCTGATCGCTTTCGGCGGGGAGGTGCAACCGTCATTGTAACCGCACGGTCTTCACCAGAAGAAAAAACGGAGGGTCATTTCATTCAGGCAGACGTCTCGACCGCCGAAGGCGCAACCAAGGTAATCAACGAAATTTTGGATTGCTTTCATGGAATTGACATCATCATTCACAACGTCGGTGGATCATCAGCGCCGAGTGGTGGATTTATCACGGTCACCGATGAAATCTGGCAGCAAAACCTGAATGAGAATTTGTTTCCCGCTGTTCGCCTGGATCGCGGTCTTTTGCCATCCATGATTGAGCGAGGTTCGGGTGTCATCATCCACATTTCATCCATCCAAAGAACGCTGCCTTTATACGATTCAACCCTTGCCTACGCCGCCGCGAAAGCCGCGCTCACCAATTACAGCAAGGCCCTGTCGAACGAAGTCAGTCCCAAAGGAATTCGGGTGGTTACGGTTTCGCCCGGCTTCATTGAAACCGATGCCGCCACGAGAATGATTCAACGCATGGCGGACAAAGACAAAAGCGACTACACAGTGGCCCGGCAAAAACTCATGGAAATGCTTGGGGGTATTCCCTTGGGTCGCCCAAACAGGCCGGATGAGGTTGCAGAGCTTGTAGCTTTTCTCGCATCGGACAGAGCTTCCGCCATCACCGGCAGCGAGTTTGTAATTGATGGCGGGACAATTCCAACGGTTTAAGAGAGCAGAAAACAATACACCAACGAGAAAGGACACGAATATGAAACAAGCAACAAATTCGCTCAACCTGCCAAAACCCATCGCCGCCTACTTCACCGCAGACAGGGGTGAGGGCGAGGCCGTCTCACTATGTTTCACTCACAATGCCGTCGTGAAGGACGAGGGGCACACGCACCGAGGCCGGGCCGCAATCAAAGCGTGGAAGACGGATGCCTCTGCAAAGTATGAATACACATGCGAGCCTCTCGCGTGCGAAGTGCAGAAGGGAAAGACGGTCGTCACCAGCCGTCTGGTGGGAAATTTTCCCGGCAGCCCGGTTGACCTTAGATTCTTTTTCAAACTCGAAGGGGACAAGATTGCGTCGTTGGAAATCATCCCGTGAGGAATGGTTTCAAAGCCGAGTATTCACAGGGATGAACGCCGATCGCGCCCCGCTTGAGCAAACTGAAAAACACGCCGCCCGTTTTAGCTTCCATTTCGAGGGCGTTTATGATGTGATTTCCCTTCAACCAATTCCTCCTATGAAAATGCGAAGTTTTGCGTTCCCGGTTTGCATCCACAGCCTCATTTTGCTGCCCCTCCAACTGGCGGTGGCCCAAGGCCCGCTCACCCCGCCCGGCCCGCCCGCGCCCTCGATGAAGACGCTCGACCAAATCGAGCCGCGCACACCCATCTCCTCGGTGCCCTACACGATCACCAACGCCGGCTCCTATTATCTTACCTCCAATTTGTTCTCGGGCATCTTTGGCGGAAACGGGATCATTATCAAGGCGGACAACGTCAGCCTCGATCTCAACGGTTTTTCCTTGAGCGCCGGTCCCATTTTCTTTGGCGGTCTTCCCGGAGCGGGAGTGAACGTGCCGTCACCGCAGCAGAACATTTCGATTCGGAATGGGACCGTGAGCGGCTGGCGCATCGCCGGCGTGCAGGCCAGCGCGGCGAGCAATAGCAGACTGGACCACCTTCGCGCCTCCGGCAACGGCGGTGCCGGTCTGGCGATCGGCAGCGGTGGCACGGTCAGATCCTGCGTCTGCTCGGCCAACGGCGGAGGAGGAATTCTTGCAGGAAAGGACACATTGATCGCCGCATGTTCCGCCGCCGGGAACCACTTGGACGGAATCAAAACGCTTGGCGGCGGCCTGGTCAACCACTGCACCGCCAGCGGTAACACCAACGCCGGTGTGCTCGTCGGCGACGGCAGTTCCGTGGGCGGCTGCACCGCGCGAGCCAACGGGTCGGACGGGATCTCCACTGGCGCCGGTTGCACGGTCGCCAACTGCGTGGCGGCCGGCAACAACGCCGTGGGAATTCTCCTCAGCTCGAATTGCACGGTCACGGCGTGCAGCGCCTTTGACAACCAGGGCGGGGTGATTGTCGGCGGAATTGATTGCGGCGACGGCTGCGTCGTCCGCGACTGCGCGTCGGCAGGGACCGCGCTGGGGGTGGGCATCATCACCGGCCAGGCTTGTTCCGTCATCGGCTGCACGGCGCGCAACAACAATCTGTCTGGCATTTTCGTCAGCGGCGAGGGAAGCACGGTCAAGAATTGCGTGGTGTCCGAAAACCATGCCGCGGGCATCTACGCCGTCTTTTACTGCACCGTGAGCGGCTGTTCCGCGCGGACGAACGACTTCGACGGGGTCCAAGTTTCCCCCGGCAGCCTTGTGGAAAATTGCGCCTGCTCCGAGAACGGCCTAGACGGCATCGGCGCAGATTCTGGCTGCACGGTCACCGGGTGCGTGGTCGCGCGCAACGGCCGGGACGGTATCGAGGTGGCGGGGAATTGCATCGCCGCGCGCAATCATTCCAGCGACAACACCGGCGATGGCATCAAGGCCGTCGGCCAGGCCAATCGCCTCGAGGACAATCAAGTTTTCGGGAACCAGGGGAATGGCATCGGAGTCGATGGAGCCAACCTCGCGAACGTGATCATCAAAAACAAGGCGAGGTTCAACATCAGCGGCGACTACGGCAATCTAAGCGGCAACACCGACTACGCCCCAGTCGCCACCCCCGCCACCGCGGTGAATCCATTCAGCAACTTTTAATTTCCAGGAGGGACCACGAAAACGGTGATGGCCCCAAATAGCTGCGGAGCGGCGCAAGAATGCCGGTCAAGGCGCTAAAAAGGCTCGATAAAAACGCTGGCTGAAATTCACCACGGCCGGATCGGAGAAGCGCACCGTGCCATTGGTGTTTGCAAGCACGGCGGCAGCCGACCAGTCCGTCAGATTCGTGGAAAATTGCAGGAGGTAATTGTAGCCCGGCGCGCCCGTCAGTTGCACCACCGGCGTGCCCTCGCCGTCCAGCGACGCGGCAAGGAGGATCGGCTGGCTTGGCGGTCCAACTATCGCCAGGCTGTGGTCCCCTCCGGCCGCAATGGCCACCACGCCGCTCAAACCGCTGAGCACCGTGACGGGGAGGAAGTTAGGGTTGGGGTCGCTTTCGTGTAAAAAGAGCCATTCGCCCCACGCTACGACGGTTCCGTCCTCCTTGAGCGCCAGACTCTGAGCCTCTCCGGCCGCTATGGCCACTACATTGCTCAAACCGCTGGGCACATTGGCTTCGCCATATGTGTTGTCACCCCATGCCACGACGGTGCCGTTCTTCAGCAGCGCCAGAAAGTGTATTTGTCCGGCCGCGATGGCCACCACGTTGCTCAGTCCGCTGGGCACATAATCATCAAATCCCCAGGCGACGACAGTACCGTCCTGCAGCAGCGCCAGACTATGGACCTCTCCGGCCGCGATCGCCACTACATTGCTCAATCCGCTAGGCGCGGTGACGTCCCAAAAACCATTGCCGCCCCACGCCGCGACGGTACCGTCCTGTTTGAGGGCCAGACTGGTTGCCCCACCGGCCGCGACGGCGACGACACTAGTCAACCCGAACGGCACGTTCGTTTGGCCATAAAAATTATCTCCCCAGGCCAGGACGCTGCCGTCCCGAGTGAGGGCCAGACTGTGGCCAGTTCCTGCGGCGATAGCGACCACGTTGCTCAATCCGTCTGACTCCGTGGCCGGCAGGTAGTAATTTCCATCGAATAAACTCCCCCACTCCAGCACCGTGCCGTCCTGTTTGAGCGCCAGACTGTGATCCAATCCGGCCGCAACGGCCACCACGCCGCTCAACGCACCAGGCAGATTTGCTTGGCTAAGCTCGTTGTCGCCCCACGCCGCGAGGCTACCATCCTGCCTGAGGGCCAGACTGTGATACCATCCCGCCGCAATTGCCACGACGCCACTCAACCCGCTCGGCACGGTGGCTTCGCCGTGGAAATTGTCTCCCCACGCCACGACCGTGCCGTCCCGCTTGAGCGCCAGGCGCTGCCCCAATCCGGCAGCAATGGCGACCACGTTGCTCAAGCCGCTGGGCACTTCCAATTGGCCAAACGCAGTGCCATCGCACTGCACCACGGTTCCGTCCTGCTTGAGCAGCAGGATGTATGTGCCACCGGCGGCAATAGCCACCACGCCGCTTAAGGTCACATTCGTTCCGGCTCCCCACGACACGACGCTTCCGTCCTGCTTGAGCGCCAGACTGTAAGTATCGCCGGCCGCAATGGCTGCTACGCCGGTCAATCCTTCCGGCACCATGGACTGGCCATAATCAAAATAGCCGCCGCCGTTCGTTTCGCCCGCTCCCCAGGCCACTACGGTGCCGTCCTGTTTGAGCGCCAGACTGTGATACCCTCCGGCTGAAACGGCCACCACGCCGGTCAAACCGGCTGGGATCAAGGATTGGCCGTAATCAGGAAATACGCCGCTGTTCGTCCCGCCCGCTCCCCACCCGACGACGGTGCCGTCCTGCCTGAGCGCCAGACTGTGCGACTCTCCAGCCGCAATGGCCACAACGTTGCTCAACCCGTCGGGCACGGTGGCTGCGCCATCAAAATAAAAATTGTCTCCCCACGCCACGACGCTGCCATCGGGCTTGAGCGCCAGATTGTGACTCCCTCCGGCCGCAATCGCCTTGAATCGTGTCAGCGGCTGGACATAAGGAAGCATCGGGATTCCCCAACTGACAACGGTTCCGGGTGTCCGGCCAATTGTCTGCCCACGCGCTTCGACTCCCTGGAGCAGAAGCATCACGCCGAGAAGCGCGACCGCCGGCCAGCGCCGAGGCACAGTCTGGGTCAGGTGCATCTTCTGTGAAACCTGGATCGACTAAAGCACAAACCCTCCCAACGTGCAATGGCTTAAATAGCCCATTGCGCCCGGCCAAGCATGGATTCAGCAATCGCTGCGAACGCCGCGCCAGGTAAGGAGGCGGAATGGGCTTGATGGCAAAACCCGCCTCGTTGCCTCTGCGGCCAGTACTTCTTGAATCGGCCCTGTTTCGTCGGACATTCGCCGTGTTTTAAACTTGAAATCCGGGCCGATGCGTGCTTAACTTTGGCACTCGGCCAGACCTTATGAAATCCATCCTTCGCGCTTCGCTCCTTTTGGCTGCCATCGCTGGGAGTGCCCAGGCCTCCTCGACGATCGACAACCTCAACCGCTTCGCTTACGGCGCCAACATCGGCTGGATGGATTGCCGCGCCGACGGCGCCAACGGCGTCGTCATCGGCGAATTCGTCTGTTCGGGTTATATCTACGCCGCTAATGTCGGCTGGATCAATCTCGGCGGCGGCGCGCCGGTCAACGGCATCCAATACCAAAACAATTCCGCCGCCGACTTCGGGGTGAACACCGATGGCCTGGGCAATCTGCGCGGCCTCGCCTGGGGCGCCAACATCGGCTGGGTGAACTTCGAAGCTCAGGGCGC
>WNGH01001428.1_pt1 | contig 22362 bp, 19 predicted proteins | sample 5400631 | NCBI WGS metagenome assembly WNGH01 (sample SAMN13153373, study PRJNA577476) | soil metagenome | isolation source: 115 cm soil or saprolite under Garry oak tree replicate 1 | place: USA:California | collected 2016-06-15
GCGACCTCTGCAAGGAGTGCGGGCAGGCGACGTTCGTGTACGAGGAAGGCTGCAAGAAGTGCCTGTCGTGCGGCTTCAACGAGTGCTGATCCAAGTCGAATGATCCCGCGCGGGGGAGCGCAGCCGCGGTCCCCCGCGCGTCCGATGTCGATGCCGCCGGGGCCGGATGCTAGAATGCCGGCGTGTTCTCGGGCGGCACGTATCACGAGGTTGCACGCTGGCTCCTGAACTTCCTGACCGCCCACGCCAAGCGGGTCGATCCCCGCGTCGAAGTCGTGTTCGAGGATGACGATCATCGGGAAGGGAAGTCCTACCGCGCGCGCCTCCGGTTCGGCCGCCACCTCGGACCGGCGATCGAGCTCGACTTCCGGGAGGTCGCCGACAATCGAGGCAGCCTTGCCTGGTGCACCCGACTGGCCGAGCGCACGCGGAAGCTGGCTCGCGAGGTCGCCGATCAGGGAGTAGCCGACGCGCGGTCCGGCTAGCGCGCGCCCGTACTGGATCCGGGCCGGGGACCTGAACGGCTTCCTCGGTCTCGCCCTCGACAACATCACGCAGCTCGTCATCCTCGCGTCGCTTCTGATCGGCGTCTTCAAGTTCCCGGCCGACCTCGTGCTGCAGCGGATGGTTCCAGGGACCGCCCTCGGCGTGCTGGCCGGGGACCTTGCCTACACGTGGCTCGCCGTGCGGCTCATGCGCCGCACCGGGCGCCGGGACGTCACCGCGATGCCGTTCGGCATCGACACTCCGACGCTGTTCGCGATGGTCTTCGGCGTGCTCGGACCGGTGATGCTCACGACGGGCGATCCGGTCCTGGCGTGGAAGGTCGGCATGGCGGCGACGGTCGCGATCGGCCTGGCCAAGCTGGGGCTCGCGTTCGGGGGCGACTGGGCGCGCCGCGTCGTCCCCCGTGCCGCGCTCCTCGGCTCGATCGCGGGAATCTCGATTCTGCTGATCGCTTTCCTGGCGATGCTCAAAATCATGCGCGATCCGCTGGTCGGCCTCGTCGCGCTGCTCGTCTTGCTGCTGGCGCTCTTCGGGCGGGTACGCATGCCGTTCGGGCTTCCGGGCGCGCTGGCGTCGGCGCTCGCGGGCACGCTGATCTTCTGGGGCCGCGCCTGGCTCGACCTCGGACCCGGTGCCACGATTGCCGCCGGTTCGCTCCGCCCGGCGTTGCCATGGCCCACTCTGGGCTGGATCGACGCGGTCTCCCAGACGCTTGCGTATCTGTCGATCGCGCTCCCGTTCGCGCTCGTGACGATCATCGGCGGAATCGACAACACCGAGAGCGCGGCGGCGGCGGGCGACGAATACCGCGCCCGGGACATACTCCTGACCGAGGCCGCGGCGACGATCCTGGCCGGTTGCTGCGGCGGAGTCGTCCAGAACACGCCATACATCGGCCACCCGGCGTACAAGGCGATGGGCGCCCGGGCCGGCTACACGCTGGCGACCGGAATCGTCATCGGAGTGGGCGCGGCGGCGGGCGTCCTCTCGCTTCTCGTCGCGGTGCTGCCCGAGGCGGCGATCGCGCCGATCCTGGTCTTCATCGGACTCGAGATCACCGCCCAGGGGTTTCTGGCGACGCCGACCCGGCACGGCGCCGCCGTGGCCCTCACGTTCGTGCCGGTGGCGGCCGCGGTCGTGCTCATCGAATCGGGGGCGCTCTTCTCGGCGCTCGGCGCCTCGCCGGCCGCTCTCCGTGGTGAAGCCGCGCTCGGCTACGAGGCGCTCCTCTTGCTGGGCAACGGGTTCATCCTGACCGCGGTCCTCTGGGGATGGGCGCTCGCCTCGATCATCGACGAGCGGCTGGGGCGGGCCGGACTCCTCTTCGTGGTGGCGAGTCTCGCCGCGCTCTTCGGTGTGATTCATTCCCCGCTCGCGAACGGCGCGCTCTTCTGGCCGTGGGCGGCGCCCTCGCCGATGCCCGGACGGCTGGCCGGCGCCTACGGCGTCTTGGCCGCGCTCGCGTGGCTCGCCGGAACGCGCGCGCGTCGAATAACTGCTTGACCTCGTTCGTCTCAGGAGTGTTAAATGACTTTCGTCTTTGTGAACGACATCACGATCTTCCGTGCCGCGCGAGCTTCAACGCGAGAGGAGGCGTCATGAGCCCGTTCTGGAAGTCGCTGAGCATAGCCGTCGCCGCGGTCCCGCTCCTCGCATGGGCCGGCGTGGCGGTGGTCTCCGCCCAGGGGCCGTGGGTGGCGCCGGCCGACGCCAAGGCGATGAAGAATCCGGTGAAGGGTGTGGGGAACGCGAAGAAGGCGGTCGAGACGAACTGCGTCTCGTGCCACGGGGCCAGTGGGAAGGGCGACGGTCCGGCGGCGGCGGCGCTGCCTCCGCCCAAGCCTGCCAACTGGACGGCGGCGGCGGTCCAGAGCCAGTCCGACGGCGAGATCTTCTGGAAAATGTCGAACGGTCGTGGCGCCATGCCCCCGTGGAAGCACCTCCCGGAGCAGGAGCGCTGGGAGATCGTGAACTACATCCGGACCCTGAAGGGGAAGTAGCCGCTTCGACCTCGCAACTCAAACGCCCCGCCGGGATTGTCGGCGGGGCGTTTTCACGCTGACCCATGCGTCTGGCCACGATCGACGTCGGCAGCAACACCGTGCGACTGCTGGTCGCCGACGTGCTCGGCGCGGCGAACTGGCGGGTCGTCGACCAGGACCAGACGGTGACCCGGCTGGGCGAGGGCCTGGCCCACTCGGGCCTGCTGGGCGAGACCCCGATGGCACGAACCCTCGCCGCCGTCCGCGCGTACGTCGAGCGCGGCGTCGGGCTCGGCGCTCGCGACATCCATATCGTGGCGACCAGCGCCGTGCGCGAGGCGTCCAACGGCCGCGTCTTCGCGTCGGCCATCGAGGCGGCAACCGGCCGGCGGGTCGACGTCGTGAGCGGCGAGACGGAGGCCCGTCTCACGCTGCGCGGCGTACGGTGCGCGCTCGGCGCGCTGGCCGGCAGCGTGCTCACGTTCGACATCGGCGGCGGCAGCACGGAGTACGTGCTGGCCGACGGCGACTCGATTCTGTCCATGGCGAGCCTGCGCCTGGGCGTCGTGCCGCTCGCGGAGCGCTTTCCGTTCCCGGGCCCCGTGGACGCGCCGCGCTACCGCCTTCTGTGCGACGAGATACGTGCCCGTCTCGACGGCGAATTGCCCGCGGCGATCCGGACGGCCCGCGTCGGCCACCTCGTCGGCACGGCCGGAACGGTGACGACGCTCGCGGCCCTCGACCTGGGCCTCGTCCATTACGACGGGACGCGGGTGCAGGGCCACGTGCTGAGCCGCGCCGCCGTCGATGGGCTCGCGGCTCGACTGGGCCGGCTCACCGTCGTTGAGCGCGCGGCGCTTCCGTGTCTCGAGCCGGGCCGGGCCGACCTCATCGTCCCGGGTACCGCCATCGTCACGGTGACCATGGATCTGGTGGAGGTCGGGAGCTTGCGGGTGAGCGACTACGGGCTGCGCGAGGGCCTTCTGATCTACGCGATCGGCGGCCGCCCGCGATTTGACACTCCGGGAGACGGCGACTAGACTAGCTCGGTAAGTATGGATGAAATTGCGGTATTAGTGCTCAACTACACTTTTGAGCCGCTGCATTTCACCAACGCTCGCCGCGCGATCACACTGCTCCTGGCCGGGAAGGCAGAGGCCGTCGAGGCTTCTCCTCGAGTGGTGCGGTCCCCCTCGGTGACGTTCGCGCTACCGGCGGTGATCCGGCTCGCCATGTATATCCGCAAGCCGTTTCTCGATCGCGTGGCCTTCAACAAGAAGAACATCCTGCGCCGGGACGGCTACACCTGCCAGTACTGCAACCGCCGCGGCGAGCGGCTGACCGTCGACCACGTCGTGCCGCGCTCGCGCGGGGGCGAGACGACCTGGATCAACGTGGTCGCCGCGTGTCTGCGCTGCAATCTGCGCAAGGGCAACCGTCTGCCCGACGAGGTCGGAATGCGGCTCATTCGCGACCCGATCCATCCGAAGTTCGTCTTCTCCACGCACATGCTGCGGCACCCCCACGCGCACTCGCTGCTAGATTCGTGGCGCAAGTACCTGCTGGCGGTCCCGACGCCATCCTGACGTAGCCCGGCGCCGTGTTCCGGTTGTCCTCCGAGTACTCGCCGCGCGGCGACCAGCCGCAGGCCATCGCCGCGCTGACGGACTTCGTCCGCGAGGGCCGGCGCCACATGGTGCTGCGCGGGGTCACCGGCTCGGGCAAGACCTACTCGATCGCCAACGTCGTCGCCAACGTGGACCGGCCGACCCTGGTCATCTCGCCCAACAAGACGCTGGCCGCCCAGCTCTTCAGCGAGTTCCGCGCCTTCTTCCCGTCGAACGCGGTCGAGTACTTCGTCTCGTACTACGACTACTACCAGCCCGAGGCGTACATCCCGCAGTCGGACACGTACATCGAGAAGGACGCCCTCATCAACGACGAGATCGATCGGATGCGCCACTCGGCGACCAAGTCCCTGCTGGAGCGCCGCGACGTCATCGTCGTCGCGTCCGTCTCGTGCATCTACGGCATCGGCGAGCCCGACACCTATCAGGGGCTCCACCTCGAGCTGGGTGAGGGCGAGCGCATCGACCGCGACGAGATCATCCGCCGGCTCATCGCGGTGCAGTACGAGCGCAACGACTACGACTTCCACCGCGGCACCTTCCGCGTGCGCGGCGACGTGGTAGAGGTATTTCCGGCGAACGAGGAATCGATCGGGCTGCGGATCGAGCTCTTCGGTGACGTCGTCGACGCGATCTCGCGCATCGACCCCCTCCGGGGCGCCGTGCTGGAGCGCGTCGAGCGGGTCCACATCTACCCGGCGAGCCACTACGTCACCGAAGCGAGCCAGCTCGCGCGCGCCTTCGAAACCATCCAGGAGGAGCTGGGGGAGCGGCTCGGGTTCCTCCGGCAGAAGAACCGCCTGCTGGAGGCGCAGCGGCTCGAGCAGCGGACCCTCTTCGACATCGAGATGCTCCGCGAGCTCGGCTACTGTCACGGCATCGAGAACTACTCCCGGCACTTGACCGGTCACCGGCCCGGTGAGGCGCCGCCGACCCTGATCGACTACCTGCCGAAGGATGCGCTGATCGTCATCGACGAGAGCCACGTCGCGGTACCGCAGGTCCGCGGCATGTACTACGGGGATCGGTCGCGCAAGGAGGCGCTCGTCGAGTACGGATTCCGGCTGCCCTCCGCCTTCGACAATCGCCCGCTGATTTTCGACGAGTTCACCCGACTGACCGGCCAGACGATCTACGTCTCGGCGACCCCCGGGGCCTACGAGCTCGACCTCGCCGCCGACACCCTTGCCGAGCAGGTCATCCGGCCGACCGGGCTCATGGACCCGCGCATCGTCGTGCGGCCGGCCAAGGACCAGGTCGACGACCTCCTGGGCGAGCTCCGCGCGCGCGCCGACCGCGACGAGCGGGTCCTGGTGACGACCCTGACCAAGCGCATGGCGGAGGACCTCACCGAGTACTACCAGCAGCTCGGACTCCGGGTGCGCTATCTGCACTCCGACATCGACACCCTCGATCGGGTTGCGATCATCCGCGACCTCCGGCTCGGGAAGTTCGACGGCCTCATCGGGATCAACCTCCTGCGCGAGGGGCTCGACATCCCGGAGGTGTCGCTGGTGGCGATCCTCGACGCCGACAAGGAGGGCTACCTCCGGTCGGGGACCTCGCTCATCCAGACGGCGGGCCGGGCGGCTCGCAACGTCAACGGCGAGGTCATCATGTACGCTGATCACGTGACGGAGTCGATGGCGGCCACGATCCGCGAGACCGAGCGGCGGCGCGAGCTGCAGGGCGCCTACAACGAGGCGAACGGGATCACGCCGGAGTCGATCAAGTCGTCGATCCACGAGCTGCTCCAGACGATCTACGAGCGCGACTACTACACGGTGCCGGTCGAGGAGAAGGCCGCCGAGGCGTTCGATTCGCCGGCGGCGCTCCAGGCGCGGATCGGCGAGCTGGAGGCGCGCATGAAAGAGGCCGCCAAGCGCCTGGACTTCGAGCAGGCGGCCGAGATCAGGGACCGGCTCAAGGCGCTCCGCAAGCAGCAGCTCAAGTGAGCCTTCTCGAGGACAAGCTCGCCCGGGTGCCCGACCAGCCGGGCGTCTACCTGTACCGCGACGGCAAGCAGCAGGTGCTCTACGTCGGCAAGGCCGCGTCCCTGCGAAGCCGGGTGCGCTCGTACTTCCAGGAGTCGCGCCCGCGCGATCCCAAGACCGACGCGCTGGTCCGCCAGGTCCGCGACCTCGAGTACATCGTCACCGACAACGAGCTCGAGGCCCTCATGCTCGAGGCCAACCTGGTGCGCAAGCACCGGCCCCGCTACAACATCATCCTGCGCGACGACAAGCACTATCCGTTCCTGAAGCTCACCACGAACGAGCCGTTTCCGCGGCTCCTGGTGGCGCGGCGGGTCCAGCGCGACGGCGCGCAGTACTACGGTCCGTTCTATCCGGCCACGGCGATGCGCGAAACGCTCCGGCTCACGCGCCAGCTCTTCCCCCTCCGGACGTGCTCGATCACGATCGACGGCTCGCTCGAGCGGCCCTGCATCCAGTACGCGATCCACCGCTGCAACGCGCCCTGCACGGGCTGGGAGACCCGGGAGGGCTACGCACAGACGGTGCAGGACGTCATGCACTTCCTCGAGGGCCGGGACGAGGAGCTGGCGCGCCGCCTCACCAAGGAAATGGAGGAGGCCGCCGGCGAGCTCAAGTTCGAGCGCGCCTCGGTGCTGCGCGATCAGATCCAGTCCCTCAACAAGGTCCGGGAGCGTCAGAAGATCATCTCGACCGACGACGTGGACCAGGACGTGGTCGGCGTCGTCCGTCAGGGCAGCGACGCCTGCGTCGAGCTGTTCTTCGTGCGCAAGGGCCGGCTCGTCGGGCAGGAGCCGTTCTTCTTCGATCGGGTCGCCGGGTGGAGCGACGGCGAGATCCTCTCGGCGTTCGTCCGCCAGTTCTACGGCAAGACGGTGCCGCCGGCCCCGGAGATCCTCCTTTCCGAAGAGCTGCCCGAGGCCGAGCTGACCGCCGAATGGCTCGCCACGCTCGGCGGCCGCCGCGTCCAGATGCACGCGCCCCAGCGCGGCGCCAAGCGGGAGTTCGTCGCGATGGCCGAGGCGAACGCCGCCATCGCGCTCCAGAACCGCCTCCTCTCGCGCGACAACCGCCAGCAGCTCGTCCTCGAGGAGCTCCAGCGCGCGCTGGGCCTGCCGGGCCTGCCCAATCGCATCGAGGGGTACGACATCTCCAACATCCAGGGAACCGAGCAGGTCGGCTCGATGGTGGTCTGGGAGAACGGCGGCCTCAAGAAGGACGACTACAAGCGTTTCAAGATCCGGACCGTCGCGGGCGCCGACGACTTCGCCTCGATGGGCGAGGTGCTCACCCGGCGATTCGCGAAGGCGCTCGAGCAGGGGAGCGTGCTGCCCGACCTCGTCCTGATCGACGGCGGCCGCGGCCAGCTCAACGTCGCGCTCAAGGTGCTTCAGGACCTCGGGCTCGACTACATCCCCGCCGTCGGGCTCGCCAAGCAGGCCGAGGAGGTGTACCAGGCCGACAGCCTGCACCCGCTCGTGCTCGATCCGACGTCGCCCTCGCTCCACACGCTGCAGCGGATCCGCGACGAGGCCCACCGCTTCGCGATCACCTACCACAAGAAGCTCCGGGCGAAGCGCACGATCCAGTCCGTGCTCGACACGATCCCGGGCGTGGGGCCGGCGATCCGGACGAGCCTGCTCAAGACGCTCGGCTCGGCGCGGCGGATTCGCGACACCTCGGTCGCCGAGCTGGCGGCGGTGCCGAAGGTGACCCCGAAGCTCGCGCAGCGGATCTTCGACCATTTCCACCCCCCGCCGCCAGGGGAACCTCAATCCACGACAGACTGTTACAATGACGCGAGCCTACCGGCTCAGGAGGGGGGTGACAGCACATGAGAAAGCTCATGGCAGTCATGGCAGTGGCAGTCGCGCTTGCCTTCACCGCGGGCGGAGCGTTCGCGAGCTCCTGCCCGAAGGTCATCAAGGAAGGCCGGGACGCGGCCGCCAAGATGAAGGCAGACGATCCGAAGGTGAAGGCGGCCGTCGCCAAGCTCGACGAAGCGCAGAAGCTCCACGACGGGGGCAAGCACGCGGAGTCGCTCAAGCTGGCCAACGAAGCCGCCGCAGATCTCGGCGTCAAGAAGTAGGGTCACGAGTTCCGGCGTGGCGCGGCTCGCGCGAGCCGCGTCACGCCGATGTTTCCCTTACCACCGCCCCGTCCACCACTTTCTTGCCCCGGCCTGCCAAGGATGTTAGAAACTTACGAATCATGTCGGACGATCGCTATCCGTTCCGTGAGATCGAAACGAAGTGGCAGCGGATCTGGGAAGACACCAAGCAGTTCCGGGTCCGCGAGGATCCCGGCCGGTCGAAGTACTACTGCCTCGAGATGTTCCCGTACCCGTCCGGGCGGATCCACATGGGCCACGTGCGCGTCTACGCGATCGGCGACCTCCTCGCGCGCTTCAAGTGGATGCGCGGGTACAACGTGCTGCATCCGATGGGCTGGGACGCGTTCGGGCTGCCGGCCGAGAACGCCGCCATCGAGAACGGTGTGCACCCGGTCATCTGGACGTACGAGAACATCGACTACATGCGCTCCCAGCTCATGAAGATGGGCATCTCCTACGACTGGGACCGCGAGGTCACCACCTGCGATCCCGCCTACTACCGGTGGGAGCAGCTCATCTTCATCAAGATGCTCCAGCGGGGTCTCGCCTACCGAAAACGCTCGACCGTGAACTGGTGCCCGTCCTGCCAGACGGTGCTCGCCAACGAGCAGGTGGAGGACGGCCGGTGCTGGCGGTGCGATTCCGAGGTGACGCCGCGCGAGATCGACGGCTGGTTCTTCAAGATCACCAGCTACGCCGAGGAATTGCTCGAGTGGTGTGATCGCTTGCCGGGCTGGCCCGAGCGCGTGCTGACCATGCAGCGCAACTGGATCGGCAAGAGCGAGGGCGCGGAGTTCGACCTGCCGGTGGCCGGAGCGAGCGGCCTCGCGATCCGCGTCTTCACCACGCGGCCCGACACGGCCTTCGGAATGACCTACGCGGTGCTGGCTCCGGAGCACCCGCTCGTCGACCGGGTCATGACCAATCCGGACGAGCGCGCGGCGGTCGCGCAGTTCCGCGCCGAGGTCGCGCGCCAGTCCGAGATCGAGCGGACGGCCGCCGATCGGCCGAAGCGCGGGCTCCGCCTGTCGGCCCAGGTCGTGAATCCGTTCAACGGCGCCGCCATCCCGCTGTTCCTCGCCGATTACGTCCTGATGGGCTACGGCACCGGCGCCATCATGGCGGTCCCCGGCGAGGACGAGCGCGACTGGGAATTCGCCGAGCAGCACGGCCTGCCGATCATCGAGACCGTCAAGCGTCCGGACGGATGGACCGGCAAGGCCTACTCCGGCGACGGCGTCAAGATCAACTCCGGCTTCCTCGACGGCCTCACCGTCGCCGCCGCGAAGCGCCAGGCCATCGACTGGCTGGTCTCGCGCGGCCTCGGCACCGCCAAGATCAACTACCGCCTGCGCGACTGGGGCATCAGTCGCCAGCGCTACTGGGGCGCGCCGATCCCCGTGCTCTACTGCGACGCCTGCGGCATGGTGCCCGAGGCCGAGGAAAATCTCCCGGTGGCGCTGCCGCGTGACGTGCAGCTCTCCGGCAAGGGCGGCTCGCCGCTGGCGAACGTCGCCAGCTTCGTCAACGCCACCTGTCCCCGATGCGGCGGGCCGGCGCGGCGCGAGACGGACACGATGGACACCTTCGTGGAGTCGTCGTGGTACTTCCTGCGCTATTGCTCGCCGCGCTACGAGACCGGCATGTTCGAGCAGAGCGCGGCCGACTACTGGATGCCTGTCGACCAGTACATTGGCGGTATCGAGCACGCCGTGCTCCATCTTCTCTACGCGCGGTTCTACACGAAGGTCCTCCGCGACCTCGGCCTCACGAAGATCGACGAGCCCTTCATGGCGCTGCTCAGCCAGGGCATGGTCATCAAGGACGGCGCCAAGATGTCCAAGTCGAAGGGCAACGTGGTGTCCGACGACTTCGTCCGCGAGAAGTACGGCGCCGACACCGGCCGCCTGTTCGAGCTGTTCGCGGCGCCGCCGGAAAAGGATCTGGAGTGGAACGACCAGGGGATCGAGGGCGCGTCGCGCTTCTTGAACCGGCTGTGGAGGTTCGTTCTGGCGTACATCATTGAGCTCGGGGGGGGCGAGACGCCCCCCCCGAGTGCCCCCCCGGATCGCGTGAGGGCTGCAACGGTTTCGACCCCCGTCACGGACAGGGGGCGGGCGTTTCGGCGGGTCATCCACGAGACCATCCGGCGCGTCACCGACGACATCGAGCGCGAGTTCCACTTCAACACCGCGATCGCCGCCATCATGGAGCTCTTCAATGCGCTGCAGGCCTACGAGCAGGCCTCGCCCGAGGGCAGGGGCGCCGGTCCCGATCCGGAGCGGACCGCGCTCCTGCGCGAGGCGACCGAGACGCTGCTGCTGCTCCTGGGCCCCTTCTGTCCGCACGTGACGGAGGAGCTCTGGTCGCGGCTCGGTCACTCGGAGAGCCTCTTCCGGCAGCGCTGGCCGGAGGCGGACCCGGCGGCGCTCCAGAAGACCGAGGTCACCGTCGTCGTCCAGGTCGACGGCAAGGTGCGCGGGCGGTTGCTCGTCGACGTGGACGCGGCGGACGACCGGGTCCGGCAACTGGCCCTCGACGACGACCGTGTCAAGCCGTGGGTCAGCCAGCGGCGCGTCGAGAAGGTCGTCGTCGTTCCCAACCGCCTCGTCAACATCGTGACGCGCGCGTGAGGGGAGGAGGCCGCGCGCTCGCGCTCGGCCTGCTCGCCGCCGCCGTCGCCGGCTGCGGGTATTCATTTCGCGGAACCCTCCCGGAGCACATCCAGACAGTCGCCGTGCCACTCTTCGCCAACAAGACCGGAGAGCCGGCGATCGAGAGCCTGCTGACGAGCGCGGTCGTCGAGGCCTTCTCCACCAACGGCCGGCTCCGCGTGGTCAAGCGCGAAGACGCCGACGCGGTCCTCGAGGGCGAGGTGGTCGGCTACTCCCTCCTGTCGATCTCGTACGATTCCCAGGCCAACGTGCGGCAGTACCGCCTGATCATGACGGTTAACCTGAAGCTGCTCGACATGCGCCGCAGCGGCGTGCTCTTCGAGGAGCGCAACCTCCGAGAGAAGGCGGACTTCCAGGTCATGAACGCCGTCTCCCAGACCATTTCGGTCGAGGAGACGGCCGTTCGCACGGCCGCCACCGAGATCGCGCGGGCGATCGTGAGTCTCACCGTCACCCGATTCTGAGCATGAGCCGACAAGCGGGGCCCCCGACACCGCCAAGGCTAACCGGGCGAGCGGCGCTCCAAGCGCCTACAGCAGGCCACCCTCGCTCGTCCCGGCCACCGAGCACTCGATAAGTGGACTACGCGGGGTTCCTGAGAACGGTCGAGCGCGGCGAGCCGCCGGCCATTGCCCTACTCCACGGCGGTGACGGTCAGCTCCTCGACGACGCGCTCGACGCGGTGACCCGCGCGCTCTTCCCGGATCGCTCGCTGGCCGCGTGGGGGCGCGAGGTCTTCGACGGCCGCGAACGCGGCGTCGACGAGATCGTGCGATCCGCCATGACGCTGCCGCTCGGGGCCGGACGGCGACTCGTCGCCGTGCGCCGTGCCCAGGCCCTGAGCGCGAAAGGGGCGGAGTCGCTCACCGAGTATGCTGCGAGCCCGAACCCGGCGACCTGTCTCGTGCTGCTGGCCGACGAGTCGCTCCGCGCCTCGCGTGAGCGCCGCGCCGACCACTGGCTGCTCGGCGCCCTGCCGGCGGCCGCGATCGTCGCGCTTCCCGTCCGCGCATCGCGCGAGCTCGCGGGCTGGCTTCGCCAACGCGCGGCGCTCGAGGGGCTGACCGTCACCGACGAGGCGGCGCGCCTTCTCGTGGAGCTGACGGGTGAGGACACGGCGACGCTGCTGGGCGAAGCGCGCAAGGCGGCGCTCGCCGGCGGGCCCGACAACCGCAACGTCGGCGTCCGGGACGTCGGCGCGATCGTCGGCGAGCATCGCCTCGACGCGATCTTCGATCTGACGCGCGCCGTCGAGCGGCGAGACGCGGCCGGTGCTCTCAGAACCCTCGATCGCCTGCTCGCGACCGAGGACGCGCCGCTCCTGCTCGCGGTGCTCGTGCGCGACGTGAGGACGGCGTGGACGGCGGTCGCGTGGCGGCGCCGGGGCCGGCCCGTCGACGAGATTGCCCGCGTGCTCCACCGGCCGCCGGCGGTGATCGAGGCGCTCACGAGCTCCGCGGGCCGCTCCGAGGCCCACTTCGCCCGGCAGATCCGACGGTGCTGGGAGGCCGAGCGTCGGCTCAAGAGCAGCGGTGAGCCGCGCGCGGAGATGGCGGCCCTGGTGGCCGATCTGTGCGCGGAGCGGTGATCGGCCGCTCGGTCCTCTTCGGCCTCCTTGTCGGGCTCACGTCGATCGTCGCGTCCGCCGGCGCGGTCGAGCGCTGCGCCGAGTGCGTGACCGCCGGCGCCGGGTACGCCCCGCTCCGCGTGCCGGGCGGAACGCCGCTGGCCGGCTACGGGGGCCTCCAGCGACGGCTCCTGTTTCCCGACCTCCTCGGCCGGTACCCTCACGCGTTCTGGTTCAGGCCGTCCGCCGGCGAGCACGACCCGGTAGGCGCGCGCGCGCTCGTGCTCCAGAACCGGACTTCACGCGTGGTGTGGGTCACGCTGGACCTGATCGCCGTCGATCGGGCCTTCACCAGGGCGCTCCAGGAGCGCCTGGCGGCGTCGGGGACGGTGCCGGCCACGCTCATCGTCTCGGCCTCCCACACGCACTCCGGCCCCGGCGCCTTCATGGATTCCGAGCTCAGCGGCCTGATCGCCATCGATCGCATGGACTCGGCGGTCCGCGACGCGCTCGTCGCGGGCGCGGCGGCGGCGATCCGGCGGGCCGACGCCGCGCGGGTTCCGGCGCTCGTCGCCACGACCCGGGTCACCGCGCCCGCCGTCACGGTCAGTCGCATCCGCGAGCCCCTCGATTCCGAGATCGTGGTCCTCAAGGTGACCGGCGCGGACGGAAAACCGCTCGCGTTGCTGTGGAACTTTGCGATCCACGGGACGATGTTCCCAGCGGCGAGCCCGCAGCTGTCGGCCGACGTGATGGGTGCCGCCTCCGCGCTGCTCGAGCAACGGCTCGGCGCGCCGGCCCTCTTCGTCAACGGAGCCGTCGGCGACGTGAGTCCGGCGGGCCACGGGATGCCCGCGCTGCGCGAGACCGCCGCCGCGCTGGCGGCCGCCGTCGAGGCGGGCTGGACTCAGGCCAGGGCCGTGCCCGTCGTCGGACTGCGCGTCGCGCAGCGAAGCGTCGCGCTGCCGCGGCCGGCGGTGTCGCTCAAGCGCTGCGTCGGGGGCTGGGTGCCCGGTTTCTTCGCGATCCCTCTGTTCGGGCTGCCGGCCGAGACCGAGCTGCTCGCCGCCGCGGTCGGCGACGCGGCCTGGGTCACGATCCCGGGCGAGCTGCAGACGTCGTTCGGCCTGGCGATCAAGCGTGAGGTGCGCGGGCTCTTTGGCGCGGTGCTCCTGGCGGGATTGTCGAACGACTATCTCGGCTACTTCATGGGGCCCGAGGCGACCGGAAGCAAGAGCTACGTCGCCTGCGCCACCCTCTACGGACCGGACGCCGGGTCCTGCCTCGCCGACGCCGCGCTCGATCTCTTCTACCGCCTGGCCGAGCGGCCGCGGCCCCCGGGCCGCTCGGCACCCGGCTGCAATGCCGGAGGGGAGGCGCGGTGAGCCTGTCCGAACCGCGGGCCGGCGCGAGTCGCCGGAGGAATCGGGGCTACGCGGTGACGAGGCGCCGCGCGAGCGCGGACTTCTTCCGCGCGGCGGTGTTGCGGTGAAGCACGCCCTTGCTCACGGCCTTGTCGAGAGCACGGATGGCTTCGAGGATGGCCGCCGGGCGAGTGGCGCCCTCCGCGGCGCGGGCCGTCTTCACCGAGCCGCGGATCTTCGAGCGCATCGCCCGGTTGCGCAGACGTCGCCGCTCGTTCTGCCGTACGCGCTTCATCGCCGACTTCGTATTCGCCACGTGAACGCTCCTTCGATTCGCTCGATTCGCTGTCAGGTACGCCGTGCATCATGCCGTACCGACGCGGGAATTTCAAGGTGAGCAGGAGCGAGGGACAGGTCGTCCGGGCCCTCGGCGGAATCGCCGGCGCGACCCTGGTCAGCCGTGTGCTCGGATTCGTGCGCGACATGGTGGTGGCGCGCGCGTTCGGCGCCGGGCCCGTGACCGACGCGTTCTTCGTCGCGTTTCGCATTCCCAACATCCTGCGGCGGGTCCTGGCCGAGGGAGCCCTGTCCACCGCGATGATCCCGGTCTTCACCGACTACGTCTCGACCCGGGAGCGGCCCGACCTCGTCCGGATGCTCCGCGCCGTGCTGGGGCTGGCGCTCATCGCGCTGACCGTGACGACCGTCCTGGGTATCCTCGGCGCGCCCTACGTCGTCCGCGTCATCGCGCCGGGGTTCACGAGCGACCCGGCGCAGGCGGAGCTTGCGGTGCGTCTGACCCGGATCATGTTCCCGTACCTCATCCTGGTCGGCCTGGCGGCGATGGCCACCGGCGTGCTGAATTCCAACGACCGCTTCCTCGCGGGCGCGATCGGCCCGGCCGTGCTGAACGTCGGGATGATCGCCGCTGTTCTGCTGCTCGCGCGTCACGTCGAGCCGCCGATCGTCTCGCTGGCGATCGGGGTCCTCGTCGGCGGGCTCGGCCAGCTGCTCGTCCAGGTGCCGGATCTCTCGGCCTGCGGGCTCTTGTTCGCGCCATCGGCCGAGCTGCGCCACCCCGCGATCAGCCGGATCACGCGGCTCCTGCTGCCGGCCGTCTTCGGTCTGGCGGCGGTGCAGGTGATGGTCTTCGTCAACACGCTGCTCGCCTCGCTCCTGCCGTTGGGGTCGATCTCGTACCTGTACTACGCCGATCGGGTCATGGAGTTTCCCCTGGGCGTCTTCGGGATCGCCCTCGCGTCGGCGTCGCTGCCCGTCATGTCGCGCCAGGCCGCGACGGGGGATCATCGGGCGCTCGCCGGCACGCTGAACTTCGCGCTACGCCTGGCGCTCTACGTGTCGTTGCCGGCCACCGTGGGCCTGGTGATGCTCAGGACGCCCATCGTGCGGGTGCTGTTCGAGCGCGGCCGATTCGGCGCCGCGGAGACCTCGGCCACCGCGGAGGCGCTCGCGTGGTACGCGGTCGGTCTCGCCGCCTTTGCCGGCTCGCGCATCGCCGCGCAGATCTTCTACGCGCTCGGCGAGGCCGGCACCGCCGTGAAGTGGGGCATCGTCTCGATCGTCGCCAACGTGGTGGTGGCGGCGGCCGCGATGATGGGGCCGTTCGGTCACGCCGGTCTCGCCGGCGCCTCGTCCATCGGCGCGTACGTCAATCTGCTATCGCTCCTGCTGGTCGCGCGCGGCCGGCTCGGCCGGCTCGGCGGACGCGCGCTCCTGAGCAGCGTGTGCCGCACGGCCCTCGCGTCGCTCCCCGTCGCCGGCGCGTGCTGGCTCGCGCTCGTACTGTGGCCGGCGCGGCCGACCCTCGCGCTCGACGGCGCCTGGCTCGGGGCCACGATCGCGGTCGGCGGGGCCGCCTTCTGGGCGGCGAGCGTCGCGCTCGGCCTGTCCGAGCGGACCGTGCTCGTGCGGCTCTACTCGCGACGCGAGCGCGGCGGGGTCGCCGAGATCTGAGCGCGCCCGCGTCGCCGCGAGGGGCGACGCGCGAGGACGAGCGCGCTTCACCACGACGGGGCATCGTGATAGAATCCGACGTGGTCACTCTATGACCGATGTCGTCGTTGAGTATCTCGGCGCCCTTCAAGCTGAGCGGGGGGCGGCCCGGAATACTCTCGACGCGTACCGCCGCGATCTCGCCGATTTCACCCGCTTCCTGAACGATCATCGCCGCACTCTCGGCCGGGTCGGCCCCGACGACATCGTCGAATACCTCGAACGCCTCCGAACGCGCGGCCTCCGGCCCGCCAGCGTGGCGCGTCGCGTCTCCGCGCTGCGCGGTCTCTACAAGCACCTGGTCCGCGAGGGCACGCTGCGCCGCGACCCCACCGAGCATCTCGAGGCGCCGCGCCGGCCGCGTTCGCTGCCGCGAACGCTCTCGCGGGAGGCGGCCGCCGCGCTCGTCGAGGCGCCGGACGCGAGCGAGCCGCGCGGTGTCCGCGATCGCACGCTGCTCGAGCTGCTCTATGCGACGGGGATGCGGGCGTCCGAGTGCCTGGGCCTCACGCTGGACGACGTCAATCTGAGCGCGGGCTACGTCGTGTGCACCGGCAAGGGGCGAAAGCAGCGTCTCGTTCCCGTCGGCGGCGAGGCGGTGCAGTGGGTCGCGCGGTATCTCCGCGACGTCCGCCCCGCGTACACGCGGCGGCGAGACTCCGGCCGACTATTCGTGAACCCGCGCGGCGGGCGTCTCTCGCGGCAGTCCCTGTGGGCGATCGTGCGGCACGCCGCGGCCCGCGCCGGCCTCCGCCAGCGCGTCTCGCCCCACGTCCTGCGCCATTCGTTCGCGAGTCATCTGCTCGAGGGCGGCGCCGACCTGCGCTCGATCCAGGCCATGCTCGGCCACGTCGACATCGCGACGACGCAGATCTACACGCACTTGCCCTCGGCCGCCGTGGTGAACATGTACCGGCGCTTCCACCCACGGGCGTGAGCATGGCGAAGCGGGCGCACGTCTACCCCCAGGTCGAGCTCGCGGCGGTGGACCTGGTCGACGTCCCGGTCGCGGTGGCTTCGGCGGAGGTCACCGTGGCCGACGCGCTGACCCTCGCGCGCAAGCGCAACGCCGGATGGCTCGCGGCGGGCGACGCGTCCGTGCTGCGCGAAGACCTGGCGCGCGCCGTGTCGCTCGGACTCGGGGAGCTCCGCGCCGCGGAGATCGCGCGCCCGCTGCCCGTGGTCGACGCGGGCGCCGGCGAGGCGGCGGTGCGCCGGCTGCTCGCCGCGGGCGCTCCACTCGTCACCGTGCGTGGTCCGAAGGGGCCGGCCGGCGCCGTCAGCAGCCGCCTCGTCGGCGGCGCGCTGGCCGACGCCTCGGCGGCGGGCCGGATGAATCGCGGTCTCCCGGCAGACGTGCGGGACCTGCTCACGACCATCGGCCGGATCGCGGACGAGCACGACGGCCGGGCGTTCCTGGTGGGCGGGCTCGTCCGAGATCTGTGGCGCGGCGCGACGGTCGAGCGGCGTGATCTCGACATCGTGGTGGAGGGCGATGGACCCACCGTGGCCCGCCGTCTCGCCCGCGCGGTCGGCGGCTCGGTCGTCGAGCACCGCCGCTTCCTGACGGCGTCGATCGAGACGCGCGCGTTCGGGCGGATCGACGTGGCGACGTCGCGCTCGGAGCGCTACGAGTCTCCGGGCGCGCTGCCGCGCGTGATGCCGGCGAGCATCGGCGAGGACCTCCGCCGTCGCGATTTCACGGTGAACGCCATGGCGATCGAGCTGGCGTCAGGGGAGTTCGATCTGATCGATCCGCTCGGCGGCCGGCTGGACCTGGCGCGGCGCCGGCTTCGCATACTCCATCCGCTCTCGTACGTCGAGGACCCGACTCGCATCTTCCGCGCCGCGCGCTATGCGGCCCGCCTTGGGCTCTCGCCGGACCGCGCCACGGCTCGGGCCGCGTCGCTCGCGCTGCGCCTCGCCCCGTATCCCGCGCTGGCGGGCCAGCGAATCGCCGCCGAGGTCGAGCACATCCTGAGCGAGACCAGGGCCGGGGACATCCTCGCCGGGCTCGGGCGCTCCGGAGCCTTTCGCCTTCTCGACCCGCGCTACCGGTTCACCGCGACGAGCCGTCGCCGCGTGGGCGAGCTTCCCGGCGCCCTGGCCTGGGCGGACGGGCACGTCCTCGACGTCGACGCCGTCGGACTGGCCGCGCTCGCGCTCGTCGACGGCCAGCCGCCGGTTGTCGCGGACGCGGCGCTCGCCCGGCTCGGCTTCTCCGGCGGGCCGCTGGCCGTCCTCAAGCGCGCGCAGGCGACCGGCGGGGCGCTCGCCGCAGAGCTCGCCCGGGCCTCGGCGCCGAGCGCGCGCGCGCGGCAGCTCCGCGGCCGCGCGCCGCTCGAGCTCGCCGCGCTCTGGCTCTCGGGGGGGCAGGACCTGCGCGGGGCGCTCGACTGGTTCGTCGGCATCGACCCGCGCCTCGTGTCCCTGGACGGCGACGACGTGGTCGCCCTCGGCGTCCCGCGAGGCCCGGCGGTGGCTCGCGTGCTGGCCGAGGTGCGTGACGCGCGTCTCGACGGCACCCTGGTGAACCGCGCGATGGAAGAGGAGCATGTCCGACAATGGTTGGCGAGAGGAGGATGAGTTGGCCCCGAAATACATCTTCGTGACCGGCGGCGTCGTCTCGTCTCTGGGCAAGGGTCTGGCCGCGGCCTCGGTCGGTGCGCTCCTGGAGGCGCGCGGCTTCCGTGTGACGCTGCAGAAGATGGATCCCTACATCAACGTCGATGCGGGGACCATGAGCCCGTACCAGCACGGCGAGGTCTTCGTGACCGACGACGGCGGCGAGACCGACCTCGACCTCGGTCACTACGAGCGCTTCACCTCGAGTCGCGTCACCCGCGACCACAACGTGACGACGGGAAAGGTCTATTACTCGGTCATCCAGAAGGAGCGCCGGGGCGACTATCTCGGCCGGACCGTCCAGGTCATTCCGCACATCACCGACGAGATCAAGGCGGCCATCCGGAAAGTCGCCCGTGACACCGACGTCGTCATCGTCGAGGTCGGCGGCACCGTCGGCGACATCGAGGGGCTGCCCTTCCTGGAAGCGGTCCGCCAGTTCAAGAAGGACGCCGGGCGTGACAACTGCATCTACGTGCACCTGACGCTCGTCCCGTACATTCAGGCGGCCTCCGAGCTCAAGACGAAGGCCACCCAGCATTCGGTCAAGGAGCTGCGGGCGATCGGCATCCAGCCCGACATCCTGCTCTGTCGCACCGACCGCTTCCTGCCGCCCGGGATCAAGTCGAAGATCGCGCTCTTCTGCGACGTCGAGGAGGAGGCCGTGATCACGGCCAAGGACGTCGACTCGATCTACGAGGTGCCGCTCGTCTTCCATCGAGAGGGGCTCGACGAGATCATCGTGAAGCTCCTGGGGCTCGAGCCGCGCCGGATCGATCTGTCACGCTGGGAGAGCGTCGTGCGACGGGTCAAGTCGCCGCGCGCGGAGACGCGCATCGCAGTCGTGGGCAAGTACGTCGAGCTGAGGGACTCCTACAAGAGCCTGGTGGAAGCGATCGCGCACGGCGGCATCGCGAACGAGGCGCGCGTGGACGTGCAGTGGGTGGACGCCGAGCATATCGAGCGCGACGGCGCCGAGGCGCAGTTCGCGGGCATCCACGGCATCCTGGTGCCCGGCGGCTTCGGCGACCGCGGGATCCTGGGCAAGATCGAGGCGGTGCGCTATGCGCGGGAGCGGCGCGTGCCGTATCTGGGCATCTGCCTGGGCATGCAGTGCGCGGTCATCGAGTACGCGAGAAATGTCTGCGGCCTCGCCGGCGCGAGCTCGTCCGAGTTCGATCCGGCCGCGCCCCATCTGGTGATCGACCTCCTGCCGGAGCAGCGCGGGGTGGCCGACAAGGGCGGCACGATGCGGCTCGGGCTCTACCCGATCGTGCTCGGCGAGGGCAGCCTGGCCTCGCGCCTGTACGGCCAGGGGATCATCCAGGAGCGCCACCGTCACCGCTACGAGGTGAACAACGACTACCTCTCCCGGCTCGAGAAGGCCGGTCTCCGCATCTCCGGCATCTGGGCGGAAAAGCAGCTCGTCGAGATCATCGAGATCCCCGAGCACCCGTACTTCGTGGCCGGGCAATTCCACCCGGAGTTCCGCTCGCGGCCGTGGGAGCCGCACCCGCTCTTCGCCGGATTCGTGCGGGCCGCCCTGGAGCACACGGGCGAGGTGAACCCCGCATGAGCGGCCCGTCGGCGACCGAGATCGTCCGCGTCGGCGCCATCACCATCGGCGGCGGGGCGCCGCTGGTCCTGATCGGCGGGCCGTGCGCGATCGAAGACGAGAAGCACGCGCTGATGACGGCCGAGCGGCTGGCGAAGATCGCGGCGGACCGGCGCGTGTCGTTCATCTACAAGTCGTCGTACGACAAGGCGAACCGCTCGTCGATCAACAGCTACCGGGGACCGGGGCTCCGCGAGGGGCTTCGCATCCTGCGCAAGGTGCGCGACACGCTGCGCCTTCCGGTGCTCTCGGACGTCCACCAGGTGTCCGAGGTGGCGCCGGCGGCGGAGGTGCTCGACGTGCTGCAGATTCCCGCCTTCCTCTGCCGGCAGACCGACCTCGTCCTGGCGGTCGCGCAGACCGGAAAGCCGATCAACGTCAAGAAGGGCCAGTTCGTCGCGCCCGGCGACATGAAGAACGTCGTCGACAAGATCCTCTCGGTGGGAAACCGCTCGATCCTTCTGACCGAGCGGGGCGCCTCCTTCGGGTACCATAATCTCGTGGTCGACATGCGCGGCCTCGCGATCATGCGCGCCCTCGGTTTTCCCGTCGTCTTCGACGCGACCCACTCGGTGCAGCTGCCGGGTGGCGCCGGCGATCGATCGGGCGGCGAGCGCCAGTACGTTCCGGCGCTCGCGCGCGCGGCGGTGGCGTTCGGCGTGGATGCGCTCTTCATGGAGATGCACGAGGATCCCGACCGGACGCTGCCCGACGGCCGGCCGCTCTCCGACGGCCCGAACATGCTCCGCATCGACGATCTGCCGCGCGTGCTGCAACAGCTCCAGGCCATCGAGTCGGCGGTTCGCGCGTGAGCGCCGAGCGCGCGCCCGACGTGCGGAAGATCGCCGAGCGCGTGTTCCGTCTCGAGGCCGACGCCATCCTGGGCCTCATCCCGAAGCTCGACGAGCGCTTCGAGGAGGCGGTCGAGGTGCTCCGCGGCTGCGGCGGGCGCGTCATCGTCACCGGCATGGGCAAGTCGGGACTGATCGGACGCAAGATCGCGGCGACCCTCGCGTCGACCGGAACCCCGGCGTACTTCCTGCACCCCGCCGAGGGCGTGCACGGCGATCTCGGCATGGTGGCCCGGGGCGACGTGGTGGTCGCGCTGTCGAACTCCGGCGAGACGGACGAGGTGCTCGCGATCCTGCCGCTCCTCAAGCGGCTCGGCGTTCCCATCGTGCTCCTCACGGGAAATCCGGGCTCCGCGCTCGCGCGCCAGTGCGAGGTCGTCCTGGACGTCGGCGTGCCCGAGGAGGCCTGCCCGATGAACCTGGCGCCGACGTCGAGCACGACGGCAGCCCTGGCGGCCGGGGATGCGCTCGCGCTGGCGCTGCTCGAGCTGCGCGGACTGCGCCCCGAGGACTACGCAGCGCTGCACCCCCGCGGGGCGCTCGGCTGGCGATCCCTGTTCCGGGTGGCGGACCTGATGCTCACGGGCGACGCCGTCCCGATCGTGCCCGACACGACGCCACTGCGCGAGGTCATCGTCGAGATTACCCAGAAGCGCAAGGGCATGACGACCGTGGTCGACCGCGAGGGGCGGCTCCTCGGTGTCATCACCGATGGCGACCTCCGGCGACTGCACCTGAGCGGGGGCCCGATCGAGAGCCTCACCGCCGCGCAGGTGGCCAGCCGCGAGCCCAAAGTGATCCGCGCCGAGGACCTGGCCGCGAAGGCGCTGGAGGTAATGGAGACCTGGCAGATCACGAGTCTGGTGATCGTCGACCAAGCTCGACGGCCCGTCGGGCTCATTCACATGCACGACGTCCTTCGGGCCAAGATCGTATAGTTTTCGGGGTGTTTCCGCTTTTTTAGCTTTCCCTCTTGTGCTAGCGTGGTACCAAAATTGCACTCAGACACGACTTCCCCTTAGAATCGACAGAGCGATGAAGAGACATCGACTGGCTAGCGGCATTCTCGGAATCGTCGGCGCCTTCGTGCTCCTGGTGGCCTGCACCCTGATCGCCAAGAGCCGAACGGCACCCATCGAGCCCGTCGGGCCCGCCGCTTCGAGCGCCGATCTCCAGATCAAGGAAGCCAAGATCGAGGAAGACACGGGCGGGGTGCGCTGGCGTCTCACGGCCGACCAGGTGCTGATCTTCGAAGCCGAGGGGCGCACCGCGCTCCGGAACATCTCGGTCCAGGTATTCGAGCGTGACCGCACGTGGCACATCGTCGGCGAAGAGGGCGACCTGTTCCAGGCCACCAAGAACCTCGAAATCCGGAAAAACGTCGTGATCACCTCGAACGACGGCCTCAAGCTGGAGACCAGCGTCCTG
>WNGH01002722.1_pt1 | contig 22359 bp, 21 predicted proteins | sample 5400631 | NCBI WGS metagenome assembly WNGH01 (sample SAMN13153373, study PRJNA577476) | soil metagenome | isolation source: 115 cm soil or saprolite under Garry oak tree replicate 1 | place: USA:California | collected 2016-06-15
GAGCCGAGGCGTCGACTGGTCGAGCCGTGGTGGTCTCGGTCATGGGATGCACTCCAAGTTGGTGGGAAGGTTTCGGGCACCTGGCCCGACTGCGTCAAGTATCCTCCGGTCGGATCCCGCGCTCAAGGCGAGCTGCCGCTATGCGGGTCAGAAGCGTGGCTACCGCACGAAACCGGCTGCAGCGCCGACCGGTTCCTGCCATCAGATGTGGGTCAGGCGCAGCGTTCCACCCGGAGAACGTCATCGAGCCTGCCCCGTCAACAGGGCATGGGGGATGCGCACGGCGAGCTTCACAGACCCCGACGGTCACATCTGGAAGATTGCGCAGGAATTGTCCTGAGCTCGGCGTGGCTCAATTTGCCCATTGCCGCGGGCTGCTTTAGCGGCAGAGAATCCTGGTGTGGGCGAGGTATCCCAGAGCCGGGAGTCGCCGGACGTTGGGACTGTCTCCGCTGATGGCTCTCGGGTGTGGGACGGGAGCTTCTGGGTTCGACACCAATCCGACCAGCCGTTTCAAGAACTCCCACCTCCCATCGCTGGGCCTGTTTCAGACGACCTTTGGTCGGAGCGGCGGCGATTCGGGTTTGGTGGGGTGATCCTCGCCGCCGTGGTCGGGGAGGTGCTGAGCTCGATCCATTTCACGTTGCCATGGTCCGGATCGCTGGAATCGGCTCTGACCGCGATGCTGATCGCCAACCTGATCTGGGGATTGTTCACCTGGGCTTCGGTCGTGGTGATTCTCAGCATCGGCCGACGCGGAATAGACGTCCTACTGCTGCGGGCTATGTTGGTTGCTTTCATCCTGGGGGTGGCGTTCTTGATAGTCCTGGTGGTGATGCCGCTGCCGGTCACGCCACGCGTCCCCGCACTGCTGATCGTCTTTACGGCAGGGCTCATTTCTGCTGTGACGTTGGGGCCGGTCCTGGCCATGTTCTCGATACTGGCCAACCTACTTTGGTACCGCAGCCTCACATCGCTGCGTCCTCAGCTTGGCGTCTTCAACCGCGGGTCAAAGAACTAAGCGTGTTTCGACTCGCTGATCTCGAGCAGGTGACCGTCCGGATCCCGAAAGAAGCAGCGAATCTCCCAGCCGTACTCAACCGGCGGGGTCAGGAAGGTCGCCCCCCTTGCCTTCAAGGTCTCATAAGCAGCACGGCAGTCCGGTACCCGAATCGTCAGCTCGTGGCTCACCACATCAGCAGACACCGGTGGCGCGAAGGTGACCGTCGGCTTGTCGGGTGTTGGTCCACCGCCCGTTACGAGTAGAAGCCACGTCCCTGCGAACTTCATGACGGCAGAGGTGCCGCTGTACTCGCGGATCTCCTGCGCGCCGAGTACGTCCCTGTAGAAATGGCGCGCCTGCTCGAGGTCACTCACCACGCGCAGCACGGTCAACTCGACTCCGTCGGCGGGAAAATCGTGCTTCACGACCGGAGCTTACAGCGGAGGGTCTGGCTAACATCCTGACCCGTGAGCGCCCGGTTCTCGGTCCGCGACGCGACTGCCGCCGATCTACCACGAGTCGGCGAAATCAAGGTTCGCAACTGGGCGGACACCTACGGCCCCCTCCTCGATCCTGCCGTCCTGCGCCCGTTCCTCGACGCAGACGCCCAACTGGCCGAGCTGCGGGAGACGTTCGCCCAGCCGGACGTGTTGATCCTGGTTGCTGAGGACGGATCCGGCGAAATTTCCGGATTCGCGCTCACATATCTCGAGACCGAGCCGGAGCCGTGGCTCGAATCGCTGCACGTGCTGCGCGGGGTGCGAAGCACCGGCATCGGCTCACTCCTGATGCGTTCCACCGCTGAGCGCCTCATGGCTCGGGGCTACACGAGCATGCGGCTCGGGGTGATTTCGGGGAATGCCGCCGCAGCGCGCTTTTACGAGCGACTCGAAGGATCGATGATCGGCCTGGAACCGGTGTCATGGGCGCCAGGCGTCGCCCATCAGGTGTACAGGTGGGCGGACCTCGCTCCGCTCGCGCAAGTGAGCCGGTAAGCGCCGGACAGGGCGTCCGCCTGCCCACCGGCCGCAGGCCAATTGCTGAATTGACAAGATCCCCTCGATCACTTGACAGAAGCGGTGGGTTAATGCATGCGGAGACGGGCGTCGGGGCCGGTGTCGCGTGCCGCCAACGAGATGAGGGTGGGGGCGCCCGTTTCCATTGACGCCGAAGCGCACCAAGCGTGGACGGACCATCCGCCAGCTCAGCTGGGCCGGCGTGAAGGTCGGTGACGAGATCGAAGTCGCACAGGTCAGCGGTTCCGGGAAGCTGACCATCGCTCCTGTAGCTTCCGGCTGGCGACGTACCGAATCGATCGGCCTCCGCCCTCCTGGTCGAGCCAACCGTCACGACGGAGTCGCTGCAGGTCTTGAGTTGCCGTCGGGCCGGCGATGCCTGCCTCTCGGCGATGGTCGACGTTCGTGACCGGCAGGCCGAGAAGGGTTTGGTCCAGCGCGATGGCGAACCGTGTGGGATACGCCTGGTCGCGCACGAGCTCCTCGCAGAAATCATGCCGCGCATAGGCGATCTCGAGCCATCGCCGCCGCTCTGTCGCCTCGAACACATGAGCTTCGATGCAGAAATCCACCCATCGCGACGCGTCGCGACCTGGATCGAACGACCGGCCTTGAACTTCCTCTAGAACCGCGTAGTGCTCGCGCGTGTGCCGCCCGAGGTACGGCTCGATGGAGACCAGCTCCGGGCGCAGCAGCCCTTCCTTTGCAAGCACCAGGGACTGGACGATTCGGGCCACCCTTCCATTGCCGTCGCGAAACGGATGAATGGACACCAGGTTGAGATGAGCCATCGCGGCGCGTACGACCGGGTGACGGGTGAGGTCGCCCTTACCCAACCACCCCGCTACCTCGTTGAGGAGTGCGGGAACTTCGCTCGACGCGGGCGGCCGGTAAGGATCTCGGCCCAGACCGCGGGTCACGATCATGGCGCCCTCGCGCAAGCGGCCCGGACCGGCTTGGGGTTGTGGGTGGCAGACGAGGAAATGAAGATCGAGCACGGTCTGCGGCGACCACTGAAAACGACGGTCGTCCGCCAGGACGGCGACACGATCCATCGCCTGGGCATAAGCGGAGATGATCCGTTGGGTCTCGTCAGAGGCGCCGGCCGGGTGCCGCCCGGCCAGGATCTCGACCGTGTCCTCGAGACTCGCGCCGTAGCCCTCGATCGAGGTCGACCCGACGGTGGCCTCGGCCGCGGCCAGCCGGCGCAGGGCGCCCGTCCACGGCTGCGCCGAGTCGCCCAGGTGCTGCGCCAGGTAGCGGCGCAGCTCGTCGAGCTCTTCCAGGCGACGAAGGATCGCGGTGGACTTGGGGGGGACGGCGTAGAGCGTCATGGGGAGGAGTATAGGCGAATATATTATTATTCGTTTATTTCCGTGAGACGACGAGAGGGACCCTTGCGACGCTTGACGCTAGGCCACCACTCTCCCCTTCGGGAGAGTGGACCCAACACTCGATGTCCACCCCTGGGCGAAAAGTGGTAAATCAAAGGGGTCGTTTTTGGGCTTCTCGTGAAGTCTTTGCGGGGGTGATCGTATGTCTGATTCTGTTGCTGCCAACAGCCGTCCAGACGCGCCGGAGGAGCGTCGAAAACAGATGGTGCGGGCGGTGGTCGCCAGCACCGTAGGCACGTCCATCGAGTGGTATGACTACTTTCTTTTCGGGACCATGGCAGCCCTCGTCTTCCCGAAGTTGTTCTTCCCGAAGGCCGACCCTCTGACCGGAACCCTGAACAACTACGCGATCTTTTTCGTCGGCTTTCTTGCCCGGCCGGTCGGCGCCTGGCTGTTTGGCACCTACGGTGACCGAATCGGCCGCAAGGCGACGCTCATCGCAACTCTTCTGTTCATGGGGATAGCGACATTCCTGATCGGCGTCATGCCAACCTACAGCTCAATCGGTCTCTGGGCCGCTGTGATTCTCGTGGGTTTGCGGTTGTGCCAGGGCATCGGTGTCGGGGGAGAGTGGGGTGGCTCCGTGCTCATGTCAATGGAGTGGGGGAGTCAAAAACGCAAGGGATTCCTTGCCAGCTGGCCGCAGTTCGGTGTGCCTGTGGGACTGCTGGGGTCGACTGCAATCACCGCGTTGACTCTCACCCTGGCAGGCGCGGCCACGTTTGAGGCCTGGGCCTGGAGGATTCCATTCCTGCTCAGCATCATCCTGGTCGGCGTCGGCCTGTACATCCGGCTTGGAATCCTGGAGACGCCGGTCTTTCGGTCAATCGTCCAGGAGCAACGAGTGGAGGCCCGTCCCGTCACAGAGGTGATACGCCGCAACTGGAGGGAGATCATCCTCAGCGCATTGCTGCGGCTCCCAGAGCAGGCGCCGTTCTACCTCTTCACCACTTTCGTTTTCACGTTCGGAGCGTTCGCCACCAAGCTAAACAAGCCATTCCTCACCTGGGCGGTAAGCGCGGCGGCGGTCATTTCATTCTTCAGCATCCCGTTCTTCGGTCACCTCTCCGACCGCATCGGCCGCAAGACGATGTACATGGCCGGCATCGTGGTGATGGCCGTATGGGGCTTTGTGTACTTCGGCCTCTACAGCACGGCCATCCCGCTCGTCGTCTTCATAGTGATCGCGCTCTCGCTCATCCCACATGACATGCAGTACGGGCCCCAGGCGGCGTTGATCGCCGAAAGCTTCACCGGACGGCTGCGCTACAGCGGCGCATCGATCGGCTATCAGCTGGCGTCCGTCATCGCCGGCGGGCCTGCGCCATACATCGCGACAAGGATCTGGGCAGGCGAAACCTTCCTTCCGGCCAAGAATCCCTACATGATCAGCCTCTACATCCTGCTCTGCTGTGTCATTGGTTTTGCAGCAGTCGTAATGCTGAAAGACCGCTCACAGCTCGACCACACCAGGGAGTACGAGGAACAGCCTGAGGCCGAAGCTGCCACTGCCACCCGGCGTGCGATGGGCTGAGCCCTACACGTTCATCTCGTGAGGCGCCCGTCGGCGGGCGCCTCTCTTTTTTCTGGCGCGAGGCTTCGCTCGAGCAGGCCGTGGAGAGCGGCCTGCTCGGCCGCCGGCAACGACGAAAGGCCGGGGGCGGCGGAGAGGATGGCAACGACGCGCTTGCGCAGGCGGCGTCCTTCCGCGGTAAGCGCCAGGTGCTTAACGCGGCGGTCCTTGGTGAGGTGCTGTCGCTCGATGAGGCCGCGCGCCTCGAGCCGATCGACGATGCCGGTCACGTTGGACGGGTCGCAGTGGAGCTTGCCGGCGGCCTCGTTCATGGGCAGCGCGTCGCCGAGCTGGCGAAGCAGCATAGCCTGGGGAAGGGTCAGGTGAAGCTCGGCCAGCTTCGCGTCGTAGTGATTCGTCAGGCTGCGGCTCAGGTCCATCAGTAGCCGGACGATCTCTTGCTGCGTTGGGCCCTTGGGCATCTCCTCCGCAGTCTAACTTGACACCTAGAAGGCTGTCGAGCTAGATTATTGAGGCTTCAACTAATTACCAATGGAGAGCCAATGAGCAGATCGACGGTCGAGTTCGCCAGGCCGGCTTCGGAAGAAACTCTCGACGCCGTCGCGGACCGGCTGCGCGAACGAAACTTCGAGGTGGTCATAGTCGACACTGCGGCGGAGGCCAGGGCCGCCGTGTTTGCGCGCATCCCCGAGGGCGCCGAGGTTCATTCCGGCAAGTCCAAGACGCTCGAGGATGTCGGCATCTTCAAAGAGCTTATGGAGTCGGATCGGTACGACTTCGTGCGCAAGCGCACACTCGGGATGGATCGCAAGACCCAGATGCGCGAGATCACCAAAATGGGCGCGACGCCTGACTACATGCTCGGCAGCGTGCAGGCGCTCACCGAGGCGGGGCAGCTCGTGGTGGCGTCGGCAAGCGGCAGCCAGATCGGCCCATACGCCGCAGGCGCGCGCCAGCTGATCCTCGTCGTCGGCAGCCAGAAGATCGTGCCTGACCTGGACACCGCGTTGCGCCGCATCAAGGAGCACGTGATGCCATACGAGGACGCTCGGCTCCGTGAGCAGATGGGCGTGGGCACGAAGCTCGCCCGCATTCTGATCCTCGAGCGCGATTACTCGCCCGGCCGGACGACGGTCATCCTGGTGCGCGCGCCGGTCGGCTTCTAAAAGCTCTACCGGTCGACGGCCTCCATCCGGTGGCGCTTCAGCGCATACAGAGTCGCCAGCCAGAGCACGATCGCGCCGGCTACCGCCGAGTTCGCCCACACCTGGAAGAGCAGGGGGAAGCCGAAGCCATCAGCGAAGGCGTTCGTGAATGCCAGATATGACGGTCCAAGCAGCAGCCAGCTCGCGGCGACGGCAATGATCAACCCCCGCGACCGCGACCGCAGCCCGAAATCCAGCAGCACGATCATCGGCAGCAACAGGAGTACGAACTGGCCGGCGTACACGAGCGTCACCAGGAGCGGGGATGCGGCGACCGCCGCCGCGAGCTCCAGCGCACGGCCCCCGCGGTCAGCCCGAGGAGCTCCCAGGCGCTTGGCCGTCAAGACCACGACTGCCACGGCGAAAACGCCGGCCAAAGCCAACACAAGAACGCCGCCCCCGCGTCCCGAGTTGTACAGGCTTTCGGGGTGAAAAAGCCTGTTCAGGGTTCCGAGCGGAGCGACGTTGATGACCTCTCCGGATCCCTGCGCCTGGGAGGGCGCCACCCGCAACACGTATTCAGGAAGGAACTGAGGAGCGGCCACCAGCCACAGCAGCGCCCACGTGGCGACAGCCGCCGCCGCGAGACCGAACCGCCGGCCCCAAACGCTGAGGAGCAGCAGGGGTGCCTGGATCAGCTTGATCGCAAGTCCGATGCCCAGGGCGGCGCCGCCCCACCACCTGTCGCCGCGTAACCATGCCGTCAGCACGACAGCGCTCAACAGGAGCACCAGCACCTGAAGGTTGCGATTCTGGATTTCAGTCAGGGTGGGCGCGAAGCTGATGGTGGCGAGCAGAGCGACCAGAGCAAACTGCCAGTCGCGCACGAGGAGCGCGCGCAGCACAAGCCACACAAAGGCGAACAGACAGACGTTCGCGACGACCAGCGCAATTCCGGAGACAAGCTTCGCATCGAAGTTGACAAGCGGCTGGGTGAGCCAGAATGCGAGCGGCGGATAGAAAAGGAGGTAGTGCGGGAATCCCCCGCATGCACCCACGTTGCACTGATACGGGTCGCCGCCGCTCGCGAGAACCCTCGCGCCCGCGAGGTAGGTTCGGACGAAATCGGTCGGCTCGTCAGAGATGAGCGGCTGGACCAGCCCGTACCAGAGATACGCCACGCTGATCGGCACGCCCGCCAGCCCCAGCAAGATGGAGCGGAATCGCCGTCTTGCCAGAGCGTGCCCCCAAGGCTCGCGAGCGGACCTGGCCGGAAGGACCGCCGGGGAAACTGCCACCCGGGAAATCTAATGCTCGGGGACTGCTTCCGAACCCCCTTTGCGCCCTGCTGCTGAAGAAAATGCGGCCGAGTCCTGCGCCCCCTCCTCGCGTTGTCCTTGATGGAGGTGCCGATGGACACAACGAGTTGGGTGATCGTGGGCGTGATTGCGGGCCTGCTGATCATCGCCCTGCTGGCCGTGAGCCGGCGATCTCGGCAGCTGCCGCGCGCCAATCTCATGCCGCTCACTCCCGAAGCTCGGGACAGGTATGTGGTCAGGTGGGATCAGGTCGAGTCGCGGTTCGTCGAGGCGCCTGCGGAGGCGGTTCGCGAGGCGGATGCGCTGGTGCTCGCACTGCTGGGCGAGCGTGAGCACCCGCTCGCGGAGAAGCGACTTCCGGAGGGCGTCCGCAAGGCGCGCCGCGAGGGCGCACGGGGTGGAACCGAGAGTCTGCGCATGGCCATGCTCCACTACCGCGCCGTGATCGAGGAGATGGCACGCATTCCAGAGGCCGAGAGGATGCGGGAAGGACGGCGGGAGACGGCGTAGTCACGCGTCTGGTTGGTGGGGCGGCTGCTTCGCGGCCCACCAACCGCGCGGACCGTTACCGCTTTTGCCGCTCAACGGTTTAGGCTGTCTGAGGGGGTCAAGGTCCGGAAGCGGAGGGCCAGGCCTATGCGATTGATCTAGGGGAAACCCAGGGGGTCAGTCGCACGCACCTGAGGAGACAGGATTGTTCAACCTCAAACGATCTGCCATTGCACTCAGCACAGTAGTAACGGTCGGCCTGGTGGCGGTTGTGGCGCTGTCAAGCTCGGCATCGGGGCAGGCCGCGCTGCGCCAGGCCACGAGCAAGCTCTCGGTCACCGCCCAGGCCGCCGGCGGCGGCGGCGGAGCCGGAATCGACAACATCACGTTCGCCCCGAACTCGTCGTTGGTGGCCAAACTGGCCGTAAACGTTACGGTCAGCTACATCTGTCAGCCCGTTTTCGATCCGACGACGGGCGGCGTGGACATCATCATGGGGAGCCAGGTCTTCGTGTCCCTGCAGGAGAGGACTGGCGGCAAAACCGTCGCCAACGGTTCAGGAGTGGCCTTCGGGACCGCAGTCTGTGACGAGTTCCTCACTCCAACGCCGACGGTCAACACGATGACCGTCCTTGTCCAGCCGGACGCGTTCGCATCCAACAGCGTGCCGTTCAAGAACGGCTCCGCGCTTGCAAGCGCGCAAATCATCGCGTGCCCAACCTCGTTCAACTCGTCGGGTTTTCCACCGCCCTGCGATTTCGGCAGCGCGGGTCCGACGATCATCTCGATCAAGTAGCCTCGGAATTCGAGCTGAGGGCCTGCGGCCGCGAGCCGCGGGCCCTTTTCCATTCCGAGCCGCGCGGCGGATAATGCCGCCGTGTCTCAGAGGGCGGCCCTGCCGCTCGATGTCCAGAACTCGTACCGGGCCCGCTATCGCACCATGCGGCCGGGCTGGAGCTCGAGCGGGGAGCAGATCGAAACACTCGTCCGCGGTCACCTGACGCCAGAAAGCCGAGTCCTCGACCTTGGCTGCGGGCGTGGCGGCATGGTCGAGCTCTTCTGGCGTGATGTCGCTCTCGCCGCCGGATTGGATCCCGACGCCCGATCGCTTGCCGAGCACCGTGCAGCGGGAATGCCCGTTGTGTCCGGGAGGGGTGAGCAGATGCCGTTCGCCGCCGACTCCTTCGACCTCGTGGTCTGCGTCTGGGTGCTCGAACACCTGCGCGGCCCGGAGACCGTGCTGCGCGAGGTTCGTCGTGTGCTGCGGCCCAAAGGTCACTTCGTTTTCCTCACGCCCAACCTTCGCAACCCCCTGCTCGCCTTCAACCGGCTCGGGCGCGCGCTGCCGCAATTGCAGCGAAGGCTGGTGCCGCGGCTGTATGGCCGTGTCGAGGCGGACACGTTTCCAGTCCAGTACCGCGCCAACACGGAGGGCGCCATCCGGAGCCTGGCCGAGCGCTGCGGCCTGGAGGTGGCGGCGCTCCGGGCCGTGCCCGACCCGACCTACCTCGCCTTCAACGGCTTCATGTTCAGGGCCTCGGTGATGTCAGAGGGGCTGATGCCGAGGGCGTGGGGCGTGCACCTGCTGGGCGACCTCGCTCGTCCCAGCTAGAAGCCCATCTGTTCCGCACGTTTGGCGTCGATCCCTTGAGGCCGCTCGCCAACGGTGCGGAATTGGTCGGCGGAATTGACGCGCGTTTTGACGCTGAACTGAAGGGCCGGGGCTCGATAATTCGGCTATGAGTTTTAGCGAGCTTCTGCTGATCATCGCGTTCGTGGTCTTCGTGGTCGCCGCCATCGGCCTCAGCTTCAAGAAGACCGACCTGATCGCGGTCGGCCTGGCGCTGTGGTCCCTCGCGGATCTGATCCCCCGCCTTTCGAGCATCACGCTGAGCGTCATTTTTCTGATCCTGGCGTTCGTCGCCTTCGTGCTGGCAGCGATCGGCTGGCGCTACAAGAAGATCGGCATGATCGCCGTCGGCCTGGCGTTGTGGATGGCGTCGATCGTCGTTCCGATGTTCATCCACTAGTCTCTACCTGGTCCGGGAGGCTACTGGCGGCGGGCACCCTCGCGGCGCCCCCGCCGCCAGTGAGCCGGGCTGCGATCAGCACCGGGATGATCGTGACCAGGATCACGAAGGACACCACCACGTTCACCTCGGGAAGCAGGATCCCATGCCGGATCTGACCGAAGATCCAGATCGGTAGGGTGCTCTGCGCGCCGGCTGTGAAGGTGGTCACGATCACCTCGTCGAAGGACAGCGCGAACGCGAGCATGGCTCCGGCCACGACGGCCGTCGAGATGAGCGGCAGCGTGATGTCTCGTAAGGTCTGAAATCCGTTCGCGCCCAGGTCCGCGGCCGCCTCGATGAGCGAGCCCTGGGTTCGCCGCAGCCGGGCCAGCACGTTGTTGTAGACCACCACGATGCAGAAGGTGGCGTGCCCGACGATGATCGTCCAGATCGAGAAGGTGATGCCGCTGAAGCTGAAGGCCGCGTTGAGCGCGATCCCGGTGATGATCCCGGGCAGGGCGAGCGGCAATATGAAAAGAAGGCTGACCGCATCGCGTCCGAAGAAGGCCGAGCGGTGGATCGCGAACGCTGCGCACGAGCCGAGAACCAACGCAACCGCGGTGGCCACGAGCCCCGCCTGCACGGATAGAAGCAGGGCCGAGCGGACGCTGGGGTCGTCCCAGGTCGCCGTGAACCATTTCAGCGTGAGGCCTGGAATCGGCCAGCTCTCGATGTTGGACGTGTTGAACGCATAGAAGAAGATCAGAAGGATCGGGATGAAGAGAAACATGAGGATCAGAGCGGCCCAGATTCTCAGCGCGAGCCTCGTCAAGAAACCTTCCACCTCTATAGGGCCTCGAATGCGCCCAGGCGCTTGGCCAGGAGCAGGTAGACGGTCATGATCGCCACCGGCACCATGGACAGTGCGGCCGCGAACGGCACGTTGTTGGCGATGCCGATGTTGCTGTAGACGACGTTGCCGATGAAGCTGGACCCGGCGCCGCCGACGAGGATCGGCGTGATGTAGTCGCCGAGGGTCAGCGAGAACGTGAAGATCGACCCCGCGACCACGCCCGGCATTGCCAGCGGCAGCACCACGTCGAGCACCGCGCGCCACCGCCTCGCGCCGAGGTCGGCGGCCGCCTCGAGCAGCGAGTCGGGCACCCGCTCGAGCGCGGCATAGGTGGGGATGATCATGAACGGCAGCCAGATGTAGGAGAAGACGAGCCACATGGCGGTGTTCGTGTAGCCGATGTTGGCCGGCGGAAGGCCGATCGACTGCAGGCTCCAGTTGAGCAAGCCGCTGTGATTGAGGATGAGGATCCAGGCGTAGACGCGCGCGAGATAGCTCGCCCACAGTGGAAGCAGGACCGCTGCGAAGAGCACTGTCTGGGTACGGCGCGACGCAACCTTGGCCATGTAGTACGCGAACGGGAAGGCAAGCACGGCGTCCGTGACCGTCACGAGCGCGGCGATGCCGACGGTGCGGCCGATGATCTGCCGGTAGGCGGGCTCGGTGAGGATGATCCGGAAGTTATCGAGGTTCCACACCTGGACGATCTGCGTGGTGAACGTGTCGATGGTCCAGAACGCGGTAACGAGCAGGAGCACGAGAGAGGTCAGGTAGACAAGGACAAACCAGGCCATGGGCGGTATGAGGAGCAGCGTCGGGCGCACCCATGGCCAGCGCCACAGCAGGGCCTGGAGAGGGGCGGCCCCGCGATTCTTGCGGAGCCGCCCTGCGGTTGTTACTGCCAAATGTCGGCCAACGGATCTAAGCGGTGATCGTCGTCCAGGCCGCCTGCCACTGGGAGTAAACGATGCAGTTCTCGGTGCCGTCGTCACAGGTCGAGATCGGGGTCTTCCAGAACTTGATGGTGTTGAAGTAGGAGCCCGGCGCGTCAGCGTGATACTGCGCGCACGAACCGGCCTGGAGCGTTTCCATCTCGGCGCATGCTTTGGTGTTGACCGGCGTCTCGCCGAACGACAGAGCCTGCATCGCCTGGACCTTGGGCGTGCTCACCCACTTGGTCCACAGGTATGCACAGTTGGGGTGAGGGGCCTTCGTGGCCAGCATCCAGGTGTCGGCCCAGCCGGTGGCGCCCTCCGTCGGGATCGTATCGGCGACCGCCGCGCCGGCGGCCTTGAGCTGGATGGTCTGGAACGGCCAGGCCGCTCCGACGGTCACGTCTCCATTCTGGAACAGGGTGATCTCATCGCTCGCCAGGCCCCAGTACTTCTTGATCAACGGCCGCTGCTGCTTTAGCAGCGCCACCGCCGCGTCGAACTGCTTTTGCGTCAGCTCGTACGGGTCCTTGATCCCCAGATTCGGCTGGGTCTTGCTCAGGTAGAGGGCGGCGTCGGCGATCTGAATTGGGTTGTCGGGCACCGTCACCAGGCCCTTGTTGGCCGTGTCGTAGATCACGCTCCAGCTGGTCGGGGCGGTGGGGAACTTCTTGGTGCTGTAGAGCAGTGTGTTGGGGCCCCACTGCAGCGAGATCCCGTAATGGACTCCGAGGATCGTGTTGTAGGGCGGAGCCTTGAAGTACGTCTGAAAGTTGTTGAAGTCGGGGATCAGCGAAGTGTTCATGGGCTTCACGTCGCCGGCATAGATGAGACGAAGGTCTGCGTCCCCTGACGCCGACACCATGTCCCACTGACCGCCGCCGCCGTCCTTCATCAGGGTCACCATCTCGTCCGACGAGCCCGCCGGCTTCTGGTTGACCTTGCAGCCGGTGGCTGCGGTGAACGGGTCGACCCACGATTTGTCGGCGTAGCCGTCCCACAGGACGAGGTTGAGCTGGCCTTCGCCGGCGCCGATTGATGTTTGCGGCGCCATGGTCGCGGTCGGCGGCTGCCTGGCCGTCGACCCACCCGTGCTGGTCGTGGAACCGCACGCGGTGGCCGCAACAAGCGCCGCCGCCGCGATCGTTCCCAGCCGGGACCACATGGCTGGGGCTTGTTTCGATCTCATTCTTCCTACCTCTCCTTGCTGTTGTCCGCCGCTGCGGGTTCCGGCTCCAGCGGCTGCTGCTGGTCGAGCACGTAAGTATGCTCGGGGGCCCAGGCGAGCCGGATTCGGCTGCCTTCATGCTCCTGCGCCGCGTCCGCGGCTTCCATATTCTGGCGCACGGCGACGAGCTGCTCGCCTCGGTCGAGGCGGACGTTGTAGCGGGTCGCCTGGCCCACGTAAACGACCTCCTCGACCACGCCTGGTTCCACCGTCATACCGGGCGGCGGGATGTCGCGCTCAAGGATCATGTGAAGCTTCTCCGGCCGGATCACGAACCTGACGCCGTCGCGGGTAAGGAGGTTGGAGATGCCGATGAAGCCAGCCACGAACTCCGTCGCCGGCCGCTCGTAGACGTCGACCGGCGGCCCGATCTGCTCGATCCGTCCGTTCGACATCACGGCAACACGGTCGCTCATGGTCAGGGCCTCCTCCTGGTCGTGCGTGACGTACACGAACGTGATCCCGACCTCTTTCTGGATCCGCTTCAGCTCGAGCTGCATCTCTTGGCGGAGCTTGAGGTCCAGGGCCCCGAGGGGCTCGTCGAGAAGCAGGACTTCCGGCTCATTGACGACCGCACGAGCCAGGGCGACGCGCTGCCGCTGGCCGCCAGACAGCTGGTTGGGCCGCCGCGCGTCCAGACCGACCAGCCTGACCATCCGCAGCGCGCGCTCGACCCGCTTGCGCCTCTCGGCGCGGGGCACGCCTTTGACGCGCAGCCCGTAGCCGATGTTGTCGCCGACCGTCATGTGAGGAAACAGCGCGTAGTCCTGGAAGACGGTATTCGTCTCGCGCTGGTGGGGCGGCACCGACGTCACGTCGCGGCCCCCCAGCTCGATGCGGCCGGCGTCGGGCCGCTCGAAACCGGCGATCAGCCGAAGCAGCGTGGTCTTGCCCGAGCCGGAGGGCCCGAGCAGCGTGAAAAACTCGCCCTCCTCTACCGTCAGGTCGACGCCCGCGACCGCGGCGACATGGCCGTAACTCTTGCGCACGCCCTCCAGGTGAAGCGCCGCCGGCTTTTCTGACTCGCTCAGTCGAGTGATGCCATTACGTGCTTAAGCTGCGTGTACTCCTCGAGCGAGTAGATCGACATGTCCTTGCCGTACCCGCTCTGCTTGTATCCGCCGTGCGGCATCTCATTGACGAGCGGTATATGCGTGTTGATCCACACGGTCCCGAACTGGAGGCGTCGGGCCATCCGCAGCGCGCGCCCGACGTCGCGCGTCCACACCGAGGCCGCGAGACCGTAATCGACTGAGTTCGCCCACCCGAGCGCTTCGTCCTCGTCGCTGAATCGCTGAATGGTGACCACCGGGCCGAACACCTCGCGCTTCACGATCTCGGCCTCGGGCCCGGGCGGAAGCACGATGGTCGGTTCGTACCACGAGCCGGCGCGCTTGATGCGCGCCCCACCTGTTGCGATCTCGGCTCCGGCTTTGCGCGCGCGTTCGACGAACCCTGATACGCGTTCGAGCTGCTCCTCGGAGACGAGCGGTCCCATCTCCGTTTCGGCGGCGCTCGGGTCGCCGACCTTCAACGATTCCACCGCGGGCACCAGGTCCTTGACCAGCTTGTCGTGGATGCGCGGGCCGGCGAGTACGCGAGTCGCGGAGGTGCAGTCCTGCCCGGCGTTGAAGAAGCCGCCGATCTTGATCCCGTCGACCACAGCCTGCAGGTCGGCGTCGTCGAACACGATGACCGGAGCCTTGCCGCCGAGCTCGAGGTGCACACGCTTCAACGTGGCCGCGGCCTCGCGCGCGACGATCTTGCCGGTCGCGACGTCGCCGGTGAGCGAGACCATCGCGACCCCTGGGTTGCGAACCAGCGCCGCGCCGACCACCTCGCCGTCGCCCGTGACCACGTTGAGGACGCCCTTCGGAAAGATGTCTTCGGCCAGCTCGGCCAGCCGGAGCAGGCTGAGCGGCGTCCATTCCGACGGCTTGATGACGACGGTGTTGCCCGCCGCAAGCGCGGGGCCCAGCTTCCACGCGGCCATCATCAGCGGGTAGTTCCAGGGCGCGATCGAGCCGACCACGCCCAGGGGCTCCCGCCGCAGAATGCTCGTGAATCCCTTCATGTACTCGCCGGCGGCGCGCCCTTCCAGGAGTCGCGCGGCGCCCGCGAAGAAGCGGAAGCAGTCGGCGATGGGCGGGATCTCCTCGGAGATGGTGGGCGCGAGCGGCTTGCCGACGTTCTCAGACTCGATCTGCGCCAGCTCCTCGCCGTGCAGCGTGATGACTTCGGCGAGCTTGAGCAGGCGCTCGCTGCGATCGCGCGGAGTGCTGTCGAACCAGACGTCGTCATACGCGTCGCGCGCGGCCCTGACCGCGAGGTTGACATCCTCCTCGGTTCCCTTGGGCACCGACGCGATGACCTTGCCGGTGGCGGGGTTGACGATGTCCTGGTGCTCGCGGCCCGTGCCCGGCACCCACTTGCCGTCGATGAACATCTCGCGGCTCTTCAGGGTCGTGCTCATCTATTACTCCTTGCTTGAACTGCTCCGGCGACCTCGGCAAGTGCCGTGCCGAGGATGTCCAGCCCTTCGAGCAGCTGATCGTCGGGGATGGTCAGAGGCATCAGCGTGCGGATCACGTTGTGGTGCGCCCCGGAGCGCAGCAGCAGAAGGCCCTTTTCGCGCGCGATACCGAGGATGCGCGCGGTCTCGGTGTCGGCCGGGATCTTGGTCTTGCGGTCGCGCACCAGCTCCATGCCCGCCATTGCGCCGACAACTCTCACGTCGCCGACCAGGTCGTGCTCGGCCTGCCAGCTGCGCATGCGCTCTTCGATGACCGATCCGATCCGGGCGGCACGTTCCGGCAGCTTCTCGTCGCGCATGACGTCCATCACCGCGACGCCGGCCGCGCACGCCACAGGGTTGCCGGCGTACGTGCCGCCGAGACCTCCGGGGGCCGGCGCGTCCATGACCTCGGCACGGCCGACCACCGCCGAGAGCGGAAAGCCGGCGGCGATGCTCTTGGCAACGGTCATCAGGTCGGGCGTCACGCCCGAGTGCTCGATGGCGAAGAACTTGCCGGTGCGACCGAAGCCGGTCTGGATCTCGTCGGCGATGAGCATGATGCCGTGGCGGGTGGTGACCTCGCGGAGCGCTTTCATGAAGCCAAGCGGCGCGGGAATGAAGCCGCCCTCGCCCAGGACTGGTTCGATGATGATCGCGGCGACGCGATTCGCGGCGACCACGGACGCGAACAGCTCGTCGAGCTGGGCGAGGGCGGCCTCTGTGGTCCAGCCGCGGTACTCGTACGGATAAGGAGTCTGGTAGACCTCGGCTGCGTACGGGCCGAAGTCCTGCTTGTACGGATTGACGGTTCCGGTGAGGCTCAGGGCGAGTAGCGTGCGACCGTGGAAAGCCCCCGTGAAGCTGACCACGGCCTGACGGCCGGTGGCCGCGCGTGCGATCTTGACGGCGTTCTCGACCGCCTCCGCGCCGGTGCTGAAGAAGATCGCCTTCTTGGGGCCATCGCCCGGCGCCACCTCGCAGAGGCGCTCGGCCAGCCGCAGGTAGGACTCGTACACGACGACCTGGAACGCGGTGTGGGTGACGCGCTCGAGCTGCTCGCGCACCGCGGCCATGACGCGGGGGTGGTTGTGGCCCACGTTCATGACGCCGATGCCGCCCACGAAGTCGATGTAGCGGCGGCCTTCGGTGTCCCACACCTCCGCGCCCTGCGCTCGTTCGGCGACCACCGGGTGCGCGGTGGTGACGCCGCGCGGCACGTATTTCTCGCGGAGAGCCTTCAGCTCGTCAGCGCCCAACTTTTCTGCCATTCAATCACAGCCTAGACTTGGGCCTGCTTGGACGCTGCGGCCGCCGTCGAGAGGCTCTGGCCTGACCGGGGGGCGAGCTTTGCCCCCATCACAAATCACAACTTCAAGGTCGACGTCAAAGGGCAGGCCTTCGTCCTCCGTGTGGGCGGAGCCCGAACAGGGCTGCTCGGGATCGATCGACGCGCCGAGTACGAGGCGGGCCTGCGCGCCGCCGAGGTGGGGGTGGGTCCGGAGGTGGCGGGCTTCTTCGAGGACGAGGGCTGGCTCGTGACGCGATTCATCGACGGCCGGCCGATCCCGCCCGAGGAGATGCGGCGGCCGGAAACGATCCGGCGCGTGGCCGCCGCGCTGCGCAGGTTTCATGACGCCGCGCCGATTCCCGGGCGTTTTGACGCGCATGCCGTGGTCGAGGAATACCGGCGCGAGGCCGAGGCGCACGGGGTCGACATTCCTGCCGCGTACGCCTCGGCGCATGCGATGTCGGCACGCATCCAGCGCTCGCGCGGGCCGCAGCCCGTGGTTCCGTGTCACAACGACCTGCTCAACGCCAACTTCCTGGACGACGGCGCGATCCGCATCGTCGATTGGGAGTACGCCGGGATGGGGGATCGCTTCTTCGACCTTGCCAACCTTTCTGTAAACCACGAGTTCGGGCCTGGTGAAGACGAGCACTTGCTCGGCGCCTACTTCGGTGAGGCGAGCGCAGGATCGGTCGCTTCGCTGGGGATGATGAAGTTCATGTCGGATTTTCGCGAGGCGATGTGGGGAGTGCTGCAGAGCGGCATCTCGGAGCTCGACTTCGACTTCAACGGATACGCGTCCAGGCATTTCGATCGGCTAGCCGCGCACGCGCTCGCCCTTCGGGTCGAATAGCGGCTCGTCGCTGATCCGGCCCGACACCCACGTGCCGAATATCTCGACCTCGACCGCGGTCCCTGTCTGGGCGGACGCCGGCACGTATGCATACGCGATCGACCGCCCGACCGTGTAGCCGTAACCGCCACTGGTGACGCGGCCGGCGATTGCGCCTGCGATGCGCACCGGCTCGGATCCGAGCGCCACCGACCGCGGGTCCTCAAGGACGAGGCATGCAAGCCTGGTTGCAGGCTCTTTCTCGCGGGCTTTGACCAGCGCAGCGCGCCCGATGAAGTCTCCCTTCTCGAGCTTTACGGCGAATCCCAACCCGGCCTCGTAAGGATTCACCTCCGGTCCGATGTCGGCGCCCCACACCCGATAGCCCTTCTCGAGCCGCATCGAATCGACTGCCTTGTAGCCTCCCGCGGTAAGGCTATGGCTGTGCCCCGCCTCCCAGACCGTGTCCCAGAGACGCAGGCCGAACTCTGAGGGGCAGTAGAGCTCCCAACCGAGCTCACCGACATACGTGACGCGAAGCGCCAGGCACGGAACCGGGCCGACGGCGAGCTGCTGCGAAGTCATGTACGGGAAGGCCTCGTTCGAGATGTCGGTGGTCGTCAGCGGCTGCAGGATGAGCCGCGCCGCGGGACCCCACAGACCGATGCACGCGAGCGACGAGGTGACATCCTCGACCTGCACCGAGCCGTCGTCGGGGACGTGGTCGCGAATCCAGAAGAGGTCGTGCTGGCCGAACGCGGTGCCGGTCACGATGCGAAATCTGTCCTCGGCCAGCCGCGTGACGGTGAAGTCGCACTCGATGCCGCCGGCGTCGTTGAGCATCTGCGTGTAGCTCAGCGCGCCGACGGTGCGGGCGACGCGGTTGTCGGTCAGGCGCTCCAGGAACGCCGCCGCCCCGGCGCCGCGCACCTCGATCTTCGCGAAGGACGTGAAATCGAAAAGCGCCGCGGTCTCGCGGCATGAGCGATGCTCGGCCTCGATGGCGGGTGACCACAGCCTGCCCGCCCACCCGCGCGGCCTCAGCGACTCGTCGCCTCGGGCGGCGTTGGGCTCGAACCAGTTGGCTCTCTCCCAGCCCGACTTCTCGCCGAACGTGGCGCCGAGCTCCTTGAGGCGCGGGTAGGCCGGCGACAGGCGGAGCGGCCTGCCGGCGGTGCGCTCGTGGCCCGGGTACTTGACGTCGTAGTAGGTCGAATAGACCTCGCGGGTCCTGGCCAGCGTGTACTCGCGGCTCATGTAGTGGCGCCCGAACCGGCGCGAGTCCATCTCCCAGGCGTCGAGGTGCGGCCGGCCGTCGATGATCCATTCGGCGACCAGGCGGCCCATCCCGCCGGCGCCGGCGAGGCCGTGGGCGCAGAATCCGGCAGCGACCCAGAAGCCCCGCACCTCGGTGGGCCCGAGGATGAACTCTCCATCGGGCGTGAATGCTTCCGGGCCGTTCACCAGCCGGACGACGCTCGCGTCCTTCAATGAGGGGGTCCTCACGATCGCGTTGGTCATCAGCGGCTCGAAGCGGTCCCAATCGGGCTCGAGGAGCTTGCCGTTGAAGTCCGCTGGGATCCCGTCCAGGCCCCATGGGGCGGGGTCGCGCTCGTACCCACCCATGACCAGGCCGCCCGACTCGGGCCGGTAGTACACGAGCAGCGACGGGTCGCGCATCGTCGGCATGTCGCGAGGTAGCCCCGACGGTGTCGTGATCAGGTATTCGTGAGCCATCGGAATCAGCGGCACCGTGACGCCGACCAGGCTGCCGATCTCGGCAGCGAACATGCCGCCGGCGTTGACGACCAGCTCGGTGTCGATCGGTCCCTTGTCGGTGACGACGCGCCTCACACGGTTCGCGGCGGTCCCGATCGCGGTGACCCGAGTGTCCTCGCAGATCTCGGCGCCGCGCCTTCGCGCTCCTTCGACGAGCGCGAGCGTGAGCTGGCTGGGGTCGATGTAGCCGTCGGTCGGGAGGTAGGCGGCGCCGAGCACGCCGTCGGTGGACATCGGAGGGAACATGCGCTGGGCCTCTTGTGCCGAGACGAGCTCTAACGGAAGCCCGAACGTCTTCGCCCAACCGGCCTGGCGGGCGAGCTCTTCCATGCGTTCTTCGCTGGAGGCGAGCCGCAGGGAGCCGACCTCGTGCCAGCCCGTCTCGAGCCCGACCTCCTGGCCGAGGTTTCGGTAGAGGTCGACCGAGTTCATCATCATCTGGGTCAGGCTCAACGATCCGCGCAGCTGGCCCACGAGCCCGGCGGAATGGAAGGTCGAGCCACTGGTGACGCGCGCGCGCTCGACCAGCACGGTGTCGGTCCAGCCCAGGCGTGCGAGCCAGTAGAGGATCGAGGCGCCGCCGACGCCCCCGCCGATTACGACGGCGCGTGCGTGTGTTCTCAATCCCCGCTCCCCAACCCTCTCCCCTGAAAGGGAGAGGGGGTCAATTCAGTTTCGTTCAGGCTGGAGCTTGGGCCGGCTGGATCGACGGAGTCTCCGGCGCGTTGCGCTGCGCGAGGACGTAGTAGACGAGGCCGACGAGCAGGATCAGCCCGAGCGTCGCTTCGAAAACCGGGATGTCGCCGAACGGTCCGCCGATGGTGACGTTCGGAAGAGCGCTGAGCGGCGGGTTCTGGCCGCCGACAGCAGCGTTGCGCGGCCACAGGAAGTTGATCTCCATCGCAATGCCCCAGACGAGGGCGAGGACGTTGACGATCGTGCCCCACTGCGCGAGCTTGAAGGGCGCCGATTCCTTCGGCCAGCCACGCAGCCGGGCGAGAAGGATGGCGATGTTGCCGAGGATGTATGAGAGGTAGATCATCCCGGTCGCGCCAATGGCGATGATGCCGGCGCCGGCGTAGTAGACGAGCGGCAGGCCGGCGAGCACACCGATCACGATGCAGGTGCCGATCGGGGTGTGCAGCACAGGGTGCACCTTGTTGAAGTACTTCCCGAGTGGCAGCTTGCCGTCGCGCGCCATGCCGAAGGCGAGGCGAATGGTGGAGGTCTGGATGGCGAGGCAGCACACGTAGATGGCCGCGAAGACGACGAACAGGTAGAGGTTCGCCGCCCAACCTGGGAAGTTCGATTCGATGATCGTCACGAGCGGGAACGGAATCTTGCCGGCGCCGATGTCGGCGACGAACTTGCCCATGTCCCCGGGGACGGCGATAACTGTGGCGAACAGGAAGATGGCCCCGATGATGGCCGCGCCGATGATCGCAGCCAGCACCGCGCGTGGCGCCTCTCGGCGTGGATTCTTGGTCTCCTCGGCGAGCGTGCTCGCCGTGTCGAAGCCATAGATCACGAACAGCGACATGAACATGGCGGCGAGGAAGGTTCCGGCCTGTGTGTTGAAGCCCGAACCCAGGTAGCTGCCGTCGAAGAAGACTGACACCGACTGGTGGTGGAAGAACAGCAGAAGGATCAACGCGAAGACGACCATGCCGAGGATCTCGAACACGACGCCGGTGTTGTTCACGAACGCGACAATCCTCACGCCGAAGATGCTCAGGAGGGTCGTGCTCAAGAGGACGATGGCGGCGACGTTCCGCTCGGTGTCGAGGTCGGTGCCGAGGCTCATGCCCAGGTTGTTGAGCAGCGGGATGAGCACCAGCGGGACGGTAGCGACAACTGCCGCGACCGTGAGCACGCCCGCGAACAGGTAGATCCACCCAGTGAACCAGGCGTACGTCCGGTTGGACAGGTACTTGGTCCATTGATAAACGGAGCCTGCAACCGGGAAGTGGGCGCTCACCTCGGCGAAGTTCAGCCCGACGAGCAGCTGGCCCACGACCACGATCGGCCAGCTCCAGAAGAAGGCCGGGCCGGCGAGGCCGATGCCGAGGATGAAGAGAGTGAAGATGCCGGTGGACGGAGAGATGTATGAGAACGCGACCGCGAAGCTGGAGTAGACCCCCAGCACCCGCCTCAGCTCCTGTTGGTAGCCGAACCTCGCAAGGTCCTGGACGTCGGCATGGTGAGCTTCGTCTGACACGCTGCTACCCCTCCCCGGGCTCGGCGCCCGCCCGAAACGTTTGTTACAGAAGTTGCAGGGAAGCTATCACTCGGGGCGGTTTCCGTCAACGAGGGTTAAGACTGGGAGGAAAAGGACTGGGAACAAGGAGTTGGGGTGGGGGCGAGAGGCCGAAAGAACGCCCGATAAGGACGGACTGGGAAAAGGAGTGGGGGTCGGGGCCCGCAGGCCGAAAGATCGCCCGTAGCACTTGCCTCCCCGCTCTGCGGGGAGGTCGGCGCGGAGCGCCGGGTGGGGACCTGATTTCCTTTCAAATAAATTCGCTCCTTTACTGGACTTGGCAAACAGATGTTCGTATAATTGGAGTATGGAAAGTGGGGAGGGGGCTGGTGCGCCCGAGACCGGCGCTGAGATGCTCGAGGAGCTCATCCGCCGCCGGCTTCGCATCGACCAGGACGAGATCGAGTTCTCCCTCCTGGCGGCGAAGTTCGCTCAGACCGATGAGTACGACGAGCAAGGCTTCGTCAGTCCATTCGCGTGTATCAAGGCCACGTGTCACATGTCCGGCGGCGCCGTTTCCGCCCGTCTCTGCGTCGGCGAGCAGCTGGGGCGACTGGACCAGAGCGTGGCGGCGGCCGCATCTGGTGAGATCGGGTTTGCCCACTTCGCGCACATCGCCAACACCTCGGCGGTAGTCGGCGAACGCCTGGACGAGTCCACGCTCCTGCGCCATGCGCGCAAGGAAAGCGTGGCCAAGTTCCGCGACACCTGCATCCATGCCCGCCATGCGGCTGACCCCAAAGGGGTTGCCGAAGACGAGGCC
>WNGH01004909.1_pt1 | contig 22350 bp, 23 predicted proteins | sample 5400631 | NCBI WGS metagenome assembly WNGH01 (sample SAMN13153373, study PRJNA577476) | soil metagenome | isolation source: 115 cm soil or saprolite under Garry oak tree replicate 1 | place: USA:California | collected 2016-06-15
AGCCTTTCCAGAAGGACATCGACGCCGGCAAAATCCTGTTGATGGTGGACGTGCCGACGTCGCGAGTTGAAGAGCTGCGGGAACTGGTCAGCCGCCGCCATCCGGAAGCGATGGCACACGGCATCGAGCCCACCATTCCTGCGTTTCCGTAAAACCGGGGACAGACCCCAGTTTTTTGGGGCAACGTCCTCGCCTGACAGGAAAACCGTGGTCTGTCCCCAGTTTTACTTCCCAGTTTTACTTCCGGGGCCGGAATTGCGAGGGGTCGTCGTAATATTCCTCGGAGGCGTTTGCCGCCTCCCAGCCGGGAATCCCGAGGATCGGCAGCGGCGACAGGTTGCGGGTCGAGGCAAGGGCTTGCGTCCCGGAGAAATAGTCCGCCGCGCGCGCGTCCAGTTCCGGGAGTTGCCGCGCGAGCGGCGCCTCCAGCAGGACGGGCGCGGCATCGATGATCAGGGCCTTTGCCGTCACGCCCCTGTAAGCTTCGAGCGCTTTTTCGTAGATCGCGTGGCCGAACACATAGAAGCGCATGGATCGCAGCACCTCCGTGCGGCGCTTCCAGAACAGTTCCTTCCATCTGAAATCACGCAACAGGGCCGGCAACTCCGCGTCCGCCGCGGCGACGATGATCCCACCCTCGTCGAACAAAGTCAGCACATCGCGGGCGGTGCCTCTCAGCCGTTCGCCGCGACGCGCTCGGATTTCTTCGCAATGGTGCCTGTTCAGAACCGCCTTGGTTTTCGGAAACGCAAGCCACACGAGGGCATTGAACAGATCATGCCAGCTGTCCGGGCGCGTCTGCACTTCTCCGGTCTCGAAGATACGGACTTCGTATTGGGCGGAGGCCGCGGGCGGCACGAACCGTATCGGCGCGCCGCCGCCGCTTACCACCGACGGGATCCTCAGGGCGTTGAGCTCGTCGTGCCGGGGAAACCGATCTCGCGGCAGGCGTCCGAGCAGCGGCTTGAGCGCTGTGAAGATCGGCGCGTCGAGCGCCGGCGTCAGGCGAGCCGCCATCCGACGGATTCGCCCGCCCGCAGCGGCACGAGCGTCGCCGCGCCGAACGGGATCTCGCCGGGCACGGTCCAGGTTTCCTTGCGCAAGGTGATCGACCCGCGGTTGCGCGGCAGGCGGTAGAAATCCGCCCCGTGAAAGCTGGCGAAGGCCTCGAGCTTGTCGAGGGCCCCGGCCTGTTCGAAGACCTCCGCGTAGAGCTCGATCGCCGCATGCGCGGTATAGATGCCGGCGTGGCCGCACGGCGTCTCCTTGTCGGCGCGTGCATGCGGCGCGCTGTCGGTGCCGAGGAAGAATTTCGGATTGCCGCTAGTAGCCGCGCGCACCAGCGCCTCGCGGTGCTCCTCGCGCTTGAGCACGGGCAGACAGTAATAGTGCGGCCGGATGCCGCCCGCGAACATCGCGCTGCGGTTGTAGAGCAGGTGGTGCGCGGTGATCGTGGCGGCAATGTGAGGCCCTCCCGCCAATACTAAATCCACCGCCTCGCGGGTGGTGACGTGCTCGACCACGATGCGGAGCCGCGGGAAGGGGCGGGCGATGTCCGCGAGGACCGTCTCGAGAAACACGCGCTCGCGATCGAAAACGTCCACGCCAGGAGTCGTGACTTCCCCGTGAACGAGCAGCGGCAACTCGTGTTCCTGCATCGCATCGAGCGCGCGATAGACGCGCTCGATCCGCGTGACTCCGGCCCCCGAGTTCGTCGTCGCGCCGGCCGGGTAGTACTTCACGCCGCAAACGAAGCCCGATCGCTTCGCGCGCGCGATCTCCTCGGCGCTGGTGTTTTCGGTCAGATAGAGGGTCATGAGTGGCTCGAAGTCGCATCCCTTCGGCAGCGCGCTTAGTACGCGGCTGCGGTAGGCGGCAGCAAGCGCAGTATCGGTGACGGGGGGACTGAGATTGGGCATGACCACGGCGCGCGCAAATACGCGCGCCGTGTGGGGAAGCACGCTCGCGAGCGCGGCGCCGTCGCGAAGGTGCAGGTGAGCGTCGTCCGGCCGGGTGAGGGTCAGGGATTGCACGGAATCAGGATCGCCGGGTGTTCGCAGCGCGCGCGAGTTGCAGGGCGCGTGCGTACACCGCGTTCTTCTTCGCTCCGGTAAGCTTGCAGGCGAGCTTCACCGCGCGCGCAAGCGGCAGCTCCGCGAGGAGCGTAGTGAGCACGCGCTCCCAATCGAGCTTCACATTTTCGCTACGGGCCGCAGTGCCCTCCGCGATCAGCACGAACTCGCCGCGCTGGCGGTCGGTGTCCTCGCGGAGCCAAGCCGCCGCTTCGCTCAAGACGCACCGATGGATCTGCTCGAAGAGTTTCGTCAGCTCGCGCGCGATCACGAGGACACGCTCGGGGCCCAGCGCCGCAGACATGTCCTCGACGCATTCGACAACGCGGTGCGGCGCCTCGTAGAACACGAGCGTGTACGGCAACATGCCAAGGCGCTCGAGCGCCTTGCGCCTCGGGCCTGGTTTTGCCGGAAGAAAACCCGCGAACAGAAACGGCCCTGCGGAGATGCCCGATGCCGAAAGAGCGGTGACCGCAGCGTTCGGCCCTGGAATCGGGACCACCCTGAATCCGGCGGCGCGCGCTTTTTTGACGACCGTCGCGCCCGGATCGGATATCGCGGGCGTGCCAGCGTCCGTAACCAGGGCAACGGTCTTGCCTTGAGCGAGCTGCTCGACGATAGAATCGGCGGCGTGCTGTTCGTTATGCCCGTGCACCGCTATCAGCTTTCCCCGCATGCGATAGTGCTCGAGCAGGCGCGCCGTCACGCGCGTATCCTCCGCCGCAATGGCGTCGGCATGAGCGAGCGAATCGAGAGCGCGCGGGCTGATATCCTCGAGGTTCCCAATGGGCGTGGCCACCACATATAATTGACCTGCCCCACTCGGGCTCCCACTATGCTTCCCGGTCCTCGCGCCCAATTCTGCTTCGCTCTGTTGGCGTTGTTGAGTCCGGCATTGTGCGCGGCCGTCGACGATCCGGCAAGCAGACCCCCGGCCGCTCGACCTTTCATAGGCCTGCTGCTCCCGCTCAATGCCCCTGAGTTCTCACGGGCGGCCGAGGCCGTGCGCCTAGGCTGCCAGGCCGCCCTCGTTTTCGCGGAGAACCGCCAGTCCCTGCAGGTGGCGCGCACCGATGCCCAACCCGAAAACATCCTCGCCGAATACGAGGCAGCCGTGCAGCGCGGCGCCGCCGTGATAGTCGGCCCGCTCACACGCTCGGGGGTCACGGCGCTCGCTCAAGCGGGCCGCGTCAGCGTTGTCACACTCGCTCTGAACGTCACCGACGGCGACGCGCCGCTCCCGCCGCGCCTGTATACCTTCGGCCTTTCCGCTGAGACCGAAGCGCGCGCGGTGGCGCGCACCGCTTTCGCGCGCGGGCTGCGCGAGGGCGCGGTGGTGCAGGCTTCGAGCTTGCTCGCCAAGCGCCTGAGCAGGGCTTTCGCGGACGAATGGTTCTCGCTCGGCGGAAGGATCAGCGACGTGCGGGAGTTCGGGGCGCGAGCGGACTTAGTCGACCTGCGTCGGGGTCTGGCGGACTCGCAGGCACAATTCATTTTTCTCGCCGCCGAGGCGGACCAGGCGCGCACCGTGCGACCCTATCTGAACAACCAGCTCCAGGTCTTTGCGACCTCCCAGGTCAACGACGGCAAGAACGACCCGCGCGTCAACGCGGATCTGAACGGCATTCGCTTCGTGGACATGCCTTGGCTCGTGCAGCCGGACCACGCCGCGGTGATGGTCTATCCGCGTCTGGAAGGCCTTCCCACGGAGCTTCAACGTTTTTACGCGCTCGGCATCGACTCCTGCCGCATCGCGGGGGATTTGATTGGAGGGCAGCAAACCATCAACCTGGACGGTGTGACCGGCAGGATCTCCTACCGCGGAGGCAATATACTGCAGCGCGAACCGATACAGGCGGTGTTCCGCGACGGCGTGGGTGTGTCGCTCGAAAACGCAAAATGAAGGCAAGATGAAGGCCGGCGATCGTGCCGAGCAAATCGCGGCAGGCTATTTGCGGCGCAAGGGCCTGGCTCTGATCGAAAGCAATTACCGCTGCCGCTGGGGCGAGATCGATCTCATCCTGAAGGATCGGGATACCGTCGTTTTTACCGAAGTCAGGTTGCGGCGCTCCAAAGACTTCGGCGGCGCCCCTTACAGCGTCGATGCTCGTAAACAGGCGCGAATCATCGCCACGGCGCGCCACTACCTTGCGAGCAGGAAGGAAGCAGCCTGCCGGTTCGATGTTGTGTTCCTCGATCGCCTCGAGCCGCCGCGGGTCGAATGGATACGCGACGCATTCTCCGCCTGAGGTTTTGCCGGTTCGCTCCCGGTTCCACCCCGGTGCCCGCGCCGGCTCGGCGCGTCCGCAAAGAAGGTTACGGTAGAATAAGGGTCGTATGAAAGCCGTCACCGCCCGCCCGGCCGAGGACAGCGTAGACCTTCTCGCGCGCATCCGCCGCCAGTTCGACGACAGCGCTCAACTGAAACTGAAAGCACACGACGCGCTCGCCGACCCGATCGCCCGCGCCACGGAAATCATGGTGAAATGCCTGCTCGCCAACGGCAAGATTCTCGCGTGCGGGAACGGCGGCTCAGCCGCCGATGCCCAGCATTTTTCCGCTGAGCTGCTCAACCGCTTCGAGCGCGAGCGTCCCGGGCTCGCCGCGATCGCGCTGACGACCGACACCTCTACCTTGACCGCGATCGCAAACGACTACGAATACGAGCAGGTATTCTCCAAGCAGCTGAGCGCGTTGGGTCAGGCAGGTGACGTGCTCCTCGGCATTTCCACGAGCGGCAACTCGAAAAACGTGGCTCGCGCGGTCTCGGCGGCCCACGAGCGTGAGATGCGCGTAGTCGCCCTCACCGGCCGCGGCGGAGGCGAGATCGGAAAGCTGCTCGTTTCGGAAGACGTGCATATCTGCGTACCCCACTCGCAAACTGCCCGCATTCAGGAAGTGCATCTTCTCACTCTGCACTGTCTTTGCGACGGCATCGATTGCATGTTGTTGGGGGCCGAATGAAAAACTGTGCGGCAGCAAGGCGATACGCGGCGGTGGTGCTGATTCTCATTTCGGCCGCGGCGCTCCAGGCTTGCGTCGATGCCCTGATCGTCGGCGGCGTGGCGACGGGGGTGATGCTCGCCGCCGACCGTCGTCAGGCTGAAGTGATGTTCACTGATCAGCGGATCGAATTCACCGCGGGCAGCCGCGTCGGCGAGGCGCTCAAAGGGCAGGGACACGTCAACGTCACCAGCTACAACTACACGGTACTCCTTACCGGCGAAGTGCCCACGGCGCAGGCAAAAACGGAAGTGGAAAAAATCGTGAGTGATGTGCCGCAGGTGAAGACCGTGGTGAACGAGCTGCAGGTCGCCGGCGCGAGCTCGGCCGCTTCCCGCAGCAACGACGCCTACATCACCGGCAAGGTCAAAGGCAATTTTCTCGGAAACGGGAAGTTTCGGTCTACCGATATCAAGGTCGTGACCGAGGCAGGGGTCGTGTTTTTGCTCGGTTTGGTCACCCGCGAGGAGGCAGACGCCGCGACCGAGGTCGCCCGCGGCACCGCGGGGGTACAAAAAGTCGTGCGCGTTTTCGAGTACGTCGTTCCGCCCGCCAAGAAATAGGAACAGGTCCGAAGCCCGCGTCTAGGGTGTGCGTTCGGACACTGCGAGCATCCGCTCGATTTCACCGACGAGCCTGCGGTCGCCGGGCGCCACGCCGCTGCCGAAGGACAGCACTTTCTCGCCCGAGCGGTCGATCAGGTATTTGTGGAAATTCCAATGAGGCCGCTCGCCGGTTTTCACGGCAAGCGTGGCGTAAAGGGGGTTGGCGTTGCCCGCCGACACGCCGGATTTCGCGAACATCGGAAAGCTCACGCCGTAGTTGATCTCGCAAAATTTGGCGATGGCGCGGTTGCCCCCCGGTTCCTGGCCGCCGAAATCGTTGGCGGGAAAACCCAGCACGACAAGCCCCTTCTCGCGATAGCGACGGTAAAGCGCCTCCAGCCCTTCGTACTGGGGCGTGTACCCGCACTGACTCGCGGTATTCACAACGAGCAGTACCTTGCCCTCGTATTGGCACAGCGGCGTGGCCTGATCGGTCAGGCTCGGAAGGGTGTGGTTGAGCAGCGGCGGGCACGCAGCGAGCGCAGGCGTGGAGACCGAAGCAGCGAGCAGCAGTCCGAAGAGAATACGCATCGGCGAGGACCTGGAAATGAAGTCAGCCTAAGTTACAGTCGGCGGGTCGTTCTGTCAAAATAGGCGCGATGGAGGTCCCTTTCGAGCGGAAGATCTGCCCGCCTGAGGAGCTCGCGGCGCGGGTCGAGTCCCTTGCGCGACCGCTCGTCTTCACCAACGGTGTGTTCGACATCCTGCACCGCGGGCACGTCACCTATCTCGCCGAGGCGAGCGCCCTGGGGGCGACGCTTCTCGTCGCAATCAACAGCGACCAGTCGGTGAAGCGACTCGGCAAAGGCGAGGAGCGGCCGTTCAACCCGGTCGCCGACCGCATGGCCGTGGTGGCGGCGCTTGAATCGGTGCATCTCGTGACGTGGTTCGATGAGGACACACCCCTCGCTTTGATACTCGCCTCCCGGCCGGACGTGCTCGCCAAGGGCGGCGACTGGAAGCCCGAAGCGATGGTCGGAGCAGCCGAAGTGCGAGGCTGGGGCGGAAGCGTGCATTCGATCCTCTTCAGGCACCAACGCTCGACGACCGCGTTGCTGAGGAAGATTCTCCGCTAATTCCCTTTTCGCTTTTCCTCCGGCGGGCAGTCCTTCAGCTCGCTGCCCGCAAAGCTTTGGCGCAAATCATTCAATCTCGAAACCAGCGTATCGGGGACGTCCCGAACGGCAAAGTAGACCTTCTGCACGGATGTTTCCCTAGGGCCGACGCGGGCCGTCCGCACACCCTTGGTGCGCAACTCTGTGAGTCGCGACCGCGCTGCCTCCTCGGTTTTGAATATGCCGAGGGAAATCGCGAATCGGAACTTGGGATCTTCCTGCACGATGAAGAAGTCTTCGACGCCGAGCTTCTTGAGCTCCGCGGCTTTCTGGTTTGCCGCCTGTCGGTTTCGTTGCGGCGGCATGAATACCCAGTAGCTCGCGATTTCTTCCACGCGCCGCAGAGAGAGTCTCGACCCGAGGGCAAGCGGTTCGAGAGCCTGTTGCACGCGCGCTCCGTCGCCCGGGCTGAACGCGCCGAGCTCGAGGCATGCCGCTAGGGTCACCTTGGGAGGCGGCTTGCCGCGCTCCGCGGTCTGCTTGGTCCGTTCAGCGGCAAGCGCCGCGACCTGATCGGCACGGAGCAATCGGATCGCCTGCGGGTTGAGCTGCTGTTCCAGCAGCTGCGGTTCGTCCGATGCACGACCAGCGCCAAAATAGATCCAGGCGAAAAATGCGAGGTTGGCGAGCAACAGCAGGAACGTTACGGTTTTCACGATTTCCCGTGGGTCATTTCACCCCGTCCTCGGCAATTCGGACGAGGCCTTCCAGCACAAGATTATCCACGAGCCGCACGGGAATGCTCAGGTGCGGGGCGATCCGGCGAGCGGCTCCCCCCGCGAGCAAGCATGCTGCTCCATGTTCCATCGTCGCGAAAGCACGCTCTATCGCCCCGGCTTGCGCGAGCAGGCAGCCGGTTTCGATGGCATCCGCAGTATTTCGGGGTTCGGCGTGGAAACGCCCCCTCGCGAGCGGCAGTCCCGCGGTGTTACGCGCAAGCGAGCGTTTCATGAGATCGAGGCCGGGAAGAATCGCGCCGCCGATGAACCTGCCGTCGCCCCTCAGGGCATCCACCGTGGTTGCAGTGCCAGCGCTGACCACGAGGCACGGCCCGCGGAGAATCGACCAGGCTCCAATCAGCGCGGCCCAGCGGTCAGGTCCGAGCTGGTCCGGCCGCCCATAGCCGTTCGTTACCCCGCACTCGCGCCGCTTCGCCTTTACCCAGGCGGGGACTATGGATAGTCGAGCGAATAGGGTTTCCAGTCTCTTGCGCACGGTCCGCCCCGCGACGTTCGCGACGACGACCTTGTCGGCAGGCACGAGTCTCCAGCTCTTCTCCAAGCGGGCGAGCTCCGAGACAGGCACCGCGCCGGTCTTGCGCCAGCCCCCGTTCTCGTGCAGCCCCCATTTCAGCCGCGAATTGCCGCAGTCGACCGCGAGGATCATCCCGGCGTGAGTGAGAGCTCACCGCTGTGGAAACGCTCTATTCCCTGGACCGAGGCGAGCATGAGCGCGCCGTCCTCCGCGACTCCGACGACCTTGCCTTCGGCCACACGCCGGCCGGCCTGCGACAGGGTGACTCGCCTCCCCTTCCAGGCGTGCCGCTGCAGCCACTCCTCCCGAAACGGCCCGAAGCCTTCGCGGGCAAACCGCGCGAGAACCCCGGCAATGGACTCGAGCGCCGCGACGAGCACGGCGGTCCGCGACGGCACCGTATCGCTGTGGCTCGCGATGTCGGTCGCCGGCGCTCCGATCCGCTCGCGCGTCTGGGTGCCGAGACGCACGTTGATGCCGATCCCCACGATCACCGCGCTCGGGCCCAAGATTTCCCCCGAGCTTTCGATCAGTATCCCGCCGAGCTTGCGCCCCTCGCAATACAGGTCGTTCGGCCATTTCACCCCCACACTATGGGTGCCCAGGCGCTCGAGCGCCTTCGCCGCACCTACCGCCACGGCGAGGCTCAGGCCCCCAAGCGCTCCGGCGCCTCGGGGAAAACGCCACAGAATGGAGAAAGCCAGGCTTCCGCCGACCACGGAGACCCAGGAATGTCCGCGGCGGCCGCGCCCGGCGCTCTGGTGTTCACAAACGAGTACAGTGCCGTGCGGCGCTCCCACGGCGGCACGCTGGGCAAGAACGGTATTGGTTGACGGGCACTCATCGAGCACCTCGACGCAAAGCTCGGGCGCGACCTTCTTCAATCTCGCCACGAGTCCATCCAGCTCGAACAGATCGAGAGCTTCGGCCAGCCGGTAACCGCGGCCGCGTACCTTGAATACGCGCAGGCCCAGCGCTTCGATCCGCCTGATGAGGTTCCATACGCCGGCGCGGGAAAGACCCAGGGCCCGGCCGAGCCGCTCGCCGGAGTGAAACCTGCCGTCGGCCAGCATGCGAAGCAGCGGAAAAGGGGCTGTGCCCATGCGCAAAATCGCGAGAAAAAACCGGACAAATACTAGCACCGGGGCAGCGTGCGCGCCGGAAGCTCCGGAGATCCGTGAAAAAGTCACGGAGGATCGATTTTCAATTGTTGCACAGCGGGTCAGATGCTATGATGCCGTCATAGAGTATTCCATGACGCGCAGCGACGAGTTTCTGCTGAGCGTCTCAGGTTGCCCGCCGGCCCAGCAAACGGCGGCTAAACGGGGGAAACCCTCCCTTCCCCCGTTTTTTTTTTCTCCCTGCCCGGAAATCGCGGCCATGTCGGCTGTCTATCCCTGTCGGCCGTCTATAATAGGTAGCCCGATTCCGGACTTCTACCTCCGCTGCGACCCGACGCATGCCTGAGCCCTGGCCTTATCCGCGAGTATTAGGCCATCGCGGCGGCGGCACGCTCGCGCCGGAGAACACCCTGGCGGGTATTCGCAAGGCGGCCACAATGGGATTTCGCGGCGTGGAGTTCGACGTAATGCTCTCGGCGGACAAAGTCCCCGTGCTGATCCATGACGACACCTTGGATCGCACTACGAGCGGACAGGGTAGCGTCGCCGCGACGTCCTACGCAAGGCTCGCGAGCCTGGACGCCGGCGCCTGGTTCAGCCCGGAATACCGCGACGAGCGCGTGCCCTCGTTCGAGGAGGCCGGGAAGCTGTGCGCCCGGCTCGGCCTCTGGGCCAACGTGGAGATCAAGCCGGCGCGAGGGTTCGAGCGTGAAACCGCCGTGGCGGTCGCGAACCTCGCTTTGGAGTTATGGAGCGCTCCGCACGCACCGCTGCTGTCGTCCTTCGAGCCGGTCGCGCTCGAGGCGGCGCGCGCTGCCGCGCCGGATCTCGATCGCGGATATCTGACGGACCGCCTCGGGTCGGGGTGGGACGAAGCCGCGCGGGCGCTCGGGTGTGTGTCCATGCACTGCAACTGCAAGTACCTGACCGAGGCGCAAGCCGCTGAAGTTCGCGGCGCGGGCTACTGGCTGCTTTGCTACACGGTCAATGAGCCGGCAGCTGCAAGGCGCTTGTTTTCCTGGGGCATCGACGCGATCTTCACTGACCGGCTGGATTTGATACCGCCGGACTTCGCTTGAGCCGCCGTTCCGGGAGCCCGGGTTTCCCTAATCGATCTGCATCGCCACGAGGAACCTCGACACGAGGTTGTAGCCCGCGATCGTTGCGGTGAGTTCCACCGTTTCCCGGTCGTCGAAGTGCCGCCGCACTTCGGCGAAAATCGGGTCGGGTACGCTGATCCCGCGGGTCATGCAGTCGGTATAGGCGAGCATCGCGCGCTCGCGATCGTCGAAGCTCTTCGAAACCTGCCAGCCGGGAAGCGCATCGATTTGCTCCTGGCTCATGCCGTCCTTCAGTGCGAAGGGCAGGTGCGCGCGGTATTCGTATTCGGCGCCGTTCAGAAGCGCCACGCGCAGAATGGCCAGCTCGCGGTAACGCCCGGCCAGTTTCCCTTTTTGGCGGATCGCGGTGAAAAGCTTGAGCCAGCCTTCGGCCAAGGGAGGGCTGTTCAGCAGCGCGCGATAGAGGTGCAGCAACTTGCCCCCGCGCTCGGACTTGATGGTCGCGATCAGCCCGGCCAGCTCGGGATGTCCCTCCTCTTCGATGAGCGGTACGCGCGTCAAGATTGCCTCCTCACGACACTAGAACGGCAATTTCGCATCCGGTTTTGCGGAAAGGAGAACCCGCCGGAATTCGGATTTGATGCGATCGAGGCCCGCCTCGTCCTCGGCTTCGAAACGCAGGACGACGACCGGCGTGGTGTTCGAGGCACGCGCCAGGCCGAAGCCGTAGGGGTACTCCACGCGCAGGCCATCCAGCTGTATCACCTCGGTCGCACCCGGAAACGCGGCGGTTTTCTGCAGCGTGCCGATCAGCCGGTGCGGCTCGCCTTCGCTCAAGGGCAGATGCAGCTCTGGGGTGCTGACGGAATCAGGTAGCGCGTTCAACGTGGCCGTGGCGTTGGACGTCTTGCTCAGAATCTCCAGAAGACGGGCCCCGGCGTATTGTGCGTCGTCGAACCCGTACCAGCGTTCGACGAAGAAAGTGTGGCCGCTCATCTCGCCCGCCAGCGCCGCGCCGCGCTCGCGCATCCTCGCCTTGATGAGCGAGTGGCCGGTCTTCCACAGGCTCGGCACGCCGCCGTGTTCGCGGATCCAGGGCGCGAGGTTGCGCGTGCTCTTCACGTCGTAGATGATCTCGGCGCCCGGTTGGCGCGAAAGGACATCCTTCGCGAACAGCATCAGCTGCCGGTCTGGGAAAATAATCTTCCCTTCGGCGGTCACCACGCCCAGCCGGTCCCCGTCGCCGTCGAAAGCGAGCCCGACCTCACAGCGCTCCCTTTGCACCAGGGCAATCAGATCCTTGAGGTTCTCCGGGTGGGACGGATCGGGGTGATGATTGGGAAAGCGGCCATCGACCTCGCAGTAGATCTCCAGCACTTCGCACCCGAGTCGGCGGTAGAGATCGCCCGCCGTGGCGCCGGCGACGCCGTTACCGCAGTCGACCGCGATTTTCATCGGACGTGCGAGCCGTGCGTCGGAGGCAATGCGACTCAGGTAAGCTTCGCGGACGTCGGCGCGACGGTGCCGCCCCGCGCCGCGTGCGAGCTCGCCGGACTCGATCCGCCGGCGAAGTCGCTGGACATCCTCGCCGGCGAGGGTCGTTCCCGCGAGCACCATCTTCAATCCGTTGTACTCGGGCGGGTTATGGCTGCCCGTAACCGCGACCGCGCTGCCGCAGCCCAGTTCGTGCGCGGCGAAATAGGCGACCGGAGTGGCGAACATCCCGATCTCCGCGACGTCCACGCCGCTTGCGCGAATCCCCTCCATCAACGCTTGAGCGAGCTCGGGCCCGGAGATCCGACCGTCGCGGCCGACAGCGATCTCCTGGCGTCCGCCTCCGCTGCTACGGTCGAGCAACTCGCTTCCGAGCGCCTGCCCGATCAGCCGCACGCCTTCGCGGGTAAGCGATTTGCCGACGACACCGCGGATATCGTAGGCCTTGAAGATTTCCTGAGGGGGTAAATTCATCGGGGAACGGCACCTCGATCCGCTATTATCCCATTCGCGTACGCACACGACCCAGTCTCGCGCGCGGCCATCGCTTCTGCGAAGAACGCCGCCACCCGCCGCGGCATCCAGCCCAGATTTCCGGGAAACGGACCGGTGACGAACGCGGCGTGCCCGCCTTCGTCGGGAAAATCGCAAAGCACGTGCGCGGAAACCTCGTGCGGGCGAGGCAACGCCGCCGTCGGGAGGAAGGGATCGTTACGGGCGTTCAATAGCAAAGTCGGCACCGCGATGCGGCCGAGCACCGGCTTCGCGCTCGCGCGCGTCCAGTAATCGTCGGTATCGCGGAATCCGTGCAGCGGCGCGGTGACGACCTCGTCGAATTCGCGCAGGGTGCGCGCGCGCCGCATCGCCTCGCCGTCGAAGAGCCCGGGGAAACGCTCGAGTTTGGATTCTCCCTTTTTCTTCATCGTGGCGAGAAATGCGCGGGTGTAGACGAGATTGAACCCACGGCCGAGCGCATCGCCCGCCGCCATGAGATCGACCGGGGCCGACACCGCGGCCAATGATAGGCCCGCGGTAGTCTGTTCGGCTCACCGGAACAGCCGCGAAAGTGCGGCACCGCGCCGCGCCAGCCGCGGCAAGTAAGCTCGCGCGCAAGCGCGCCGGCGTAGTGGCTGTTCGAGCCGCCCTCGAGGCCGTGAAAAAGCGCGACGAGCGGAGCGTCGGCGGGGCCGAGCAGACGATCGACATCGATGAAATCGCCGTCCGGCGCGATCCAGCGCTCTCTTTTCCAATCAATCCTCGGACCGCCGAACAGCGCAGCGTACAGGGTCTGCGGGTGTCCGCCGGGCAGCCACCACGGAGCTCGGTAGGAAGAGCCAGGACTCAATGCAGGATTTTCGGCGACTCGGCGGGAGCACGGGGCGCCTGCGGAGCGGGCGAACCGTGATGCAGGATCATTCGCCAGCCGTTGCCGGTGCGGAGATAGACGTTGGTGGCGGCGATCGGCGGGCGCGATCGCGACTCGCCCTGCACCAGGATGTTCTCGTGCACGCTGTGGATCGCGAGCATCATCCCCGAGAGCACCACCTGGTTGGATACGTGCACCTTGAGGCGCTGCCCTGCGCCGAAAATCTGCGCCCAGCTCTCGCGTACCTGATCGTAGCCCGCGAGCCTCGCTCCTCCCGGATGCACGCACACGATCTCCTCGTCTTCGGCCCACACTTCCATCATGGCCTCGAGCTCACCCGCTTCGAGCGCCTCGTAGAACGCGGCCTCTGCATCCTGCGGCGTCGGAAAGGTGCTTTTCTTCACGAGGTGCTGCTCCGGAGCCGCGTAGCGTAGCCGAAAAGGCTTGGAGCCGCCAGGGTGCGAGACCGCACCGAACGCATTTCCGCCGTTCACCCGGGAGAACCCTTGAAACCGATCACCGCTTCGCACCAGTTTGCGACGCGCAAGAGCCGATCGTCGCCGCCCGCGGAACTGGCGAGTTGCATTCCGTACGGCAGGCCGCCGTCGGACAGACCTGTAGGCAGCGTGAGGGCCGGGAATCCCACCAGCGTCCAGAGCGTGCAAAAGCTCGGATCTCCCGTGACGTCGAGCCGCGCCGGGGCTGAGCCGGGTGCCGGAAGCGATGCGAGCGCGTCGCAGTCCTCGAACAGATCGAGCGCGAGCTCGGCGAGCGCCGCGCGCCTCACGAGCGCGCCGCGATAATCGTCGTGCGACATCGCAAGTCCCTCGTCGATCGCGGCATTCAACACTGCGCTCATGACGCGTCTATGGTTCGCCTGCCTAGTAGCGTGCTCGCGGGCTCCCTCGTAGAGCATTATCGTGCGGTGCACCCGATGCGCTTCGTCGAAGTCGTCGGGTAGCGCGACGGTTTTCAATTCCGTTCCCGCGTCGGCGAGACGCTTCAAACTCGCTTGCAGATGCCGTGCGGCGCCCGGTTCCGCCGCGTTCCAGGGAAAGCGCGGCAAGACGGCGATTTTCGGCGGACGCGAGAGCGCCTCGATCTCCGGGGCGAACGTGCCGGCCTCCGCCAGGCTGGCGGCGAAGTAGGCCGCGTCGCCGACCGTGCGCGCAAACACCCCCACCTGGTCCAGGGTCTCGGCAAAGGGAAGCGCGCCATGAATCGGCAGACTGTCCAGGCTCGGCTTGAAGCCCACCACTCCGCAAAACGCCGCGGGCCGGATCACCGAACCGTTGGTCTGCGTGCCCACGGCAGCCGGAACATGGCCGGCCGCAACGGCCGCGGCCGACCCGGAGGAGGAACCGCCCGGCGTGTGCCTAGTGTTCCAGGGATTGCGGGTCTCGGCCGGATGCATGTAGGCGAATTCCGTAGTGGCGGTCTTGCCGAGCGCGTAGCCCCCGGCTGCGAGGATCTTTCCGACGAGCTCGGCGTTCCTTCCGGGCTGATTGCCGACGAACGCGGGCGAGCCCATCTCGGTGGGTAAGTCATCGGTATCGTAGACATCCTTCACCCCGACCGGAACACCGTGTAGCGCGCCGGTGTGTCCACCCTGCGCGCGCTCGGCGTCGCGGGCGGCGGCGAGCCTGAGCGCCCGCTCATCGTCGAGCGCGATCCACGCCCTGAGCCCGCCTTCGCTCGCGCGGATACGCGCAAGGCGCGACTCGCAGTAAGCGCGAGCGCTCAGCGTACCGTCGGAGAGCGCCTGAACGGTCCCTCTCAAGTCCTCGGGCAAGGTCGACTTCGCGGCTGGGGTCCTGAGCGGCATGCGGCGATGGCGCGTACTAGCGGCGCCGCTGCGACCAGGCTTCCGGGTTCAGCAGATTGGGCGGACGCCTGCCCAACAGCGCTGCACCCAGGTTCCTGCTCGCGAGCATGGCCATCGCCGTGCGCGTGGCGCGCGTGGCGCTGCCGATATGCGGAACTAGAGCGACGTTGTCCACTTCCAGGAACCCCGGATTGAATTCCGGCTCGCCTTCGAACACGTCGAGACCCGCGGCTGCGATGCGCCGCTCCTTGAGCGCTTGGACGAGCGCCGCATCGTCGATGATCCCGCCGCGAGCGGCATTGACGATCACCGCGGTCGGCTTCACCTGCGCGAGCTGCGCGGCGCCGATGAGATGGTGGACGTCCGGCGAATACGGCATGTTGAGGCTGACGAAATCGGACTCCCTGAGGAGCTTCTCCATGCTCACGTACTTCGCGCCCAGCTGCTTTTCGACCGCCTTGGGCGCGCGCCTGCGGTTATGGTAGAGGACGCGCATCGAGAATCCCTTCGCGCGCCGCGCGATGGCCTGGCCGATCCGGCCCATGCCAATGATGCCGAGCGTCGCGTGGTGCACGTCGACGCCGAGGAACTGGTCGTTTTTCCAACCCTTCCAGTTTCCCGCCCGCAGCCAGCGCTCGGCTTCGGTCACGCGTCGCGCGGCGGCCATGAGCAGCGCCCAGGTCATGTCGGCGGTCGTATCGTCGAGCACGCCCGGCGTATTGGTCGCGAGGATGCCTCGCTCGCTGCAGGCGGCAAGGTCGATGTTGTTGTAGCCGACGGCGATATTGCACACGGCTTTCAGGCGCGGCGCCGCGGCTAGCGTCGCCGCGTCCACGCGGTCGGAACCGGTGGGAAGCACGCCGTCCTTGTCGGCGATCCGGCGCCGAAATTCCTCGGCGCTCCAGGGCGTATCGTCCTTCTGGTTGTCCTCGACTTCGAAGCGTTCGCGCAGTTTTTCGATGACTTCGTCGAAAGTCGCGCGGGTCACGAGAATCTTGGGTTTCACGTTTTCTCCGGAAAGCGATCTGCCGCAAGCCGGCTACAGAATCGGATCGCGCCTGCTTCGCCCGCGGCAATACGAAATATAAAATGAATCTCCGGAAAATGGAAAGGGCGGCTCGAAGCCGCCCCTCTCAATAGAGCGCGAGCCCGGTTTCAGCGGCCATAAACCAATTGCGGCAGCCACAGGCCGATGCCCGGAAACATGTACAGCAGAACGAGCGCGATGACCTGGATTCCCATGAAAGGCATCATCCCGGCAAAGATCGCATTGAGGGTCACGTGCGGCGGCGAAACGCCCTTCAGGTAGAACGCCGCCATCGCCACCGGCGGCGACAGGAACGCGGTCTGCAAGTTGAGCGCCACCAGCAGCCCGAAGAACAGCGGGTCGATGCCGAAGTGCGGCAGCAGCGGCAGGAAGATCGGCATGAAGATGATGATGATCTCGGTCCACTCGAGCGGCCAGCCGAGGATGAAGATGATGAACTGCGCGAGGATCATGAACTGCACCGGCGTCATGTTGAGCGACAGCACCCACTTCTCGATGACCTCCTGCCCGCCGAGCAGCGCGAATGCCGCCGAGAAAATCCCCGAGCCGACAAATAGCCAGCACACCATGGCGCTCGTCTTGGCGGTGAGGAAGGACGACTCCTTGACGATGACGCCCAGCTCCTTCACCGTGCTCCAGACCGCCTTGCCGGTGTCCTTGCCGCCGGACTTCCCCTCGCGCCAATACGCGATGAAGCGGTAGATCGCCGCCAGCAGGAATCCGCCGAAGCCGCCGACCGCCGCCGCCTCGGAAGGCGTCGCCAGCCCGAACACGATCGAGCCCAGCACTGCCAGGATCATCAGCGCCAGCGGGAAGAACGAGGTGAGCAGCATCTTGAATACTTCCAGCCGCTCCCAGCTCCACAGCCAGTAGATGAATGCGATGACGGCGATACCGACTGCGAACGTGATCCAGAGCCAGATGGGCACCGGTAGCCGTTCGGATTGCGCTGTGTCGGCAGTTTTCCCGGCGGTTGTCGCCGCGGCCTTCGCGGCCTCCGCGCCTACCTGAGGAGCGGCGGGCGCCTTCGATGACTCGGCTGAAGGTTCATTGACCCCGGATTCTTCCGGTTCCTGCGCGCCGATGAGACCCGTTGACACCTCACTTTCCTGTTCGGGCGCCGCGACGAGGCCCCCGGCTTCGATCAGCCCTGCCGTGCTGGCCTCGACTTCCGGCGCTGTCGTCGCCCGGTAGGTGGCGCCGAGCAACGCGGCAATGAAGAGGGCCGGCAGCAGCGTGACGAACAGTTGCGCGAGCACTGTTCGTTTCGCGACGCCGGCGCTGCGGCCTCCCGTGAGGTCTCGCCACAGCCCCGTCAACGCGTTGCTTCCGTGCTGCGCCAGAGCCTGCGCAAAGGGTGGAAGCTCCACGCGCCGCTCGCTCGCTGGGAGCGGAGGCATGAGCTTGGGTTTCCACTTTGCGAGGACGATGATGTAACCGATATAGAGGCCCGCGAGCATGAAGCCGGGTAGGAAGGCGCCAGCGTAGAGCTGAACGACCGACACACCCGCAACGGCGCCATAGACGATCAGCAGCACCGAGGGCGGGATCAGGATGCCGAGGCAGCCGCCCGCGGTCACCGCGCCCGCCGCCACCTTGACGTTGTAGCCCGCCTTGAGCATGGCCGGAAACGCGAGGAGGCCCATCAGCGTCACCACCGCGCCGACGATGCCGGTGGCGGTGGCGAAGATCGCGCAGGTAATGATGGTCGCCACCGCGAGCGCCCCCGGCACGCGCGCGCTGGCCAGATGCAGGCTCTTGAACAACTTGTCGATCAGCTGCGCCCGCTCGACGAGATAGCCCATGAACAGGAACAGCGGAATCGCGATCAACACGTCGTTCGACATCACGCCGTAAGTGCGCTGCACGAAAAGGTCGAGCACCTGTCGGTTCGCGAGCGCGGGGTTAACGCTGCGGTAGGCGAGCCAGGCGAAGAACACGCCCATCCCCATGAGGGTGAAGGCCGTGGGAAACCCGAGCATGATGCCCACGCAGATCAGCGCGAGCATCATGAGGCCCAGGTGCCCGTTCGTGAGGTGGCTCCAGGGCATGAGCACGATCACCGGGATGATGATGGCCGCCATCAGCGAGAAACCGAACCACAGCTCCTTGCGCAACCTCATTTGTGCCGCTCCTGCTGCACCACGAATTTGTCCAGCTTCTCGATGTCCTCGTCCTTCACGTGCACCATTTCCTTCAGCTTGTCGACATCGACTTCCTCGACGTCCGCTTCGCGCGACGGCCATTCGCCTTCTTTCAGGCAGATCACGCAGCGGATGATCTCGACGATGCCCTGCACCAGCACGAACGCTCCGGCGAGCGGGATGACCGTCTTGAACGGATAGACCGGCGGGCCCTCGGAGGTGATGTTCGAGTGCTCGTTGATCGCCCAGGACTCGGCGGCGTAGGTGTAGCCGGCCCAGACGAGCGCAATGACGCCGGGGATGAAGAACACGATGTACAGCGTCAGGTCGAGCGCCGCTTGCGCCCGCGGGCTGAAGAAACCGTAGATCACGTCCCCGCGCACATGACCGTTCTTCGCGAGCGTATAGGCGCCGGCCATCATGAAGAGGGTCCCGTACATCATGATCATCGCGTCGAAGGCCCAGGCGCGAGGGTGGTCCAGCACGTAGCGCGAGAACACCTCCCAGGAGACGTGCAGGGTGAGGGCCACGATGAACCACGAGAAAGCTTGCCCCACCCAGGTGCTGATCTTGTCAACGAAAAGCAATACTTTCTGCATAGCTGAAATCCTGCGGCGATACGGCGGCGGAGTGATTGTATTCTGCCGATCCTGTCACGTCTCTGACGGAGATCAAAAAAAACACCATCCGGGCCGCCGGATGGTGCTCCCGCAAGTGCGCTCGCCGTCAGGCCTTCTTCGCGGCCGGCTTCTTGCCAAAGTACCAGTTATACGCCATGCGGCGGCCAACGTTGGTGTCGAGATCCCAGCGTACCGTGCGCTCCGCGTATGCTCGCTGCGATTCGGTGATCTCCTTCCACATCGGGTTCTCCGCCGACTTCTTCGCGTTGACCTGGTCGAATACCTCCAGTTGCCTCTGCAGCACCGAGTTCGGGGTAATGTAGAACTTCACCTTGTCCTTCACCTGCAGGTCGATGTAGTCCTGCGAGTAGCGGTTGATCGCCTTCCACGACATGTCCGCGGATGCCGCTTCCACAGCGTTTTCGATGATCGCCTTTATCTTGCCCGGCAGCGCGTCGTATTTGGTCTTGTTGAAGGTAATCTCGAACTGCTCGCCGTTCTGGTGATAGCTTTGCAGCATGCAAATCTTGGATACATCGGGGAAGCCGAGGATGCGGTCGGAGGTCGCGTTGTTGAACTCGGCGGCGTCGAGCAGCCCACGGTCGATCGCCGGAACAATCTCGCCGCCGGGCAGGGCATTCACCGCCGCACCCATGCCGGTGAACAAGTCGATCGAGATGCCCACGGTGCGGTACTTCATGCCCTTGAAGTCGTCCGGCTTTTCGATCCTCTTCTTGAACCAGCCGAGCGGCTGCGTAGGCATCGGCCCGTACGGGAAGGACACCACGTTCGCGCCGATCGAGGCGTAGAGCTTGTTGAGCAATTCCTTGCCCCCGCCGTACTTGTGCCAGGAGAGCAGCATGTTGGCATCCATCGCATACGCGGGGCTCGACCCCCAGAGCGCCAGCGCATTCTGCTTCCCGTAGTGATACACGAGCACGCCGTGCCCGCCGTCCAGCGTGCCCTTCGACACGGCATCCAGCAGTCCGAAAGCGGGAACCACCGCGCCGGCGGGCAGCACTTCGATCCTGAGATCGCCGCCGGTCATGTCGTTCACCTTCTTGGCGAAATCGAGAGCGTATTCGTGGAAGATGTCTTTTGAAGGCCAGGTACTCTGCCAGCGCATGCTGGTCGGGCCGGCCTGGCCCTTGGCGATCATCGGGAAGCCCAGCGTCGCGGCGCCGGCGGTCGCCGCGGCCGCGCCCGCCAGGAACTTGCGGCGCGAGACGGCCTGGGGCTTCTTGGTTTGTTCCTTGCTCATTGAATCCTCCATTGAAAAAACGGTTGGGTAATTGGCCGTCTCGGCGTTATTCTTGTTGGAACCGGGAATTGCTTCGGATAAACGCCCCACGGGGCCGTTCTCTTCCGGCGTCGGCCCTCCGAGTACTACGACGCCAAAGCCCGCGAATCGTATTCCTAGTCCGCCCCGAAATCAAGCCGAATCAAGGGCTCCCGCATTTGAGTCGCTGCAGGAGGATTGATCGGCGCGACCCCCGCCTTGTGGGGCGGATTGGGATGCCAGCCCATGACGATCAGCAAGGCAAAAAAGCCGAGCACGTAGGCAAGGCTCACGTGCCAGCCATGGTACAACCAGCGTCCCACCGACTTCGCCTCGGGATACATGTTGGCGAGTGCCACGCCTGCGCTCGAGCCGAACCAGATCATCGATCCGCCGAAGCCCACGGCGTAGGCGAGGTAGCCCCAATCGTACCCGCCCTGCTTGAGCGCCAGAGCCGTGAGCGGGATGTTGTCGAATACTGCGGACACGAACCCGAGCCCCATCGCGGTATGCCAGGATGCCGCAGGAAGTTTCTCCACCGGCATCATCGTGGCCGACAAAACCAGCGACAGGAGAAAAATACTTCCCTTGAAGCTCTCAGGGAGCACTTCCCAGTCCGGGCGGCGCAGCGGCACGCTCAAGAGGAGCGCAATCACCACGGACGCGCCGATGAAAGGAAAAAGGTCCGAGACCTCCGGAAACTTCACGTTCATCACCACATTGGTCACGATGGCCGCGACCAGCATGAAAAACACGATCCCCAGCCGGATCCAGTCGATGTGAATGTGTTCGTGCTGGTGACGCAGAATCGGCGAATGGCGCTGTTGCTGCATCGCCGCCGGTATGCCGCAGGCGACGAGCGCGACCGCCGCCGCCACGTACGCCTCGAATACGTCGAGCGGATCCACGCCGTCGATCCACATCATGGTTGTCGTCGTGTCTCCCACGACACTGCCTGAGCCGCCGGCATTCGACGCGGCCACGATGGCCGCGAGATATCCGATATGAACCTTGGCTCGGAACAGCGTGTGCGCCATGGCGCCGCCGATCAGCGCCGCCGCGATGTTGTCGAGGAACGAAGACAGTACGAACACGATGACGAGCAGCGCGAAGCAACCCTTCCAGTCGTGCGGCAGGAAGCGCGGCAGCACCGCGGGCAGGCGCGTCTTCTCGAAGTGGCGCGACAGCAGTGCGAAACCGAGGAGCAGACACAGCAGGTTCGTGAGAATCACCCACTCGTGAGCCAGATGCGCGAGGAACCCCGGGAGGCCGCCGCCCGTCTTGAAACCCGTGAATCCGAGCTTGTATGAAGTGATGATGACCAGACCGGCAAGCGCGACCCGCAGCGTGTGACGGTGAAACAGCGCCACGCCGAGGAGGGTCATGCCGAACAGGATGAAATCGACGGGTACGCCGAGCACCGCGGGCCCGTCTGCGGCGCGCGCCGGGTCCGACGCGATCAGCGCGATGACGCCCGCACCAACTTTGCACACAATCGGCACGTTCCTCCCGGTCGAGGCGGCGATTGTAGCACCCGGCCGGAGGCGTTTTCCCGAGCGTGTCGTATCGGCCCGCCGAACGTGTTACATTGTCCCGTCCCCGACCGACAGGAGTCCGCATGAGACTGTCGCTTCGCTTCATCCTTCCTCTCGCCATCACGCTCGCGGCCATCGCGTACGCGGTCATACCGCTCGTCGACAGGTTCACGCTCCAGTGGTTCGTGCGCGACCTCGATATCCGCACTTCGCTCATCGCGAACACGATCCAGGATCCGTTGCAGGCGCTGGTTCGGGAAGGCTCGCGAGCGAAGGTATTGCGCTTTTTCGACCGGATCATGCAGGACGAACGCCTGTTCGCGGTCGGTTTCTGCGACCCATCCCGCAGGATGATCTACAAGACGGCGGTGTTCCCCGTTTCGATCACCTGCGCGAGCGACGACGTTGATGCGGTCGTCAGCGAGAGCCGTCTGGTCAACCTCCAGCGCGGCCCGATCCACGTGGCGATTCACCGCGTCGAATCCGAGGGCGCGGCCTACGGCTACCTGGTGCTGGTGCACGACATGAGCTTCGTGCAGCGGCGCAGCGACGACACGAAGAAATACATCTTTTATCTCTTCGCCGCGATCGGCGCGATCGTTTCGCTGGTGACCGTGGTGATCGCGGAAATAAGCTGGCGCGGCTGGGTCGCGGGCCTCAAGGCCGTGATCCGGGGCGAAGCGTTCGGTCGCGGCGACACGGAAGTGCACCTGCGCGAATTGCGGCCGGTGGCGCGCGATCTCCAGGCGCTGATCCGCGATCTCGAGTCGGAGCGCAGGGCGCGGGACGAGAGCCAGATCAACTGGTC
>WNGH01005286.1_pt1 | contig 22339 bp, 21 predicted proteins | sample 5400631 | NCBI WGS metagenome assembly WNGH01 (sample SAMN13153373, study PRJNA577476) | soil metagenome | isolation source: 115 cm soil or saprolite under Garry oak tree replicate 1 | place: USA:California | collected 2016-06-15
TCGCCTATGCTTTCTGGTTCTATCCGTCGCGCTGGGCGTGGCCCGTGGGGCTGTCACCGCTCTACGAGCTGCCTCCTCGGGTGGACCTCTGGCAGGGACGCTTTCTCGGTCCGCTCCTGGCGCTCGTTGCCGTGACCACGTGCCTCATCCTGCTGCGGCGGCGCGCCCCATGGGCGCTGGCGGCCTGGGTCTACTCGGCCCTCGTCCTCCTGCCCGTGAGCGGGATCGTGCACGCGGGTTTCCAGCTCGCCCATGACCGCTACAGCTATCTCTCGGGGCTCGGCTTTGCCGTGGTGGCGGGCGGCGCGCTCTGGGCGCTGCTTCGCGCCGAGGGCGCAGGCCGGCTCGGCAGGGCGCCCGTGACGCTGGCGCTGGCGGTGGCCGTGGTGGTCGTCCTTGGTCTTGGCGCGGCCAGCTGGGGGCAAACCCGGATATGGCACGACTCCGACTCGCTCTGGGAGCGCGCGGTGGCGCTGGACGCGGATTGCGTCGTCTGCGCCAACAACCTGGCCGCGGCCCTCGTGCGGCGCCGGGAGCCCTCGTCCGCCGTAATCGACAGGGCCGAAGCCCTCGTGCGCCATGCCATCGAGCTGCGCGCCGATCACTTCACGTCGTACGACACGCTGGGCGTCATCCTGACGAACCGCGGACGGACGGCCCAGGCGGAAGAGGCCTTCCGTCACGCGCTGAGCCTGGCGCCCAACCAGGGCGCCCCCGCGGCCAACCTCGGCGCGCTCCTGGCCAGACAAGGGCGCTACGCCGAGGCCGTGCCCTGGCTGCGCAAGGCCACCGCGGCGCAGCCGGCGTTTCCTGGTCTCCGGAGCAATCTAGGCTATGCTCTACGCAACCATGGCATCGAGCTCGCGCGGCAGGGCAAGCTCGACGAGGCGGTGTCCCTGCTCACCGAGGCCTCCCAGATCCTGACCCAGGACCCGGACACGCATCGCAATCTCGGCCAGGCGCTCATGGAGCGCGGCCGGGGCGCCGACGCGGTGCCCATGCTCGAGCGCGCCCTCGCCCTCGACGGTGGCTCGGAAGCCACCCGGTTCCTGCTCGCCCAGGCACGCCTCCAGGCTGGGCCGCGGCCGACCCCACGGTGAGCAACCGGGCGATGAGCATCGCGCGCCGCGCGCTCCTCCCCATCCTCGTCTTTGCCGTGGCCTTCCTGACTTTCGGGCCTGGGTTGACCGGTGAGTTCGTCAACTGGGATGACCACGACAACGTCGTCAACAACCCGGGCGTGCACGGGCTCGGCCGCGCGCAGCTCGAGTGGATGTGGACGAGCGCGGTCCTGGGCCACTACATCCCGTTGACCTGGATGAGCTTCGGCCTGAACTTCGCGCTCGGTGGCCTCAACCCGCGCGGCTACCACCTCGTGAACCTGCTGCTTCACGCGGCCAATGCCACCCTTTTCTTCTGGATCGCGCGGCGACTCCTGAGGGCGGCGCGCTCGTCCGACACCCCGGACGAGGCTGCATCACCGGGCCCGGTGGACTTCGGCGCGGCGTTCGCCGCCCTTCTCTTCGCCGTTCACCCGCTTCGCGTGGAATCCGTGGTGTGGATCACCGAGCGAAAGGACGTGCTCTCCGCTTTCTTCTTCCTGCTCTCGATCCTGGCTTATCTCCGCTCCGTCGCCACCGAGACGATCCAGCCGGTGTGGAGAGGCCTCTCCCTGCTCGCGTTCGCGGCGGCCCTGCTCTCCAAGGCCTCGGCCATGCCCTTGCCCGCCGTGCTCCTCCTGCTCGACGCCTATCCTCTGGGGAGGATCCGGCGGCTCGGCTGGCGGCGCTGCCTCCTGGAAAAGCTGCCGTGGGCCGTGATCGGGGCCGCGGGGGCTCTGCTCGCCCTCACCGTCGTCCTCAAGGGCACGGGCGTCACCGGGTACGAGAGCTACGGGGTGGCGGCGCGCGTCGCCATGACCGCCTACGCCTTCATGTTCTACCCGGCGCGCTGGCTCTGGCCCGTGCAGCTCATCCCCCTCTACGAGCTGCCCCCGCGCCTCGATCCTTTCTCCACCCGATTCGTCGTGCCCATGGTCGCCTTCGTCCTGATCACCGCGGCGCTGATCGCCCTGCGGAAACGGTGGCCGGCCGGCCTCGCGGCCTGGACGCTCTCCGTGGTGATGCTGCTTCCCATCAGCGGCGCCGTCCACTCGGGCCACCAGCTCGCCCACGACCGCTACAGCTATCTCTCGAGCCTGGGCCTGGCCTTGCTCCTGGGAGGCGGGCTCACGCGCCTCCTCGACGCGGACATGCGACGCCGACTGGGTCCCGTGATCGTGCGGAGCGTCGCCCTGGGGGCGGCCGTGCTCGTCCTCATGCTGGGGGTGGCGACCTGGGACCAGAGCAAGATCTGGCAGGACTCCGAGACGCTGTGGCGCTGGGCCGTGGCCATCGATCCCCAGTGCGCGGTGTGCTGGAACAATTTCGGGACGTCGCTGACGGCCCAGAAGCGCCATCCCGAGGCGGAGGAAGCCTACCGGCGGGCGCTCGTGCTCAGGCCCACGCGGGCGACCGTCGCCAACAACATCGCCACCGCCCTCCATGGCCAGCGCAAGGACGTGGAGGCGGAGGAAATGCTGCGCCTGGCCCTCAAGCTCGATCCCAACCTCACGGGCGCGCTCGCCAACATGGGAGCGCTGTATGCACAGACCGGCCGCCTCGCCGAGTCGCTTCCGTATTTCCGCCGCGCCTGGGCCCAGGACCCATACTTCGCGAATCTCGCCCACGATTATGCCGCGGCGCTCCTCGAGATCGCCAAGTCCGAGCGCGAGGCCGGCCGCGGCATCCAGGCCATGGCCCTCCTGCAGGAGACGCTGGTCGTCTCGCCTGCCGACGTCGAGGCGCGACGCCAGCTCGACGCCATGACGGCGACGCGCACCCGGGCCGCGGCCCGCTCCGACCGTTGACCTCCCTCGCAAACCCGCTATAATGGCGCCGCCCGTCAACCCCGACGTCCCGCGTGGAGGAGGACACCGAATGAAGACCCTGCGATTCCGCCACCTGCTGAGCGCTCTCGCCATCGCGGCCCTCGTGCTGCCCGGCGCCGGGCCCGCGGATGCCCAGTCCAAAGGCACCATCAAGATCGCCACGCAGAGCCCGCTGTCGGGCGGCCAATCCGCCCTGGGCGAGGGCATCAAGCTCGGCGCCCAGCTCGGCATGGAGAAGTTCAAGGGCAACCTCGAGAAGAAGGGCTACAAGGTCGAGCTCGTGCCCTTCGACGACCAGGCCAAGCCGGACGTCGGCGTTGCCAACGCGAAGAACATCATCTCCGACAAGGACATCATGGTCGTCATCGGCCACCTCAACTCTGGCGTGGCTATCCCCTCGTCCGAGGTCTACAAGGAAGTCGGCCTGGCCATGATCTCGCCGGCCAACACGAACGAGAAGGTGACCGATCGCGGGTACCCGAACGTGAACCGCGTGTGCGGGCGTGACGACGTGCAGGGCCCGGTGGGCGGGGAGTTCGCGGCCACCGTCATGAAGGCGAAGTCGGTCTACATCGTGCACGACAAGACCACGTACGGCCAGGGCGTGGCCGAGGCCTTCAAGAGCGACGTCGAGAAGAAGGGCGTGAAGGTGCTCGGTTTCGAGGGCACCGAGGAGAAGTCCAACTTCGATCCGATCATCACCCCCATCAAGGCCAAGAATCCCGACCTCGTCTACTTCGGCGGCATCTACGACCAGGGAGCGCCGTTCTTCAAGCAGGCGCGCGAGAAGGGGCTCAAGGCGAAGTTCCTCGGGCCCGACGGGTTCGACTCGTCGGACCTGGTGAAGATCGCCGGCAAGACGGTGGTCGGCATGTACTACACGACGGCGGCGGCGCCGACCTCGAGCCCGGCGGCCAAGCAGTTCGTGGACGAGTTCAAGAAGAAGTTCGGCAAGAACCCCGAGCCCTACGCGGCCGAGTCCTACGTCGCGACGGGCATCGCCATCAAGGCGCTCGAGTCTGTGGTCGCCGGGGGCAAGGCCCCGACCCGCGAAGCGGTGGCGAGCGCCATTCGCAAGGTCAAGTACGCGGGCATGACCGGCACCATCGAGTTCGACGACAAGGGTGATCCGAAGAAGGCCTCATACTACGTGATGCAGGTCAGCAGCGACAACCCCGAGAAGTGGTCCGAGAACAAAGAGGCCAAGCGGCTCGCCATCGCTGCGCCCGCGGCCAAGAAATAGCCGAGCGCGGGAACCCGGCGGGAGGGTGGCTTCTGCCCCCTCCCGCCTTCCCTTCTCTGGGACCGAGTGCCGATGGACGTTGAGCTCCTGCTCGGCATCTTCCCGCAGGTCCTCCTCGACGGCATCACCCTCGGCTTCATGTATGCCCTCATCGCGCTCGGCTACACCATGGTGTACGGCGTCCTCGAGTTCATCAACTTCGCGCACTCCGAGATCTTCATCTTCGGCGCCTTCGTCGGGGTGGAGCTGTTGCTGACCTTCAAGACGGCCGGCTGGCTCGACGTGCTGCCCTGGGTCGTCGTGCTCGTCGTGGTCTTGCTGGCGGGCATGGCCGCCTCCGGGCTTCTCGCCGTCCTCGTGGAGCGCACGGCCTACCGCCCCCTCCGGCACGCCCCGCGCCTGATCCCGCTGATCTCGGCCATCGGCGTCTCCTTCTTCCTCCAGGACACCATTCGCCTCGCCGAGTCGCTCTGGCGCAATGCCTTCAACCTCGTGTACCCATCCATGGACGCGCTCAATCACCGCTTCGAGCTGACCCAGACCATCGACGTCTCCATGAAATCGCTCGTGGTCATCGTGGCCGCGCTCCTCATGCTGTGGGGTCTGCATAGCCTCGTCAACCGGACGAAGGTCGGCAAGGCCATCCGCGCCGTCGCGGAGGACCAGGCCGCGGCCAGCCTCATGGGCATCAACGTCAATCGCATGATCTCGCTGACCTTCCTGATCGGCGGCGCCATGGGCGGCGGGGCGGGCGTGCTGTTCGGCATGCAGCTTTCTCGATCCTCATCCTCATCCTGATCTTCCGGCCCAAGGGTCTCCTCGGCGAGATCGTCCGGGAGCGCGCGTGATCACGGGGCTCCTCGAGAAGCCCGTGTTCGCAACGGGCCTCGTGGTCGGGCTGCTCGCCCTCACCACCTGGGGCGTGACCCGCTCTCCGCGCTCGATCGTGCTCTTCATGCTCTTCCAGGCCTCGATCCTGGTCCTCTACTTCGCGCGGATCCCGCGCGGGCCCAAGGCCCTCCTGACCGCCGTCACCCTCGGCGTGCTCATGCCCGCGCTCGGGACCATCAACGCCTACTACATGGAGATCGCCATCCAGGTCGGCATCTTCGTGGCCCTGGCTCTCGGTCTCAACATCGTGGTGGGGCTGGCCGGGCTCCTGGACCTGGGCTATGTCGCCTTCTTCGCGGTCGGAGCCTACTCCTGGGCCATCTTCGGATCGCCCCAGGCCAATCAGATGTTCGGGGGAAGCGCCTTCCCGCTGTCGCCGTGGTGGTTCTTCGTCTTCCTCCTGGTCGGCGTCGGCGTGGCCGCGGGAGCGGGCATTCTCCTGGGCCTGCCCGTGCTGAGGCTCCACGGCGACTACCTGGCCCTCGTGACCCTCGGCTTCGGCGAGGTCATCCGGGTGCTCGCCAACAACCTCGACAAGCCCATCAACGTCACCAACGGTCCCAAGGGCATCACGCCCATCGGACGACCGCCCATCTTCTTCGCCCCGCTCCTGCAGGCCGTCGGGATCGACCCGAGCTCCAACGTGATCTACCCGCTCTACCTCTACGCCCTCGTGCTGCTGATCGTCGGCGTCACCGTGCTCGTCAACCGGCGGCTGGAGGACTCGCACATCGGCCGGGCCTGGGAGGCGATCCGCGAGGACGCAGATCTTCATCAACCCGGAGTCCTTCACCTTCATGGAGTCCATCGGCGTGCTCGCCATGATCATCCTGGGGGGCATGGGCTCCATCCCCGGGGCGATCCTCGGCGCCGCCGTCGTCACCATTCTGAACCTCCAGGTCCTCAAGGGTTTCTCCCTCTGGCTCAACGAGCTCCGCAACGCGGGCACCATGATCCTCGGCTACAACCTCGCCAACCTGCCCACCCAGCTCGAGCCGGCCAAGTACGAGCGCATGATCTTCGGCCTCATCCTCGTGCTCATGATGATCTTCCGGCCGCAGGGCATCCTGCCCGCGCGGCGCCGCACGCGCGAGCTCCAGGAGCCGGCGGAGCCCTGAGATGACGGCGCTTCTCGAGGCGCGCGGCGTCACCAAGCGATTCGGCGGGCTGATCGCGCTGAACAAGGTCGACTTCATCCTCGAGGAAGGCCGCATCGCCTCCATCATCGGGCCCAACGGCGCGGGCAAGACCACGTTCTTCAATGTCTTCACGGGCCTCTACGTGCCCGAGGAGGGAACGGTGAGCTTCCGGGGCGCTCCTCTCCTGGGCCTCCGGTCCGATCAGATCACCGCCCTCGGCGTCTGCCGGACCTTCCAGAACATCCGCCTCTTTCGCAACATGACCGCGGTGGAGAACGTCCTCGTGGGCATGCACGCGCGGGTCGGCACGGGGCTGTGGAGCGCGCTGTCGCGAAACGGGCGCTTCAAGACGGAGGAGCGGGCCCTGTGGGCGCGGGCGGCGGAGCTGCTCGACACCGTGGGGCTCCGGGGACGGGCCAACGAGATCGCCCGCAACCTGCCCTATGGCGACCAGCGCCGCCTCGAGATCGGGCGCGCCCTCGCCTCTCGGCCCGCCCTCCTCCTCCTCGACGAGCCCACGGCCGGGATGACCCAGGGCGAGGCGCGGGATCTCATGGCGCTCCTGCGCCGCCTCATCGCCGACCTCGGCCTCACCATCCTGCTCATCGAGCACAACATGCGCGTGGTCATGGAGGTCTCGGACCACGTCACCGTTCTCGACTACGGCGAGAAGATCGCCGAGGGGCGCGCCGTCGAGGTGCAGAAGGATCCGCGCGTGATCGAGGCGTACCTGGGGCGGCGGAAGTGGACGCCCGCGGCGGGGGACAGCCGTGCTTGAGGTGCGAGACCTCCACGTCTCCTACGGAGAGATCCGCGCCTTGCGCGGCGTCTCCTTCGAGGTGCGCCAGGGCGAGATCGTCACCCTCCTCGGCAGCAACGGCGCGGGGAAGACCACGACCCTCCGCGCCCTCTCCGGGCTCCTGCACCCGCGCGAAGGCGATATCCTCTTCCAGGGTCAGTCGCTCCTCGGCGTCGCCTCTCATGCCATCGTGCACCGGGGCATCACCCACGTGCCCGAGGGCCGGCGCATCTTCAATCGGCTCACCGTCCTCGAGAACCTCGAGATGGGCGCCTTCACGCGCGCGGACGCCGGCGTGCGCGAGGACATGGACCGTGTCTTCTCGATCTTCCCGCGGCTCCAGGAGCGGCGCAGCCAGGTCGCGGGCACGCTCTCGGGCGGCGAGCAGCAGATGCTGGCCATCGGCCGCGCTCTCATGGCCCGCCCCACCCTTCTCCTGCTCGACGAGCCCTCCATGGGCTTGGCGCCCGTCCTCGTGGAGCAGATCTTCGAGACCGTCCTCGCCATCAACAAGCAGGGGGTGACCATCCTGCTCGTGGAGCAGAACGCGGCCATGGCCCTGTCCATCGCGGGCCGCGGCTATGTCCTCGAGACCGGCGGCATCGCCCTCGAGGGCTCCGCGCGGAACCTGGCCGACAACCCCGAGGTTCGCCGGGCCTACCTGGGGGAAGCGTGACCGACAATTCACCAGAGGGGGGCGCGATGAGAACGCACGGATTGACCTACGAGGAGCATGCCCCCGGCGCCACGTACGAGACGCGGGGCCGCACGGTGACGGAGGCGGACGTCTGCGCCTTCGTCAACCTGTGCGGCTTCAACGAGCCGCTCTTCTACGACATGGAGTTCGTGCAGACCTCCTCGGTCTTCAAGGGCCGCCCCGCTCCCGGCGCCTTCACCTTCTGCCTCTCCGAGGGGCTCGTCATGCAGACGGGCCTCATCCACGGCACGGGCATGTCGTATCTGGGCAGCGAGATCAAGATCGTCGCCCCCGTGCTCGTGGGCGATACGCTCCGCGTCCGCGTGGTCATCACGGAGAAGCGCGAGACGAAGAAGCCCGACCGCGGTATCGTCACGTATCGGCACGAAGTGGTCAACCAGCGCGGCGAGCTCGTCCTGGAGGCCGTGATCAAGCGCATGATCCGGCGGGCCGCCGCGACGTCCTGATCCGGGAGGGTCTCCTGTGAGCGTGAAGGGCCGAGTGGTCCAGATCAATATCTCTCCGGGAGGCGTGCCCAAGCTCCCGGTCGCCGCCGCGCGCGTGACGCCGGACGGGCTCGAAGGCGACGGGCACCGCGACCTCGGGCACCACGGCGGCCCCGAGCGGGCCCTCTGTCTCTTCTCGCTCGAGCAGATTCGCGCCCTTCAGGCCGAGGGCCATCCGGTGACGCCCGGAGCCATCGGCGAGAACCTGACCCTCGAAGGTGTCGACTGGGAGCGCGTGCAGCCGGGCGCCGTCCTGGAGCTGGGCGAGGAGGTCCGCATCGAGATCACCCGCTACACGAGCCCCTGCTTCAACATCGAGCCGAGCTTCGCGGGCGGTGACTTCGCCCGCGTCTCCCAGAAGCGGCATCCCGGCTGGAGCCGCGTTTACGCCAAGGTGCTCCAGCCGGGGCCGATCAGACAGGGCGACCCCGTCCGGCTTCTCGATCCCGTATGAGAGCGGCCGACGCCGTCATCATCGGTGGCGGCGTCACCGGCTGCTCGCTCGCCTTTCACCTGGCCGGCGCCGGCCTCGGCCGCGTCCTCGTCCTGGAGCGGCGCTTCGTGGGGGCGGGCGGCACCGGCCGCTCCGTGGGCATCATTCGCCAGCTCTACCCGACGCCGGAGACCACGCGCATGGTCCTTCGCTCGCTCGACGTCTTCGAGCGCTTCGACGACGCGGTAGGAGGCGAGGCCGGCTTCCATCGCTGCGGCGTCCTCATCGGCGTCAGCGCCGCCATGCGCCCCACCCTCGAGAAGACTCTGGCCCTTCAGCGAGGTCTCGGTGTGCGAGCGGAGATCCTCGATCCCGCCGATCTCCACCGCCTGGAGCCGCGCATCGATCCCGCCGGGCTCGGCGCCGTCCTCCACGAGCCCGGCTCGGGATACGGGGACCCTCCCGCCGTCAACGCGGGGTACGCCGAGGGCGCGCGACGGCGCGGCGCCGTCATCGAGCAAGGGGTGGAGGTGGTCTCGCTCCGGACGTCGGGCGGCAAGATCACGGGCGTCGTCACCGCCGCGGGGGACGAGATCTCGTGCCCGGTCGTCGTCAATGCCGCCGGGCTCTGGTCTCCGGCGGTGGCCCGGCTTGCCGACATCGAGCTGCCCATCGTCATCGGACGGCATCCCGTCTTCGTCGTGGAGCGCGATCCCGGCTTCGGTCCCGACCACATGGTCTACATGGATCTTGCGGGGGGGAGCTATCTTCGCCCAGAGACGGGTGGCCTCACCCTGACCGGCTCGCTCATCGACGACGAGACCCAGCACCCCATGGATCCCGAGCTGCTCGGCGCCGAGCCTTCCTTCGACGAGGCGAGCGTGGCCCTCGAGCGCACGAGCCGGGCGGTGCCGCGAATGGCGGAGGCCCGTTACGCGCGCGGCTGGGCCGGCGCCTTCGACATCACGCCCGACTGGATGCCCATCCTCGACGAGACGGGCCTCGAAGGCTTCTTCGTGGCGGCGGGCATGTCGGGCCACGGCTTCAAGCTCGCGCCGGCCGTGGGCGAGATGATGGCCGCCCTCATCTCGGGCGCCCCGCCCCCGGTCGACCCCGCCCCCTTCCGCCTCTCGCGCTTCGCGGGCCGCGCCATCAGCGGCACGTTCGTATCCTCGTATCTCGGCTGACGTCCGCAGCTTGACGGTAGTTCGTCGCCATGTACACTCCTGAGCCATGACAAGCCCTGCCGCTCAATCCTCGCGCATCGGCGTCGACATCGGCGGCACCTTCACCGACCTCGTCTGGGTCGACGACGCCACGGGGACCGTCAAGGTCGGCAAGCTCCTGACCACACCCAAGGACCCCTCGCAGGCCGTCGAGCAGGGCGTGGTGACGCTCCTCGCCGACGCGGGCGGCGCCGCCGCGGAGGTGCGGTCGGTCATCCACGGGACGACGCTGGCCACCAACGCCCTCATCGAGCGCAAGGGCGCGCGGACAGGACTCCTGACCACCGCGGGCTTCCGCGACGCCGTCGAGATCGGGCACGAAGGCCGCTACGACATGTACGACATCTTCATCGACTCGCCCGCGCCGCTCGTCCCCCGCCACCTGCGGCTCGAGGTGACGGAGCGCATGGCCGCGGACGGTCGTGTCCTCGTGCCACTCGACGACGGGAGCGCGCGGGCGGCCATCGCCAGGCTCCGCGACGCGGGCGCCGAGGCCATCGCCATCTGCCTGCTCCACGCCTATCGCAATCCCGTCCACGAGCGGGCGCTCGAGCAGCTCTGCGCGGAGCTCGCTCCCGGCGTGCCCGTCTCCACCTCGTCCGAGGTGGTGCCCGAGATCCGCGAGTACGAGCGGACCTCGACCACGTGCGGCAACGTCTACGTCATGCCGCTCATGGCGCGCTATCTCGACGACCTCGAGCGCAAGCTCCACGATCTGGGAATCCCCGGCCACTTCTACATCATGCTCTCCTCGGGCGGGGTGGCCACGCCGGCCACCGCCAAGCGCGTGCCCATCCGTCTCGTCGAATCGGGCCCAGCCGCGGGCGCCCTCGCGGCCGCGCGCATGGCGCGCGAGCTGGGCGAGCCCAAGCTGCTCTCCTTCGACATGGGCGGCACCACCGCCAAGGCCTGCGTGATCGACAAGGGCGAGCCCCTCCTCGCCCGGGAGTTCGAGGTCGCGCGCGCCGACCGCTTCAAGAAGGGCTCGGGGCTGCCCGTCCGCGTTCCCTGCATCGAGATGATCGAGATCGGCGCGGGGGGCGGCTCCCTGGCGCGCGTGGATCGCATGGGTCTGCTCAAGGTCGGCCCCGACAGCGCGGGCGCGGATCCCGGGCCGGCCTGCTATGCCTCGGGCGGCCAGGTGCCCACGGTGACCGACGCGGATCTGCTCCTCGGATATCTCGATCCCGGCTTCTTTCTGGGCGGGCGCATGCGCCTGGACGTGGAGGCGGCCCGTCGCGCCGTCGAGGAGAAGGTGGCGCGCCCCATGGGGCTGACCACGACGGAGGCCGCCTGGGGCATACACCGCGTGGTCAACGAGAACATGGCCGCCGCCGCGCGCGTGCACGGCATCGAGCGCGGCAAGGACTTGCGCGCCTATCCGCTCTTCGCCTTCGGGGGCGCCGGCCCCGTGCATGCCTGGCAGGTGGGACGCATTCTCAAGGTACCGCGCGTCCTCGTGCCCTTCGGCGCCGGGGCCATGTCGGCCTATGGCCTTCTCGCCGCTCCTCTCGCCTTCGACTTCGTCCGCACGGCCACCCAGCGGCTCGACGCGGCCGACTGGACGCAGATCAACGCCCTCTTCGGCGAGATGGAGGAGGAAGGCCGCGCCGTCCTGCGCCGCGCGGAGGTGGACGCCACCGACATCACCATCCGCCGAACGGCCGAGATGCGCTACACGGGCCAGGGCCACGAGGTCGAGGTCGAGGTGCCGGCGGGCACGCTCTCGGCGGCCAGCCTGGCCACGATCACGGCCAATTTCGAGTCGGCCTACCGCGCCCTGTACAGCCGCACCCCCCTGGGCGTGCCCATCGAGGCGCTGAACTTCCGCGTCGTGGTCTCGGGTCCGGTTCCCGAGATCTCGGTCTCGGGCCCGAAGAGCGGAGCGCCGGCCGCGCGTGTCGCGCTCGCGCCGAAGTCGACGCGTGAGGCCTATTTCCCGGAGGCGCGCGGCTACGTCGACACGCCGGTCTATGACCGCTACGCCCTCCAGCCGGGCGCGGCCTTCCAGGGTCCCGCCATCATCGAGGAGCGCGAGTCCACCACGGTGGCCGGCCCCGGCGCGAGACTCCGCATCGACGACCGCCTCACGCTGATCGTGGAGCCCGGGTCATGAATTTTGATCCGATCACCCTCGACATCTGCTGGAACCGGCTGATCGGCGTCGTCAACGAGCAGGCGGCCGCGCTGATGCGCACGTCCTTCACGTCCATCGTGCGCGAGGCGGGCGATCTGTCCGCGGGTGTCTTCGACCGGCGAGGCTGGATGGTGGCGCAGGCGGTGACGGGCACGCCGGGGCACATCAACTCCATGGCCCTCGCCATGAAGCACGTTCTCGACGTGTATCCGGTGGACGCGTGGGAGCCCGGGGACGTGGTCATCACCAACGACCCGTGGAAGACGTCGGGCCACCTCAACGACGTCACCATCTGCAACCCCGTCTTCCGGGGAGGCGACCTCATCGCCTTCTTCGCCTCCACCTGCCACTCCGCGGATATCGGCGGCCACGTCCTCTCCGCGGAGGCGCGCGAGGTGTACGAGGAAGGGCTCTTCATCCCCATCATGAAGCTCTACGAGGGCGGCCGGATCAACGCGTCGCTCGAGGCCATGATCCGATCCAACGTGCGCGTGCCCGACCTCGTCATGGGCGACTTCCATGCCCAGATCGCCGGGGGAGCCGTGGGCGGCGCTCGCCTCCTCGAGTTCATGGAGGAGTTCGGGCTCGAGCGCCTGGAGCCGCTCTCCGACGAGATCGTCACGCGGACCGAGCGCGCCATGCGCGAGGCCATCGGGCGTCTGCGGCCCGGCACCTACGAGTACGCCATCACCTCCGACGGCTACGGCGAGCCCGTGACCATCACCTGCCGCTGCGAGGTCAAGGGCGACAGGCTCTGGGTCGACTTCACCGGTTCCTCGGCCGCGAGCCGGCGCGGCGTCAACGTCGTCATGAACTACACGGAGGCGTACACGACGTACGGGGTCAAGGTCATCGTCAGCCCCGACGTGCCGAACAACGAGGGCGCCTTCCGCGTGCTTCGCATCACGGCGCCCGAGGGAAGCATCCTGAACGTGCAGCACCCCGCGCCCGTGGCCGCGCGCCACGTCGTCGGCCACTTCCTCCCCCACGTGGTGGCGGGCGCCCTCAAGCAGGCGCTGCCCGACCATGTCATGGCCGAGGGCTCGGCAAACATCTGGGGGATCCAGCTCTCGGGCAAGGACAGGGAGAGGAAGCCCTTCGTCTACACCTTCTTCGGCTCGGGCGGCACGGGGGCGCGCCCCACCAAGGACGGTCTCTCCGCCACCGCGTTCCCCTCCGGCGTGCTGGGCACGCCCGTGGAGGTCGTGGAGACGCTCGCCCCCCTCCTCGTCGAGCGCAAGGCGCTGCGCGACGGCTCCGGCGGCGACGGCCGCTTCCGGGGAGGGCTCGGCCAGGTGATGGGCTTCCGCGTCCTCTCCGATGACCCCGCGACCTGCTCGGTCTTCTGCGACAGGACGACCATCCCGGCCCAGGGCTTCTTCGGAGGCGAGCCAGGCGCGAAGGGGGCGCTCCTCATCAACGGCAAGGCGCCCGCAAACCCCAAGGCGGAGCAGGTCCTGCTGCCGGGCGACCTCATCGAGCTCTTCATGCCGGGCGGCGGCGGCTTCGGCCCGCCCGCGGAGCGCGATCCCGCCCTGCGGGCGCGCGACCGCCTCGAGGGCTACGCGACGACATAGCCCGCGGCCGGCGCCGCGACGTTTGTGCTAGACTCCCGTTCCAGTCCCGCGGTCACTGCCGACCTGTAGGCTCAATTTCGGCGTAGAGGAGGATCCCAGATGCGACGTGCCATTGGCCTGCTCTCTCTGGCGCTGTCGGCCGTGCTCGCGACCGCGTCCATGTCCCACGCGCAGGCGCCCAAGGAAGTCGTGATCGGCGCCATCTATCCCCTCAGCGGCAACCTGGCCCAGATCGGCATCGATTCCATCACCGCCATGAGAATGGCGGTGGAGCTCTACAACGGGAAGTCCGACCTCAACCTGCCCGGAATGAAGAAGACGACGGAGGGGTTGCCGGGACTCGGCGGCGCCAAGATCCGGCTCATCGTCGTGGACCACCAGGGCAAGCCGGACGTGGGTCAGGCCGAGGCCGAGCGGCTCATCACCCAAGAGAAGGTGACGGCGCTCATCGGGGCCGTGTTTTCCAGCGTCAGCGCGACGACGAGCCAGGTCGCCGAGCGCTACGGCGTGCCGCACATGAACGGCGAGTCCTCATCGCCCACGCTGACGGAGCGCGGCTTCAAGTGGTTCTTTCGCACCTCGCCGCACGACGGCCACTTCACCCTCGCCATGTTCGAGTTCCTGAAGGACTTCGAGAAGAAGAAGGGGGTCAAGCTCAAGACGGTCGGTCTCATGCACGAGGACACCCTCTTCGGCGCCGACTCGGGCAAGGTGCAGGAGGAGCTGGCGAAGAAGTACGGCTACGAGGTGGTGGTCAACATGGCGTACCGCGCCAAGACGACCAGCCTCGACGCCGAGGTGGGCAAGCTCAAGGCCGCCGCTCCCGACGTGTTCCTGCCCACCTCGTATACCTCGGACGCCGTGCTCTACATCAAGACGGCCAAGACCCTCGAGTACGTTCCGCGGATGCTCATCTCCCAGAACGCGGGGTGGGTGGATCCGCAGTTCGTCGCGGAGATGAACAAGGACATCGAGGGGCACATCACGCGCTCGCCCTTCGCCCTCGATCTCCAGGCCAAGAAGCCCCTCATCCGTCAGGTCAACGAGCTGTTCAAGAAGCAGAAGGACAACCCCGGCGGCCGCGACATCTCCGAGGCGCCCGCGCGCGCCCTCACCGCCTTCACCGTGCTCGTGGACGCCATCAATCGTGCCCGGTCCACCAGCCCCGAGGAGATCCGCAAGGCGCTCGTGGCCACCAATGTCCCGGCCGACCAGCTCCTGATGCCGTGGACGGGCGTCCGCTTCGACGAGAAGGGACAGAACAGCGGCGTGCGCGCGATCCTCCAGCAGATCCAGAAGGGCGCGTACGCGACCGTCTGGCCCTTCGACCTGGCCGCCGCGGAGGTCATCTATCCCCTCCCGGGCTTCAAAGACAAGAAGTAGCCGCACCCCGTGACGGCCGAGGTGCTCGTCCAGGGGCTGGTCAGCGGCCTCCTGATGGGCTTCGTCTACGCGCTGATCGCCGCCGGACTCTCCCTGATCTTCGGCCTCATGGAGATCGTCAACTTCGCCCACGGGGAATTCCTCATGGGCGCGATGTTCGCCACGTTCTGGGCGTGGGCGCTCCTGAAGCTCGATCCCCTCGTCTCGCTGCCCCTCACCGTGCTGCTCCTGGCCCTCTTCGGTCTGCTCGTCTACCACGGGCTCATCCGGTGGATCCTGGGCGCTCCCATGCTCGCCCAGATCTTCGCCACCTTCGGTCTTGCCATCTTCCTGCGCGCCGCCGCCCAGGCGCTCTGGGGCGCGGACTTCCGGCTCGTCAAGGGCCCGCTCGTCGACGGCCGCATCTCGCTCGCGGGCATCTTCATCGGCTTGCCCCAGCTCGTGGCGAGCGTGGGGGCGCTCTGCGCCTTCGGCCTCCTCTACTGGTTCATCCGGAAGACGGAGACGGGGCTGGCCCTCCAGGCGACGTCCCAGGACCGCCAGGCCGCCATGCTCATGGGCATCGACACGCAGAGGATGTTCGCCCTCGGCTGGGCCATCGGGGCCGGCTGCGTGGGCGCGGCGGGCGCCCTTCTCGCCATGTTCTTCTACATCTTCCCCGACGTGGGAGCGACGTTCGCCCTTCTTGCGTATGTCGCGGTCGCCCTCGGCGGCTTCGGCAATGTCCCCGCCACCCTCCTGGCCGGCGTCATCGTGGGCATCGTCGAGGTGCTGGGCGGGCTCCTGATCGCCCCCGCCCTCAAGTACGCCGTGGTGTTCTCGCTCTATCTCGTGGTCGTGCTCTGGCGCCCCCAGGGCCTCCTGGGACGCTTCTGATGCCGCCCGTGGCGCGCTGGCCCGTGGTGCGCTGGACAGGCGCCGGTACCCTGCTCCTCCTTCTCCTGGGCTTTCCCCTCGTCTTCACCCAGCCTCATCCGCGCCACGTCGTCATCACGATCTTCCTGTTCGCCATGCTCGCCCAGGCCTGGAATCTCCTCGCGGGCTATTGCGGCCAGATCTCCCTCGGGCACGCGGTCTTCTTCGGAGCGGGAGCGTATACGTCCACGCTGCTGGGAAAGTACTCCGATCTCTCCCCCTGGATCGGCATGGTCGTGGGCGCCGTGGTGGCGGTGGCCGTCTCCCAGCTCATCGGGTATCCGGTCTTCCGGCTGCGCGGCCACTACTTCGCCATCGCCACCATCGCGGTGGGCGAGATCGTCAACACGCTCATGATCAACTGGGACTGGGCGGGCGGCGCGCGCGGGCTCTTCGTGCCCATCAAGCGCCCCGACTCGCTCGCGAATCTGCAGTTCCACCAGAGCAAGCAGAACTACTACTACATCGCCCTCGGGCTCCTGCTCTTGGCATTCTGGATCACCCGCAAGGTGGAGGTCTCGCGCATGGGCTATTACCTGCGCGCCATCCGCGAGGACCAGGACGCGGCGGCGAGCCTGGGTATCCCCGTGGCCGCGTACAAGCAGCGGGCCATGGCGCTGTCGGCCGCCCTCACCGCGCTCGGGGGCAGCTTCTACGCGCAGTACATCCTCTTCATCGACCCGGACTCGGTGTTCCCCACCGCGCTGAGCATCCTGATCTGCCTGGTGGCCGTGCTCGGCGGCATCGGCACGCTCTGGGGCCCGCTCATCGGGGCGGCCATCCTCATCCCGCTCGGAGAGTGGACGCGCATCTATTTCGGCGGCACGGGCAAGGCCATCGATCTCCTGATCTACGGCGCCCTCATCATGCTGGTCTCCGTCATCCAGCCGGGCGGCATCATGGCCCTCGCTCAGCGCGGCCGCCGGCGGACCGGTTAGGCATGCCCGTGGCCACCATGCTGCTCGAGGTCCGCGGCGTCACCAAGCGCTATGGCGGCCTGGTGGCGAACAGCAACATCTCCTTCCAGGTCGGTTATGGCGAGCTCGTCGGCATCATCGGGCCCAATGGAGCGGGCAAGTCCACGCTCTTCGACCTCGTGACGGGCTTCCAGCCGGCCGACGAGGGCCAGGTGCTCCTCGAGGGCGAGTCCGTCACGCGACTCCGCCCCGATGAGATCAGCCGACGCGGCGTCGCGCGCACCTTCCAGAAGCTCAAGCCCTTCACCCAGATGACCGTGGTCGAGAACGTCATGGTCGGCGCCTTCCAGAAAACCACGGTTCCCGCCCGCGCCCGCCGAGAGGCCATGGAGGCCCTCGACCGCGTGGGGCTGGCCGACAAGGCCGAGGCGCACGCGCGCGTGCTCTCCACGGGCCAGCGCAAGCGCCTCGAGCTCGCGCGCGCCCTCGCCACCCAGCCGCGATTGCTCCTCCTGGACGAAGTCACGGGCGGCGTGGACCAGCGCAGCATCCCGGCGCTCGTGGATCTCGTGCGCAGGCTCCACGGCGAAGGCGCCTCCCTCATCGTCATCGAGCACAACATGAGCGTGATCATGGGCATCTCTCAGCGCATCGTCGCCCTGAACCTGGGCGAGGTCATCGCCGACGGGCCGCCCGCCGTCGTGGGGCGTGACCCGCGCGTGGTCGAGGCCTACCTGGGCCAGGCCTATGTCGCCTGAAACCGCCCAGGCTGCCATGCTCGAGGCCCAGGGCCTCAACGTGCTCTACGGCGACTACCAGATCCTCTGGGACGTCTCCTTTCGCGCCCCCGCGGGAGAGGTGATCGCCATTCTCGGTCCCAATGGCTCGGGCAAGTCCACCCTCATGAACACGCTCTCCGGGCTCCTCCGCTCTCGCACGGGAGCGATCAGCTTTCGAGGCGCGCGCATCGATGGGCTGCCCCCGCACAAGATCGTGGGACAGGGCCTCGCCCACGTCCTCGAGCGGCGCCGTCTCTTCCCGTACCTGACGGTGAGCGAGAACCTGCTCCTGGGCGCCTATCATCCGAGCGCCAAGGCCCGCCGGCAGGAGACCCTGGACGACGTCGAGGCGCTGTTCCCTCGCCTGCGGGAGCGCCGCGCCCAGCTCGCGGGCACGCTCTCGGGCGGCGAGCAGCAGATGGTGGCCATCGGCCCCATCGCGGCTACATCCTCGAGTCCGGGCGGGCCATTCTCGAGGGCCCCTCGGCCGACCTCCTGGCGTCGGCCGAGGTGAAGCGCATCTTCCTCGGTCATTGAGCTACGCCGGCGCGCCGATCGCACACCCCGGGGGCCGTACATACGTGGGGCCCAGGATCACTCCTGGGCCCCGCGATGCGAATGGGTTGGACGGCGAAAGAGATCAGCGCGTCGGACTCGCCTCTCCCTTGCGCCGGCGCCACGCGCATGCAGCCAGGCCGAGGACGCCGAGCCCGAGGAGTGTCAGCGTGGCGGGCTCCGGCACCACTCTCAACTCCGTGTCGAAGCTGGTGACGCCAGGGCCAGCGAAATGGATGCTCACGATCTCGGTCAGCGAATAGGGCGCAACAGGAAAGCTCCCCGCGAGAAGGAGCCCGCTGAAGGCACCCGGGCCGAACGTCGCAGGCCCGACATGCAGCCCGCCCGTACCGAAAATCGTGTTGGTGTTGTCTTCGTACCCGTCGAAGCTGATCGTGTTGCCGGATCCCGTCAGCGTGCCCCCGAGGGACATGACGAGGTTTGTCGCACCCTGCGGGAAGGAAAAGTCCGTGTCGCTCAGCTGGAGGATGAAGTTCTGAGCCCCGGCCGAGGTGCTCGTGACCTCGATGGCGCTCAGGTCGATGGTGCCCGGAAACGGATGCACGGGCTTCGAGATGCCGGTGTCGACGGTGACGAGCAGACCCGGAAACGGGCCTCCCCCTCCCGGAGCGTACAGGATGACACCCACCGTCGGATCTGAATCCCCGGGGCCGTTGTCCAGCACGGTCACTGTCGTCACGCCGTCGGAGATCTTGAACTGCGCCCCAGCATGCGCGGCGCTCACCCAGACCGCGAGCGTCAACGCGAGTATCGCGAGAACACGTATCCAGCTCGAACTGCTCTTTGCCATTTGGCGTTTCCCCTTTCTTCGAGACCTGCTGGACAGAGTCTTTAGCAAGGAGCGCGCCGACGTGAAATCACAAGGGAGAGCAACACTTCAAGCCACTTGCGGGCGAAACGATTCTGGGCGGGGGCATGTCGTAAAGGCCTCCGACATGGAGCGCCCAGGAACTGGCCGACGTCGCCCGCAATGGGCCGGCGACGGCGTGAGAGGGAGCGGGCCCCTTGGGCCCGCCTAACGCCCGGCCAGATTGGCTGTTTTGCGTGCCCTTTCTGGGGCTGTCGGGCCTGGCTCACCTCCGTGCTATGCTGCTGGCGAGTCTCAGACCGGCTTAAAAGCTCGGCCGACAGTGGCTTCACCAGCCAGGGGGAGTCGATCGACGTGGGTCTAATGAGGCTGCTGGCGCGCATCTGGGAGGCGATCACCAGCATCACGCGTCCGCCCAATGCCGCCACGCTGTTCCGGCGGGCCGACCTCTACCGCCAGGAAGGCCGCTTCGAGGAGGCGGCCGAGCTCGTGGCCCAGGGGCTTCGGCTCCAGCCAAACAACGGCGTCGGCCATCTCCTCTCAGCCTATCTGCACCTGGCCTTCAGGCAGATCGGTCCGGCCAAGGCCGAGTTCCAGACGGTCCTCGGCGTGGATCCCTATCACCCCCGCGCGCTTCTTGGACTGGCCAGGATCGCCCTCGAGGAACGAGACCTCGCCGCTTGCCGGCCCTTCCTCGACAAGGCCCTCCAGTACTATCCCGACTTCCCCGAGGCGCGCGCGCTCCAGGAGATGGTCGCGGGCTGGGCGGACGTGGCGGTACCCGCCGGACAGCGTCCGGCCTACGCCGGACCGCCCCTGGCCATGGAGAGGCTCAAGCCGCCCGCGGCGGGTCGCGAGTTCGTCCTCACGCAGGCCGATGGCACCCTCGTCTTCTCGCAGCAGGGGGACAAGGACGCCGAGGACCTGGCCGCGCACGTGACGCAGGTGTACCGGATCGCCGCCGCCACGCTCGCCCGTGCGGGTCTGGGCGCCCTCCGGCGCGGCATCGTGCAGGCGACCACGGAGACGACGTTCTTCCGGAGCAATGACCGGCTCATCCTCGCCCTGACCTTCCCGCAGGACGTCAAGATCGGCTTCGGGCTTCTCGAGACGGACAAGATGTGGACGAACTCCCTGCGCGAGCTCGGAGTGCGCGCATGAGCGCCGAGCCCGTGCCTCCCGGACAGCCCGTGGCGGGCACGGCCCCGCTCGCGGCCGCTTCGCGCTCCTCGCGCGCCCGTGAGTTCCGCCGGATCCTCGCCGAGATGCTCAGGATCGATCGCGTGCGCGGAGGCCTCGTGGTGGCCGCCGATGGGCTCGTCATCACCTCGAGCGTGCCGCGGAACATCGCCATCGAGCCTCTGGCCGCCCTCACGGCCACCCTCGGCCGCGAGCTCGAGGCGGGAGGCGACCGGCTCAAGCGCAGCACCTTTCACACGGCGCTCTTTTCGGCGGACGACGGCACGCTGTTTCTGGGCGCGTGCCCGGTGGGCTTCGTAGTGGTGCTGGGAGACCGCGAGGTCAACGTGGGGCTGGTGCAGTGGGCGCTCCGGAAGGCGCTCGCTACCCTCGAGGGCACGTGGGGCGCGAGAGACCAGGTCCCCGCCACGCCCGAGGAGATGTAGCGCGTCCTTCCGTCGTGAGGCCGCCAGTGTGAGGCGGCCAGTGTCAGGCCGCCGATGTGAGGCGGCCGTCCGCGGCTGTCCCCGGCGCCGCGAACCTCTCCCGCCGGCCGCTCTTATGCCTTCTTCTCTCCGAAACCCGTGCGCGACTCCTCGGCGGTGAGCGGCGTGGACATCTCCTTCATGTCCTTGGGCCTCTCCCGCGCCTCGGCGAGGATCTTGCCGACGGAGATGGCCGCCTCCTTGGCAAAGAGCCGGACCATGCCCACGGTCGTCCGCTCGCCGAAGATGGCGAGCAGAATGGCCTGATCGTCCACCGTGGAGACGTGCATGCTCTCCTTGGCGCCTTGATGGAAGAGAACGGTGAACTCCGTCTCTCCCAGCAGCTGGGCCAGCGCGCCCGTCGAGCTGAAGGCGCCGGCGGCGAGGGCGGAGATGGAGACGGTGTCGAGCGCACGGTTGGCGCCCGTCATGGACAGGAGCTGGCCGCTCCGGTCGATGAGCAGCGCCTCGCTGGCTCCGGACTCGCCCAGGAAGGTCGTCAGGACCTGGTTGATCTTCTCGGAATCGATCTCGCGGATCACCATGTTATGCGGTCTGCTCACGGTCTGCCCCCTTTTCTTGCCCGAACTCGCCGACCAGGACCATGCGGGACACGGTGTTCAGCGTGTCGAACACGCCGTCACCGTTGACCGCCACGGCCTCGAAGGACGGGACCCGACGGGCCCGCCGGTTGAGGAGAAATTCCATGTACTCGAGCGGCGCGACGTTGGCGAGGTCGCGCTTGTTGTACTGAATCACGTACGGGATCTCGTCGATGTTGTAGCTGTACTCGCGGAGGTTCTCCTCCAGGTTGCGGAAGCTCTCGACGTTCTCGCGCAGCCGGTCCCACTGCGAGTCGGCCACGAAGACGAGCCCGTCGCACCCGCGCAGGACGAGCTTGCGGGTCATGTTGTAGTAGACCTGCCCCGGCACCGTGTAGAGCTGGAACTTCGCCGTGAAGCCGCGCACGGTCAGCGCGGAGACGGGAAGGAAGTCGAAGAAGAGGGTGCGGTCGTCGCCCGCGGCCAGCGAGATCATGTTGCCCTTGCTGTCGCCCGGCAGGCTCCGGTGGATGTGCTGGAGGTTGGCCGTCTTGCCGGCCACCCCGGGGCCGTAGTAGACGACCTTGAAGTTGATGACCTTCTGCGCGTAGTTGATGATCGCCATATCGCCTCAGGCTCCCAGTAGCCGCGCCGCCGCCCGCTCGACCTGCAGGCGCGCGAGACCAGGTCGGCCGGTGTCTGCGCCGCCCACGAGGAGGACAGCGGCGGCTCCGGCGGCCGACGGGAGCCGGCGCACCTCGAGCCGCTTCGTTCCTGATCGCAGCACGGCAGAGTGAAAGGATCCAAAGCCTCCCGCGGGGCTCTCGGCGCTCATGGCCGAGACCAGCGCGCAGCCGAAGGCAGCAAGGGGCGCCGCGGCCGCCCCGGGGGGAAGGAAGCAGTGCACGAGCGCGTCCCGCTCGACGTCGCGGAAGCTCGTGACGGTGAGCTCGCCGAAGGCGTCGAGGGCCTCCGCCACCTCCGCGCCCGACACCGGCCCGGACTCTGGCTCGAGACGTGGTAGCCCCGTGCCGTCGGGCGGCCGATGGGCGTGGCCCGTCGCCTCGCTCACGGCGTGCCCGGCCGCTGCCCGACGCGCCAGCATTTCCAGCCGAGCCAGCGAGCCGCCCGAGCGCAGCCCCACCGCGATGACCGCGCCCGTCGCCCAGCTCGAGTCC
>WNGH01001473.1_pt1 | contig 22317 bp, 15 predicted proteins | sample 5400631 | NCBI WGS metagenome assembly WNGH01 (sample SAMN13153373, study PRJNA577476) | soil metagenome | isolation source: 115 cm soil or saprolite under Garry oak tree replicate 1 | place: USA:California | collected 2016-06-15
GTGCAGCCCCTACCGTCGGTTGAAGCACACCAGCGCGCAGGCCAGCAGCACGAACCCGAACCACCGCGCTGAGCCCCGATCCCAACGGGCTGCCAGGCGCCGGTCGCAAGCCAGCCACGACAATCTCCGCTCGATCGACCACCGGTGGCGTCCAATCGGGTCGAGGGCTCCACCGCACGCCGCGATCTGGTAGGCCGTCGGGGGTGATGCCGGTTGACTCCCGCAAGTCGTTGACCGGATGCTCCTGGTCGTAGAAGCCGTGCTCGGCGACGACCGCCGCTCAGTCGACCAGGGGGTGTCGGTCGATGCGGTGAGCACCCGCTGCAGACGACGCACCCGGAAGAACCGTTTCGGGGTCAGGCCCACCTGCCCACCGAAGCGGCGCGCCAACCGCTTCGGCTTCGGCCCGAGGATGGACCACGGGTCGCTGACGGTTCAAGGAATGAACTTGACCGGCTAGTGGGAGCGGCTCAGGCTCCTGGCATGCGAGGATACGGCCAGTTCTGCCCGGTCGCGCTGGGGGCCGAGGTGTTCGCCGAGCGCTGGACGCCGCTGATCCTGCGCGAGCTGCTCGCCGGCAGCCACCGGTTCAGCGAGCTGCAGCGAGGGCTGCCCCGCATCCCGCGTGCGCCAACCTGGACGCGGGGCTGCTGATGTGGTTCCTGCGCCGCCGCGTCCAGGTCGACCGGCTGCCGGCCGGACGCGTGACGGTCCAGTTCGAGTTCCGCGACGCCGACAAGCATTGCTTCTGGCTCGTGCTGCACCGACCCGAGGTCGACCTGTGCCTTGCCGATCCCGGCTTCGACACCGACCTGTGCGTCACCACCGACGTGCGCACGTTCACGCCGTGTACCTGGGCCGCGTCAGCATCGCGCATGCGCTCGGTGAGGGGTCGGTGACCGTGGCGGGACGCAGCGACCTGCGCCGCGCCTTCGGCGGGTGGCTCGGCCTGAGCCCGTTTGCCAGCCCGCGAGCATAGGCCGGTCCCCGGGAAGCGGGGTCTCGCACATCCCGCGAAGTTCACTTTTTAGGCTTTCTGTTCAGCTCGGGCATTCCCAGTATTCCTCCGGAGAAGTCCCCGAAGGAGGGATGCCCTCGTGCCAGGGCTCGGACTGCCCACGGCGCGGTGTCGGGTGGCCCGCTGTGGCAGCCGGGATCCTCCCCCGAGAACCCGACGCAACGCTCGCAGCACGCCGCATCACAAGGAGGAGCCATGCACCAACTGACCCATCGGCCGCTGCGTCTCGCCGCCGCCCTCACCATCCTGGCCGCGGCGCTGGTCGCCGCCCTGATCGCCCTGCCGCGCGACCATGCCAAGGCCACCCCGCCCTCGGGCATCGCCGCGGAGCTGCTGGCCCGCGGCACCATCGCCCACGCCAGCCACGTCCATGTCGCCGGCGTCGAGCTGGAGACCCGCGGGCCGATCGACGCCGCCACCGTGCACGTCACCTTCCAGCCGGGCGGGAGCACCGGCTGGCACGTCCACCCCGGCCCGGCATTGGTCACCGTCAAGACCGGCCAGCTCACCCTGTACCGCGCCAAGAGCTGCCGCACGCGCGCCTTCAGCGCCGGGCAGACGTTCCTGGAGTTCGGCCCCAACGACGTCAACCTCACCCGCAACGAGACCAGCGGCGTGACGAGACGGTGGTGACCGTCCTACTGCCGGTGGGCGCGCCGATCACGGTGGACGCGCCCGCCCCCAAGCACTGCCCGCTGTAGCCCAGCCGAGCGTCCCGGGCCGGAGTCCTGCTCCGGCCCGCTGGGCCGACCCGAGGGCACGGACCAGCGCCACGAGCTGAACGCCGCCGCGGCGTCACGGTGGCGGTGGGCAGCCCGCTCCGCCCGCTCCTGGCGCCACGCGGCGGCACGGCAAGCGATGTCATCCCCCACTCCGGGCTCACCCAGGAACGCACGGCCGCGTTCGATGTCGGCCGGCCTGGACACCGACCGCCAGTCCGCCGCGATCGCCGCGGCGCCGACCAGGTAGGGGTTGGAGGCGCCGCAGGGCACGCGGTTCTCGGCGTGCAGTCCGGCGCCGGCCAGGCCCTTCACCCGGATCGCGACGGTGCGGTTCTCCAGACCCCAGGTCGCGTTGACCGGCGCCAACGCAAGGCTACGACCTGCGGGTTTCTCGCCGCATGGCACTGAGCAGCGCAATCCGGGTTCGCTCAGGTCGATGCGCTGAGGCTGGCTATGCCGGATTGCAGGCAAGGCGCGTGGGCCGACGCTCAGGCATCCACGCCGGCGGTCATCATATGCGGGATGCCCGCTCAGCTTCCCGCAAGGTCGAGGGCGGGTTCCACATGATCTCCCCCAGATGGCCGTCCGGGGCGGGACCCGGTCTGCGCTCGCGTCAGGCGGACGGCCCCGGCTCAAGGGCCGCCTGGGTCTGCGCGGCCTGCAGGTTGAGCGAGTCGACCGTCGGCGTAAACCAGTGGCCGCGCTCGCAGCCGACCTTGACGTGCTCGACCGGGCCGTCGGTGGACCCGAACGTCCAGCGGTCGACGATGCGGGCGGGCGCCTGGCAGGTCGGGTCGGGGCATGCGATGAGGTCGGACATAGCGATCCTCCTTGTCTGACACCGCTCTGGCGGTCAGCGATGATCTGGGTCATACCTGGGTGCGGGTCTGGGATGCGGTGGCGGTTCGCAGCAGCCGGCCGGTCCAGACCAGCCACCCCCGGCTAAGGCCCGGCTAAGGCCAATGCCATCCGGTTAGCCGGAGTTGCGAGCACAAACTCCCTGGTCAGCGCGGTCAAATCAGGGCGGACGGACCCTTAACCGGATGGCATTGCGGCTAAGGCGGCGAGCGGCACCAGGCACAGGAAGCCGACGATCGCGATGCCCGCGTCGAGGCGCTCCTGCGGGAGGGTGGGTCATAAACCAGTTGAACCAGCGGTGAAGCTCGGCGTCGAGTGGGGTGTCGGGGTTGAACGCAGGCGGTTTGGCGACGGTGATGAAGCGGGCGGTGAGCCCGTACCAGGCGGCCGCCACGACGAAGGCGGCCGCGTCCACGTAGGAGACCAGGTCGGCCACCGGGGCCGGGACCAAAGCCGGGGATGCCCGCCTGGGCGGGGGCCTCGCATCGGTATCGTCGGTGGCTGCGGTCATGACGGTCTCCTTGCTCCGAGGGCACCATGGCGGTGACCTTGCCTGGTGCGTGGCGCCTGGTGCGGCGACCGCACGGGCGGCGCGGTTGCGGGCCTGGCGCGCTCGCGGATCAGGTCGGCGGCCTTCTCCGCCAGCATGATCACGGGGGCGTTGGGGTGGCCGCGATTGGTCGTGGGCATGACCGAGGCATCGACCACGCGCAGGCGATCGACGCCGCGCACGCGCAGCTCGGGGTCGACCACGGCCTGGTCGGAGGCGCCCATCGCGCAGGTGCCGCTGGCGTGGTAGCTGGTCTGGGCGTGGGCGCGGAGGAACGCGGCGACGTCGGCGTCGCCTGGGCCCGGGGCGGGCCGCTCGGCCAGGTAGCCGCGCAGCGGCTCGGTGTCCAGCACACGCAGGGCCAGCCTGACGCCGTCGGCGAGCACCCGCAGGTCCTCCCCGTCGGGGTCGGACAGGACGTTCAGCCGGATGGCCGGCGGCTGGAATGGGTCGGCCGAGCGCAGCTCGACCGCGCCGCGGCTGCGGGGCTGCAGCACCACCGGCGCGACGGTGACGCCGTGCTCGGCCGGGACCGCGCCCTCCCCTGGGTCGGGCCAGAGCACGGGACTGTACATCAGCTCCAGGTCGGGGGCGTGCAGGTCTGGACTGGTGCGGGTGAATGCGGCCGCCTCGACCACGTTGGAGCTCAGCAACCCCCTGCGGCGCAGCAGGTAGCGGACCAGGTTGCGGAGGGACTCGGCCGAGGCGAGCGACAGCGGCCGGTTGACCCGCACGCGCATCGGGGCGCACGGGTGGTCCTGCAGGTTGCGGCCCACCCCCGGCAGGTCGTGCAGCACCTGGATGCCGTGCGCCCGCAGCTGCCCCGCGGGGCCGATGCCCGACAGCATCAGCAGCTGCGGGGAGGCGATCGCGCCGGTGGCCAGCAGCACCTCGCGGTCGGCGAGGGCGCGCCCGGCCCGCCCGCCGGCGACGTAGTCGACCCCGACGGCGCGGCCGCGCTCGACCACTACCCGGGTGGCGTGGGCGCCGGTGACCACGGTCAGGCTGCGGCGGCGGCGCGCCGGGCGCAGGTAGGCGACGGCCGTACTGCAGCGCCGGCCGCCGCGCTGGGTGACCTGGACCAGGCCGATCCCGTCCAGCTCGGCGCCGTTGAGGTCGTCGTTACGGGCCAGACCGGCCGCGACGCCGGCCTGCACGAAGGCCTGGCTGAGCGGGTTGGGGTCGCGCTGGTCGGCGACGTCGAGGGGGCCGTCGCCGCCGTGCCAGGCCGACGGGCCGTGCTGGTGGCGCTCGGCGCGGCGGAAGTAGGGCAGCACCTCGTCCCAGCTCCAGCCGTGGTTGCCGAGCGCCGCCCAGCCGTCGAAGTCGGCCGGGTGGCCGCGCAGGTACATCTGGGCGTTGATCGACGAGCTGCCGCCGAGGGTCCGGCCGCGCGGGTAATGCCACCACCGGCCGCCGAGGGCCGGGTCGGGCTCGCTGGCGTAGTCCCAGTCGTACCTGGTGTTGAACAGCTTGACCCAGGCGGCGGGCACGTGGATCTCCTGCTTGCGGTCCGGCGGGCCGGCCTCCAGCAGCAGCACGCGGGCGTCCGGGTCCTCGCTCAGCCGGTTGGCGAGCACGCAGCCCGCCGACCCGGCGCCGACGATCACGTAGTCGTACACGGAAGCCCCCTCCGTAGTGGCCCTGGTTCGCGCCGCCGGGCTGGTGAGATACCAGCCGGACTCCTGCCGAGTTCTGCTAGGTTGCGAGGGGCCGGTGCCTGGTTCGCGGGACGATGCTGCAGTCGACCATCGTTTCTCCCTGCTTTCGTTCTGCGGCGAGGATCGCGCGGCCGCATCGCTTTCGCGCCGTGGGAGACCACCTGCTTTTGCAGGGGTCGACCGAGGACTTTGCCGGCGGTACGATCGGCGCCAGTGGCCGCGGTTGATGGTGCGCAAGCGCTTCTGGAGCGAGACGCCGCTCTCGCCCGGATCGATCGGCGCCTGCGTGAGGCGATCGCGGGCGGTGGTTCGCTGCTGCTGCTCGAGGGCCCGGCGGGCATTGGCAAGACGCGCCTGATTCTGGCGGCGGGACGGCGCGGTCGCGAGCTCGGCCTCGCAACGCTTAGCGCGCGCGGCTCGGAACTCGAACGGGACTTCGCATACGGCCTGGTCCGCCAGCTGTTCGAGGCTCCGCTGGTCGCGGCGTCGCCGCCGGAGCAGGCAGAGCTCCTCGCCGGCGCGGCCGGGCGCGCGGCGGCGCTGTTCGGCGTCGCGGCGCCGCAGGATGACGTCGCCGACGCGCTGCTCGACCCCTCCTTCGCGATCCTGCACGGGCTCTACTGGCTGTCCGCGAACCTCGGCCGGCGCTCCCCGCTGCTGCTTTGCATCGACGACGCCCACTGGGCCGACCAGGCCTCGCTGCGCTTCCTCCACTACCTCGGGCGAAGACTTGAGGAACTGCCGATCGCGGTCGTCGCTGCGGCGCGGCCGGCCGAATCGGCCGAGGGGTCGCCGCTGCTTGCGGCGCTCGCCGCCGACCCGTCGGCCGAGGTCTTTGCGCTTGCACCGTTGAGCGAGCAGGCGGTGGCCGAGCTCGTGCGGCTGGGGCTCGGGGCCGAAGTGGACCCGGCTTTCGCGAGGGCGTGCCATGCGGCGACCGGCGGCGTTCCGTTCCTCGTCCAGGAGCTCGTCCGCGCGATTGCTGAGCAGGGCATCAAGCCGACGGCGGCAGCCTGTTCCCGCGTCGCGGCGCTCACCCCGCGCGCGGTCTCGCACTCGGTCGTGCTCCGCCTGAGGCGGATCTCCGCCGCCGCCCGCCAGCTGGCACGCGCGACCGCCGTGCTGGGCGAGGCCGACCTTCGGCTCGCAGCCCGCCTCGCCGACGCGGACCCCGGCGCCGCCGGCGCAGCCGACGAGCTCGCCTCCGCCGGGATCCTCGAGGAAGGTCGGCCGCTGCGCTTCGTCCACCCGATCGTCCGGGCGGCGGTCGAGGCAGATCTCTCGCCCGGCGAGCGGGCCGGCCTGCACGCGGCGGCGGCGCGCCGGCTCGCCGACGACGGCACGTCTGCGCACCGCATCGCAGCCCACCTTCTGGCGACCGACCCGGCCGGGGACGATTGGGTCGTCGATTCCCTCAGGGCGGCCGCCAGGACCGCGATCGCCAACGGCGCTCCAGACTCGGCCGCCGCCTATCTGCGGCGGGCGCTGGCCGAGCCGCCCTCCGAGCGGCTCCGCCCCGACCTCCTCCTTGAGCTCGGCTTCGCCGAGTCGTACGCGGGAGACCCACAGGCGGCGGCTCATCTCAAGGCGGCACTCGATACCGCAACGGGAACGACCGCTCAGGTCTCGATCACCCTCGCGCTGGGGCGCATGCTCCAGATCGACGGCCGCAACCGCGAGGCGCTAGAGGTGTTCGACCGGACACGCGCCCGCCTCGGCAGCGCCGACCGACGCGCGGCGCTGACGCTCGAGGGCGCCGCCCTCGGCGCGGCCCAGCTCGACACAGAGACCGCCGACGATGCCGCCAAGCGGATCGCCCACCTGCGCCGGCTGGCCGAGGAAGCGCCCGACATTCCATCGAGCGTCTTCGGCATGCTGGCGGTCGCAGCTGAGCTCGCGAACGAGCCTGCGGAGACGGCCGCGCGCCTCGCGCTCCGCGCGCTTGACAAAGCGCCCAAGCTGCTGCCGGAGGCGGTCGACCGACCCCCGTTCTTCTACCACGCCTGCATCGCGCTCACCTTCGCGGCACGCTACGAGGAGGCGCTGCCGCGGTTCGACGAAGCCCTGGCGGACGCCCGCCGGCTCGGCTCGCTCCCCCACGTGCTCGGACTCTCGTGCTACCGCGCCCTTCTTCATCTCCACCTCGGCAACCTCGCCGACGCCGAGGCGGACGCACGCGTCGCGCTCGAGACCGGCCCCCGCCCACCCGGAATCCACGCCGCCCTCGCCCTCGCCGTGCTGCTCCAGACGCTCGCCGAGCGCGGGGAACTCGAGGCCGCCGAGGCGGCCGATGAGCGCTACCGCCTCGCCGAGCAGTTCCCGACGATGATCCACGGAGGATGGCTGCTCGCGGCCCGGGGCCGGCTTCGCCTGGCCGAGCATCGCCCCGCCGCGGCCCTCGGCGACCTCCTCGCCGCCGGCGACCTTTTCGCTCGCCTACGCAGCCCCACCCCGTCGCACGCGCCGTGGCGCTCCGACGCCGCCCTCGCGCAACTCGCGCTCGGCGCACGAACCGAAGCCAGAGCGCTCGCGGCCGAGGAGGTCGCGCTCGCCCAGGTCTTCAACGCCCCACGCACGCTCGGGATCGCCCTCCGCGCGGCCGGCCTCGTGGAGGGCGGCAGGCGCGGCATCGAGCGGCTGCGCCAGGCGGTACGCGTGCTCGAGGGCTCCGGCACGCGACTGGAGCACGCCCGCGCCATGGCCGACCTGGGCGCGGCCCTCCGACGCGCGGGACAGCGGACCGAGAGCCGCGAGATCCTCCGGCCCGCGCTCCACCTCGCGCACCGCTGCGGAGCGCTTGCGCTGACAGAGCGAACCCGCACCGAACTCGTCGCCGCCGGCGGGCGACCCCGACGGCTCGTCCTCAGCGGGCTCGACTCGCTAACCCCAAGCGAACGTCGCGTCGCCCAACTGGCCGCCGCCGGTCTGTCCAACCGCGACATCGCCCAACACTTGTTCATCACCGCTCGAACCGTCGAAGGGCACCTGACCCACGCCTACCAGAAGCTCGCTGTCACCTCCCGCGAGCAACTCCCCGCCGCCCTCGCAATCCCGACGGCGAGGTGACCGCCCCCGCTTCGAGACTCAGCTGACTCAGTTAGGAAAAGCTCTCCCAAAGGAACTCGAACGACTCCGCGATCTCGAACTCATCGACGTGTTTGGCACGTCATGGGTTGGGAGTGGTCTTCGTCGACCTCCACGGCCAGGCTGCGGCCGTCCCGGCTTGCGAGGACATCAATCCCTGGCTCATGGCTTGCCGTGTCAGCCTCGCGCTCGATCGTCCACCCGTCGCGCTCGAGGTGCGCGACGATGGCCGCCTGCACGTGGCCTTCCAAGACCACTCCTTGGTAACAACTCCCGGCCCTCGGTCTCTACAGGAACTCGAACAGCTCGGCGACCTCGAAATCGTCTACCCGGTTCACCCAGTCGTCAGCGGTGTAGTCACAGGCGTGCTCGGTGGCCTTGGCGATCTCGTGGCGCTTGACCGCCAGGAACAGGTGGATCAGCTCCTCGCCCAGCAGGCCGCGCAGCACCATGTCCTTCTCCAGCTCGTCCAGCGCGGCCTCCAGCCGCGTCGGGATCGGGGTAGGGCCCTCGATGCCGTAGGCCAGGCCCTCGGTGGGCGGTGGCGGCTCGATGCGGTTGCGGATGCCGTCCAGCCCGGCGGCGATCGCCGCGGCGCCGACCAGGTAGGGGTTGGAGGCGCCGCAGGGCACGCGGTTCTCGGTGTGCAGCCCGGCGCCGGCCAGTCCCTTCACGCGGATCGCCACCGAGCGGTTCTCCAGCGCCCAGGTCGCGTTGGTCGGCGCGAACGACCACAGCTTGAAGCGCTTGCCGCAGTTGACGGTTGGCGCGAAGAACGCGGTCAAGGCGGGCAGGTGCGCGAGCTGCCCACCGATCCACCAGCGGCCCAGCTCGGAGAGCCGGCCCGGCGTGGTGTCGTCCTCGGCGAAGGCGTTGCGGCCGCTGGCGATCTCGACCAGGCTCTCGTGCAGGTGGCACCCGCAGGCGCTGTGGTCGGCGTACGGCTTGGTCATGAACGAGGCCATGTAGCCGTGGCGGCGGGCGATCTCCTTGATCCCGTTCTTGAAGGTGAACGCCTGGTCGGCGGCTGCCAGGCCGATCGCGGGGGCGAAGTTGATCTCCATCTGGCCAGGCCCGTACTCGGCGTTGGAGGTGATGATGTCCACGCCGACCTGTGGCATCGCCCGCAGGACCTCGGTGACGAACCCTTCGTCGAAGCTGTTGCGCAGGGTCGCGAAGATCTGGATCCCGGTGAAGGGTGGCTGCCGGTCCTCGGACCGCACCAGGTACAGCTCGTACTCGTAGCCCGCCAGGTGCCGGTAGCCCTCTCCTGCCAGCGCCTCGCACAGCCGCGCCATCGCCAGCCGCGGCGAGGCGGGCGCGGGAGTGCCGTCGAAGAAATGCGGGGTGCAGAGCAGGCGGGCGGTCGAGTCGGCCCACGGAAGCACCGCATAGGTGTCCAGATCGGGGAACAGCTTCGAGTCCGGAAAGCCGCGATCCTCCAGGTACCCCGTGCCCGGCGCGACCCCCGCCTGCGCGTCGAAGCCGAGCTGGCCCAGCAGGAAGTTCAGACCGCCCCTGGAGAAGAACTCGACGTGCTTGGCCGGGATCGTCTTCGATCGCGAGATGCCGTGCAGGTCCGTCTGCTCGAACCGCACGAACTCAACGCGGTCTTCCGCGATCCTCGACAGGACCTCCTCGAGCTCCATCCGCTTTTCCTCCGCAGAGTCTGCTGTTGCGGCGATGGTAAGACTCTGCTGTTGCCGCGACGGTGAAAGGCTCCGGTGTTGCGGCGCAGGTGAATCAGCGTGGCTGTTTGGCTGGGAGCAGGGCGGGCAGCACGTCACGGACCGACAGCACCCCGAGGAGCTGGCCGCCGTCGTAGACCACCAGGTGGCGGATCCGCCTCCGTGCCATCTCGCCAGCCGCCTCGATCAGGTCCCAGTCGGGCCCTACCGTCACCACGTCCGGGGTCATCAGCTCCTGCACCGTCACGTCCTCGGGCACGATCCCCGCCGCGACCGCCTTCAGCACGTCCCGCTCGGTGAGGATGCCGGCAAGGTGCTCGGCGTCCTGGACCACCGCCGACCCGACCCGATGCGTGGCCATCAACCGCGCCGCCTCGCGGAGCGTCTGCATCGGCCCCACCGTCACCACCGCGCTGCTCGCCACCTCCCGGACCTTCATTGGCACATCCCTCCTTCGGGTAGCGGCCGCCGGCGCTCAGGCGCCTACCTTAAAGGTCCGCCAGAGCCCGGTCGAGTAGCCGCTGCTGCTGCCGTAGATGGATCGACGGGCTGCCGGTCGCGGGCGCCGCGGCCTCGTCGCGGCTCGCCACCTCGATCCGAGCGCCCAGCACGCGCTCGAAGCGGGCCGCCAGATAGCCCCAGGCGCCCATGTTCTCCGGCTCCTCCTGGACCCACAGCACGCGCTCGGCGTTCGGGTAGGCGTCGAGCTGCTGCCGGATCCGCTCGGCCGGGAACGGGTAGAGCTGCTCCACCCGGACCAGCGCCAGGTTCTCCAGATCGGCGTCCGCGCGGCGCTTGGCGAGGTCGTAGAACACCTTGCCGCTGGCCAGCAGCACCCGCCGGACCTTCTCGGGATCCGGCTGCGACGGATCGGGGAGCACCTCCTGGAAGCGGCCCGCTGTCAGCTCCTCGACGGTCGAGCGTGTCCCCGGGAGCCGCAGCAGCGACTTCGGCGTGAGCACCACCAGCGGCTTTCGGCTCGCCCGGAGCGCCTGCCGCCGCAGGAGATGGAAGTACTGGGCGGCGGTGGACGGCCAGGCGACCTGGATGTTGTCCTCGGCCGCGAGCTGCAGGAAGCGCTCGACCCGCGCGCTGGAGTGCTCCGACCCTTGTCCCTCGAAGCTGTGGGGAAGCAGCAGCACCAGCCCGGAGCGCTGGCCCCACTTCTCCTCGGCGGCGATGATGAACTGGTCGACGATCACCTGCCCGCCGTTGATGAAGTCGCCGTACTGGGCCTCCCACAGCACCAGCGCATCGGGGTTGGCCACCGAGTAGCCGTACTCGAACCCCAGCGCCGCGAACTCGCTCAGCAGGCTGTCGTAGACGAAGAAGCGTCCCTGTTTGGGGCCGAGGTGGGCCAGCGGCGTGTACTGCTCACCGGTCTGCTGGTCCACCAGCACGGAGTGTCGCTGGCTGAAGGTGCCGCGCCGAGTGTCCTGGCCGGTGAGTCGGACGACGCGACCCTCGTCCAACAGCGACCCGAGCGCCAGCGCCTCGCCAAGCGACCAGTCGACCGCGTTGCGGTCCAGCGCCTGCCGACGGTCCTGGAGCCACCTGGTCAGCTTGGGATGGACGGCGAAGCCCTCGGGGACCGTGGTGAGCCGGTCCACCACGTGGTCCAGCCGCGCGCGGTCGACGGCGGTCGCCACCTCGGGGTCGGTCGCCATCGGCGCGGGCCGCTCCAGCTCGATCTCCGGCGTTTCGCCGTCCTCACGGAAGTCGTCGAAGGCCTGTTGCAGTCGCTGCCGGAAGGCCTCCAGCGATCGCTCGGCGTCCTCCAGGGAGAAGTCACCGCGGTTGACCAGCGCCTCGGTGTAGAGCTTCCGGACGCTCGGGCGTGACTTGATCCGGGCGTACATCAGCGGCTGGGTGAACGCCGGCTCGTCACCCTCGTTGTGCCCGAAGCGCCGGTAGCACCACATGTCGATGACAACGTCCTTCTTGAAGGCCTGCCGGTAGTCGAAGGCGAGGCGGGCGATGCGCAGGCACGCCTCGGGGTCGTCGCCGTTCACGTGCAGGATCGGCGCCTGGATCATCTTGGCCACGTCGCTGGCGTAGGTGGATGAGCGGCCGTAGTCGGGGCTGGTGGTGAAGCCGAGCTGGTTGTTGACGATCACGTGCACGGTCCCACCGGTGCGGTAGCCGCGGAGCTGCGAGAGGTTCAGCGTCTCGGCCACCACGCCCTGCCCCGCGAACGCCGCATCGCCGTGGATCAGCACCGGCAGCACCGGCGCCTCCTCGCCCCGGTCGAGCAGGTCCTGCTTGGCGCGGACCAGACCCTCGACCACAGGATTGACGGCTTCGAGGTGGCTCGGGTTGGAGGCCACCTCGACGCGGATCTCGTTGCCCGAGCGCGCGGTGTGCTTGCCGGTGGCCCCGAGGTGGTACTTCACGTCGCCCGACCCCTGCGACAGGGCGGGGTCCAGATGGCCCTCGAACTCGTGGAAGATCTCGCTGTAGCTCTTGCCCACGGTGTTGGCCAGCACGTTGAGCCGCCCACGGTGCGCCATGCCGATGACCACGCTGTCCATACCGGCGTCGGCCGCCCTGTCCAGCACCCCGTCGAGCATGGGGATCAGGCTCTCGGCACCCTCCAGGCTGAAGCGCTTCTGCCCCACGTACTTGTTGTGCAGGAAGCGCTCGAACACCTCGGCCTCGATCAGCTTGTGGAGGATCTGGAGCTGGTCCTCCTGGGCCAAGGCTGGCCGGGGACCCTCGACCCGCCGCTGGATCCACGCCTTCTCGTCCGGGTGCGAGATGTGCATGTACTCGATCCCGGCGGTGCGGCAGTACGCGTCCCGCAGGATGCGCAGGATCTCGCGCAGCGGCAGCTCGCGCTGCTCCGAGACGCCCCCGGTGAGGAACGAGCGCTCCAGGTCCCAGATGGTCAGGCCATAGCTGGCCGGGTCCAGCTCAGCATGCATCGTCGGCGACTTGGTCCCGAGCGGGTCGAGGTTGGCGATCAGGTGGCCGCGCACCCTGTAGATGTTGATGAGCTGGTAGATGCGCGCCTGCTTCTCGGCCATGTCGAGCGAGTCCGGCGCCGCACGCCGGTCGGGGCGCCATGCGACCGCCACGTACGGCACGCCGACGCTGCGGAAGAGCTCGTCGTAGAAGCCGTCGGAGCCGAGCAGCAGCGCCTGCACCTTGGCGAGGAACTCGCCGCTCTCGGCGCCCTGGATCACGCGATGGTCATAGGTGGACGTCAAGGTCACCGTCTTGCCCACCGCGAGCTCGGCCAGGGTCGCCGGGTCGGCGCCCCGGTACTCGGCGGGATAGCCGATCGCGCCCACGCCGATGATCGCCGCCTGGCCGGCCAACAGCCTGGGGACCGACATCACCGTGCCCACGGTGCCCGGATTGGTGATCGTGACGGTCGTGTCCGCGAAATCCTCGACTGTGAGCTTGTTCGCCCTGACCTTGCCGACGAGCTGCTCGTAGGCGCTGATGAACGCGGCGAAATCGAGCGTCTCGGCGGCCTTGATGTTCGGCACCAGCAGCGTGCGGCTGCCATCCGGCCGCCTGGTGTCCACCGCCAGGCCGAGGTTGATGTGCTCGGGATGGCGCACGTGCGGCTTCGAGTCCCGCTCGACGTAGATGGAGTTCATCACCGGCATGGCCTGGATCGCCCTGACGACCGCGTAGCCGATGACGTGGGTGAAGCTCACCTTGCCCCCACGCCGGCGGCGCAGGTGGCTGTTGAGCACGTCGCGATTGACCTCGAGCAACCGCGCCGGGACCACACGGAACGAGGTGGCGGTCGGCACCTGGAGGCTGGACTCCATGGCCCGCACGATCCTGGCCGCCGCCCCACGGAGCGGCTCCCCGCCGTCGCGCCCAGCCGCGCCATCCCCGCGCGCGGCCTGCCCGTCGGCTCGCGGCTCGGCTGCCCGCTCCGCGTCCCGGACGGCAGCTCGCGGCTCGGGCGCCCGCTCAGCTTCCTGGCCAGCCGCTCGCGCGGGCGGCGGCTCCTGGGTCCCGGCTCGGGGAGCCGGGGCCGGGGTTTCCCGCGCCTGCTCGGTCGATGCTCCCTCGGGCTGCTCGGGCTGCTCGGGCTGCTCGGGCTCGTGCTCGGCGAAGAACTCGCGCCATGCCTCACTCACCGAGGTGGGGTCGTCGAGGTACTGCCGGTAGACGTCATCGATCAGCCCCACGTTGGGACCGAACTCCGGCCGATCGAACCATCCCATGTCGTTGCCACACCCCTCGGTCAAGCGCTCGAACACCCTCGGCCGGCCGGCGCATATCCCGACCTACCAGCATGAATGGCGTCCCACGACCAGTGTGCCACCTTGCTCCAACCTCTCCGAGAGGGTTCGCCGAATCTGTGGACAACCAATCGCGACGGCCAGCCCCCGATGGGATCGCCCCCTCTGCCTGCCATCGGCGATCCTGACGTTCCCGCGTACCTCGCGGGGCAATCTAGCCCGCGCGGGTTCCGCCCGGAGACCCCGCGCGGCCGCGCGGCGCACGAGCCCGTGGTACGGATCGTCGCTGCTCGGAGGGGATGTGGACAACCATCAGCGGCTGTCAGGGCCGCGGTCTAGCATGGTCGACATGGCAGCTTCAGCAGACTTCCAGCCGGCCGAGCACGCGCTCGGACGCTTCTCCATGCTCACGCGAGCGTGGTTCGAGAATGCCTTCGCCGCCCCGACCCCGGCGCAGGTCGGCGCGTGGGAGGCGATCGCGGGTGGCGGCAACGCCCTGGTGGTGGCTCCCACCGGCTCCGGGAAGACGCTGGCGGCGTTCCTCCAGGCCATCGACCACCTCGCCGGCGCCCCGCCGGTCGACCCGAAGCGACGGCTGCGGGTCCTCTATGTATCCCCGCTGAAGGCGCTGGCCGCCGACGTCGAGCGGAACCTGCGGGCGCCACTGGCCGGCCTGCGGGCGGTGGCTGCCCGGCTCGGACAGCCGTTGCCGCAGCTCACGGTGGACATGCGGACCGGCGACACGCCAGCCGACGCTCGTCGCCGTTTCCCGGTCAAGCCGCCCGACATCCTCATCACCACGCCGGAGTCGCTCTTCCTCCTGCTCACCTCGCAGGCGAGGGAGGCGCTCCGCCAGGTCGAGACGGTGATCGTCGACGAGGTGCACTCGGTGGTCGGCACCAAGCGCGGCGCGCACCTCGCCCTCAGCCTCGAGCGGCTGGACGAGCTGCTGGCGCGGCCGGCGCAGCGGATCGGCCTGTCGGCGACGGTCCGCCCCCTCGACGAGGTGGCCCGCTTCCTCGGCGGCCAGCAGCCGGTGACGGTGGTCGCCCCGCCCAGCCAGAAGTCGTTCGATCTCAACGTGGTCGTCCCGGTCGAGGACATGGCCGCGATCGGCGAGCCGCCCGCGGTGCCGCCACCCTCGGAGCAGCCCCGGGAGCCCCGGACCTCGACGCCTTCATCGCCCGGCGCGGCACCGTCCTCCTCGCCGCCGGGACCACCCCCGCCGTTCGCCGGGCCGGACGGCCTGGATGGGCTCGCCTTCGGTGGTACGGAACCGGCCGACGACCCTGAGCGGCGCAGCATCTGGCCCCACATCGACGAACGGCTGCTGGAGCTGATCAGGGCGCACCACTCCACGATCGTGTTCACCAACTCGCGGCGCCTCGCGGAGCGGGTCTGCGCCAGGCTGAACGAGCTGGCTGGTGAGGACATCGCCCGCGCGCACCATGGGTCCGTCAGCCGGGAGCAGCGCGTCCAGATCGAGGAGGACCTCAAGGCGGGCAGGCTGCGTGCCGTGGTGGCCACCAGCTCGCTGGAGCTGGGCATCGACATGGGCGCCGTCGAACTGGTGGTCCAGGTCGAGGCGCCCAGCTCGGTGGCGCAGGGTCTCCAGCGCATCGGCCGGGCGGGCCACCAGGTGGGCGCTGTCAGCCGCGGCGTCATCTTCCCGAAGTTCCGCGGCGACCTCGTCGAAGCCGCGGTGGTGGTGGAGCGCATGCGCGCCGGCGCGATCGAGGCGATGCGCTATCCGCGAAACCCGCTCGACGTGCTCGCCCAGCAGATCGTCGCCATGGTCGCGATGGAGGAGTGGACCGTGGAGCGGCTCGAAGCGCTGGTGCGTCGCTCGGCGCCCTTCGCCGAGCTGCCGCGCAGCGCGCTCGAGAGCGTGCTCGACATGCTGTCGGGGCGCTATCCCTCCGACGAGTTCGCCGAGCTCCGCCCGCGGCTCAACTGGGATCGGGTGGAGGGCCGCCTGGTGGGGCGGGCTGGGGCGCAGCGGCTGGCGGTGACCTCTGGAGGCACCATCCCCGACCGGGGCCTGTTCGGCGTCTACCTGGTCGGCGAGCGCGAGACGCGGGTCGGCGAGCTTGACGAGGAGATGGTCTACGAGTCACGTGTCGGCGAGGTGTTCACGCTCGGTGCGTCGAGCTGGCGCATCGAGAGCATCAGCCATGATCGGGTGCTGGTCAGCCCGGCTCCTGGCCAGCCTGGCAAGCTGCCCTTCTGGCACGGGGACGCCCTCGGCCGCCCCATCGAGCTCGGGCGGGCGCTCGGCGCCTTCCTGCGGGAGCTGGTGGCGCTGGAGCCCGAGGCCCGCATGCGGCGCCTGGCCGACGCTGGGCTGGACACCAACGCCGCCACCAACCTGGTCCAGTACCTGGGCGAGCAGCTCGATGCCACGGGCGCTCTCCCGGACGACCGCACCATCGTGGTGGAGCGGTTCCGGGACGAGCTGGGGGACTGGCGGTTGTGCCTGCACTCGCCGTTCGGCGCCCAGGTCCACGCCCCGTGGGCGCAGGCGATCGAGGCGCGCGTGCGCGAGCGCCTCGGCCTGGACGTGCAGACCATGTACACCGACGACGGGATCGTGGTGCGGCTGCCCGAGGCTGACGAGGCGCCTCCGTCGGATTCGGTGCTGTTCGATCCCGAGGAGGTCGAGGACCTGGTCGTCGGCCAGGTGAGCGCCTCGACCCTGTTCGCCAGCAGGTTCCGCGAGTGTGCCGCCCGAGCCCTGCTCCTGCCGAGGCGCCGGCCCGGTCAGCGCACCCCGCTCTGGCAGCAGCGCCAGCGCAGCGCGGGCCTGCTTCAGGTGGCCTCGCGCTACGGCTCCTTCCCGATCGTGCTCGAGACAGTCCGCGAGTGCCTTCAGGACGTCTTCGACGTGCCGGGGCTGGCTGAGCTGATGGCCTCTGTCGCCCGTCGCGAGGTCCGGGTCGTCGAGGTCGACACGCCCTTCCCCTCGCCGTTCGCCAGCTCGCTCCAGTTCGGCTATGTGGCCGCGTTCATGTACGAGGGCGACGCGCCGCTGGCCGAGCGTCGCGCGCAGGCCCTGTCGCTGGACCGCTCCATCCTTGCGGAGCTGCTGGGGAGAGAGGAGCTGCGCGACCTCATCGACCCGGCGGCCCTTGCCGACCTCGAGCTGGAGCTGCAGCTTCTGACCGCCAATCGCAAGGTCCCGGGCCCGGATGCGCTGCACGACGCACTGCGCATGCTGGGGGACCTGTCGGTCGACGAGGCGGCCGCGCGGGCGGCCGATCCGGAGGCGGTCGCCGGCTGGCTCGCCGAGCTGGAGGCGTCGCGGCGCGCGCTCCGCCTGCGCATCGCCGCACAGGATCGCTGGGTCGCGATCGAGGACGCCGCGCGGTTCCGCGATGCCCTCGGCGCGGCCATGCCGACAGGCGTGCCGAAGGCGTTCCTGGAACCGGTCGACGATCCGGTTGGCGATCTCGTCGGCCGCTGGGCTCGAACACACGGGCCGTTCCTGCCGGACGAGCCGGCACGCCGTCTCGGCCTGGGCGTCGCGGTGGTGGCCGACACGCTCGCCCGGTTGGAGGTGGCCGGGCGGGTGGTCCAGGGCGAGTTCCGCCCGGGTGGGTCCGGGCGGGAATGGCTCGATGCCGAGGTGCTGCGGCGGCTGCGGCGACGCTCGCTGGCCGCGCTCCGCAAGGAAGTGGAGCCGGTCGCCCAGGACGCGCTGGCCCGCTTCCTGCTGGCCTGGCAGGGGGTCGGCACGGCTGGTCCGCGACGCGCGGACCTCGACGCGCTCTACCAGGTGATCGAGCAGCTCCAGGGTGCCGCCGTGCCGGCCTCCGCGCTGGAGCGGCAGGTCCTGCCCGGTCGACTGCCCGAGTACAGCCCTGGACTGCTGGACCAGCTCTGCGCGGCGGGCGAGGTGGTCTGGGTCGGGGCGGGACCGCTCGGCTCCGACGACGGCTGGGTCAGCCTGTACCTGGCGGATCAGGCGCCTCTGCTGCTACCCGAGCCGCTCCCGGTCGAGCTGTCACCGCTGGCGATCGCCGTCCGCGATGCGCTCGCCGGCCACGGTGCCATGTTCTTCCGCCAGCTCTCCGACGCGGTCGGCTCGACCAATGACACCGAGCTGCTGCTGGCGATCTGGGAGCTCGTCTGGGCCGGCCTGGTCACCAACGACACCATGGCGCCGCTCCGAGGCCTGCTGGCCGGTGGCGTCCGCTCGGCCGGCAGGACCGCGCGCAGCCGGCGGACCGGGCGGCCGCGGCGGCCGGCGCTGCCGAGCCGGCTGGGCCCACCCGCCGGGGCCGGGCGCTGGAGCCTGGTCCCTGAGCGGTCGTCGGACGGCACCCGTCGGCTGCACGCGGCGGCCGAGCAGTTGCTCGAACGCCACGGCGTGGTGACCCGCGGGGCGGTCATCGCGGAGCGGGTGGCGGGCGGGTTCGCTGGTGTCTACCCGGTGCTGAAGGCCATGGAGGAGGCTGGGCGGTGCCGGCGGGGCTACTTCGTCGATGCGCTCGGCGGTGCGCAGTTCGCCGTGCCCGGAGCCGTGGACCGGATGCGATCGTTGGCCGACCGGGCATCGGCCCAGGACCGCCGAGAGCCCCAGACCGTGGTCCTGGCCGCTGCCGATCCCGCCAATCCCTACGGGGCGGCGCTGTCCTGGCCGGAGCGGTCGGCGACCGCGGCGGATGGCCAGCCGGCGGCGGAGCGCCCGGGTCATCGCCCGGGGCGCAAGGCCGGCGCGGTCGTCATCCTCGTCGATGGCGAGCTGATCCTGTACGTGGAGCGTGGTGGCCGAACACTGCTCACCTTCAGCGACGAGCCAGACCGGCTCCGCCGGGCGGCCGACGCGCTGGCACTGGCCGTCCGGGATGGCGCGCTCGGTCGGCTTGCCGTCGAGCGGGCTGACGGTGGCGAGGTCTACTCGAGCCCGATGGCGAGAGCACTGACCGAGGCCGGGTTCCGGCCCACCGTCCGTGGCCTGCGGCTGGCCGCCGGACCGGGTGCCGAGCGCTGGGGGAGGTGACCGCCATGCGCGCCCAGGTGGCCGGCGCGTGGCGCGGCGAGGAGGTGATGCGATGCCGGAGGGGGACACGGTCCATCTGACCGCTGCCAGGCTGCACCGCGCCCTGGCGGGCCGAACGCTGGTCTCCACCGACTTCCGTGTGCCGCGGTTCGCCAACGCCGACCTGTCCGGTCAGCGCGTGCGCGAGGTGATCGCGCGCGGCAAGCACCTGCTGCTGCGCACCGACGCCGCGGTGACGCTGCACAGTCACCTCAAGATGGAGGGCGCCTGGGACCTCTATCGGCCAGGGCAGCGTTGGCGGGGGCCGGCGTTCCAGGTCCGGGTGGTGCTCGTCACCGAGCCGTGGACGGCGGTGGGCTCGCAGCTCGGCATCTGCGAGCTGATCGCCACCGATCGGGAGGACGAGGTCGTTGGCCATCTCGGACCCGACGTGCTCGGACCCGACTGGGATCTGGAGGAGGCGGCTCGCCGGCTGCGAACCGACCCCGATCGGTCGATCGGCGCGGCCCTGCTCGACCAGCGGGCGATCGCGGGTGCGGGCAACATCTGGAAGAGCGAGATCTGCTTCCTGCGTGGGGTCAGCCCCTGGACGCCGGTCGGCGAGGTCGACGACCTCGAGGCGATGCTCGGGTTGCTGAAACGCATGATGGAGGTCAACCGGCCGATCGGACATCAGGTGACGACCGGTGACACCCGTCGAGGCCGCACCCACTGGGTGGCCGAGCGCGGAGGCGAGCCCTGCCGGCGCTGTGGCACACCCATCCGGCGCGCACTCCAGGCCACCGGCACCTCGGAGCGGGTGACCTACTGGTGCCCAGGCTGCCAGCGCGGCCCCGCCCCGCCGCCCGACAGCCAGACCGGAGCGCCGCAGGGCGCCAAGCCACGCCGTCGGGCGGGCGCGTCCACGCGCCCGCGTTCGACGATCTGACCGTACGGCCGATGAGCCCTGGCGGGCCGGGCGATCAGATCCGGTTGAAGGAGCGGGTGGGCATGCGGGGGCCGAACCGGGGTGCCCACTGGCCGGCTCTGGCGAGCAGGCGGATGACACGGCCGCGCTGGCCCGCGTAGGGGGTCAGCAGCTCGAGCATGCGCTCGTCGGTGCCGCGCGGCTCCCCGGCGAGTGCCCAGCTCACCATGTGCGGCAGGTGGAGGTCGCCGACGGGTACGGCGTCGGCGTCGCCGAGGGCGATGAGCGCGACCTCTGCCGAGGTCCAGGGACCGACGCCGGGCAGCGCCTGGAGCAGGCGGTGCGCCTCCACCGGGGGCAGTTCGACCGTGCGCTCGACCCCGTGCGCCTGGGCGGCCGCGCCCCGGATGACATTGGCGCGGCGCATCTCGATCCCGAATCGGTGGAACTGCCAGTACGCCTTTGCGCCCAGCGTCTGCGGGTCGGGTGGCAGCAGCAGCGGCCGCGGCCCTCCGCGACCTGGCGCCGGCGGGCCCGGCGCAGGGGTTCCCCAGGCGCGCAGCATGCCGCGATAGGAGCGGCGGGCCTCGATCCCCGCCACCTTCTGCTCCAGGATCGTGGGCACCAGCGCCTCGAAGACCGCCTGCGATCTGCTGATGCGCAGGCCCGGCATGGCGCGGTGCAGCCGCCCGATCAGCCCGTCGGGCGCGAACCCGTCCACGCCATCGCGAGCGCCCAGCAGGTCCGGAGCGCTGGCCAGGCACCATTCGGCGCCGGGCCCCCAGGCGAGGACCTCGATCTCGCCGGCGCGAGTGGCGTAGCGCGCGGTCGCCGCGCCGGCCGGCGTCCGCGTGGCGCGCCACCACACATTGGGCCGCTCCGCCCGCATCGAGGGGTCGCCGGTGCCCCGTCGCAGCGGCCACAGGGTCATGCCGAGATCGACCTGGAGCCTTGGGCGAAGCGTCGTCTGGAGGTGGCGGTCGCTGGAATGCATGGAAGCGATCCTAGCCGTCGGCGACGACAGCGCCGATCCTTCGCCAATTACTCTGTGGAAATCGGTGGGTGGAGTGGATGCTCCGGGTAGAATTCGCGGGACCCCCGCAATCCAACGCGGGTGGCGGGTGCGGCGATGCGTTGCACCGCCGTGCGGTTCGTTCGAGCGTTGGGAGGACCCAACATGCCTGGACGCTTCGGTCGCGTGCTCACCGCGATGGCGACCCCGTTCACCGCCGATGGCGCCCTGGACCTGGGCGGTGCTCAGCGCCTGGCACGGCACCTGCTGGACCATGGCACCGACACGCTGGTGATCGCGGGCACCACCGGCGAGTCGCCCACGCTGACCCATGACGAGAAGGCTCGCCTGTGGGCCGCGGTGGTCGAGGCGGCGGGTGACTCCCGCCAGGTGATGGCCGGCACCTCGACCTATTCGACCGCCGAGTCGATCGAGCTGACACAGCTTGCGGAGAAGGCAGGGGTTGGCTCGCTGCTGCTGGTTGCCCCCTACTACAACAAGCCGCCGCAGGAGGGCCTCTATCTCCACTTCAGCTCGATCGCCGGCACCACCGGGCTGCCCTGCCTGCTCTACAACATCCCCGGGCGCACGAGCTGCAAGATCGAGCTCCAGACGATCCTCCGGCTGGCCGAGATCGACAACATCGTGGGGGTCAAGGACGCGGTCGGCGACATGGCCGAGTCCAGCCGCCTGTACCGGGACACCGGCGGCGCCTTCGAGCAGTACTCGGGCGACGACAAGAACCTCCTGCCGCTGCTGGCGGTCGGCGGGGTCGGCGTGGTGAGCGTCGCGTCCCATCTCGTCGGTCCGGCGCTCCAGGAGCTCGTCCAGGCGTTCGAGCGCGGCGACACGCGCAGGGCGCTGGAGCTGCACACCAGCCACCTGGACCTCTTCGAGGGGCTCTTCGCCACCTCCAGCCCGATCCTGCTGAAGGCGGGGCTGAACCTGCTGGGGCTGCCAGGCGGCCCGCTGCGCCCGCCGCTGCTCGACGCCACGCCGCCGCAGGTCGAGTTCATGCGCGGCCTGCTGATGGGCGTCGGCCTGCACCCCGGCGAAGGCGCCAGTGGCTGATCGGGCGGTCGACGCCGCCGGCGGGCCAGCCAGGATTGCCTTCCTGGGTGGCCTTGGCGAGATCGGGCGCAACTGCGCCGTGGTCGAGCTGGCCGGCTCCCGGCTGCTGATCGACTGCGGGCTGGCCTTCCCCGATGCGGACCAGCCAGGCGTCGACATCATCCTTCCCGACTTCGCCTACCTCCAGGACGAGCCCGAGCGTGTGATCGGCGTGGTGCTCACCCACGCCCACGAGGACCACATGGGGGCCCTGCCATACTTCCTGCGCGACTTCGACGTGCCGGTGTATGGGACGCGACTGTCGCTGGGCATGCTGTCGGCCAAGCTGGAGGAGTACAACCTCAGGCCCTCCCTGGTGGAGGTGCGGGCAGGGGAGCGAACCAGGCTCGGCCCCTTCGACCTCGAGTTCTTCGCGGTGTCGCACTCGATTCCCGACGGGATGGCGGTTGCCCTGCGCATGCCGGCGGGAACCATGGTCCACACCGGTGACTTCAAGGTCGACCTGACTCCGATCGACTCGCGGCCGACCGATCTCG